>Ga0307991_1000037_pt1 | contig 112853 bp, 105 predicted proteins | sample EllFjometagen131_FD_203146 | JGI IMG/M metagenome (GOLD analysis project Ga0307991, IMG submission 203146) | Marine microbial communities from Ellis Fjord, Antarctic Ocean - #131 | ecosystem: Environmental > Aquatic > Marine > Unclassified | place: Southern Ocean | collected 2014-10-08
AATTTCAAAGCATCGTCAAATTTTACTTTTGGATGGGGGCTAAACCCCTGAGTTAAGACAAAAGGAATTTCCGCGCGTCTTAGAGCCCTGTAAATAAGTCTTATAAAATCCAGATGCGATATAAAACGCATCATACCATCTTTTTTAAACTTTGCCTTAATTTTTATTACATCCATTAAAAGTTACAACAAAATGCAAAACCCTCAAACTTAAGCCTGTCAGTCTTTGGTTTTTATTTTTGTCTTGAACCTCCCCTAAACTGGTTTCTATTTATTGAAAAGAAATCCCTTGCTTCTTTTTTTATCATCACCAGCCTCTGGCTTTTCAACCGGGGCTCTCTCAATAACCGGGGCCGAAGCCTCAGGCATTACTGATGTCCCTTCTGAGATAGCTTCAGGGATATCTGCTGAGACCTTAGCCGCTTCTTCCGCCTTTATCTCTTCTAATTCCTTATCAAACATATCTGCTTTAAGAAAATCCGCTTCCTCGGCCTGAACAACTTCTTCCATACCCAGTTTGGCCATATCTTCCTCAACTGCGCTGATATCCATCACAGCAGTTTCAAGAACTTCAGATATCTTTTGTCTTTTAACCAGCTTGTTTTCCTTTACAATATGCGGGGTAATAAAAATAAGCAGATTATTTCTTACAACTTCCTCAGATTTATGCTGGAATAATTTTCCCAGTATAGGAATACTGCCCAGCAAAGGAATCTGTGTTTTTGTCTCAACAACCTTATCTTTGATCAATCCACCGATAACTAAGGTCTCGCCGTCTTTAATCATAACTGTTGCATCTACAGTTTGAGTACTTAAAACCGGCACTCTTGCTCCTTCAAACTCTATCTCTTCCTGCTTATCCGAAATCTCAGGATGCAGTTTTAATGTAACATATCCATTCTGATTTATCGTAGGTGTAACTCTAAGCAGAATACCATAGCTTTTATATTCCCAGCCAGATATAACAAATCTTCCCTGCTCTTCGCTATACGAATAGTTGGCTATTGGCCAGTCTGTTCCGACATGAATCTCAGCCATTTCATTATCTAGAGTAGTTATGCTCGGATTTGACAATATCTTGGTTTTTCCTTTAGTCTGAATTGCTTCAAGCAGCAAGCTAAAAGAAGTTCCATCAAGTATGCCAAATGTATAATCAGACTCAGTCGCCAAAGGAAATGCTGGGCTAGCTATTGTCGGGAAGGCATCTACCGCGTCTCCCTTAGGCATAACATTATCATAACTTGCGCCAACATTATTTGCCGGCCACGGAAAACTAGTAGGCCTTGATGACATTTTAGCAGAATAAGAAGCATTCCATTTTAATCCCAGGTCTTCGGCATTCGAAAAATTTGTCTCCATAATCCTTGCTTCGATTGTTACCTGTGGCGTCATTGAATCAAGGCGTTCAATAACCTTACTGATTTTATAGATATTCGTAGGAATATCAGTAACAATTACCAAATTGGCTCTTGAATCAAACTTTATTTTACCCCGTTCTGAGCGCATCTCAGAAAGAGAAGTTGCTACATCAGCAGCCTTTGCATAATTCAAAGCAAATACTTCAGTAATCAGATTTTCCTGCCCCTGTTTATCTAAAGTTGTAACCCGTATTATATTTGTCTCTCTTTCATAAGCATATCCATAAGTTCGACAGATAACATCCAAAACTTTCTCCCAAGGCACATCAGTTATCTGTACCGTAACCAGGCCCTTTACCTCAGGATCAGATACTATACTTACATTACCTTTTAAGGCAAGTACCCTGAAAACATCCTGAATATCCGCATCTTTAAACTCAACACTAATATTGCCTGTTTGAGTATCTTCAACCTGCATTTCGTTAACCTGGTTTGCAGCCAAAAAAGTACCTACCGCCAATACCAGAACCAAAACTAATAATGAAATTCTTCCCCTAAAAGTAAACCATTTACTGTTTTTCATCTGAACTTCCCCCTCCTTTTTTAAGATTAACAACCATCACTTTTCCCCCTTTTTGCAGAATAATACTTGTCTTATTTATCTTTAAAATCTGCATATTCATTATCCTCTGTTGCTCTTTAACCAGCTTGCCGTTTATAATTGCCATGGATTTTCCGTTGGGATCCCAGATAACACCTTCAAGTTCAATATCGCCGTTTCCTGTTACTGTCCTTGCTCCGGGTAAAATACGACCCTCTTTGGTAACTAAACTCATAAACGGATCACGGTTGCCCTTAGACTGATAAGTGAACTCACGTACACTTGCCCAAGCTCCGGGAACTGCAAGCAGAATCAAAAAAACAATTAAGATGCTAGCGCAGGTTTGTTTCATTCATAAAATCCTTTAAACAAAATGTTTGGACTGCCAAAAAAACCTGTTGTTTATTCTGGTCTACATCCGCATTAATAATTTTCATCTTAGAAATTTTCATTAACTTATCTGAGAATTCAAGTTCATTAATGAATTTACCCAGGTCATGGTATCCGGCATAGGCATCAATTAATACCGGAATTTTCACAAAAAACAATGTTGGGTCATCCACAACTTTCTGAGGATCCATAGCAATTATCTTGACATTGTTTTTCCTAGCCAATGTTGAAATCAGCTCCAGAAAAACCGGGAATTCCCGCTGCATAGGCAGCCGCTTAATGAAATCCCTATAAGCGCTATCCAGGGATTCACGCTCAAGCTCTAAAGCAGTAAAGTTCTTTATCCCTAGATCAAGGTCATCGAGAATTTTCTTTTTTTCATTTGTTTCACTTGACACCTTTGCCATGTTCATCATTTGGGGGATTATCAACAAGATCAGCACAAAGGCAATTAAACCCAGTGCAACTTGTAAAAAAGACACCCCTGCTATTTTCAATTCTTTCAATGAACTTATATTCAATTTCACAGCTCAAGTCCCTGTTTAAACAAACAAATTAAAGTAAAATCCATAATCTCAACCGTTTCTATCTGCCGGCGCAATACCCCTTCAAGTTCAATTCCTTTAAAATCCTGGAAAAATTCTTTATTGAGTTTAAGGTTTCTAACAAAGTTACCAATTATTCCCATTTCATCATGGGCAACAGATACAGCACTAGCTTCAATTTTTAGGAATTTATTTCCCTGAGTCAGGCCTGACTGAATCTGTGCCTGAGTCAATTTTTCCTTTTCTAAAGACAATTGTCTAAACCAAATACCCGGGATAATAGAATCACTGAGCAAATTCAATTTTTTAGACCACAAAAATCTGTTTGTTGCCCAAGGACTAAAAAGAGCATTCGTTATCTTCAGATTTGCTGTTTTATTTTGTATAGCAATAATTTTCTGCTGTTCAGGCGCCAGCCCTTTTAACCGGGTATTAAGCGCATGCAGTGTAATACTTCTACCAAGATTTAAAGCGGTAATAATCAAAAAAACAGCTAAAAGCAAAGCATTTATTGAGAGCAATATTAGCTGAACAGGAATCCTCTGATGTTTTTCCTCTGTTTTAGTCTTATACACTTCCGGCAATAGGTTGATTTCTATCATATATTATCCTCTTAGAGCCAGTCCGACAGATACGGTTAATAAAGGGCCCACCTCAATAAGCCGCTCTTTTGACAACTCAGGATTTATTTGTAATATTCTTGTCGGGTCCCATACCTCTACATCTATACCTATAATGCTCTTCAAGACCTTATCTATGCCTTTGAACTTTGCTGTACCACCTGTAAGAAAAATCTTTTGTACGCTTCCCCCCATTTGGCTTTCTGCATAATTAAAAGACTTCTGTATCTCACTGGCAATAGAATCTAAAACAGAACGGATAGCGCTTATCAGATCTCCATATCTATCCTTTGGATTATGTTTTAACTCATCTGCTTCAGCTTCGGTCAGTTCAAATTCTTCAATACTAGCTTTTGTCAGATGCCTGCCGCCAATTGGAATATCCCGGTTAAAATGGGGGATATTGTTGCGTAAAATAGTTGTACTGGTTATATCGGCTCCTATATCTAAAACTGCGATTATCCCCTTGTTTTCCTGCTGCACCAATTTAAAGGAATTCACGATAGCAAAAGAATCTACATCAATAACCCCAGGGGTAAGCCCTGCATTCTTTAAAATTTTTATTCTTTCTTCAATTACCTCTTTTTTGACAGCAACCAGCAGAACTTTCATCATCTTCTGGCCCTTGCCCTCTCCGCTATCGCCTAATATTTGAAAATCATAATTAACCTCATTGAGATCAAAAGGGATATACTTTCCCAAGCCAAATTTCAGGGCCTTGAGCAATTCCTCCTTAGTCATCTTCGGCATCTGGACATATCTAACAATAACTGCCTGCCCGGAAACAGAGGTATTAACCAATTTTGAACTTATTTGCGCGTTTTCCAGAGACTTTTTTATAGCCAGCGTTATATCTGTTGCTTTTTGACTTTTAAACCGCTGGATATCAAAATTTACAAGCTCCTTAAACAAAGAGCCAGGACGCGTAAGCAGCTGCACTACTTTTACACTAGAATTACCAATATCCAGGCCAACGCTACTCGCTGACTTAGGCTTTGCAAACTTTTCAAATATAGCTTTTAATTGTTCCATAATTTAATCAGGCTGATAAAGGCCCCCACCAGAAATTTAATAAAAATTTTCTATAATTAATGAGTTTAGTTTAACACATATCCCTTAGTGATTCAAGTTATATTTAACCCTGATTTTTATCTTATATAGCAATTTTACATATCCAGCAAACTGTGGATTAATTAGCTTAAACTCTTGCAATAGTTTCAGTTAAGTTCATACTGACAACCTTTACTTTTTGTATTATATTCTCCAGGTTCTTTGTTGTAGGAACCTTGACATATACATAACTATCTGAGTACCCGCACCAACAGTCATTTTCCCTTTGCTCAAAGAGAACACTCAATTCTTTATTCAATAGATCTTTACGTGCCACAAGGCTGGTTTTAGCCACAACATCTTCAAGTACAAGCCTACGCTGCCTCTTTGTTTGAGCGTCAACCTGTTGCGGCATATTTGCTGCAGAAGTACCACTGCGGGGGCTAAAGGTGAAAACATGCACTCTTGTAAATTCCGCCTTTTTGACTATATCAAGCGTATTATTAAAATGCAAATCACTCTCACCGGGAAAGCCGACCATAATATCGGTTGTGAAAGAGATGTCTTTGACTTTACTCCGAATCCTGCTCAATGTATTTAGATACTCACTGGCTGAATAATCCCGATGCATTTTTTTCAATATAAAACTATCCCCGCTCTGCAAAGGTATATGTAGATGATGGCAAAGCTTTGAATCTTCCCCTAGTGCCTCAATCAAGGAATCATCTACATATTTGAGTTCTATAGAACTCAATCGAAGACGCTTCAAATCTCCAAGTGTGCTTAATGCTTTTACTAAATTATTTATCTTGAGCCCGGGCATAAACTCTCTGCCCCATGTACCCAGATTAATACCACACAGAACGATTTCCTTAAATCCCTTCTCACTTAAAAGTTTAACCTCATTAAAAACCTCTGCAAGCGGACGGCTCCAAGGAGCTCCGCGCATAAAAGGCACAATACAATAGGTGCAAAAATTATCACATCCATCCTGTATTTTTACAAATGCCCGATTATGACCGTTAAACTCCCTTATACCTTTTTCAAGATTATTAAAATCAGACAATAGATGCGCCGGGGCATGAATAGACTCAAACAACTTTCCGAATTTACTTTCTACGACATGAAAGACTGAACTCTTTTTATCTTGAGGGATAATGCAGCTTACATTTTCCGGTTCTAATCTTTTGACTTTAATATTTTGAGCATAACAGCCTGTCAAGATAATCTTTGCTCTTGGATTTTTTCTGAACAGGGATTTAAGCAGGCTACTGCATTTTTTATCAGCTCGCGAAGTAACTGTACACCCGTTGACAATGTAAAAAGAAGGGTTTTCTTTAGTTTCCGTAAACCCATTAGCAATAAATTCCTCGCGAATCAACTGGGTTTCATATTGATTTACTTTACAGCCAAAGGTAAAAAAAGCGCAGGTTCTCTTGATTTTAGGACTCATTAGTTTATTTTTTCGGTTACTAACGGTTACTATCCGTTACAATTGGTTACTTAAATAAATCAATATTAATGTTTTATCTGTTTTTATTACATTATCCAAAATCTTCCAGTTTTACTCTTTAGTCTTGTGACCTGTGGCTTAAGTCTTGAGGCATAGTTAGACTACTGATATTTCCATACCACATTGTCATTATCACCAGACAAAACTGCCCTGCCATAAATTGTCTTAGACTCAAATCCTGAACCTTTTACGACAAGTATAGAAATCGTTTCGAGTTCAGGATACTCTTCTTTTAATCCAAGCGCCATATCAATAGCAAGTTTTTTTACAATTATAATAGATTTTGTTTTAAATCGTGTGTTTAAGGTAAGGGTTAAAAACTTCCCGCCAAACTGCATATCCTCAATATCAAAATTCTGCTGATAATCCCTCCAGCCATTTATATATTCCAATAAATAAAGTTCACTTATCTGCTTCTTTTGCTCCGGCTCAGGCGGCATTTGAGAACTTACCTGATAAATCACAACCACAAAAAAATAAAGAAATGTTATAATCGCAAAAAGAAATACTTTTCTTTTATTTTTTATAAAAAAATCTTTCCCCTTGCTTATAAGACCTTGAATCACTTTATCCCAAAGAAATTCATCTTTATTATTATTTTTATTCATAATTCCCATTCATAATTTAAAACTGACAGCATCATTGTCGCGGCAGTTTCACATCTAAGAATATTCTTTCCAAGGTTTATGCTAATTGCTCCGTTGGCCTTTGCACAAGAGACTTCCTTTTGTGTGAAATCCCCCTCTGGGCCGATAAAAATAATTGCATTTGCCGGTTTTCCAGCTTTAGCGATTTTTTTTAGTGATGCAGTTTCCTCTTGCAAACAGGGAATCAATGCCAGCTCATATCCGTGAATTCTTCCCATCAAACTAGAGAAATCAGATATCGGATATATCTTAGGAACATAATCACATCCACACTGTTTGGCTGCCTCAACCGCAATCTTTGTCCATCTAAGCCTTTTTTCTACAGCTTTATTCTGGTCTATCTTAACAATTGTTCTTTCACTTAACACCGGAATTATGCTATTAACTCCAAGCTGAGTAGCCTTATCCACTATGGAATCAAACTTTGAAAGCTTTGGTATCGCCGCGGCCAAGGTTATTGCTACGCCAGCGCTCAATACGCTTTTTATATCACTGATCATTATTATCCCCTGTTTTGAAGATAAGGATGTCAATTTTCCAAGATACTCTTTTCCCTGGCCATCAAAAGCAGCAACACTGGCATTTTTACGCAGCCTTAATACCGAATATGCATGCCTTGCCTCATCAGAGCATATATGTATCTCCTTGCCGGTTACATCTTCCGGATGAATATAAAATCGATGCATTACTGGTGTCCTTTTATATAAATTTATATGATATCATTATAACAAAAATAAAATACCCAAAAGATTATGGCTATAGAAAAATGTGCAGATACAAGGCTTTTGCGAATAAACACCCAGGCGTACAAAGGTACGCCGCACAAGTGAAATCGCAAGTAACGAAATAGCTGTGCGTTTTCCTATAGTCCCATAAATATATTTAAACATATTTCCGGATAAAAAACAAGTGGACGACAAATTGTCGTCCACTTGTTTTTTAATAACTATAACTTATATTTATCACGGCCAAACGTGCGTACCGCCCTCAGAACATGCAGCAGCTGCACTTCCTGCTACCCCTAACAAATCATATGTTCCTCCGGTAGGACAAGAAGGCTCAGCAGCCAGATATCCCCATGTCTCAAGATCAGCGGCCTCATTAGGCGCATCTGTATCCCAATCCCAGGAACCTGGAACATTTTCTTTTACCTCATAGATATTCATAGCAGAAACAAGACCGCGTAAATTAGCAACGCAGACCTTTACGTTCGCATCTTCTCTGACATCAGCAAATCGAGGTAGAATCAGAGAAACGAGAATGCCAAGTATTGCAATGACGATCAAAAGCTCGATTAATGTAAAACCCTTTCTATTCACCTCATTCACCTCTTTTCTAAATCAGTTCAAAAATCAAAAAAGATCACGGCCAAACATGACCATCGGCTGAATTACTACAAGCAGCTGCAGCACTTCCAGCAGCTCCTGATAGAGTATATGTTCCGCCTGTAGGACATGACGGCTCATCTGCCAGATATCCCCATGTCTCAAGATCAGCGGTTCCAAGAGGTGCATCTGATGACCAATTCCAGTCTGTAGCCACATTCTCTTTTACTTCATATGTATTCATTGCTGAAACAAGACCACGTAAATTAGCTACACATACTTTGGTATTTGCATCATCTCTTACATCAGCAAAACGCGGTAAGATCAATGCAACAAGAATACCAAGGATAGCAATAACTATCAAAAGCTCAATCAATGTAAAACCTTTTCTACTCATCTTACTTCACCCCCTATATTTATTAACTACGTTATCATTTTCATTATTTGAACAACATGAATTGTAACATCCTGTCCAATTCATCCATCCAGCACAGCCAGATGATTTTATATACTTAACCGGCCTTAACTTTCCGTGTATACGCATCATCAGAGGCAATCCAACTGTAAGATGCAAATCAGAAGCATTCTTTTCTATCACCACACGAATCAGATCAAGAATCTCCATACTCTTAACCTTTTTCCATTTTATACTGCAGTATAAGTGTTTTAAGTTCTCCGACTAAATCATTGAGTTTTCTAATTAAAGCCAGCGCGTCATCTTCATTGATTTTTTTATCTTTCAAGCTCATATATAAATTATTTGTTATTTGAGAAAGCTCAAAGATTATTTTCTTATCTTTACTAACCAGTCTCTGCATATTTTCAATAACAGAGTTAAATGCATCCGAAAGGTTTTTCAGCTCATCATCACTTCTTAAACTAACAATCTTCGTCAGATCTCCCCGAGCAACTTCATGTGCAACCTTTTGCAATCGGTATACAGGCCCGGCAATTTTATGCGAAAGCAAAACACCAACAAGACAAGAAAGCACCAACAAAATTGGCAGCTCAAAAAGTATCATTAAATTTATATTATCTAATATTTTACCAATTAAAGCTGCAGTTTGGATATTTGCGTCAGTTTCCACAAGAGAAGACCAGCAGGAAAAATAAACTGTGATGATTATTAAAGTGCACGATGCCAACACCGCAATCATAATTACACTAATATATTTGAATTGCAGTTTTCGCCCTATTAAAACCCTTTTTCTAATAAAGTACTTTTCAATAGACTTCAAACTTCCCCCTATTCTAATATTATTACTTAAAAGTATAATTTTTTGAGCTTTTTTGATACTTAAGTTCAATCCACACTTTAAAATAGGTTAACATATGCAATAATAATTGTCAACATAATGAAACCCCGTAAAACAGTATTACAATACAGTATTGCGTTTAAAAACTACTTTTTCAGCCTTAATTTTTTAACTCAATACACAACACTCCCCCATAAATCTGGCGAGGCTCGCCAATGTTAACCTCTTAGACATGCTTGCCGGTAATACGATTACGCATTTCATCCAGCATCTTTCACTTTTTACTTTTTACTTAAAATTGTATCCCTCGTCCTAACGAGCAAAGCGAGTGATCATCCATCGTCCTTCAGTTTTATACGCAATACTCGAAACTGTATTTATGTATCCATAAACTCCCGATGCCACAATTCAAGCATAAGCAATGTACCTATTTTATGACCATTATCAACTTTACCATTCATATGCTCCTCTATCATTGCCTGCACAGAATTTTTATTGAAATACCCTCTGCTTAGAGTTGAAGAATCAAGAAGAATACTTAATATGTACTCTTTAAGCGGTCCCCGGAACCATTCTCCCACCGGAAGGCCAAAGCCCTGTTTTTTGCGGTTTATGATCTCACGAGGCAATATTCTTTTAAATGCGCTTTTAAGGATATATTTATTATTAAAATTATGCAGTTTAAGGTCATAGGGAATAGTTGCGGCAAATTCCATGAACTTATGGTCAAGAAAAGGAGAGCGCGCTTCCAAAGAATTCGCCATTGTCGCAATATCAGTTTTAACAAGAAGATCATAGGGAAGATAGCTTTCGATTTCCGCCTGGCGAGTTCGATCAGAAAAATCCCGTACATTTTTATTCTCATAATAACTTTCAAAAACAGCGCTGTCCTGCTCAAGATCTACAAGTTCGCAAAAATCAGCATTATAAAGCATCTCCTTTTCCTCCCGGTTAAAAGAAGATATCCACCGGAGATACCGGTCACTCGGATCATAATGCAGGCTTTTAAAGAATCTTTTAATCTGCCAATTAATCTTTCTCATATCATCACTGCCGTACAGATTTTGCACAAATGAATTTATCGATCTAGTCAAAAACCCGGGAAGCAGATTGAAAATTTCCGCCATTTTGCAAGCTGTATAACGATAGTAACCAGCAAAGGATTCATCTCCTCCGTCTCCAGTTAAAACAACCTTAACCGAACGAGCAGCAAATTCAGCCAGGTAATATGTGGGAATACAAGAATAATCCGCAAAAGGCTCGCCGTAATATTTTGTTATTTTCGGCAGGACTTCAAGTACATTCGGTCTGACAATCATCTGATTATGTTTTGTCTGAAACTTTACAGCAACGCTTGAGGCAAAATCAAGCTCATTATATAAATGATTGGCAAAACCCACGGAGAATGTGTTCAAATGTTCTGCTGAATGTTTTGCCATTAAAGCAACTATCGCGCTTGAATCAATCCCACCGCTTAAAAAAACACCCAAAGAAACATCGCTGATCATGCGTTTAGCAACAGCCTGATCAAGCATATCTAATAGCCCTTCTTTATATTTGCTTACTTTCTGTCTTTGCCCGATGCGATGGACAAGACGCCAATATCGATTTATATTCACTTGCCCGTCCACGACAGTCATATAATGCGCTGGAGGTAACTTTTTAATATTCTCAAACATAGTCCATGGCCCCGGAACATAGCGGAAGCTCAAGTATAAGTTCAAGGCATTACAATCAACGCCTCTTTTTATAAACGGTGCACTCAGCAGAGACTTTAATTCTGATGAAAAAGCAAAACGATCTTTGTCCTGCCAATAAACAAGCGGTTTTTTCCCTATCCTGTCTCTAGCAATAAAAAGTTTTCGGCTTCGGCCATCCCAAAGAGCAAAAGCAAACATTCCCTCAAGATAATCCAGACAGCCATAGGCATATTCTTCATAAAGATGCACAATTACTTCCGCGTCGCATTTAGAGCGAAAAATATGTCCTTTTTTTTGAAGATCATCTCTAAGCTGCTTAAAATTATATATCTCACCGTTAAATACCAAGCTCAGAGTAAGATCTTCATTGTAAATAGGCTGATCACCTGTTTTTAGATCAATGATCGATAATCGTCTATGGCCCAATCCGACATTATTTTTAAAGAAAAAACCCTGCGCATCCGGCCCGCGATGTGCAAGTTCATCAGTCATTTTCTTAAGCACCTTCTCTTCAACTGGATTACTGTTAAAATTTATTATTCCGCAAATTCCGCACATAATTACTCAATTCTTTTTAACTGCTTATATAATAATTCCATCTCATTTACAAATTTATTGATGTTAAAATTTTTCTCCACAAAATCACGTCCGTTTTTGGACAATCTGGATCTTAAGGGTTCATCCTTCAGCAAAGCCAGGACTTGATTAGCCAACTCACCTGAATCTGCCGGGGGGACCAGAATCCCGGTTTCATTATTTTTAACAACCTCCCTGATACCCTCAACATCACTTGCTAAAACAGGAACCCCGGCTGCCATTGCCTCAAGTGAGGCCATGCCTAAGCCCTCCCACAATGAAGGCATTACCAGAATATCCAGCGCATTCAATACGCTTTCCACGTTTTTTCTTGCGCTTAAAAACGTAGCCTTGTTGTTAAGATTCAATGAGTTTATTTTTTCCTGCATTGATTCTTTTAAAGACCCCTCCCCTAAAAAAACAAAATGAATATTTTTAATCTCAAGCATAATCTTATTTATCGCTTCAATCAGAAATATATGCCCTTTTTCTTTTTCAAAACGTCCAATTACCCCGACAATATACTCTTCTGAATTTAGATCTAGATCAACTTTTGACTTATCCTTATTTATTTCCCACGAAAACCTTGGAACATTAATCCCATGATAAACAACCTTAATCTTTTCCTGAGCTATTTTTTGATGCTTAATTAAAAATTCACGCACAGCATTGGAAACCGCTATATTTTTACATATTCTATTAGCAACAAAAGCATCCAAAAACACCGAAATAGTTTTTCTCTTTCTAAAATCATCAGTACTATGTTTAGTAGAAACAATCCTACTCACTCCAGCTATTTTTGCCCCAAAATAACCAAAGATATCAGCATCTATCAGATGGGTATGCACAATATCAAACTTTTCCTTCCTGATAAAACCAGCTAATCTAAATATACAAAAAACATCCAGTCTTGAACGCATATTAAAATAAACAACCCTAATGCCTATTTTTTTAAAATCTTCTTTTAAGGTACCCTTGCCTTTTAAATATCCAATACTGACATCAAAATATTCCCTTGATATATATCTAGACAATTCAAGCAGCAGATTTTCAGCTCCGCCAAATTCAAGCTCTGTTATTAGATATAAAATTTTTAGTCTTTGTTTATTTTCATTTAATAATTTTCCTATTGCTTCCAAAACATTATCAACACTGATCTCTTGCATACATCTTCTATGCCGGCAGGGATAGGACGGCCGGTTATGACAATTCTGCATATTTACCCCCGGGCTGCAAGAGAGTTTTTTACTAATCACCACACTGTTTTTCGTTCGAGGAGCACTATAAACCGGATTAGTCGGGCCAAACAAAACAAGCAACGGACGGCCTAATGCCTCTGCAATATAACTTGGCCCTGAATCATGCCCGACATAAACACTGCATTTATTTATTATCGCTGATGTTTCCCCGAGAGAAAACCTCCCCGCAGCAATGATCGGTTTATGCAGCATTTGACCAGCGATTTTTTCCGCAGCCTGCACATCATTTTCTCCTCCACAAATTACAACCTTTACTCTTTTATTTTCAATTAACTTATCCGCCAATTCGGCAAACCTTTGCAAAGACCAGGTTTTGCTTGGCCAACCCGCGCCAGGATGGATACAAATAAAAGGATTGTCATTGCCAATCATATTCTCTCTTAAAAATAACTCCGCCGCGTTCTTATCATTATTATTTAATTCGATAAACAATCTTGAATCAATGACTTTAGCTCCTAGGGCACCGGCAACAGCATTATATTTTTCAATTAAATGCTCCCCTTTATGAATACTCACATCTTTAGAGAAAAGAAAACCCAGGCCTTGGCTGCTAAAACCAACTCTATATTTAATTCCGCTTAAAACCCCAACTAAGATCGAATCAAAAACTCCACTCATATCTGCAAGCAAATCAAAATTTTTACTTTTTAGTTTTTTTGCAAAATCAAACTTTTCCCTCCACCCCCCACAGCTTTCTTTGGTCCGATCAGTGCACACTTCGTCAAAAATAACTATTTCATCAACACTGGAACAATCTTTTACGATCTGTTCTGTCCTTGATTTTATCCAAATCACAATATATGCTTTCGGATACTTTTTTCTTATCGCCCTTATTGCCGGACCGGCAAATAAAAAATCCCCCAAATGATGCAAACTAATAATTAAAATCGAGTGAATGTTTTCTCTGAAAGGCAGTTCAGATTTTTTAACAAAACGGGTTATCTGCAAAAGTCTTTTTACCGCCTTACCGCTCATATTTATAATATTTTTTAAAATAACTCTGAGTTCTATTTGCATATTTATTTGACTTAAAATCCAATTTCTATTTTCTAATCACAAGTTCAAACGAATATATCTCGCAATGCGGATTTAAATGAACAATCTCAAAATCCCCTATTTTACTCAAGACTTTTAATACATATCCCAAATTAAAGTTCTCAATTTTATGATTCTGATTATATGATTGGCCTGTTGCTTTGCAATGCCCGCGATATTTACTTTCATCCGGGCAATATAAAACCAAACGCCCCCTCCGGCTTCAAAACCCTTAGCCATTCTTTTAGGACCTTTTCTGTGTCTTTGAAATCCTCCAACAAATGTGAAGCATAGACATAATCAAGCACTCCGTTTTTAAACCAGATTAAATTCCGCGCATCGCCCTTTAGATTTGGTTTCACTTTACCTACATTTCTATACGGCTTTGGCAAATCCACACTGATAGAATCTGCCGTTATTAGATCTCCTCCTGCACCCAGATCAACTCCATTGCCCTGACAGTATTCCCCCAATCTATCCCGGCATTTAGCAGTTTCTGAACGATAAACCTTTTCCCGCCTAAGAATCCTTTTTATTTTATTAATAATTCTTTTGATCATTTCGCTACTCAATTTTTTAATACCGGATTTAACTGTTAACACTTAAAATTGCTTCGCATTGTGTTTTAAACCAAAAAGTATTTACCCTTTACTAAGACCAGTAAAACTCATCCTTAAGACACTAATATAGCTGGATATTTTTTTTTGGGCCCTTACTTTATCTTTGATAAAGATCCACCCGGTCAAATAACATGCTACCCGGATTATAAATGATAATATTACAACAATCTTTAACAAAACGAATCTAATCAAACCATAATGCTTTCTGAAGAACAAATACCGGCTTCGATACCTCTGTGCAAACATCTGAGAATAGGCCTGATTTGAACTATTTCCCTGCTTATGTACAACTTGCGTATTAGCCAAATAATTAACAGTGTAACCTTGTTGTTTCATTCGATAACACCAGTCAACGTCTTCAGTATACATAAAAAACACCTCATCTAATAACCCGACCTTGTTAACCACTTCTCGGCTAACCATAAGACAAGCACCAGTTAACCATTCCACCTGACTGTTTGTGCTATGATCCCAATAGCTCATCCAATAATTACCAAAAAATCGATCCCGAGCAAATATCCGGCTCAATAGGGTTATTTCACAAATTTCTGTAATCAAAGAAGGGAAATGAAAACAAGACCACATCAGCTTTCCTGCTTCATCAATGATCTTACATCCGCAGGCCCCTGCGTCCTGGTGGTTATGCATGAAGGAAATCATTTTTTCAAGACTGCCCCCAAACATAATTGTATCCGGATTCAATAGTAGTATATAACACCCCTGTGATTTCCTTATCGCCTGGTTGCTTGCTTTGGCAAAACCACTATTTTCTTTGTTTACAATTAATGTTATCTGCGGAAATTCTTTCTTTATTAACTCTGAAGTATTATCAGAGGAATAATTATCCACAACTATTATCTCAATATTTGCACAGTTTTGTTTTAAAACCGAAGTCAGACAGTCTCTAATCACCGCTTCGTTATTCCAAGTCACAATAATAACAGTCGTAATAATTTTTCTTTCTGTCATATTCCCCTTTTGATTTTTAAATTAAAACTATAAAATTTTTCATAAGCAAAATACTTAAGGTTAAAAGACTTAAGGTGAGCTGCTTTTCTTAAAAAAAATAATGCTTTATCCATTCGCCCTTGCTGTTTCCATAATCGCCCAAGCAGGTAATATTTCTTTGCCAGAATATGCGGATATTTCCTATAATCATCGATATATTTCCCCAGTATTATTTCAAGGGCCGCAATGAACATATCATCATCCCGGGATATAGCATCACTACTCATATATACAGTAGCCAAAGTCTCATCAATAAATCCAATGCGGTAATACTTTGAAATTCTCAGCCACAAATCCCAGTCTTGAAGCCGCGGTAAATTCTCATCAAACAATCCAATTTTATCAAGACATTCTCTGCGCACAAGGGAATGAATAGTAATAAAATTACCGCTCAAAAGCTTTTCATGGATGTATAGAGACTTGGTACTTTGTAAATGTTTTTCAGGTAACAAACTTTTGGAACCATTTTCTACCTTCCGGACATAAGAATATACCATACCTGTATCCTGGGGACTGTTAATCAGATAATCCACTTGTTTTTGCAGTTTAGAATGATTCCATTCATCATCACTATCTGCAAAACCAATATATCTGCCCTGAGATTCTTTTATGCCGACATTGCGCGCAAAAGCAGCGCCTTTTCTTTTATCCAAATATATATACTTTATCCGGAGATCATTAATATCTGATATTAACTGTCTGGTATTATCAATTGAATTATCGTCGACAACAATTATTTCAAAATTCTGATATGATTGCGCAAATATACTCTCTAAGGCCCGTTGTATCAAGTGCCTGCGATTGTACGTAGGAATGATTATGCTTACCTGCGGTGCAGCGTTTTTCCCATTCATATAGCCGATGCCTCAAGAATCTTATTTTATAAGTTCAGGCTCTTCACCTTCATCAACCAGCATAACAGGAATGCCGTCTTTAATCGGATATTTTCTTTTACACTTCGGGCAAATCAGTTCATCTCTTTCAAGCTTCACGCTCACTCTGCATTTTGGACAAGCCAAGATCTCAAGCAATTCTTTACTGATCATAAGACTCTACCTCCCTTGTGTTTATCTTCCCGTAAAACATGTATACAAATCCACCTGCTATGCTCAGGGGAATCATAATACCCAGATAAAGGATTGATAACGCTACAGCGTATTCCGGAGCGATAAAATCCTTAAAAAAATACACAAATGCTCCTTCCCTTATTCCCAAGCCATTGATAGAAGGCAATGCGCTTACTATTTGAATGACTGGAATCAGCACATAAAAAGTAGCAATCGGAAGATTTAATAATAAGCTGCGCGACAAAATATATATACAAAAAATAATTACAACCTGCCCGAAAAGAGCACAAAAAAATGCAGCAAATATTTTCGATGACTTCCTAAAGCTGGACATCGTGTCAACGAGTTTGATTATCCAAGCTTCAGTTTTTACCAGCTTAAACATCTTGCAGAAATAGACAACTTTCAAAGAAAATCCCTTAAAAAACAGCAAAACAAAAAAAACGCTTATTATCAAGCTAATGACCATGATTATAAATTTAGCTGTATTATCTTTCATAAGCTCCGACTTAAACATCAAAGCCGCTGCGCCCAGAAAGGTCAATGCCGTAAGCCCTAAGATTCTATCCATCACAAGCGATGAAATCGGCTCAATCAAATTCTTGGCCCTCTTTTTAGCGTAATACAGCTTGACTACATCTCCGCCTATGGTTGAGGGCATAAAATTATTAAAAAAAACTCCCATATAGGAAATCCTTATTGCTTCGATCCCGGAAAAATAAATTCCATGGATTTCAAACAATAATTTCAAACGGAATGCACTAATAACCAAAATAAAGCCAGCCAGAGCCACCGCCCACAGAAATAATCCAAGATTAACCGAGCGAAGCGTATTCATCAGCTCCCCAAATCTGCCGCGCATAAAAAAGCACAGAACAATAATTAATCCGATACTGATGAAAACACGCAGATATAACAATAGCTTATTTTTAATTTTCATTCTCAATTGCCTTTTTATATCAGTAACTTCGCTTATCTGAGCGAGAAATCCACTTCCCGAATAAATTTAGATTTTTCTGCTTTAAGATCCCGCCCACAAGCTCAATCGCACTTTTCCCCGTTTGTTTTAGTTGCTCATTGGAAATATTCAACTCATTAAATCCGGACTTTTGGGCGTCAGCAATGCTTGCTCCGTAAATAATCAGCGATATTTTTGCCCAATGGCAAGCGCTAAAACACATCGGACACGGCTCACATGTGGAATAAATAACCGCACCGCTTAGATCAATTTTTTTTAATTTCAGACAGGCCTTGCGTATTGCTAATATCTCAGCATGCGCAGTAATATCCAATGCCGCAAAAACTTTATTATGCTCACAACTAATCACTTCCCCATCCTTTACAATACAAGCGCCAAAAGGCGTTTGCCCTTTTGCTATACCAGCTTCTGCTTTCTTAATTGCCAGCTGCATAAATTTTTCATGAAATTCTTTTTTCATATTCCAGCATTTATCCTTATAGATTTAGAAAGGTAAGAAAAATAATTGCGGTTTTAATTCCTGAAAATATGGAATATTCATCCATAAATACCGCAAAGGGGGCATTTCCAGTTAAGTGATTCATCCCGCACAGGATGCTTATCACTTTTAAGATTAGTATTTCCGGCAAAATTGTGAAAATTCAAACACTCTTTATGAAAAGCCTCTTCAGGCGATTTAGCAATACTAAACTTAAAGAAAAGACAATCACTCTTCCTATATACCCAGTTCTTAAGCTCACCATTAAGATCATTATCGGATCTGCCCACATACAGCACAACAAAATCATTCCCTGAAATATAGCCAACACCGAAATTACCAGGAAGATTAGGTCCGATATTTTCATCGATTTTATCAGGAACAAGCACATAAGGTCCCAACATGTCAAGTGATGCCATCAACTCCTCCAAATATATCTAATTACAAACGTTTTACAAAATCTCAAGTTCCTGCTTCGCTGCTTCTAAAGAATCGCAAGTATGGATTATCACTGTATGCGAATAGTGAAATAAGGCCATAATATTAAAACCAATATCACGAGTATCCTTAGCAATTACACGGACAACCTTGGAGACTTCATGATTATTACATAGCTCCATGATCGCATCAATGCTATTATGTGCATCAAAATCCATATTTCTCAGCTTGCTTAAATCGGTCAATAATCTAAAACCCGGTTTAAGTACCTTAATTTTGCTGGCTAAATCACAAACCATCTCCTTGCCCTCATCAGAATTAAAAAATTCCAAGAGATGAATTCCTAAAGTATTCTTGTCTACATCAATATCAATTCGATACATTTATCTTCTACCTTTTAATAGCTTTTAAAAATCTAACTATAGAATTATATTACCCCGATTAAGCCATATTTACAAGTTAAAATTAGGCTCATTCTTCATAAAGTTAAAAACTATCTATTTGTTAGTTATTAAAACAAATTAAGAATGCCCTATGATTACACAGTTTCTAAAAAGATTACTACGATTAATTTCTATTAGAATATCCATCTGATCGGATTTTTAATCGCTGCAATCAGGCCCTTTCTTCAAACTTAAACAAGAAAGGACCTAAAATTATTCATAAAACAAGTGTGCAGACGGAAAATGTTATTTTTATAAAAAACTTTTTTCATAATATTTATTGATTATTTTACATGTCCATTATATAATTAAATTCATGAATAATGTACTTAGAGTTTTCATTGCTGTAGACATAAATCCAGAAATCCGCCAAGAGTTGATACGGATACATTCTGAATTAAAAAGCAGGATTAAAGGGGATTTATCCTGGATAGAACCAGAGAATATCCATTTAACACTTAGATTTTTAGGCCAAGTCACTGATGAGCAACTAGAAGAGATCAAAAAAATTGTCGAAGCAATTTCCAAAAAAGTCAAAAAATTCTACATGGACTTAGGAGCAATCGGCGCTTTCCCTGACATTTTAAATCCGCGAATAATATGGGTCGGCATTAAATTTGGATTCGACCAGTTAAATGAACTCAATGCTGAACTTGAAGACAGACTGGAAACTATTAATTTTGCTGTGGGAGAAAAGTACTTCCATCCTCATCTCACAATTGCCAGGGTTAAATCGCTTGAGGGAAAAAATACAATAGCTGAAATCGCTAAAGAAATCATCCCCAAACAGTTGCCTACAATCGTTGACAAGCTTGTTATCATCCAAAGTGAACTTACCCCAAAAGGAGCAAAATACACACACCTTTTTGAGGCAAAACTAGTCAAATAATTTTCTTCTTACCCTTTCTACTGCTTAGATTAAAAATCAAACGAGAATTAATCGGATAAAATCGATAAAATACATTAGAGCAAGCGTATAAAAAGCCGCGAGGACATCATCAAGCATTACACCGAGACTTCCCTTTAATACCTGTATTTTTTTTATGGGAAAAGGCTTAAAAATATCAAAAACGCGAAATAAGATAAATGCTGTAAGCACATGAGCAAATGTAGCAGGAATAAAACAACAGCATATAAGCATCCCGCTGACTTCATCAATCACTATCTTGCTTGAATCCTTTACCTTGAAAATTTTTTCCGCCAATCCACAGGTAATAAACCCAAGCACCACTATAAACGCTGTTACAGCAGCTAGAAAAAAAGGGTGTTCTTTAAGAAAAAAAAAGATCATCAAGCTACAGACACTTGCATATGTACCAGAAGCAATCGGAAGATAACCTATATAGAAAAAACTGGCAATTAATTTAATCATCTTTTACTGCCCCTAATATTTGTCTATTCTTAATTAAATAAGATATTCCGGATATAATAGTTAAAGCAACTGTAATCAACATCAATATATAGATAATATTTTGCAAAAAAATTTCATTATCAGTACTGAAATGTAATAGACCGGATTTTTTGGATTCATTAATTATAATAACGGAAAGTATAAAGAAAATTGATATCATCTGTGAAACTGTTTTTTGTTTTCCTGCCATTGAAGCAGCCATTACCTTTCCTCTTTTTACTCCGACAATCCTTATGCCGGTTATTATCAGCTCTCTGCATATAATCACAACTACCATCCATGCCGGTATTAGCCGCATCTGGACAAATGATAAAAAAGCAGCTAAAATAAGTATTTTATCGGCAATCGGATCAAGTAATTTTCCTAAATCCGTAATCAGATTATATTTGCGGGCAATATAGCCATCATAAAAGTCCGTCAGGCATGCGATAGTAAAGGCAACAAACGCTAAAACTTTCACCATTAGTCCCGGGGAAAACAATAAAAACATAAACACAAAAGCAAGTACTATCCGTAAAATAGTCAGCCTATTAGGTAAATTCATACTTTATCCCCCGTCAAATCGTAAAGCACATTATCCGATATATTAACTTTTTCAAAACTCCCGGTTTTCAAATCCCTGCCTTTAACATAAACCAGACCGTCAACATCTGGGGCATCATATTGAGTCCGGCCAATTGCCAGGCCTGGATTTAAAACTTTATCTATAAGCACTTCCATTTTTTTGCCCACAAACGAGGAATTTTTATGCTCAACTATTTTCTGCTGCATACGCATTATCTTATCACGTCTTTTATTCTTTATATTCTCAGGAATCTGACCCTTAAGTAATGCCGCTGTTGTATTTTCCTCTGCCGAATATGTAAACACGCCTAATCGCTCAAATTTTATCTTAGCCGCAAATTCATAAAGTTCCTTGAACTCAAGCTCAGTTTCCTGAGGGAACCCTACGATCATTGTAGTACGCAAAGCTGCTTCAGGAATAAGCTTTCTTATATCGCAAATTAGTTTTTTTATCCTTGCTGCTTTTACTTTGCGCTCCATTAGCTTCAGCATTCTGTCATTGATATGCTGAATAGGCAAATCAATATATTTGCAAATTTTAGGTTCATCTCTTATAAGCTTTAGAGTTGAAAGATTCAAATGCCTTGGATGAGAGTACAACAATCTAATCCATTTCAGCTCACTTATTTTTACCAGTTTTCTCAATAGACTATCAAGTGCATATTTTTTATAAATATCATAACCGTAAAAAGTAGTATCCTGGCTTATCAGATTAACTTCTTTTATACCCCGATCAGCCATAACGCGAACCTCTTTTACTATAGATTCCATTCTCCTTGACCTATATCTTCCTCTTATCTGAGGAATAACACAGTAACTGCAGAGATTATCACATCCATCCGCAATTTTCACATATGCATAATGCCCTGGAGTGAGATTTATACGCGGAGTATTATGCTTATATAGAAAGTGATTGCGTCCGATATTCACAACTTGGCGGCAAACAAATAATTTATTTATAGTAAGAACGATCTTATCAACATTACCAGCCCCTAAAAATCCATCAACCTCATCCATAAGACTTGCAAGTTCCCTGCCATAACGCTGAGGCAGACAACCCGCAACAATAATTTTTTTCAATCTACCTTTCTTTTTCAGTTCAACCAGGCTAAAAACAGTATCGATTGACTCCTCTTTCGCATCTTTAATAAAAGCACAGGTATTGACAATAGCTACATCACAACCTTCCGGATTTTCTTTTATTACAAATCCGGCTTTGTGCATAAACCCAAGCATTATTTCCGCATCAACAAGATTTTTCGAACAGCCAAGATTGATTAAGGCTACTTTCATGTTACTTTCCATATCTTTAAATTAACACTTGCAGAATATAGCAATCATAAAATTATACATATTAAAGAAAAAGGATATCTTAAGGATTGTAGGTTATGCTGGAGTTTTTAAAAAATGGTTATTATTATTTACTGCTATTCTTCATCCTGCTGTGCGAAAACAGCATCATCCCAGCTATCAATAAGAATCTCTCTTGCCTTAGAACCTCGAAACGGACCGACAATCCCATCGTCCTCCATCATATCAATTAAACGTGCAGCGCGCGCGTATCCAAGCCTTAGTCTTCTTTGCAGCATTGAAACAGAAGCCTGTTTAGTATTAATAACCAGTTTAGTGGCTTCTTCATACAAATCGTCCTTTTTGTCTCTGCGATTGCCAGCGAATATTTTATTCTGCTGTTTTAATATATCTTCAGTATAAACAACAGTTCTCTGTTCTTTAGCAAATTTAACTACTTCTTCGATTTCTTTATCCTCTACTAGTCCTGACTGAGCCCTTACCAGCTTAAAATTACCTGGTTTAAGAAAAAGCATATCGCCACGCCCTAAAAGCTTATCGGCTCCATTCATATCCAGAACTGTACGAGAATCTATCTTACTGGCTACTCTAAATGATATACGCGCAGGAAAATTAGCCTTGATAATACCAGTTATAACATCTACAGACGGTCTCTGAGTAGCCAGTATCATATGAATACCTATAGCTCTAGATAGCTGAGCCAAGCGGGTAATTGCCCCTTCAACCTCTTTGGGAGCCATCAGCATCATATCTGCCAGCTCATCTATTATAATCACAATATAGGGCATCTTTTCAAGAAGTATCTTCTTATCACCATCAATAATTTCCTTAAGGCCTCCATCTAGTTTTGCGTTATAGCTTGCGATATTGCGCACCCCTACCTTTGCCAATAACTTATAACGGTTTTCCATTTCCGTTACAGCCCAGTCAAGCGCACCTGCCGCTCTTTTCACATCATTAACAACCGGACAAATAAGATGCGGTAACCCGTTATACGTAGCCATTTCCACCATCTTCGGATCGATCAGAATCATCTTTACTTCCTCCGGAGAAGCCTGGAATAGAATACTCATTATAAGGGTATTTACACAAACTGTTTTTCCGGCCCCGGTAGTTCCGGCGATCAACATATGCGGCATTGCCGCAAGGTCAGTAACAAGCGGAGACCCGTTTATGTTCTTTCCCAATGCGAGAGTCAGCTTTGATTTAGAATCTTGAAACTCACTGGTCTCTAAAAGCTCTTTTAAATAAACCATGACAGCCTTTAAATTCGGCACATCAATCCCAACTGTACCTTTACCTGGAAGCGGCGCAACAATATGAACACTCGGTGCTTTTAAATTTAACGCAATATCATCACCCAGATTCATGATTTGATTTATCTTGACTCCAGGAGCAGGCTGCAATTCATACCGTGTTATCACCGGACCCTGCTCAACCTCAACAACTTTCACTTCAATATTAAAATCTCTGAGCGTCTCTTCAAGTATCTTAGAATTACCCTCAAGATCATCCTTCATCATTCTTTCTTCCATTGGGGCAGGGCTAGTAAGCAAGTCAAGCGGCGGCAATTTATAATCTCCGACAAATTTAGGCGCTAAAACCCGCGCTGGATTTTTCTTCTTCTCAAAAATTTTAGACTTCTTTATTACAATATTTGATTTACGTAATGGCCGAGTTTCTTCCTCTTTCTCGCTCTTATCAAATTCATCAAGCTCTCTGGATTTTTTATTCTTAAGGCCAAGTTTTCTGATTTTAGGCTTAACTAAGACACGCTGGACTGAGTGCATTTCCTGAATCTTATGCTTAGCCGAGGCTAGATTTAAAAAACCGACTATAGTTCTAGTCAAGCGAAGAAAAACAGGCAAGACAAGGAATTCTGTCGCTAGAAGGATGGAGAGCATAAATATTGTGCCAAAAATAATCATAGCACCTACTTCACCAAAATACCTGCAAAGCAGCAAAGAGGTATAAAACCCGACTACTCCTCCTGTCGCCACCCTGCTTACATTATAAGGCGCAGTAATAGTGCTCATCATCGCCGAAAAAGACCATATTGCAAACAAAAAACCAAAAAATTTAGTATAAAATGTATGGGTTATCCGCCCCATTATTTTTCCCACAGCCCATAGGCAAAATAGCAATGGGATAAGATAGGCGCTCCATCCGACTGTAATAAGCAATGCCCATACCAAATAGGCACCAACATATCCACTAAAATTTTTTATATGAATATTGGAATTTGAAGTGTTGAAAGGAATATCGGCAGGATTATAAGAAAGAAAACTTATAAGCAGAAAAGCACAAATTCCAATAAGGATAATAAACCATATTATCCTTATTTGTTTTTCACTCATAGATCATACTCCCGTATGCCCGAAGCCATCCGTATTGCGAACAGTTTTATCCAGATCCTTGACAACTATAAATTCTGCCTGGGTAACTTTTTTAATAACCATTTGAGCAATACGTGCACCACGTATTATTTTATATGAACTGGATCCAAAATTAATCATAATGATATTGATCAACCCGCGATAATCAGCATCAATTGTCCCCGGACTGTTAACTATACCAATACCATGCTTTATAGCCAAACCGCTGCGCGGTCTTATCTGAGCCTCATAACCAACAGGTAAGCTGATATAGATTCCGGCCGAGATAAGTTTTATCTGACCGGACTCTAGAATTGTTTGCTCATCAACATCAGCATATAAATCCATGCCGGCTGATCCATCGCTCATATAGCTGGGAAGCGGCAAATCTTCACAATTATCCTTTTTTTTAATATTTATAACTACTTTATCAATCACTTCCATCGCTTTCCTTTGCCTTTGGGATAGCTTTTTTTATACTTAGATTGACTCTCTTCATATTATCTATCTCGATAACTTTTACAGTCACCTGATCGCCGACTTTCACAACATCCTCGACATTTTTAACAAACTTATTAGATAACTCTGAAACATGGATAAGGCCTTCTTTATTAGGTAATATTTCACAGAAAGCGCCAAAGTTCATAAGTCTGGTTATTTTGCCTTTATAAATCTTGCCTACTTCCGCTTCAGCAATCAAGCCTTGAATTATATCAATTGCCTTTTGTGATGCAGCCGAATCAGCGGAAGCTACTGCTACAGTCCCATCATCTTCAATATCTATTTTAACTCCTGTATCAGCAACTATCTGCTTAATGATCTTGCCGCCAGGGCCGATGATATCTTTAATTTTTTCCTGTGGTACCATTACAATCGTAATCCTTGGAGCAAATTCAGAAAGCTCAGCCCGTGGTTTATCAATAACTGCTGTCATTTTATCCAGAATAAAAAGTCTGGCCACTTTTGCCTGAGCCAGTGCCTTTTCAAGAATTTCAATATTAATTCCCTCGATTTTTGAATCAAGCTGAATAGCTGTAACCCCGGCTTTCGATCCGGTAACTTTAAAGTCCATGTCACCTAAATGATCTTCCAGTCCCAGAATATCCGTCAATACGGCAACGTTATCACCCTCTTTTATAAGGCCCATTGCAATACCTGAAACAGGCGCTTCTATCGGAACACCTGCATCCATTAAAGACAACGTTCCAGCACAAACTGAAGCCATACTTGAAGATCCGTTGGACTCTAAAATCTCAGAAACCAATCTAATTGTATAGGGGAATTTCTCTTTCGATGGCATAACCGGCAATAATGCTCTCTCTGCCAGCGCCCCGTGGCCAATTTCCCTGCGCCCAGGGCCACGAATAGGTCTCGCCTCTCCAACACTAAATGAAGGAAAGTTATAATGTAACATAAAAGTCTTAGTTGATTCTCCTACTAAAGCATCAATCCTCTGCTCATCTGCACTTGTTCCCAGAGTTACCACTCCCAAGCTTTGAGTCTGACCGCGTGTAAACACTGCCGAACCATGTGTGCAAGGCAAAACAGCTACTTCAGAACAAATATCGCGTATATCCGTAAAACTTCTGCCATCAACGCGCACCTTACTTTCAAGGATGATCTTACGCACATGCTCTTTTTCAACTTTTGCCAGCATAGATTTTACTTCCGATTCCGTATAAAGAGAATCTTCATCTTCTGTTATCAGCTTTTCAATAAGTTCTTTCGAAATAACAGACAACTGCTCAAGCCTTTCTTCCTTACTGCTTATTTTATAAGCAACAGATAGTTTTTCCAAAACAAGGTCTTTCACCTTGTCATGCAATTCCTCAGGCAACTGCTTAAGAAGAACATCTGTTTTTTTCTTACCGCATTTTTTAATAAACTCTTCCTGCATAGTAATAAGAGCTGATAATTTATCATAGCCAAACCGCATTGCCTCAAGCATTAATTCCTCAGATACTTGATTAGCACCGCTTTCAATCATATTAATCCCATTCCGAGTACCGGCAAGTACTATTTCCATCGAACTTTCCTTGACCTGTTCAAATGTAGGATTAATAACAAATTCATCATTTATTCTGCCGATTTTTACCGCTCCCATAGGTCCTGCAAACGGAATATCCGATATTGACAAAGCAACTGATGCGCCTATTAAAGCCAGCATGTCTGGATCATTTTCTCCATCACAAGAAACAACCATAGAAAAAACTTGAATTTCATTGCGAAAACCCTTCGGAAACAATGGTCTTATAGGTCTGTCGATAAGTCTTGACGTCAATATTTCCTTTTCCGATGGTCTGCCTTCACGTTTAAAAAATCCTCCAGGTATCTTGCCAGCAGCATAAGTCTTTTCTTTATATTCTACTGTCAAAGGCATAAAGTCCAAATGTTCCTTTGGTTCTTTCGACATTACGGTAGTAACCAGGACAACTGTCCCGCCGCACTGTACAGTAACCGCGGAATTTGCCTGTTTTGCTAATTTCCCGGTTTCAATTTTAATTGTCTCTTTTCCCAATTTAATTTCAGTTCTTTCTATCATTCTCTCTTCTCTTCTTTCTTTTCTATAATCTCGTCTAACTTCCTATTATCACTTCTGCTACTTCCTTAAATTAAGTTTTTCCAAAACTTCCTTATACTTCTTAAATTCTTCTCTTTTTAAGTAATTCAACAACCGCCTTCTCTTAGAAACAAGCTGAAGCAGCCCTACTCGTGAGCTAAAATCTTTTTTGTGAATTTTTAAATGCTCCGTAAGACTGCTTATCCTTGTTGTAAGCAAAGCAATTTGAACACTCGCTGATCCAGTATCCTTATCGTGAAGCTTTAAATCATCAATAACTTTTCCTTTTTCATTCTCTGTCACAGACATCTCCTTTTTCACCTCCTTTCAATTTTTCATATTTTATCACAAACATTATTAAATGTACACCTCTAAATTAACAACTTTCTCCTCACCACTAGAGTGAATTATCCGCAAAATTTTTATAAATCCTTATATTTTCCATCTATCCTCTTGGAATTCAGCTAATCATATTTTTCCAATAATTTGTGTACAGAATAGGCCGCTTTAGCTCCTTCGCCGCAAGCACTGATAACCTGACGCAGGGAGTTTTGGCGGCAGTCTCCGGCGACAAAAATCCCCTTTGCCGTTGTAGCAAAATTTTCATCCGCCACTATATATCCTGAATCATCCCTAGCCCCCAATCCTTCCAGAATTTCTGTCTGTGGATTCATTCCCACAAAAAGAAAAACTCCACTTGTCCTGACTAATTTTTCATTGCCTGCCGGACCCTTTATGTTTACACCCTCCACCGTTACAGCCCCGGATATCTTCGTGCAAACGGATTCCATAATAAAATCTATATTTTCGCTCTGCTTAGCCTTTTCTACAAATACCGCATCTCCTCTGAATCTATCGCGCCTATGAACGATCGTAACTTTGCTTGCAAATTTACTTAAATACAGCGCTTCCTCCAATGCTGTATTTCCGCCACCAATAACAACGATTTCTTTATCCCTGAAAAACGGCGCATCACACATAGCACAATAAGAGACACCTTTACCTAAAAATTCCGCTTCACCTGTTATCCCCAGTTTTTTGGGAACAGTGCCTGTGCAAATTATTATTGTTTTTGAAACCAATGTCTCTTTAGCAGTTTTAAGCTCCCACTGGCCTTTAGCATCCTTACTGATGGCTTCTACTGTCGTCTGCATGAATTGAAAATCATAATGTTTCAGCTGCGAAATGATGTATTCCGTAAGCTTTATTCCTGAAATACCATCCGGAAACCCCGGGTAATTTTCCAAGATATCTATATAATTGAGATATCCTCCTATCTGCATCCTATCTACAAGAAGAACTTTCAATTTAAACCGCAAAGCATAAAGACATGCAGTCATACCCGCAGGACCTGCTCCGACAATAATCACATCAAACATAAACATAACCTCGCTTTCTTTTACAAATCATATCTCTAAACTTCAACATTAATATCATCCTTCATAGCTTTTCTTTTAAGCAAGCTGACCATATTTAGACTCAAAAAAAGCTTTCCCCAAAAACCAAGTGGTTCACACATTCTTTTCTTCATTTCATTATAGGAAATAATACATTTATTTATATCTTCATCGTTTATTACTTTAGTACTGTATCGCACTTTAATAAATGCCTCTGTAATCACTAAAAACTCCTTTTTTATATAGTAGTCTTCTGCCACAGCAATATCTTCGGCAATCTCCTTGGGAGTTAAATACGGATTTGCTTTTTGCCCCGTTTTAGTAAAAACAAACCGCAAATTATGATAGAGCTTAGCAATCAAAAGCTTGGGACGATAAAGACAGAGATAATTCATTTTTAAATCAACAATGAATTTCTTAATCAAACAAAAACTAAAATACAAGATAACATAAATAAAAATAATTGCAAAAATAATTACAAAAAAACAAATCAAATAGAATAATACTTTATTTTGCCTGATTCTCTCAATAACAGATTTTATATCTTCTTTCCGCTTTTCCTCTACAATCGCAGGATAATCTTTGAGCTTATCCTTTTCCATTTCTTTATTAGCAGCATCTTTATTGAAATCCTTTTGTTTATGCGATAATCCTGGTTCTTTTGCTGATTCAGCTAGACTCTTTTTCCCTGGTTTTTGGTTTTTATTCCTGTCAGCTATCTCATTTTTAACAGCCTTACCAGCGGAAAAATCAGCTTCCCCTTCTTTAAATTTTTCAGTTGTAGACTTAAGCAAACCACTCACATTTTTCTTTGATTTGTCTTTTAAAATTTTATTCTTTGGAGCTTTATTTTTAAACTTAAATATAAAAGTATTCAAGTGAGTACTTAATTTTTTAAAAACATCATCCCCAGATGCATTCGCTTTTTCCTGCTCTAGCTTAAGCTCGCTTGATAAAATCCCCAAGCCAAATCCCGTACTTTTTCCCCCAGAATTAGAAACTAATGGCTCTTCTAAACTGTTTGCTGATCCTCCATCTAATTGATCCTCTGATTCGCTGCCTGAGCTAGATCCTGATTCGCTGCCTGAGCTAGACCCTGATTCGCTACCTGAGCTAGATCCTGATTCGCTGCCTGAGCTAGATCCTGATTCGCTGCCTGAGCTAGATCCTGATTCACTGCCTGAGCTAGATCCTGATTCGCTGCCTGAGCTAGATCCTGATTCACCAACTGAATTTTTACCGGTTTCTCCGCTTGCACTACGAGGGGAATCACCGCCCATACCATTTTCACTTTGACCTGGGATTCCTTCTCCTGTTCCGCCCTTGCCCTCACCTATTCCCTCGCCTGTTCCGTCCTTGCCCTCGCCTGTTCCTTCGCCTGTTCCGTCCTTGCCCTCACCTATTCCTTCGCCTGTTCCGTCCTTGCCCTCACCTATTCCTTCGCCTGTTCCGCCCTTGCCCTCGCCTATTCCTTCGCCTGTTCCATCCTTGCCCTCGCCTGGTACAGAACCAGTTTTATCTTCTCCTGCACCAATATCATCACCAGTATTTTCTGTTTCCTTTTCGCCACCTAATCCAATACCATCAAGCCCATAATCCCCTTTACCTTGATTAGACGAACCATATTTACTTTTTACTAATAAAGAATTATCCTTTCCGCCAAAATCCTTAGTGTCTAAAGTTTGTCCAGACGCTTTATCATTTTTCATATTTTGATTAGGCTTTGCCTGCTCAATTTGAGATTCAAGTATTTCCAGCGCAAGTTTTTTCCCCTTTATCTCTTGGGCCAATGCATTTAATTTCTTTTTATTTTCAGGGTCGATTCCGCCAAAGCTACTCAAAAGACTATAAAGTGTTTTAGATTTTGCGATATCTGCTTTTAATATTTTTATCTTACCAGATAAAGTATCCACATCTTTAGGCGAATCGCCGCCAATAGCCTGTCCTTTACCTTTTTGATTCTTATCTTTTGAACTCTCCCCATAATCACTATCAGCAGCCTGAGACTCGCTTCCTTGGGCATTATCCAGATTCCTTGATTTGCTAGATTTTTCCCCTAAAGCCTTCGGCTGCTTCCAGCCATCTTCCTTCCCATATATTATTTTTTTAAGCGCTACCGGAAGAAATAAAGATCGCACATAAGAAACAATTTCACTATTAGCTATTTGGGGTCCTTTACCTTTTTCTTGCAGCACAAGACCCAATTTCTCATTATTATCCGGCCTAAAGTCCACCACAGAAGAACCACGGCGGTCCAGTTTTAAGCTTATAGAAAATTTTGGAACCAGCCAAATAAGCGGACCAGCAGCAAACGCAATTATTATACTGATTAGCATCGTCAGAGTAAATCGCCTGGAAATATTTATATTATTAAAAACATATCCTGATTCGATTTGTTCTGAATCTGTCTTGCTGGGAGTGATCTGTAAAAGAAAAATTATAACAAATAAAGCAGAAAATAAAAGCAGCGCTCTAAAATTCTCCGGGCAAGAAAACGGCAGACAAACTGAAAAAATAATCAGGAATAAACTTTCGAAATGAACTATGCTCAAATGAAAAGTATTTTTTATAGTAAAAGAACTGAGAGCTATAATTAAAAGAAACAAAAGCATTAATAAAGGCAGCGCTGAGCGATTGAGGGGAACTTTGAACCAGAAAAAAACAGAAACAATAATTAAAAAAATACCGATTAAAAACCGCACCCTCTCTTTTGTATGATCCTGCGTATTAGCACTGAAAAATATCCCCCATGCACAGGCGATTACAAAAAAAACAAGATACCAGAATTTCAATAAAGGCTGAACAGATAATGCAGCAATTATACATAAAGAATATGTAAGAATATAATAAAGTAATTTAATCTGCAAATTTTTCATATTTACCTGAAGAAATTAATTTTAAGGTCATCCCCGCAATTAATCACATATACTTGTGAACTTATTTGATCAAAAGATTTCTTTATAGCCTTTGCCCTTTGGGCAAAACCAGATTGTTTTATCCCTGCCGAAAAAGATTCAGGATCTAAAATAACCGGAATAATCCCTATGTTTTTTTGTAATTTAAGATGTTTTAATAACTTTAGCAACCTTTGATCATCAAAAACAGTAGTAGCTATAATAAGGCTGCAGCTGGGTGGAATCATTCGCTGGTAATGCCCTAGCAACTGATGAATCTGCATTTGTCCGTCCGCCTTTATAGTCGCTAAAGAATCGAGAACTTTAAAAAAGTGATCCTTGCCTTTATTCACACCAATATGCAAAGGAACATAGCTTGAAGCCAACAATCCGAAAGATGCGTTTTTTAAAAGCAGATATTTCATTAATGAAGCCAGTGTTTTTATAGCATACTCAAAGGTCGTATCCTTGCCATAACCGATTTCACTTATTGCAGCAGCATCTAAAACAAGCATTGCCCTCCATTGTGCACTCTGTTCAAAATGACGCACCATAAGTTCAGAAGTCCTGGCTGTGGAACGCCAATGAATCCGCCGCCATCCATCCTCCTGCTGATACTCTCTTATCCCATAAAATTCCTCATACTCTCCGCTTATCCTTGTAGTTTGTTCCCCGAATCTGGGAGCCAGACGACCTAGTATAAAGGGTAAACTATGCACAATAAATATATTGGGGTAAACAACAAGTCTTGAATATTCCGAAATTTCTTTCTGGGCATAGAAAAGCCCAAGAGGCTCAAAGATCTTAAGCTTAAAAGGACCAATATTGTAAGCACCCCGTTTATAGCATCTTTCCTGATAAGAAAATTTCATCTTTCCCTTACCAAGACCATTGAAAAACATTATTTTAATCTGTTTACTATCAACAGCCGGAGTAAATATATCTTGTAATTGCAGAGATTGATCAAATAAGGGAATTCTATTGCGCAATTCGATCTCAATGTCCACTAATTCTCCTTCATAGACCTTTTGAGTCAAATTACGTCGAATATCGATATTAACCAGAAGAAATTTAGAAAGAATATATCCTGTAATGATTAGGACAATTATTGAAGCAAAAGCAAAGTAAAGCCAAAAAAGTTTACTGCTCCAAGCTCCTAACAATAGCAGTAAGGAAAAATAAAACATATGCATTGCTCTTCTTGTCGGCATAATCTTTCCTTATAGTGGTACTACTACTGAACGCAGCACTTCTTCAATCACCTGTTTTTTTGTTCTTCCTTCTACTTGAGCTTCTGTTTTGAGCACGATTCTATGGCTCAGAGTATATTGGGACATTTTTTTAATATCATCAGGCATAACAAAATCTCTGCCTTCAATTAAGGCTAAGGCTCTGGATGTCTGCATTAATGCCAGAGATCCGCGAGGACTAGCTCCAAGTAAAACCTCAGGATGGGATCTAGTTGCTCGGACAATAGTCGTAATAAATTTAACCATATCTGCGGACAAATGCACGGCTGTCGCCTTTTCCTGTAACAGCAAGATCTCTTCCAAATTGCTTACACTGCTTATTTTCTCGATAGGATGCTCTTTGAGCTGCCTATTCAGTATTAAAATTTCATCTTTCTCCTGGGGATACCCCATATCTATCTGCATAAGAAACCTGTCCAATTGCGCCTCAGGTAATGGATAAGTTCCATGGAATTCAATCGGATTCTGGGTAGCCATAACGAAAAAAGGCTGCGGCAAATCATAGCTCTGCCCGTCAATCGTAACCCTTGATTCCTGCATACACTCAAGCAGCCCAGACTGTGTTCTAGGCGTTGTTCTATTGATTTCATCAGCCAGGATAATATTAGCAAATATCGGGCCAATACGCGGCTCAAACTCTTGAGTTTTTTGGTTATAAACAGATACTCCGGTAATATCTGAGGGCAGGATATCCGGAGTAAACTGAAGACGCCTAAACTCGGCATTAATAGATTTTGCAATTGAACGAGCAAGCATGGTCTTGCCTAAACCCGGCACATCCTCGATCAGAACATGCCCCTTACTTATCAAGGCAGCTATACACAGTTTTACAGGCCACTCTTTGCCCACAATGACCTTTTCAATATTACTAATCAGCTTTTGGATAATTTCCTTAGACTCCATGTTCCCCTCTTTTCTTTAAAAATATCAAATATTTTATTTTAGAATATTCTTTATACACATGCTAATAGATTTGACTTGTTTTACAGTAAGCGCCGAATGCATCGGCAGGCACAGGATATGCCGACAGATATAAACCGCTGCAGGAAAATCGCCTTTTTTATGCTTTAAGTCAGCATAAGCAGGCTGCAAGTGTAAAGGAATATTATAAACTATTCCCGTTGGTATATTATGATTACGCAATTGCTTATACAGAAAATCCCTGCGCTTTACAAGTATGGGATATATATGGAAAACATTTTTATAATCATTTTCTTGATGCGACACTTCTATTCCCTTTACATCTTTTAAGTTTTGAGAATAAATACCCGCCATGCGGACTCGAACAGCATTCCAATCATTAAGATATTTTAGTTTCTGGCGCAAGACTGCTGCCTGTAAGGAATCCAGCCGGGAATTATACCCTCGAATATAATGCATATGCCGGTTAGATCCGGCTTTACGCCCTTGGTCCCGAAGCATTAACAGCTGCTCATAAACACTTTTTTTCTGGCAGACAATAAGCCCGGCATCTCCGCATCCGCTCAAATTCTTAGTAGGATAAAAACTAAAACAGCCCACATCTCCGAATGTACCTACATCCTGCCATTTATTACCTTTTACTCTTATTTGAGCCCCATGTGATTGTGCGGCGTCTTCAATGACTTTTAATTTATATTTTCTGGCTATTTGCATAATCTGGCGCATTGGCGCAGGGTTACCGTATAAATGCACTGCAATAATCGCTTTAGTCCTCTTTGTGATCTTCTTTTTAAGATCTTCAAGATCCATATTGAAGGTTCTTTTATCTACATCCACAAATACCGGCTTTGCCCCAACATAAGAAATACTAAGCGCTGTGGCAATATATGTATAGACCGGACAAATAACCTCATCAGTCGGTTTTATTCCAAGCGCCAAAAGCCCCAGAAATAATGCATCAGTCCCTGAATTGACACCTACAGCAAACTTTGAATGGCAATAACCCGCAAATGCATCTTCAAATAATTTCACCTCATGCCCCAGTATGAAATCACCCTTATCATATACTTTGGTGAAGGCTTCAATTGCCTTTTTTCTTATTGATTTATTCTGTGTTTTTATGTCAATAAATGAAACACTCATTTTCCATTACTCCTTTTTATTTTTCTTCTTTATTACTTTTTCAACTGCTTCCAAAACCATATCCTCACTTATTTGATCAAGGCAAGCTATGTTTTTACAATCTGGTTTTTTAAAGTTCTTGTAACACGGCCTGCATTCAATAGCTGCCTTTACAATTTCATGTCGAGCTCTAAGTCCTATCGGTCCATAAACATTTTCATCCACAGGCCCAAAGATTGAAACCGTGTTCACTTCTTTTGCGCAGGCAATATGCATAGGACCGCTGTCATTTGAAATAAAAAGACTGCATTTTCCGATTATTGCTGCCAGCTGCCCTAAATTTGTCTTACCAATGGCATTTACAACCTTTTCACTTTTAAGAATATTCTTAAAACTAGCGCAATCATCCACATCCTTATTCGTACCGAATATTATTAATTTGCAATTATAGTCTCGAAGCAAACTCCGCATAAGACCGGCAAACCGTTCATCCGGCCACTGCTTGCATTTTGAATCTTCCCCCCAGCTTGCGCCGCCAAAAGGAGCAATGCCGATCAGCATATCCTGATTACTAACATTATGCTTTAGTAAAAAATTATCCGTAAACTGCCGGTCTTTTAAAGAAGTATAGAACTTTAGTTTTCTATCGATCTGCTTGATACCCAGCAATTTTAAAAGATCAAGGTAATATTCAATAATATGCTTTTGGCCTACTGCATTAACCTGCAGTCTATGATTAAGAAATATGCCGCGCTTTTTGTAATCAAAGCCAAACCGCTCTCTTACCCCAATAAGCCAAAGTAAAAAACTATATTGGCTTACCATAGAAAGATCAATCGCAAGGTCGAATTTTTCATTGTTAATTTCACTTATTCCCCCCCCAATCATCTTTATATATTCCAGATAAGACTTTTTCCTGACCTGCTTTAAATCCCCCCGGGTATAAAGGAATAATTTGTCTACAAAAGGATGGTTTTCCAAGATTGATGCAGTTTGTCTCTGGCACAAATAACCAATAAAACTATCTGGGAATTTTTTCTTCAACGCATCTATAACCGGAGTGGTGAATAAAACATCCCCGACCCCAAAAGGATTAATGATTAGAATTTTTTTCATGGATTATTTTTATTATTTCCAGCTTTCCGGATTTAAGTTTTATATGCAATGCTCTGTTTTATAATTTTCCTACAATAGTATCCATATCTACATACTTATTAACTAAATCAATCACAAGATTTGTCTTCGTTTTATCCTGTGGCCTTATTTTTACTGTTAAGTCATGAACACAAGATGAAGCAGTATAAGTATCTTCTTTGACTAAAAGTACAGGGATATCAGTAAACTTTATTATATTAAGCACAGAAGGATGCGGCCTTATTCCACCCGTCAATATTAATCCGGCAACTGACGGCCCGTTATCACCGTAAATAAGCTGCATGCTTATTGCCGTGAGAATAATATCTTCTCTGTCACCCGGCGTAATAACCAGACTATTATCTTCTATGTGATTCAATGCATCATGCGGCTCCATAGCGCCAATAACGATTTTTTCCACAGTATTATCCAGAAAAGTAGAACCATACAGAACATCTGCGTTTAATTCCTGCTGTATCTGAGAAATCGTAGGCTTGCTCAAAATAGGTTCATAAGGAATAACTCCTAGAACATCCAGACCATGCCTGGTGAGACCTTTACTCACTAATGCCTTTATCCTATTATATTTTTCCGGTAAAACTTTATTTATTATCACTCCCATTATTTCTACTCCTTCCTTATCGAAAAGAGCCTTATTTAATAGAATTTCATCAATCGGGCGACCTATGCCTCCCGATGAGACAAGAATAACCTTTGCCTTTAGCTTCTTGGCAACATATGCATTAGAAAGATCAAATACCGCACCAACACCTGCATGGCCTGTGCCTTCAATGATCACCAGATCATTATTTTTCTGAATATGCCGATAAGCATCTTTTATTTTTTTTATAAGCTCATTCTTCCTGGGATGTTTGATGTAATTTTCTGTAAAGCCCCGCTCAACAGCAATAGGGCTCATATCACTTAAAGTATTTTTCATATTGCAAACATGTTCTATCAGCACAGAATCTTCGTCTACTTTATATCCTGCTTCGATAAGGTAGCGCTGGCCGACTGGTTTGATAAACCCTATGCGTTTAAAATACTTTTCTAGACAATATATCAACCCCAGACTTACAGTAGTTTTTCCGTTATTTTGTCTTGTCGCAGCAATAAAAACTTTTTTACTCATAATCTGCCTCTTAAATTAATCATTCCTGCAAAAAATACGCGGATTCTATTGATTTAATCAAATCAGCAAGAATCACATTTGTCGGTGACGGGATATTAAGACTTTTGGCTTGTCTGACAATCGCTCCATTGATATAATCGATTTCTGTCCTTCTTTTTTTAAGAACATCCTGCAACATGGAAGAAAGGTTCAAGGCAGTCGCCCGGCAGACAGATTCGACTTTCGCAATAGGATCATCGTAACTGAGTTTGATTCTTTTCCTCTTGCTTATGCGAACTGCTTCTGTTACAGCCATTGACACTACTTCTCTCGTACCTTGGCTTTCGATCAGAGCGCCATTTTTAAGACGTGTAAGCGCACTGATGGCATTAATACCAACATTAATGATCAGCTTACTCCAGATAATACTGTTAATATCTTTAGTAAAACGAGTGGGGAAACCGGAAAGATTGAATAATTCCCGTACTGGACGCATTGATACTGTCAACCTTCCACTTATATTACCGATCACTGTCTCACCCGCTCCTGCATGGCGAATATATCCTTCTCTTAAAGTTGTCGCCCCCTGCGCAGTAACTCCTCCCAATACTCGCTCTGAGCCCACTATCTCGCTCATCATTTCCAGATTACCTAGGCCGTTTTGCAGACTAAGGACTCTGCTGTCCTTAGTAAGAATCGGCTCTATAGTCTTAAGCGCCTCTTCCGTGTCATAAGATTTAACGCATAGAATAAGCAGGTCAGGTGACTTGATATCAGACGCACGGGCAGTAGCATTAATTTTCACCGAAAAACTGCCTTTTTCTGTTTCAATATTAAGTCCGTTTTCGTTTAATCTTTTTGCTCTTCTGGGGCTCCTATCCAAAATCCAGATATCATTCTGCTTCTTCTTAGCAAAATAACCGGCAAACAAACATCCCATTGCTCCAGGACCTATAATAACAATTTTCATCATATTCTCCTGTTATAATCCTCAAACTTAAACTAGATTATACCTGATTACAAAGATTATTGAAATATTACACAGATTAATTTCTATTATTAAATCGCTGTGATCGAATTTTAATATCTGCAATCAAAACATCTTCTGCTGTTTCGTTATAAAATGTCTTAGAAAAATTATTTTCTTTAAGTCATATGCATGGTTCCAGGATGCATAATGCAGAATGAATAATGCCTGTCTGCTGTTTATTTATCCCTCTTTTTTATTTTAAAGCAATGTTCTGGTGCGGGAAACTTTTCTTCTATAACTTCATCCCTGAAATTGCCTATTGCTTTGGATATCTCAGTAGAAATATCTGCATATTTTTTAACGAATTTAGGCGTAAACCCTTCAGAAAACCCAAGAAGGTCATATGTAACCAAAACCTGTCCGTCACAGCCCTTACCCGCGCCAATTCCTATGGTCGGCACTTTAAGTTTTTTTGTGATCTCATCGGCAAGAGTTTCAGGTATGCATTCAAATACAATACTAAAACAACCCGCTTTTTCCAAAGCAAGCGCCTGACGCATAATACTATCCGCGGCTTCAGGCTCTCTGCCCTGCACTTTATAGCCGCCAAGTGCTGTTGCTGTCTGAGGTGTAAGGCCAAGATGACCCATTACAGGAATACCGGCCCTGACAACTGATTTGATAATAGAAAGTATATCAGGATTAGCTCCTTCTAACTTTACGGCATCTGCCCCTGCTTCTTTAATAAGTCTTCCGGCATTGATTATTGTTTTTCTGGCTGTTACATTAAAAGACATAAACGGCATATCTGCAACTAAAAGTGATTTTTTTCTGCCACGATTAACTGCTTTGGTATGATGGATCATATCTTCCATTGTCACAGGAACAGTCGAATCATAACCCAAGACAACATTACCCAAAGAATCCCCCACAAGGATTATATCAATAGCTGCCTTTTCTAAAGCAACGGACATGGGGAAATCATATGCTGTAAGCACAGTAATTTTCCGGTTTTCCTGCTTCATTTTTAACAAATCAGGAATAGTCATTTTTTTTCTTTCCATAAACATCACCTGGTATAATCTACACAAATACACTGGATTATCCCTGAAATCAAGACATACTGCTACTTTCTCATTATAGAATGTCTAAAAATAAGTATAGCAAATATCTCTAACTATAGCAACGCTTTAGTTGAAATCTGAGGTGTAGTTAAAGAAGAAAAAAGTAGTAATAAAATCAAATTAAGGGGCGATGCTCCACCTAAGACGGACAAGTTGCCCCTTAGTTATTTATTTAGCTGATAGCTATGAGCCATTTTGTTTGACTGCCTGTCCCGTCGCTTTTAGACGGGGAAGCGATTTGTTATGAATAGAATCTATTTAATTATTATCATATAACACAGCATTTAACAGCTTGTTTTAGGGTATTACTATCTTTCTAGATATTATTTCAGCGATTGTATCATAGCCAAGCTCATTGGGATGTAAAGAGTCAGAAAATAAATCATTCCCAGGAATTGTTTTTGAATGAAATTCTTTTTCTATGTCAATCAAAAAAATATTGTATTTTTTGCAAACCGTTCGTATTATCTGATTAAGTGATGAAGGTGCTCTTTGAAAAGGAGCATATGCTGGTGAAAAATCACGGGCCAGAATAAAGTTTTTCAGAGCTAATTCATATTTATTAAGATAAAGATAGCTTTTTCCTAATAAGAAATATGTTTCTGCATACTTATCATCTAATTTGCGTAAATCTAATAACTTTTCAATTGATCGATAATAAAGACCACTATTAAATAGATTTTTTGCTTCTTGGAGCATTTTCTTATATTTATTTAAATCCCTTAAAGATATGTTTGGCCTATGCAAGCTAATAAATGGAGGAAAATCTTTCAAATTAGAAACAACTGTACAAACATAAAATGGAATGTTTGCTTTTTGTAATAGAATACGCATTTGAATTAAATTTTCTCTAAATGTTTCCTCACATAAAAAAAGCTCATTCTTGACAAATTTATCCCAATGGATTAGCGGGATAGAATTTTTATACTCATCTATTGGGGATTGAGTATATGCACTTAGTTGGCGTCGAGGGTATTTCATCCATAAGTTATTAGAATCTTTATCTATTATTCCATCGCGCTTTAAAAATCTTGATAACAATCGATAAGAATAAAAATTGTTGAGCATTAAATCAATTTTTAAAATTAAAGGGTGGGTATCTAAAATCTCTTTAGCCCAGAAATAATAGCCATATTCATTATGGCCTGCGTAAAGTATTATGCAATCCGCATCGTATAACATTACCTCTTCTATCCTTTTTATAAAGCTACCTGATGATTTAGCTTCTTGTCCTGCATTAATAACTTCTACTTCTTGGGATGAATGTTCAACAAGGTATTTTTGAAGTTTAGCAGGAAAACTATCCTTGGGTTTACAAGGAAATCCTTGAGTAGACGATCCTCCGATACAGAACACTCTGAATTTATCTTTTTTGGGCATAGCAAATGATTGAAATGCGGTTCCTGGATTATCTTCCATGTTTGTTTGATATATTCCTGGAGAAGTCTCAGTAAACATTTTATGTTCAGAATCCCAAAGATGTTTATGTACAATCCATAGACTAGATCTTCTGAGTAATAATTCTTTTCCATACAGCGCTCTTATAGTAATTTCTAATGCACTGAGCAAAAAAATAATTATCAAAAAAGATATTATAAATAAGTAAAAATAAAATAAGTGTTTTTTAGCGAATATTTTTTTCATAACGATTAATATCCATACTATGCATTAACTACAGCGTATAGCATTTAATTTATCCCACCGTTCTCTGGCGGAAACGCTTAGCGTTTAGAACATCTAACCCCTAATCCCGGCTTTTAACTCCCCTCTTGAAATTTGATCGTCTTTTTCTTTGATTTATGAAAGGAGATGAAGACACGGATGTCGGAACACCATAAAACGGCGGGGTAAACTGAGAGACGTAACATCCGGGGGTAGCCTGTCCCGCTATGGCGGGAGCATTATCCCTGCCCCAAACATGCACCCAAAGATTTGTTTCACACGCCCAAACTTGCTTAAACCACCATTCCACCGCGTAGGTGGAATATGGGGTTTTCGCCAGGATATAATTAATATCGAGATTAAAGACTTGCCTCCATAACTCGCTTTACTTTAGTGAATTTGCGAATGTATATATTAGAGATCTTAATGCTTCTAAATCTATCATTGGTACTTATATCAACAGCTTCTTTATATGATATGCAGGGAGTAAAGTATTTTTCTAAATATGCTTTTAACTTTTCTTTAGTGTCGCAAATAAAAGTTAATCCGCCTGCTTGCTTAAATATTTCTACTTCTTCTGAGATGTTAAATTTACTCGAAATTATTTGACGATAACCCAAACCCGAATTCGCAAAAAAAACTTTAACTTCGTCATTTTGCTTGAGATGAAAAGTAGCATATCGTAACGCAATCCAACAAATCTCAACATCATTGCTTGAAATAATAATCCCAACATTCATAATACTTAATCCTCTATAAGTGATAATCTCCCGCAGACTCTGGTTGGTATAGAATTTCTTTAACTTCTAACTTTGTAATTCCTCCTGGCACCTTCCACTCAATAATATCTCCAGTTTTATAACCAAGCATAGCAGTACCTATTGGTGCTAAAATCGAAATTTTCCCTTCAGCCACATCAGCGTTATCGGGGAAAACTAAACAATAAATCATTTCTTCTTGAGTATCTAAATCCAACAGATGAATTTTAGAATTCATAGTAATAATATTGTCGGGAATATCTTGAGATTTAACTACCTTTCCCCGAGCTAATTCATCCTCTAATTCCTTTAAATGTTTTTCGCCTTCATTGCCAAACTCTCTTGCTACCATTATCAATTCTTTTAACCGCTTCATATCATTATCGGTGATGTGAATTAGTTTTTTTGACATAAGCCACTCTCCTTTTTTTACCCTTAACAAAACTTATAACATCATTATTTTCATTTTATTATTAATCCCCGTCTAACATTTGAACTCAGGCAATTTAGCCGATGGCCAATGGTCAACAGTCAATAGTCAACAGCTGATAGATATTGCGCTTTGTTTTTTTACTATTAACCATAAGCCATAGGCCATTATGTTTGCCTTAAGCAATTTGTTATGTTTATTAATATTTACTATTATAGCGTATTCTTAAAGCAGGGGCGATGCCTGCCCCCGATGTTGCGTCCCCTCGCCTTCATTTCCTTTTGGCGTCCAAAGGAAACGAAGCAAAGGCCCCGACTAAAAACATGCGGGATAAATTCGACCATGTAACTTACCTCAAAAAAAATCTGTAAGTTACGATCTCATTTTAAAACCGCCCCCAAAAAACGCGATGATTTTCTAATGGTTTACCCACTGCAACTTCGCTGCCAATTCGGCAGTCCTGTCCGCCTGCAAGGCGGCGAGACCTCGCCTTTTTTTTGGCGGGCCTCAATGGCGTTCCGCCATCTTGGCTGCATCTTCGTTCCTAAACCAAAGAAAAATCTATCGCTCCTTTCAAAGGGGAATTAAAAACCGCAAAAAAATCACCAAGTCACAAAGTCACATGTCACAACTTAAAAATACAACCGTCCCCTTTTAATATATTCTATATTGTCAATAGCCAATAGTCGATGGCTAATAGTTGTTTTGCTCTATGTTTTTTTACTATTGACCATTAGCTATAAACCATTAGCCATTATGTTTGCCTGCCTGTCCCGCTGTGGGAGGTGGCAAATCGTTATGTTTTTTATTCCAAGCATATATTGATATTGGATATGTGAAATAAATTCCGTTGTTTTTGTAGTTGAGCGTACTAAACTTTGTTCATCTAAAGCATTAATAGTTTCATGTATTAATTGCTTCCAAATCTAACCCAAATGATTAAAAAGATTTTTTACAATTTAACTTTTTTACAAAAAAATAACTCAAAAGTATTATAACAGAAACAATTCTAAAAACCGCAGTAAATCCAACATGAAATATTAAAAATCCTGCAAGCAATGGAAAAATAGTTGAAAATATTTTACCGGCTCCGGAAATCCCAGCATAAATTGTACGGGTTTCATTTGTTGAAATGTCTAATAATATACCATTGGTAGACATCTTGAATAAGGAAACAAATATTCCTGACAAGATAAAAATGAGTTGATAATAAAGTTGATTATTGCTTAATAATAAAGCAATAATAGGTATAATACTTCCAATAATTATTGCAATTATCAATAGAGTTTTATAATTAATTTTTTTTGCCAATTTATAAAAGATAAAACTTGAAAGAAACATACCTGTAACTCTGAATAACAAAATATTACCTATTAATTTGTACGATAAATCAAAATTTTCTTTGGCAAACAAAATCAAAAAAGGTAAAAATCCTATCCCAAGACCAAGAGTATTTATTATCAATAAATAATATTTCAGATTTTTATTTCTTTTTATTTCATTGGGAATAGTTTTAAAAAAATTGATTATATTTTTTTTAACAGGATTTATTGAACGAATTTCTTTTAAATTCCAAAATCCCAATGAAGCAATTAGCAACAAGAATCCTGCGATTAAAAAAAGTATAGAATAATTAAAGGGATAAGCAAATCGCTTAATAAGATCCCTGACGATTATTGCCGATAAAAAAACACCAATACTTGTGATAATTTCTTTAATTGAAAAAAAATGTTTTCTTTTCTCCTTTCTTACTGATTTGCCAAGTATGTCAATGTATGAAACGTTTGCATAACTGCCGCTAAAAGAAAAAATTGAGATTAAAATAAAAATCAATAAAATTATTGTGTCGCTTCTTAAAGATTGAGAGAAAAAAAACATAGCAGACATTGACAATAATGCTGCGATTCTAAGATTTATTCCTAAAAGAAGGCATTTTAATTTAAGTGAGTTTTTGGATAACATGGGAGCAAATATTAATTGAAAAACACCTGATCCTCCTAGCATGATTGCTGTTAAAAATCCGAGATGAATAGAATTACCTCCTGCTTTTAAAAGCATCGAAGGGATAATTGTATCAACATCCATAAAATTAGATGCTAATGCAAGAAATACCGCATGCCATAAAAAACTACAGAAATTTATTTTTGAGCGTTTTTTTGCTATTTGCATTACATCTAATCATCCCTTTTAACTGAATTTCATTTGAAGTATTTCATAGCAATTAATTCTAATAATAATTTGCAAACCATTTTTAAGTTTTTGGCATCTTTTTTTGTTCACAGAACTCCTGGCATATTAGAAGAATTTAAGATTTGAGTATTTTAAACTTATATCCCAAAGCTTTTTTCTAATATCCTTATCCGTAGAAATGTTTGTTGCTTTAGTAATGGTATCGTTCATGAAATATTTTCCCGTAATATTTTTAACATCATCAGAATCAGCTAAATACAATATGCGTTTTGTTCCTTCGGCGGTAGAGTTTCCAAATTTTCCCCAACCGGACCTAAGTAATTTTGTGTTTATAACCCCTGGATGAAGAGCGTTTACTGTAATATTGGTATCCTTCAATCTAAAACTTAACTCATTGGTAAACAAAATATTACATAATTTTGTTAAAGAATATGCAAGACTTCCTGAATAATGTTTTTCACCATTTAAATTTTTAAAATCAATATTGTTTGCATGAATCATTGAACTAATATTGATAATTCGTGCATTATTAGATTGCTCTAGTAAATCTAATAATTGTAAAGTTAATGAAAAAGCTGCGAGGTGATTTACCATAAAGTTTTTTTCTATTCCTTTTTCAAGAATTATTTTTTCATTTTCATAAATTCCAGCATTGTTTATTAAGATATCAATACAAGAAAAATTTTCATGGATATTTTTTGAAAGTCTTCCAATATCATCAAAAGAGGTGAAATCTGCATTAAAATAAAATACATTTGTGTTCCTTGTTTTTGCAATTATTTCATCTTTGATTTTTTGCCCTTTATTAATGTTTTTCCCGTGCATCAATAAAACAGCATTTTTTTCTGCGAGCATAAAAGCTGTTTGCTTTCCTATGCCATCGGTAGCCCCGGTCAATAATATAATCTTATTATTCAGCATGATTTATTGGAACATCTTTCATTAATTATTTTACTTTAACTATTGAGTAGTAAAATAATAATCCACTGCCTAGTATACAGCTAAGAGATATCAACCCAATAAAAAAAGTAAAGAAAAAATTAAACTTAGGTTTTAATACTACAGATTGCTCAATATTTTCAGCATTAAAATATATATCTATTTTAGTTCCAGTTTTATAATTTTGTAACAACTTTTCAACGCTTCTTTTTAAGAAAAACCTGCAAGATGGAATCTGAAAGCGCTTTCCTTTAACAATAGCATCGTTAAATTAAAATTCATATTCTATTTGTGGAGAATACATGGTTGAGCCAGATCTTCCAAGGCTTTTTCGCATTGAAGTTGATACGATAAATACTTCATTTTTGAGCCAATTTTTGCTTTCAATTATTAGTTTTGTATCAGAATAAACCCAAGTAATACCTTTGATACCGATAGAACTAGTAACGTATGGGAGGAGAAAGATTATAAGAAATAGATGATTTGTCAATAATTCAAACCTTACCCGCTGCGCCTTTCCTAATTCAGGGTTGTCTCCTATCCCCCCCCCTTATTGTTTTTTTATAATAGTTTTGACAGCATCATCGGCAATCCCTGTATTATTTGTAAAATTAATATTATGAGCAATTAAGGCTTGTTTCATCTTGTCACCGATGGATTCAGCAATAATCATGGTGACATTCTTGTCAGACAGTAAGGAAACAACCATACGGCTAATACCACCGGACTGATTCTTAGCCGGATTTTTTATGGCTTCTAGAAAATTTCCCTTTTCGTCAAAAAAAAGAAAAAATGGAGCTCTGCCGGTTTCTTCACTAATAAGGGAATTCTTTTCATATCCTGTTGTAGGAACAGCAATCTTCATTATTTGAGCAGTAGCTCTAGAGGCAAGAACAATAAGCAATACTATAACAATACTCAGAAAAATTGTTTGCATAGATTTCAGGTTCATCATGTTTATCCTTTTTTTATCCAACACCTGAGCTCAGCTACTGGGTTAAGCTCCATTTGCGCGCACCTTCCAGCCTGAGGAATTTTTAAAATTACTCAGGTTCTCGCCCTCTTTAGAGGGTTAGTTGAAGCGAGTTGTTATATGTATTCTATATAGTCGATAGTCAATGGTCAATGGCTGATGATTTTTAGATCTTATTTTTTGACTATTGGCTATTAGCCATAAGCCATTTTGTTTGCCTAATATATTATAGTTTAGGGGCAATGCCTGCCCCCTTGTCATATTCAAATTAGTCCCAGGATATAATCAATATCGAAATTAAAGACTTGCCTCCATAACTCGCTCTACTTTAGTGAATTTGCGAATGTATACATTAGAGATCTTAATGCTTCTAAATCTATCATTGGTACTTATATCAACAGCTTCTTTATATGATATGCAGGGAGTAAAGTATTTTTCTAAATATGCTTTTAACTTTTCTTTAGTGTCGCAAATAAAAGTTAATCCGCCTGCTTGCTTAAATATTTCTACTTCTTCTGAGATGTTAAATTTACTCGAAATTATTTGACGATAACCCAAACCCGAATTCGCAAAAAAAACTTTAACTTCGTCATTTTGCTTGAGATGAAAAGTAGCATATCGTAACGCAATCCAACAAATCTCAACATCATTGCTTGAAATAATAATCCCAACATTCATAATACTTAATCCTCTATAAGTGATAATCTCCCGCAGACTCTGGTTGGTATAGAATTTCTTTAACTTCTAACTTTGTAATTCCTCCTGGCACCTTCCACTCAATAATATCTCCAGTTTTATAACCAAGCATAGCAGTACCTATTGGTGCTAAAATCGAAATTTTCCCTTCAGCCACATCAGCGTTATCGGGGAAAACTAAACAATAAATCATTTCTTCTTGAGTATCTAAATCCAACAGATGAATTTTAGAATTCATAGTAATAATATTGTCGGGAATATCTTGAGATTTAACTACCTTTCCCCGAGCTAATTCATCCTCTAATTCCTTTAAATGCTTTTCGCCTTCATTGCCAAACTCTCTTGCTACCATTATCAATTCTTTTAACCGCTTCATATCATTATCGGTAATGTGAATTAGTTTTTTTGACATAAGCCACTCTCCTTTTTTTTACCCTTAACAAAACTTATAACATCATTATTTTCATTTTATTATTAATCCCATCTAACATAAAAATCAGGTATTTTATGGAGCGGCTTTGCCGCGGAATAAAATTACCTAGATTGCTTTGTTATGTGCTCCTTTTTAATTATTATAATAAAAACACCTATGAATATCATACAAACACAAAGAATTTGTCCCATAGTAAAAGGGCCTAATATAAATCCTAACTGAGAATCGGGTTCGCGAACAAATTCAATAAAAAATCGTACTATTCCATAACCAATGAGGTATAAACAAAAGAGAAATCCATCAAAAACCTTTGTTTTTCTCAAGCTCCAAAGGATTAAAAATAGAAATATTCCTTCAAAAAAGGCTTCATAAAGTTGAGAGGGATGTCGCAATTGATGGGTTAGATCTAAAGGAAAATACATTGCCCATGGTACAGTAGTAACACGTCCATAAAGCTCCCCGTTAATAAAGTTACCTATTCTTCCAAATGTGTAACCTAATGGAATTGTTGGAGATAATAAATCAGCAAGTTGCCAAAGGTTTATTTTATATTTATTGGAAAACAATATAGAAACTAAGATAACACCAACAAGCCCTCCATGATATGACATACCAAAAATGCCAGTGTAATTAATTCCCATTTTTGTTATCTCAAAAGGACAGATGATTTTTAGGGGATTGGCTAAAAAAAAGTTTAAATCATAAAATAATACGTATCCCAGGCGACCACCAATCATAACCCCGAGGAGGACCCATCCAAGATAATTCTGGATAATCTCTTTAGTAAAATTAAACCTTTCATTCTTCAATCTGAACAAAACAAGAAAATATATGAGAATAAAAGCAACAATATACATCACCCCATAATAACGCAGTTGAAATGTTCCTATTTGAATAATATTTGGGTTGATATGTCCTGGTATATGCTTCCACCAATTCAAAAATTAACCTCCTTTAAAAAAGTTTAAAAATTCAATGCACATAATGCTTAAACTCAGGCAAAGCAGGCCGACGCCATTTGTCGGCGGGTTGCGATTGCCTGGAGCAATTTGTTATAGATTTAATAAATTATCAACATCATTTTCCCAGTTTTCGGAGTTGTTGGCAATATATTTCTTGATAGCGTTTAATGAACGTTCGTTCCTGACAACGTGATCGTAAAAAAATCTTTGCCAAATGTTTACAGGGATATAGGTATTATTTTGTTTAAATAATTTAAATATACCATCGTACATTTTGATTTAAAAGAACGGATAATTTTATATTGTTACGGGCCGGGACAAGCGTGGCCCCTACGTATTTATATTCACCAAATATGTTTTTCCTGTTATTTGAACATACGGTAATAAACTAATAACCATTTAACGAATAATCGTAATTTTTCAATCGAATGGATTTGCGGGTTATTAATTTTTCCATTTATTTTTCAATAAATTTACCTTATCAATTAATTCGTCTAAATTTGTATTAAGAGTGTCTCTTGCAAAGTTTATCTGTCCTTTGGAACATTGCTCTGCTCCTCGCATTACTTTAGGTAGCATACAATTTGATGAAGTTTTTATAAGAATGCTCAGAGCGTCTACTATCATTGTTCCTCCACTGCTCATAGACCGTTTAATTTTTGTTCTTTTCAATATGTCTTGACGGCAAATGCGTTTTCATGAATGAGTTGTTATATTTTTTTTAATACAAAAACTTGGTTTAAGCCAAGCAGAAATGTTTTAAATGTTATTATTTCAAATATGTTAGCCGCTATTGCTTTTACCTTTTCGTAATCAAAATAAGTTTCATGCTCATCTTCAATTTTTTTAGCATACACTTTAATGAATTTTTCTGCTTCTTTTCTCGGAGTCGTAAATATAAATTTGCCGCCAGGCCTTAAGACTCTATAAATTTCTTTTATTATAAGTTCTGGCTCTTTAATATGTTCAATCACAGCTAACATTGTTACATAATCAAAATAATCGTTAGGAAAGTCCAAAGTATCAGAAACTTCATCCCCTAACAATTTATCTAATCCATATCGTTCCTTGCAAATAATATGTTTTATAAAAAAGCCATCCCCACAACCAATATCTAATAATCGTTCTTGTTCTTGAATATGTTTTTTTACATTTACAAATCGTAAATATCGCGTGATAGGCAGTATTATTCTGCTAATCAATTTACGGCCTTCAATATATTTTAAATTAGGCAGTAAATTTCCTTCTATACCTTTTTCTGTAATTTTAATCATTTTTTCTCCTATAACACGGGAGCTAAGCTGACTGGGCGCAAGATTGCGTGGGAAAGCAAAGCTTTCCATAGCAGGCTCGTGAACAGGCTGCTTCAGCGATTTGTTGGGTGAGGTAAAGCAAAAACACCCAAGGTTAATGTAATCGAATGTAGCAAATCTATGTTAAGTTTATTGATACCGTTTTCTATGAAGCCCAGCGAATCGCTGAAAGCTGAAAGCTGAAAGCTTAGCTTCCGTGTTGGACGGGGATGCTTTATTTTTAAATTTTTATTAATCCCCGCAACATCCAAGCTCACCTGCTGCTGCACGTGTAGCGGGTAGCAGTCAGGTGCAACGCGTGGTTATGGGGTTCTTATTACAACGTAATGATTTATCCCGTAATAACGCTGTTCCTTAACTTCTTCTGAATTATCCTTTGGCCAATCCTCAGGCGCGCCCACAAATTTTATTTTTTCATATGCCTTTAGTTCATATATCTTACCCTTTTCGGGTTCCACGTTTTCACATATTGGTTCGGCAATAAAGGACTCTGCTACTTTTTTATCATTTACTTCATGAATTTTTAAATAATATTCAGCTTTGCTTATATTTTTTGAGTAGTAGCCATCGTCTTTATCTATAAATTCCGCCTTAATACTACAACTTTTTCCGAAAGGCACGCCAAGCATGCTCTCTATTGAATTTTCTGCAGCAATACTAAATGAAGATAGACACAAAACAATTAATGTAATCATTATAGCTTTTTTCATTTTTTTGCTCCTTTCATTTATATTTTCCCCATAACAATTAATATAAATACTATGTATTAAATACAGCGTATAGCGTCTAATTTATTCCGCCGTTCTTTGGCGGGAGCGTTTAGCGTATAGAAAATCTAAACCCTACTCCCTAACCGCTAATCCCTGTTCTTATGTTTGCCTGCCTGTCCCGCTGTTTTGTGGCGGGGAAGTAAATTGTTATATATTATAGTTTAGGGGAGATGCCTGCCCCCGATGTTGCGTCCCCCAGCCTTCATTTCCTTTTGTCGTCCAAAGGAAACGAAGCAAAGGAAACCCGCCCCCAAGAAACCGCTCTGATTTTCTAATGGTTTACTCACTGCGACTTTGCCGCCAATTCGGCTATCCTGCCTCAATGGCGTTCCGCCATCCTGGCTACATCTGCGTTCCTAAACCAACGAAAAATCTATCGCTCCTTTCAAAGGAAGATTAAAAAACGCAAAAAAGTCACCAAGGCACAAGGTCACATGTCACAAGTCAAACCCAGAACCGTCACCTTTTGTGCCCCTATTATATTCTGAAAAACATTTATTCCTTACTGCATGACACTTTGGGCCAATCAAATGAGATTGCGCATTTTCAAGAAATATCCTTGCCACATTCGAAATATCTTTGTACAACGCGCTAGAATCCCAACCCTTTTTGACTACATCTAGTCTTCCATAAGTCAAATGCGCAATCTCTTCTCCTACACGTTTATAAATCATTCGTAATCCATCGAAACTTTTTTGGGGGCATATATGATGCCATGCATCTGGTGATGCAAAATAATCTTCGGCAACAGCATCTCCATTTCTCACTGTCCTTTTGGCAGAGTAGAAAAACTCAAGCAAATTACGCGCATGCAAACATAATGACTGTAGAACAGCATTGTTGGTTTCTCTATCTACAGCACTTTCTGCCTTCAATATCTGAGTAGTCCTTGCCAACATCCACAATTCATACCCCAAATGTTCATCAATAAATTTAAGCAAATCTTTGTCAGATCTATTTTGTCTTGGCATAATTCCCTGTTTTTGTCTCCCCTTTTGGAATTTGATCGTCTTTTTCTTTGATTTATGAACGGAGATGAAGACATGGATGTCGGAACGCCGTAAAACATGATGTTTTTTCGGCGGCAAAGTCGTAGTTCATAAATCATTAAAAAAAGATTAAATTTCTTAGGGGCGGTTTTTCTTTGCTTCGTTTCTTTTATCCGCATAAAAGAAATGAAGGCGGGGGGGGGACGCTTCATCTGGGGGTGAGCACACCCCCCTACCCCAAACATGCACTCAATCACCCATTCTGACCGCGAGGGTCAGAATGGGGTTTTACTAAATCATTTTTTCAAGCGCTGTACGTCCACTCATTCCAAGTTCGATGCCAAGCTTTTGCGCTTGAGTTGTTAATTTTACTACCGGCTTATTCAGAAGATCATCTACGGTCTTGACCCCACTCACAATACAAGCTGCGTCTTTAAGACCTTCAGCCGCCTCCATATCAAGATATCCGCACATCAGGAATCCTTTAGGAGCAACTGCTAATATAAGATTGGCATTATTTAATACAGCAACCAGAGTATTTATACCGATATTTCCAATTAAAACAGTTCCTGTAAAAAAATTTTCCATTGCCAATATTCCTCACAAGCTAAGCTTTTTTGCCAGATTTACCGCGCCAATCCCATCACTGGCATACTCAACCCCTATAGAACGGGCAAATGAATTGGTAATAACTGCTCCGCCGACCATAAATCTGCATTTCAGCTTTTCAGCTTTTGCAAATTCAATCACTTGCTGCATATTAACCATAGTTGTTGTCATTAAAGCAGATAATCCAACAATTGGCTGCTTTTGCCTGCGTATTTCGCTGATTATTTTTTTCAAACCTACATCTTTGCCCAAATCAACAACCTCAAAGCCATGATTTTCAAGCAAAAGAGAAACTATGTTTTTCCCAATATCGTGTATATCCCCCTTTACCGTCGCCAATATCACAATATTTTTCTTCTTTTTCCTGGACTCATTTTTCTTTAGATACGGTTTAAGACATTTAAAGGCCTCTTTCATCGTCTCAGCGCTGGCAATAAGCTGCGGCAGGAAATATTCCTTTGCCTCATACATAACTCCTACTTTATTAATTGCCGGTATCATAACTTTATTCACCAGCACTTCAGGTATTACTTCTCGCCTCAATGCCTCCAGCACATATGCCTTTATCTCATCCCGGTCACCTTTAATCAGCGCATTAAAAACCAGCTCAGAAGGTGTAAGATTTTTTTGTTTACTCTGGCTAAAGTTAATATTGTTCTTTGATTTTAGTTTATTACAGTAATCTATGTAGTCATGTGCATTTTTATCCTTGTTCATCAGCACTTTTTCTGCAGGCCTATTGTATTTAGCCAAATCTTGCATGGGATTACTAATAACCATGGAAAGTCCGGATTTTTTCAACAAAGATAAATAGGTAGTATTCATCAATGCTCTTTGGGGCATACCAAAAGAAATATTGGAAAGCCCGCATATTGTATTTGCTTTAAAGATTTTTGACGCCCACTTAATGGTTTTAAGTGTCTGGATTCCTGCCTGAGAATATGAAGACACTGTCATTATTAAACCGTCAATCACTATGTCATTTTTTGTAAACCCAAATTGCTTTGCCTCTTTATATATTTGCATCACAATTTCTCTGCGGCTTTTAAAGGTTTTCGGCACATCATTATCATTTAAGGGCAACAGAATGAACATTGCTCCGTATTTGGCCGCGATCGGAAGTAATTTTTTTAGTTTATGGCGCTCTGCTGATATAGAGTTTATCAAAGCCCGGCCAGGATAAAGCCGCAACGCTCTCTCTATCGTATTTATATCAGAAGAGTCAATAACTAGCGGAAGTTTTGTCCCCAGAGAAAGAACATTGATCATCTTTTCTAATGTAACTTTTTCGTCAATACCAGCAACTCCCGCATTTACATCCAAAATCTCGGCTCCCGCTGCTTCCTGTAAAGAAGCAAGTGAGCGGACCAAAGACATCTTTCCATTTTTTAAATCTTCCTGTAACGACTTTTTACCCGTAGGGTTAATACACTCGCCTACTTTTACAATATCTCCTTTGCCTTCCAAAATCACATGCCCTCTGGCAGAACTAAGTGCACTGATACTTTTACGCAAAGGGTTAATACCTGATGCACTGCCAAGATGTTTTTTAAGATGTCTGATATGCTCAGGAGTTGTTCCGCAACATCCACCCAGTAAATTCACTCCCGCATGCACAAATTCTAAAGCAAAATCACCAAAAACCGCAGCGGACATATCAAAAGTAGTTACTCCCTTTGAGAATTTTGGCATACCGGCATTTGGTTTTGCTATTAAAGGCACCTTCGCATAAGGCTTCAACATTTTAATAAGGCTGATCATCTGTTTTGGCCCACTTGAACAATTACAGCCAACTGCATTAGCCCCGAGACTCTGCAAGGTTATCAATGCAGTTATGGGATCAGTTCCATTTAGGGTTCGCGCATCTTTTTCATATGTCATGCTAACTATAATAAATTTATCAGTTAACTCCCTGATTGCAATAAGTGCCGCCCGCGCCTCCTGAATATCCATCATAGTCTCAACAACAAATAAATCTACTCCCCCCTTCAGCAACCCCTGAACCTGCTCTTTAAAAACATCTACAGCATCGTCGAAAGAAAGCGAGCCAAATGGAGCAACAAAGTTTCCTGTAGGACCGATATCTCCGGCAACTAATTTATCGCCAGCCACGGATTTAGCCAACATAGCCAGTTTTGTATTTATCTGGATTACATTATGCCTTCCATATTCACTCAATTTGATTCTATTTGCTCCAAAAGTACAAGTATATAGGATATCCGCACCGGCAAGACAATAATCCCGATGAATACGTTTGAGCACCGCAGGATTTTTTAAAGCCCAGATCTCAGGGCTTTCTCCTGTTGGCAAGCCATGCTTATGCAATTGAGTACCCATGGCCCCATCAAGGATAAGAACTCTTTTTTTAAAAAGCTTTTCAATTTTCGTCAATCCGCTCACTTTTATTCCTCTTCATTTATTATTTTTATTCCGGCAAGAGCAGTAACTGTTTTTTCCGGAATTAATATAAATTCATCCGTAATAGACACCCCAATTTTTTCCAGCTCAAGAACATCAAAAATCATCTTTTGATTTTTTAATTGAAGATCTCCATAACCTGCGGAAAAACGCCTTTTTGTAAGACTTTTACTCTCCCGCCTTAATGAATTGCTAAAGAATTTAACTACCCAATCAAGCGCCGCATCTGTCATTTCACTACTCACGGCATCATAAACAACAGCCTCTGTTACATTATTGCCATTTGAATATTCAGAAATAGTTTTCGATATCAGAGCTCCGGCTGTAGCACCCATGAATAATACTTCATTACAACCAGCCATTAAAGCCACAAAGTCTTTACTCTGAAAGCTGACACCTGATACAAGATTCACCATATCCTTTTCAATATTCAGCACAGCTAATCGCGAAACACTGGCTTTTAAAGTTATCATCTCTAAAGCCTGCTGAATATTCAAATCCACTTTTTCTTTACTTTGGGGATCAAGATCTGTTTTACCTTTTGCATACCCCAGGCGGCTGTATATTCTTTCTATCGGGGGAGTCACATTAATGTGGTTTAAAAAAGTAGCAGTCATCTTATCTCCATTACATTACTGATTAGATCAAAAAGGCAAAAAGCCATTAATTGTCTTCCTGTGTGCAATCTAAAGAAGTTGCCTCTTCTTTAACAATGCTCTCAGTTAAAGCTGATTCGAACTCAAGATCTAATATTCTTAACTTACCTTTGGGGGGATCCTCTGGATAAGATGTCATTTGAGCAACTTCAGATCGGACAAATTTAAGAGCGTTTTCACCAGCTATCCTGCCCTGAGCTGCGGCGATGTCCCAAGAATTAGGTAAATCAAGGCATTCGTCATTGATATCTTTTCTGCTCAAAACATCACCTGCGGCAAAGATATTTTCCAGACTGCTACGCAAAAATTCATCTACCTGAACGCCTGGATTTACACTAACTTCTGTATTTTCTAAAAATTTAGTATTCGGAGTAAGATTTTTATCCAGGATCAGGATTCCGCAACCAATCACTTTTCCGGAATCCAATTTTATAGCTTTTACATCGCCGTTGCCAAAAATTTCCACAATATTCATATTAAATATTATTTCAATCCCTTTATTCTTCAATGCACTCTCCAGAAATTTTGCTTGCTCTTCAGTGAGAATACCTTCTAAAATACGCCCTTTGGAAAAAATGATCTTAATGTCTAGATGCTTTTTGCTCATTGCATATGCAGCATTAATTCCGGCAATACCCGCACCCCAGATACAAACGGTATGACTGATGGGAATAAGTTCTGTGATATCCTGAACATTGCTGACATTGCGAAATCCCAGCACTCCATGCTTACTAACACCTTTAACATCCTTGGAAACATTTGCACTACGTCCGCTAGCAATGATCAGGGCATCATAGACAATTTTTGTTTTATCAAATAAAATTACGGAATTTTTTTTAGGAATAACCCTGTCTACTTTTCGCCCAGGCAAAAAATCTATATGCTCAGCCTCATAAAATCCAGGGGCATCCAGAAACAGCTTCTGCAGATCCAAATTATTCATGAGTATTTGGGCTATTTCCAAACGCCGGTAAGCCGGATATTGTTCATCGCTGAGAATGGTTATTTTTACACTTTTATCATTATTTCTGATCGCCTTTGCGGCACTCATTCCTGCGGCTGAATTGCCTATGATTACAATATGCTTCATCCTTTATTCCCTTGCTTTTGCTGCTTTGCTGCCTTAAGAAGATTTCTCATTAACAAAGCCACGGTTATTGGTCCTACTCCGCCTGGAACAGGGGTTATATACATAGCCCGCTCGTAAGCTTTACCAAATTCAACATCTCCGACAATTTTATCATCAACATAGTTGATGCCTACATCAACCACTATAGCATTTTTTTTAATCCATTCCCCTTCAACAACTCCCGGCTTTCCCACTGCTACAACCAGTATTTCTGCCCTTTTCACATGCTCTGCAAGCAAGCCACGTTCAGATGTAGCAATATGGCAAATTGTCGTTGTACAAAAGGCATTGAGCATCATCGCTGCCAAAGGCTTTCCAACAATTTCACTATGGCCGACAATTACCACTTCTTTTCCATATAATTCTATATTTAGCGTATTAAGCAATTCCATTACTGCACAAGCTGTGCACGGAGCCAATCCATTTCTATTAAGGATAATTTTCCCCAGGTTTTCCGGATGCACTCCTTCCACATCTTTTAAAGGATCCAGACAGCTACGGATATCGTTTGCTTTTAAATGAGCAGGCAAAGGCAGCTGCAAAATTATTCCATTTATATTGCCATCGCAATTCAATTCCGCAATTACCGCTTTAAGGCTCTCTCTGTCAATATCAACATCTAATTTTCTGACCTCATAACCAATACCCAGTTTTTTAGCGATTTTCTGCTGAAAATCAAGATATAGAGCAGATTCTTTGTCATCGCCAACTTGTATAGCACAAAGTATCGGGGCAAAAGAATATGCTTTGTAAAAATCAAGCACTTCACCCTTTACCATCTGGTTAATTCTTGCGGCAATTTTCTTACCCTCTAATAATTTTTCTCTATCCATTTTATAAATAACTCTCTATTTCTTTTATCATCCGCTTTTCTATTTGAACCATCAATAAGAATATATTTTTTAATTCCTTGTTCTTCTGATTAATAAATCTTTTGTCCTTGATATATTTCAGATTGATCCGAACATTAAGATCAGCAGATTTAAACGCAGCAACAAGGATATGCACCGCTCCTCCGCAATCACTTATGAGATTTGTATTACCAATCTTTGCAATCTGCTCAGTAATGATCATCGCCTCTTGGCAAAGAAAGCATATTTTATGTGGAATATTTGCCGCCTCTTTAAGCCCCTTTTGCAACAGCAGGTCTCTTTGCCTGCTCGCCTTGGGGATTTTCATAACATCCTGAAGTTTAAGAAAAACAACCACGTCCTTATCTATCAAAAGCTGCATTTTCCTGCGCAATAATTCATTTTTCTTTAATAACTGCTTCATGCGAGAGTGTCCGCTTTTGTATTTCGTATTAGTAAGCGTAAAATTTGCCACCATACTGCCCAAAGCTATGCCAATCGCTCCAGATAAAGCAGATGCACTGCCTCCTCCGGGAACGCTGTTTAGAGAAGCCAGATCATCTATGTATTGTTTCAAGTCTTTACTTATATACATGGTTTCACCTCATTATTTAACCTTTATTCTACCCGTTTATCTTTTACTAGTCAAGGCAGGAAAACAGTCATATTTTAAATTTATATTTTTGCCATGCTAATCAATGCTGTTATGCCTGATGAAATAACCAACATCTTCATTCAACTCTTCATAATCATCCGGACTTTCCTTGATCTTTTTAAGAATTTTTATTAAAATTTCAAGCTCGACTTGAAAATATATTGAATCAAGATTCACCTCTTTATCACTCCAGCGCACCATAGCATCAGTTAATCTGCTTTTTGCCAAAACGCTGTTTTGCTTAAGAGATAATTTGATTGTTTTGTGTACTACAACACCGCCTCTTGATCCTGACATCATAATCTATCCCTGTCCAATATCTTCTATGTCTTCCCAAGGAATCAAAGTAAGTTTACGTGTTGGTCCGGGATTTACTTTTAACTCTATGCCTCTTTTGCTTACAGCTATTATGGTCATCGGACTGATACAATTCTGCACTCCGGTAAATCCCACAAATCCACCAACTATTAGACAAAACCAGGCGGCAAAAACATAGCCAGTTTCATCTATGGCAGAAATGACTTTATGAAAAAAAGCCATATCAAGTCCAGCCAGGAAAAACACTCCGCCAAGCAAAAGGAAAAAAACATTTAATAGCCTTGATAATTTTATCTGAAAAATGAATTTATTCAAGCATCCTCCCTATTTATACCAGTTAAATAACCTTACCTCTATATCAGATCCTTTGAGCAAATCCTTGAACTCATAAAGATCACTAGTCATATCCTTACCGCGATAATGGTAAGGATAAACAACTCTTGGTTGAAACTCAAGCACGGCTGATGCAGCCTGCTGTACACTCATTGTATAGGGCAAATTCATACAAATAAAAGCATAATCAATTCTTTTTAATGCTCTCATTTCAGGGATATCTTCAGTATCCCCGGAAATATACACTCTGTTTTCATCTGTTTGAATAAGATACCCATTCCCTTTTCCTTTAGGGTGAAAACGTAATCTTTTTTTTGTTAGATTATACATCGGAATGGCAAAAATCGTAATACTGTCAAAGGTTTTAGACTCATGGTTATTGAGAACTTGTCCATAACCCAAAACATCAATTACCTCCTTGGGACCGATAATAATCGTTTGCGAACTTTTGAGCTCATCAACAACCTCTTTTTTAAAATGATCCTGGTGAATATGAGTAAGCAAGATGAACTCAGGCGGAGAATAAACACTGTATGATTTCGCATCCTGCACAGGATCGACAAAAAAAACAGATCCTCCGATCTGCATTACAAAGCTAGCATGATTCATAGGGCTGACAATGAACTCTTCCGCAAATAACTGCTGAGAAATCAACATCAATGCTAAAATCATAAAGATAATAACTAGCTTCATTCCTCCCCTACTTCCCTCATTTAATATTTTATCAATTGCAATTCACAATATTGAAATCATCAACCCATACCAGCTCGCATGAATAATCTCCGGTATCCTCTCGAGTTAAAGAACTTGTCCATCTCCAGCCATCTTTAGCCACAGCCTTAACAAGGCTGCCTTTTAATTCTATGATATCTCCCCTACGTGCCTTTTTTAATGCCTCTTTTACTGTATTATTGCCAGGGATTATATGCATATTCGCGCTATGCATTTCTATTTCCCTGCGGGGAATAGGGATTTTTTTTGTCAACCAAAAGTACTAGCGGTTTTTCTGCCAGATTTTCATTGATTTCAAAACAACTTCATCTGACATATTCCCCCATCCCAAATGCCAGATCTACCGGTAATAAGTCAGCTAATTTGCCCCAATTATAATCTTTCCTGGATAAAACATTTGCCTTTATCCTTAAAAAAAAAGAAATTAATGCTTGTAAACAGAATGACAATCACCCAGAAATTTTGCGTTATTAATACAAACGGCTCCATACTAAATCTCCTGAGGCATAATTTACATTATTATATCCTAACAATAGAACAATTTATACTTCTGACTTTTTTATCATCTGCAGGCACCTGTAAAAGGACAATTCCGGCATGACTCAGAAGATTCATCAGCAACAAAAGGCACCTTCAAGTCATGAATCTCATCTATTATAAACGAAAGCATATTAAGGCATAAGCTTAATATCTGATCCTCGTGTCCAAAGTCTTTTGCTTTTGGAAATTGTTCAATTTTAAGATTACGCAGATTATATAATGCCGCGGTTACTCTCATCGCAGGGTATTTCTCCTGTACACAGTGCAGATATAAAGGCAGCTGAAATGATTTGACCGCTTTTTTAATACTTAAGCGACTGGGATTATCCGCGGCCTTTTGCAAAGACATTAGGCCTGCGGGCACCTCATCAGTACTACCCGTTTTATAATCAAGCACAACAATGTGTTCATGATCTTTGCGATCAATGCGGTCTATCCTGAATGTAAAGTTTACATTACGGTTTTTGAGTTTTATTTCCTTTTCAATCTTCTCTTCAAGTCCTTCTAAAGCTTCAATTTTCCGCTCTGGATTTTCCGCTTCATTGTCGAGAAAACGCTTAAGGCGATATTTCAAAATTTGCTCCAACATAAACCCATCTGATTTCATGCGTTTTGAAAATGTTTTTTTAAAACGAATTTGGAACTCATCAATAAATTTTGCCCTAAATATAGGGCTGATCACCGGAGTTTTTCCAACAAACACCCCAAACATATCCTCCAGCAGTTTATGGACAAAATTACCCACCTCCCGGCTTTCAAGCTCATCAAGCAAATTTTCCTTCTCACTTAATCCAAGAACATATTTAAAGTAAAAATGTAAGGGGCATTTTAAGTAAACATTTATACTTGATGCAGAAAATCTGATATTTTCCAGGAAATCTTTCATTTTCCTGTCTTTTGGTACTGATCCCACTTTTCGTATAACCTCGCATTTAAATACAGCACGAGGTACCAATTCTGTATTCAGACATCTTGAAGTTTTTTCCTGCTCCCAAATAAGTTCTTCAATAAAACGGCTTTTCTGCATATCAGAACTATCATTATATATAAGATGCACGCTTTTAGCAGAGTTAATAAGCCGCATAAACTGATACCTCTGTATTACCTCCTCTTCTTCTAAGCGATCAAGGCCAAGGCTTATCATAACAGATCGAGGCACAAGCGGCTCATTTGCACTCAAACGCGGCAGGACTGATTCGTTTACATCAAGAATAATGACATTATCAAAACTTAAAGCCCGGGTTTCAAAAAGCCCAATAATTTGCAGCCCCTTTAAGGGCATACCTGAAAATGCAATTTTCTCTGTTTTTAACAACTCATCAAATATTTTAAATATCTCCAGGACAAGAAATCTTTCCTCTTTAAGATTTTTATTTCTAAATTCTTCACAAAGACTGTATATTTTCTGAATAATTTTTGTATTCAACGGATATTTATTTGTATCGCTTTTTGCAACCAGAACATCAAGAAACCTCTCCATTTGCAAAGCAAATCCCCCAAATGAAGATATCTCCTCCCATCCAGAAAAAACATATTCATGAAGTTTTAAAAGCCCCTTTTGCAGATCATCTCTACTTATAGGTAAATTCATATTTCTTAACTGCTCAAGCGTTAGATCAAACAGAGGCTCAAGCTTTTGCACAGATGATAATTCGACAAATAGGCTTCCCCCGATATCTGATTCTTCCATACCTGATAAGATTTCCTCAATCTTATGTATAAGCACACGGGTAATAGCCGGCTCGGGAAAAATACTTAAGTTTTTAATTAGAGGATGTCTGATAAGGGCCAAATAGTCCTTATTATAATATGCTCTTTTCTTTCTTGTCTTCTGTGCTCTGTATATGGAATCAAACAGGCTATATATGGTACTGCGCCTTAGCGGATAACCCATTGACACATTAAACTCATCGACATAAGATGATATCTCCGATAATAAAGGAATTAACGTATTCGGCTGCGGCAAGACAATAACTGTGTTATCATGATTCTGTTTTTTAATCCCCAGCACTTCTTTTACTATCCCTATCTGAGAATGCGTATCAAAGCCTGCGTATAACTTTATATCCGGTTTTTTCTTATCAGAATCAACTGCTTTTATATCATGGCCAAAAAACGCTGAAAGCTCTTCAAACTTGGGCCAGCTTCCATGGTCCTTTTGAAAGAACAATGTTGCCCGGTCTTTATCAAAGTAATGTTTAATTATTTGTTTTTCAGTCGCATACAGATCAAAGAAGTTGCAGAATAAAATTTGTTCAAATTCAGCAAGTTCCGAATCCTTTACTCTTTCCGCGGCCCTCAAATAGAGCAAGCCTCTTGAATATTTATTAATCTGCTTCATCTTTTTATGGTAAAGCTCACGTATTAACACAATATTCTCAAGCAGTTTATTGATCGATTCCGGGACTTCATATCCTATCTGTGCGTTCTTCTCTATATTACGCAAACGAACTGAGAATATATTTTGCAAATCCAGCTGATTGACAAAAGAAAGGATTTCCCTTGCCCATGGCAGAAATTGAGAAAATTTACTACGTGATTTTAATATCTCAGGTACTTTTTGCCTTGCAATACTATAAACAGTATAGGCTGCTTCCAGTTCAGGTATCATTGCACTTTTTCCATTTTTTTCAAGAACATAATGCATGAACTCGTCAATAGAGAAAAACACAGGCGGAATAAAACTTTTTTTTAACTTGTTAGCCAAAGCCTTCTTAAGAAATAATGCCGGACGTTTACCCCCAAAAACAACCGCCACTTTGCTCAGGTTATTACTTTTTGCATTTTTTATAATAAAATCTGCGATCTTTTCTATGAAATTATCACTAAAGTTATATGTTATTATTCTGCTCATATGAGTATTTTTCAGCTTTTAGTATTGCGTTTCGCGCATTGATTAAAAACTGATTTTAAAAAACAGTTTTTTGCAATAATCTCGACACAATACAAATTCAAAAACAGTTAAATTTATATCTCTACAACTTTCAAGTCATCCATGTACAATAAATATCCCCGCACTTTTTTATTTTGATATACCTCGCGCAATATCTGCATATACTCTTTCATTTGACTGATATGCCCGTCTTTGCCAACTTGCGAGCTCTTATAGTCTATGACCAAAACCTCCTTGTCTTTTACTACTAAACGGTCAATACGATATGTGCGTCCATACTTATCGACAAATTCTTTTTCTCTGTAGATACTCCACCGACGATCGCAGAAAAAAAACTGCTTAGTAATCTTTGCGCAAATAATTCTTTCTATTGTAACTATATAGCTATCTGTATCTTCAACTTCGGAATACAGGTTTTCAATCACAGCTCTAAGGGTTTCTAAGCATTCAGACGGTTTCTGGCTATTCAAATTATCAACCTGTGCAAGCAATTCGTGCAGCAACTCCCCTGTCTTAATGTTTTTTCTATTGCTAAGCTCATTATCCTGAGGAAATTCCTCTTTTAAGGCAGATACCCAGTTCTTATATTCAGGCATGCTTATATGCAGCTGCTTAGGCTCATAACCGACATCCTTTTTACTGTATTGCCTCTGTTCACCTCGTTCGGTAATACCCTCCGGGATTAAAAACAAGGCCGGATTATTGTCCCGTTTAACATTGCTTGAGACAAAGATATATAGTTCACATTGCGCGCGGGTAAATGTTACGTAAATTACGTTCAATTCATCAATAAATGATTTTACATATTCACGCTGATAAATATCGCGGATACGGCTTGAAAATTTAGCATATTTACTATCTAAGCGTAATAAACCGAATTTTCCCGACACCTGTTTTTCATAAACAACATATGAAGCCTTAGAGCTCCTTGTCCGCAAACCGCCGACATTCATATCAAGGAAAGGGACAACAACTACGGCAAAGCCAAGGCCCTTAGCCTTATGTATGGTCATAACCTTTACGGCATTTTGATCGGAAAAATTTACATACAGATGCTTTTCCCCAATCACCTCAATAGATTCAAGAAAGAAACTAATATCAGAATTTTCCTCCTCAAGCTTCATCACTAACTCCAAAAGATGCATAAAAAACCCTTGAAATTTTTCAAAGTAATTAAAAACTAAAAATTTATGTAAAATACTTACTAATAACTCATACAATGAGACAAAACCAACACTCTTAAAAAAATCCGCAATAAATTCATCCCAAATCTCAGTGAATTGTTTTCTAAAAGCACGGTATAAAGATCCGGAAGTTTTAGCATTTTTTTTATTGAACTCAAAAATAAAGTCACTTATCTTTTGCCTATCTAAAGAAGTTGCAGTTGTGAAAATCTCTCCCAGAATAAACGAGCTAAAAGCAATATCATCTATCGGAGAGTTTAGGAATTGTAAAAAAGCAATAATTTCTCTGATTAAAGAATTGTACATAATATTAAGAGTACGCTCTGATTCTACATTTATCCTCTCCTGGGAAAGCCAGCCTGTAACAAGCTCTATCTCTTTATTACTGCGGCATAAAACAGCAATCGACTTCAAAGGAAACCTTTGTTTTAAAGATTCCATGGTTTCAATTAACCGCAGCCTTATAAGCTCCTCACTTTCCTGCTTGTCTTCATAGGCAATATTATCGATTTTTACATATCCATGATGCTTATTTGGCTCCTCAGACTGGTTAGAATCAGCAAACACATTTAAAATCTCCTGGATTTGCGTTTTATTTAAAATCCTTAATGTATCTTTTTCTCTTTCCTGCTGGGTCTCCAGAAATAGTTTAAGATTTGATCTTGAAAATATAAGGTTATTAAACTGTACTATTTCCCTCTGTGAGCGATAATTAGTCCGAAGCGATGTTTTGTCATTAATATTGAACTGGGCAAAATCAGTTTTGATATCATCAAAAAGCTTTACATTTCCACCTCGAAAACGGTATATAGCCTGTTTTTTATCCCCCACATAAAATAATGAACCCCCAGTTGATAATGCCTCCTCGATCATTAGAAAAAGGTTATTCCACTGCAATTTATTTGTGTCTTGGAATTCATCGATAAGATAATGCCTAAAACGGCTGGCCATACGGTAATAAAGTTCAGGCACACTAATAACTGCTTCCTCAAACAGAACACTTGATTGTTTGTTAAGTTCCTCCATAAACACAACATCATCTTTTTGCGCATAATCACGGAAAATCTCGTAAACCCTTTCAAATACATCTATATAGCAGTTAAATAATGACAAGGCCTCTTTTTCACTTAAAATAATAATATTCTTTCTGAAGTCACTCCACAATCCTGTTATATCCGGGGTTGCTTCGAAGCCTTTATTCATCGGCAATGTATCACTCTGAAAGGATTTTTTAACCAAATCCGCTATATTGAATCCATGCGTATTCGTTTTTACAAACTTCCCCAGGGTTTTTAGAAATGTCTTATTCATGCCCTCTAAATTTGCATTATGAATTTTGTTAAGAATTTCCAGAACCTGCTGCTTTAAAATGATAAGCTCCTTAGCCGAAACAGGGAATTTTTCAAAACTCCCTCCATAAACATTGATATTAGAGAACATACCCTTCAAAATATCCAGCATATCATGCTTTGGAAACCAGCCAGTACGATTTTCAAGAAACAAATACTGATTCAGAAAGCTTTCAAATATATCTTTTATAAGCGGATCAATAGCTGCTTTATCAATACATTCATCAAGAGCATAGGACACATATGAGGAATAGTCCTCTTTAATCCTGAAATTAGCGGATAATTTTAGTTCAGAAGCACAACCTGATAAGATAACATTGATGAATTTGTCAATATTCTTTACCTGGAAAAAATTATAATGAGAAATTATATAATCAATTATAGTAAAGGCTTCTTTGCCCGCCGCCTCTTCCTTTAGGCCTACAGCATTTAAAAAATCCTGTTTTTCCGCAGTTCCGGAAAAAGCATTGAGCGCGAATTTCTTTAGCTGTTCCAATATCCTTTCCCGCATTTCCCGCGTTGCTTTAAGAGTAAAGGTGATCGCCAGAATACTTCTAAGCGGTATCTGCTCTTGCTTTAAACGCGGATCCATTAAAAGTTGTATAAAGCGTTTTGCCAACTCATATGTCTTTCCAGATCCTGCAGACGCTTCAACAATCTTAACTTCCGGGAATAATAAATTAGAATTATAGGCTTGATTCATAAAAAATAGGGTTCTTTCTTTTTTTAGGATGTCCAAATGAATTTGATTACACAGATTCATTCTATGTCGAGCATAAACAATCACTTTAATCTTGTTTCTTTTATTGTGATCATCGGCCATTCGTGTATCTATCTAATTACTTCACTCTGATTGTATCACCAAATTTTTTTCATCCTAAATAGGAATGGCCATAAAATATTATATCAAAATGGGGAAAAAAAGACCAGCGGTAACTATGACTTACTTGAAATCAACTTATTACAAATAAATTAATCCTGTTTAGGCAGGTCAGATATCTTCTCAAATCCCTTCCAGTCATAGGAATAAGCCTTCTTGCGCCTAGGTTTAAACATAAGCGGAATATCTGTAAAAAGAAGGAAAATGCTAGGTACTATAAAAAGCGTGAAAATAGTTGATATAGAAAGTCCCCCAAGAACGGTAATTGCCAGGGGAGCCCATAACCCTGCGCCTTCTGTTCTGTCAAGAGCCATTGGCAGCAATCCGAACAATGTTGTGAACGATGTCATCATTATCGGGCGAAGTCTATCCAATCCTGCAAGCATTGCCGCCTTGTATCTATTAGTCTTTTTCTCTCTCAGAAAGTAGTTGATTCTATCCACAAGTATTATTGCATTATTAACTACAATACCAGCAAGCATTATGATCCCAATAAACACAGAGACACTTTTAGGCTTTTTAAATATTGAAAGCGCTATGGTCACACCAATAAGAGCCAACGGAACCGAGGAAAGAATAACAAGCGGCTGAATAAAAGAAGCAAACAAAGATGCCAGAACCATATATATCAAAGCAATGGTAACCCATGTAACAAATACAAGTTCACTTTTACCTTTGATCATTTTTTCATAATCACCTCCGAACCGATAGTAATAATTCTTAGGTAATTTCATTTCAGAAAGTGATTCTTGAACAATAGCTACTGATTTGGAAAGATCATATTTCGACATTGTTGCACTTACTTCTATCATTCTTTGTTTATTTTTCCGCCATATTTCTGTCGGACCTTCGCCTGGTTTAAACTCAGCCAGCTGCTGAAAATATATTGTATTACCCTCTCCGGTAACTAGAGTAAGCTTATGCACATCATTAAATGTCTTTCTGTCTTCTCGGCGCAGCCTGGCAATAGTTTCAACCTGCTTAGATTCAGAATGAAATCTTGTGGCTACCAAGCCTCGCATTTTCGCGTGTACTGTATCAGAGATCTGTGATACACTCAGTCCCCATTTCGCAGCTCTGGATTTATTGATCACAGCCAGGAGTTCAGGTCTTTTTTCTCTCATTCTTATTTTTACATCCACAAAACCAGGGATAGAGCCCACGCGTTTTGAAATATTTACTGCGATTTCCCGCAAAGTATTATAATCATAGCCATAAAGTTCAATATGCAATTCCTTGGCTGACATGCTCTGCGGCTCTTCAAAGTAAATAAAGGCATTAGGAATGTCTCTTACTCTTTCTCTTAAATAATCAATGACTTCCTTGTTTGAACGTTCCCGTTTGGAAAGAGGGAGAAGCTTTACAAATACCCTGCTTGACCACGGCTTAATTCGACTTGAAAGTGTCTTCACTTCAGAAACTTCTGCTAAAATTTCTTCTACCTTCTTAATCACTTGATCAGAAATATCCAGCTTGGCACCTGTGGGCAGCTCTACAAAAATTGTGAATTCATTCTCCTCTGTTTTTCCCAAAAATTCCATACCCAGTTTTTCTGAAAAAACATAGAATGATATACCAAATATACAAAAAACAGCAATAACCAAATAAAGACGAAACCTCAATGCCCTGCCCAAAGAAATCCTATACATATTATGTAACGACTTCAACACTCTATTTGATAGCGGCGGACGTTTTTCCTCCTTTTTCTCATCTTTGACCTCATAGAACCAGACTTCGTCCTTTTCTTTCTCTTTAATCGGCTTTTCCTGCTTCTTTTTTCCAAAAAAAGCCGATAAAACCGGAACAAGAGTAACCGCAACAAGCAAACTGGCAACCAAGGCATAAACAATGGTCATGGCCAGGCCTTCATACAATAATCTTATCTCTTTATTAACGAAAATAAACGGCAGAAAAACAATGATTGTCGTCAGTGTTGAAGCAAATATCGCCAGCCACATCTCTTCTGCGCCAACACTAGCCGCTTCTTTGCGACCCAGCCCTTGACTGCGTTTTTTAGAGATATTATCCAGCACAACAATAGCATTATCAACCAACATACCGCTGCCAAGCGCCAATCCGCTCAAAGTCATGATATTCAGTGTAAGCTTTTGAAAAAACATCATGAAAAAGGTGCATATAATTGCTGTGGGGATAGCAATACCTACAGTAACGGTTGAGCTCAGATCACGCAAAAAAATCCAAAGCACGCATATCGCCAGGAATCCACCAAACAGTAATGAGCTTTGAACATCATTTATAGCTTTACGAATAAAATCTCCCTGATTGTAAACCGGAATAAGGCGAATGCCTCTTTCTGAAAGATTTTCTATTTTCTTGAAATTCTCAATCTCTTTAATGATTGAATCTGTCATCTTAAGAGTATTAGCCATACTTTCTTTCTGTACGTAAACAGAGACTGTCGGAGCAAGGTTAGTACGAGAATAGCTTGTAGCTTCAAGGTAAGAGTCTTTGACTTTTGCTAAATCTTTTAAACGTATTATTGCTCCTGATTCGGTCGCAGCAATGCCTATATTTTCAATATCATGCATATCCTTAAACTCACCAATAATTCTGGTCAGAAATTTATCATTCTCCCTCCATACCTCTCCTGCAAGCAGATTTAAATTATTTGAGCCTAAAACATTTATTACCTTATTAATCGGCATTTTGTAAGCATCCAGCTTTGACTGCTGGATTTCAACAAGTATCTTTCTTTCTCTTCTGCCTCCAATCTCTACATCCGCAACACCGTTTATTCGTTCCAGCCTTGTCTTTAAACTCTCATCTACTATCTTACCCAGCATTTCGGGAGTATAGCGCTTACCTCCAGTCATCGCCAGGATCATAACCGGAACATCCGAATATTCATATTTAGCAATAACCGGTTTCTCTATTTCTTCCGGCAAATCATTTTTCACCCTGGCAAATTTTTCTCTTACCTCTAAAGCGGCAAAATCCATATTCGTTCCAGGTTCAAATTTTATTACTATAGTAGCGCTTGCTTCTTCAGATGTGGATTCAATACTCCGCACATGACTCACTGAAGAAACAGCTTCTTCAACAGGACGGGTTATTCTTTCTTCGATTTCAACCGGAGGGATACCACCACGGACATTAATAAAAATAGTAACATTACCAAAACTTGTATTAGGCATTAGTTCTACAGGCAGTTTACCTAAAGAAACTATACCCATTATCAAAGCACCTAAAAAGATCATAAAAATCGTAATCGGCCGGTTTACCGAATAGCGCGGTAGGCTCATTTTAGTTTGCTTTCTCCTGTACCGGAAAATAAACCTTGCTAGGACCTTCTCCCCTGGATTTTATTAAATCACTTGCCACCAACTCCTCAAGCTCTCTGTCTGCTATTGGTAAGGGAACTTTAAATTTTACAACATATTCAAGGCGAGTAATCTTACCTGTTTGCCGAATAAACTCAAGGGCCTGTAACTGACTCTGACTTAATCCCTTTTCCTTATTTTCCTTCGCTTGTTCATCTTCCTCTAGCAATTGATCTTCCTGATCCTCTTCTATTTCTTCTGCCTGAATGAAAGCCGCATCATTTGGCTTTCTTTTCATCAATTGGGTTACATCAATTTCCTCAATAATTGTTCTCTTCGGATACAGCAAAACCCTCTCCTCTTCATCTTCCTTTATAGGTTGGAAAAAGCCCATAACCCATTCTTTAAGAGTTTCAAGAATGATATAAACACAGGGAACAATAAATAAAGTAAGAAATGCAGCGCTAGTCAATCCACCCATTACAGTTCTAGCCATAGGAGCACGCAGCTCTGAGCCCTCGCCCAAGGCAAAAGCCAGGGGCATAAGCCCGAATATTGTCGTCAATGAAGTCATTAAGATCGGTCTTACTCTGACTCGGCTAGACTGAATTGCCGCTTCGAATATGCCCAACCCCTGCTTACGGGCAAGGTTCATGAAATCAATTAAGAGAATTCCATTATTAACAACAATCCCTCCCAGCATTATAAATCCCAAAGCAACTACTACACTCAAAGGAGTTTTTGTGAAAAATAATGTCCAGCTTACGCCGATCAAAGACAAGGGAACAGTAAACATGATGATAAACGGCTGTATCAAAGATTCAAATTCAGATGCCATGATCATATATACCAGTAATAAAGCTAAAATAAGCGCAAACTGCAGGCTTTTAAAGGATTCTTCCATTTCCTTATTTTCTCCGCCTATCTCAACACTATAATTTTGAGGCAATTCCGCTTTAATATTCGAAATGATCTCCTTTGCTTCATCAACGATTTCGTTTAACCCTCGATCATAGATATTTGCACTTACAAATACTACCCGCTGTTTGCTCTCTCTCTTTATCTCAGTAGGCCCTTTGCCTTTAGCAAGATAAGCCAGCTGATCCAAAAATATATGTACGCCTAAAGGAGAAAACACCAAAAGTTTACCTATTTTCTGAAAACTTCCGCGGTCCTCTTCTCTTAACCTAACGCGTACATCGATCTCTCTGCCCTCTTCCTTAAATTTTGTAGCTACATACCCGCGGATTCCTGCTTGGGCTACAGCAGAAATCTTATTCACATTAAGCTGATAAAGCGACGCTCTGTCCTTTCTTATATGAATTTTAACTTCCGGACTGGGCGGGGTCAGACTGTCCTTGACACCATAAACTCCTTGTATTTTTTTAAGCTGTTTTTCTATCTCCTTAGCTGCGGGTATCATAATATTCTCAAGATCAAATCCCCTCAACACTATAACCAATGGTGCGCTTCCGGCAAATACAGACTTAAACACGCTCTCTTGTAAGGCATACTCTATCCCAGCATCCTGAAGGTCAATTGTAGATAAGGCTGATTTTATCTGCTGCACCAGCTCTGCTGTAGCAATATCGTTCTTTTCCTCTCCCTCTTGTGCTTTTTTAAATAAAGACATAATCCCACGATTTGGCCTAGGGTGTAGATTAACTATAATATTTGCCTCATTAGCGCCAAGGACTTCTACAGCACCGGCTTTTTTAGATGCCTTAGAAGATCCGATATTAACCGTCACATCTCTAACCGGAGAAAAAGACATTACCACATCTTCTATCCTTCGTACAACCACATTAGTTGCTTTTAAGTTAGTCCCGGCCGGCATAGTCGCTTTGATCATGAACTGCCTTTGATCCAATTTAGGCATAAACTCTTTATCAAGAGAAAGCAAAAGTTTAAAACTAAAAGCTGCCATTAAAAGTGTTATACCGATGATACCTAAAACTACTAAATATGGGACAGGTCCCTTGAATCTTGTTGAATTTTTTTGTGCTTCTTTTTGTTTGGCTATAATCTCTGCATCTTTATTTACCAGAGCAATTTTCACTGCCTTCCCCCGGGACATGAACATAGGAGTCAAACTCATAGCCGTAATGACCGAGGCAATAAGAGAAAATGTTACTGTAAGGGCCAGCTCTTTAAACAACTGTCCGGCAATACCTACAACAAAAACTAAAGGCAAGAATACGGCAACAGTAGTTAATGTAGAACCCACAACTGCGCTAAAAACCTCATCTGAGGCCTCAACAGCCGCAGTTTTAACATCCTTTTTCATTTGCTGGTGACGGTATATATTTTCAATAACAACAATTCCATTATCAACCAACAAGCCGACCCCAAGCGCCAGGCCTCCTAAAGACATCATATTCAAAGATAATTTTCCGAAAAACATCAGGATAAGAGTAAACAGTATGGATATCGGAATACCGATCGTAACTACTATTGCGCTACGGAAATTCCTCAGAAATATAAGTAAAATAATAAAAGCAAGCAAACCTCCCTGCAGAGCATTATCTCTCAACTGTAGAATTGACTGTTCAATAAACACAGATTGGTCGTAAACTACCTGAAGGGTTATTTCCTCCGGAAGGGTTTGCCTTAAAATCTTTAACTTTTCATAGATATGCTTGTTAACAGCAAGTATATTAGCATCCGCCTGCCGCTGTATACTTAAAGAAATATTATCATATCCATTGTATCGGGAAATACTTGTTTGCTCCTTTAAAGTATCGATTACCTTTCCCAACTCCCGGATATAGATGACCCTTTTTTTTCTTTCTTTTTCTTCTTTAGTTAATTCCTGCCTGCGATTTTCTTCCTCAGCGGATCGATCTTCAATAAGCAGCGGCACATCATACATTTCATCAACAGTGCGAAACTCTCCTATGGTCCTTACCAGATATTCATAAAAACTGGTCTCAATCGTACCTGCCGGATAATTCAAATTCGCTGTTTTAAAAAGATCGATAATATCCATTATCGAGACATTGAATGCCCGCAATCGCTGCTGATTAAGATCAATTACTATCTCTCTCTCCCTGCCGCCGGTCATAACTACCTGAGCCACGCCATCAATCTTTTCCAGCTCATCTTTTATAACCCTGCGAGAAACTTCTCTAAGCTCATAAGGGGAGAAATATGAACCTTCACTGGTAGCACTTAAGATCATAATCGGAGTATCGAATGGATTATACTTCATTACGATAGGTTCTTCTGCATCACGAGGCAGTTTCTCTTTGATCAGATCTACTTTTTCACGCACGTTCAAAGCCGCAAAATCCATATTTGTATTCCAATTAAATTCACAGATTACTATGCTTGTGCCTTCTCTGGAATTTGAACTGACTTTACGCATATTTGAAGCCGCACTTACCGATTCTTCTATAGGACGGGTTATCAATGCCTCTATTTCTTCCGGCGCGGCATTTTCATAAGAAGTTATTACAGTTATTTGCGGATAAGTTATAGGCGGAAAAAGTTCTTGAGCAAGCCTGCTCCATGAAATTATCCCCAGAAGGATAACTCCAGTAGCAAACATTAAAATTGTAACAGGCTTTTTAACCGAAAATCCCGGAAGACTCATGTTTTACCTTATTTATGTGAAAAACAACCAAATTATATTTCACGAACCTGAATTTCTGTAATCTGTACCAGCGTACCTGAAGTCAATTGTTCAATATTAGAAATGGCCACCAAATCACCCTCTTTTAAACCTCTAAGAATCTCTATATAGTCTGTTGATTCATACCCGGTTTCAACAAGCCTCTCCTGGGCTGTATTTGTCGCTTCATCAATAACATAAACCAAAGATGCATCTTCCAACTTCTTCAAAGCAATGCGTGGGATGCTGATAACTCCGGGTTTTTCAAAAAGAATAATATCAGCTCTGGCAAACATTCCCGGCATAAGCATCCTGCGTGAATTATCGATTTTTATCTCAATAGGCAGTGTTCTTGTCTTATCAGAAAGAGCTGGATAGATATTATCAATAATTCCGTCAAAAGGCAGATCAGGATATCCATCGACATAAATACGCGAAAGCTGTCCAATCTTTATTTTCGTCACATCCCTTTCAACTACTCCGACTTCAGCAAAAACAGTATCAATTTCCACAACCTCCATTGCTTTTGGAGTATACGGAGAGACTAATTCTCCTATTTCAATATTGCGCTCATTTAATACGCAATCCGAGGGCGCATACATTTCGGTTTTTTTAAATTCTTCTCTAGAGGAAGATATTTCGACTTGAGCCGCCTCAACCTGATGCTTGGCATTACCCGCCTCTGCCTCAACTTCGGAAAGTTTTAATTTATTTATCGCACCAATATTGTAGAGTTCCCGATGCATCTTAACTTTTTTTTCAGCCTGAGAAAGACTGACCATAGCTCCTTTTAACTTTGCCCGGTTATAATCGATTTTCAAATGTGCCTCAGCCTGTCTAAGACGGGCAATAAGCTGGCCTTCTTTTATCAAGTCACCCTCCCTAAAACCAATCATATCAATTAGTCCGGTAGCTTCAAAATTCAGTTTTCTGGTAATCAATCCTTTAATAGATCCCATAGCCGGCAAAAGATCTTCGAATGTTGAACGCGAAATTTTATAAACCTTCAGAGATAGTCCTCTCTTTATAAACGCTGCTTTTTTGGGCTGCGCATCTATTAGCGTTTTCTGAACAAAATCTTGTTTTCCAGAAAAAGAGTTAAATTTTTCCTTCCATCCGCCCTTTTCGACTCCCCACCAAACAACGCCGATGATTATCATTACTACCACTATGAATATAAATATGGAACGCCTCATTTACTTTCCTCCTAAAAGTCATTTTTAAAAATATTACTAATTGAAATAATTTATAACTCCAATCGCATGATTCAAACTGACTATAGCTATATTTATCCCTGCTAATGACTCCTGCATAGTTGAATTAGCTTCAGCCAGCTGGGTTTCAGAATTAATAACATCTGCACCGCGAGCTTCTCCTATTTTTCTTTTTGCTTTTACTATTTCAAGCTGTTTTCTGCGAAATCCAATCTGGTTCACAGCTAAAGAAAGCTGGCTATTATATCTTAAATATGTATAATAGGCATCTTCTACTTCCTGGCGAATTTTATTTTTCATTTCCACCCTATCTTTAAGTGCCTGCTTTCGGGTGATCTGAGCTTCTTTAGCCTTTGTAAAATGCGCCAGATTATCCCAAAAAGAAAATTTTGAATTCAATGTCTGCGAGTTTACATTTGTATTCGTACTTGTAACCTTAAAAGGTGAAACCTTGTCCCTCTTATAAGAAGTTTCAACCGTATTTCCTCCCAGGAACCACCTGACTTTCCCCATTAAGGACCATTCTGTGGCAAGATTCAAGCTGCTCTGACTAAAGGACTCTGCGGCCCGGCCATAAGAACCAACGATTGAAACATTAGGCATCTCTTCACTTTTAATTATATCCTGGCTGAATTTAGCCGCTTTTAATGTCTGCTCGATAATATTAATTTCAACCCTGTGCTCAAAGGCAAGATCAAGACATTCATTCAGATTAGTTTCAATCTTATGTCTTCCTAGATGAAAATTCATATTTTCAATATTTAAATTTTCAAGAAACATTTCTTTTTCAAGAGTCAGTTTTGCCATTGCATAACCGCGTTCTGAATAAGCAACCTGGTAACAGGCCTGATTATAGGAAGCCTGCGCATCTAACAAATCTGCCGGCGTGGCCCAAAAAACAGTAAATTCACTTTCAACTTCCGTAAGAATTTTTTCCGTATTTTTCTTTAATCTTTGCATAATATCAAGCGTATTCTTTGACATAATAAGTTCATAATATGCCTTGGTAACCTTTAGGATTAATTCATTTTTCACTCGTTCATAATTGCCTTTTGCAATAAGACCGCCAAGTTGTTCCTTACGTAAAGTTGCGGTTAATTTTCCTCCGGAAAATAACAGCTGCTCGCCCTGTAATCCATAAGAACGGCCGCGATAGTTCTCAGTCATTGTTCTTCCGTCTGTCTCATTCCATTCACCCATTAAAGATGGGTAAAAGCCCCTTCTCGCTTCTCGAATACGTAGATCTGCCAATGCCTGTTGATCTTTAGCAACCTGAAGCGGTATATTAGCAGACAAAGCAAGATTAAGACAATCTTCAAGCCTGACGATTTTCTCACCAGGAGTAGCCTTACGTATCATAGGTTTCACTTCTGAAGGCATTGATATATCTTTATACAGATTCTTATCGAGAATCTGTTGGCGTGCTTCAGGCAGGGAACTAATATCTGTTTCTGCCCTCAGCTTCTTATATGCTTTTTCTACTTCAACTCCTGACTCCATACGTTTTTGGGCATCTTTTCTGATTTTGCTGATCTTTCCTTTACTTTCTTTCTTTATCAATTCAACCCTTTTGATGCGTGTAAATTTATCCAAATGCTCTTTAGCTTTTTTAGCTTCTATATCTTTAAATTCCTTGAGCCTTACCATACTTTCTCTAGGCCCAAACTCTCTTTCTTTTTTACTCCATTGACTTCTTTTTTCCGGCTCACCTGGAAAGATAAATAGATCAAGAAATTGCGCATTCCATTGAGAATCAAAATTATATTTGAAAGTTCTGTCCAGTTCTATCAAAATCTCTACCCGTTTGGAGAAAGTTCTATTATAATCCGTCTTCTCACCCACCACTATTCTTTTAATCCCATCCTCGGCCACCGGCACTTCAATAGGTATATTCTGATATTCATTAAATGTCACCCTAGACCCTATAAAATTAATGATAAGCCCGCGCGGATTTTTTGACTCAATAATTTTAAACTCAACAGGAGGCTTAGAATGCTCTATATGAATTTGCAATCCATTATCGATTTTTTTAAGTAAGAACGTTCTTAATTTTGCAGGTTGTTGGGCATAACATATTGAAGTGAAAATGATAACAGAACTAAATGTTAGGAGTATCTGTCGGTAGATTTTATGAATAGACACATATTTCATCTTATGCAATTCCCTTTGCAAAATCAATGATTTCATCCTGATTAATATAAAATTATTTTATATCTTATTATATTGTATTTCAATAGGTTAAGTCAATAAAAATAAGCCGTGCAACAAATCAGTACCCAATATGTCCTTGTATATGCCTTTTAATTATTTGAGCAGTAATCCTATGGCCTTTTTTATTTAAATGGCAGATTCCGCTTGGAACAATCCGCAACTCCTCTAAGTTTACTCCCCTGGATTTAAGGGATTTTTGAAGGTCTATAGTGAAAAATCCATACTTTTGGGGGCAATCACTTTTTATCCACACATCTATTTGACTTTCTTTTTTTAATTCCGGCACAAGTAAAAGAAAGACTGGGAAGTTAAATTTAACGGATAGCTCATGAAACTTCTCAAAAGCCCCCTTATTTACCCGCATTGAATCAGCCATATCTTTATAAGCAGCAAACCGATAAGCTTGCGACGGAAATTTCTCAGGATAGTCATCGCTCAGTCGGTCATACAGCCTCTTATTCAAAACTCTATAAGTCGCCAGATACCTCATTAAAAATCTATCAATAAAATGCGGCAAAGAGATAAGTTTAGGAAAATTAGAACTGAAATACTCTCCCATTGAAATAAATACATCTCTTTCACTTAAACTGCTCAATCCTGAGGAAAAAACCGCATTACGGTAGTAATCATCATTCAGAAACTGCAGAATAACCATATCCGGTTCATAATCAAGTAATTTATTTTTAAGCAATAAAAACTTCTGAACCGCATTATAAGAACATACTCCGGCATTCAAAACCTCGTATTTTAAAGTAGCGCCTACTTTGTCATTGAGTAATTTTTCAAGAATTTTCGGATAAGTTGATTCAACAAAATATTCAGTACCAAAAGTAACCGAATCCCCCAATACTAAAATTCTAAAAACTCCCTTTGGCTTGGGGATTACAAACTCCCGGTCCCTGATCCCCTTTGAATTAATGGCATAAAATCCGTTTTCCGTCTCAGCATTAGCCATCAATTCATAAGACAGTCCAGGGATATCAGATATTCTGTGCAAAACTGGTTTTGCCTTTTGTAAATAAACTTTTGTATCGAAAAAATATTTTTTTTCTATTGATTTGGAGATTATTTCCATAGAAATAAAAATAACAAGAAAGGTGCTGACTAGGATTAGAAGCTTATAAAAATTGAGATTTCTATGCATAATGTGAATTAAAATTAAAAGAGAGCAAACCTATAAGCCGAGTTCTGTACCCCCAGAATTCTTCTGAGGTGATGATCATTCATCTTGTTCCCTGAATTACTCCAGGGAATCCTTGCGACCTAACCCGAGGAATAGCAGACGGGCCACCCTCCTCCTATTCGGTCTTGCTCCACGCAGAGATTGCCTCGTTTCACCCCTCGACTCTTACTTCGTAATCGCTCGGGGTAAACCCCGTTCGACTACTCTCAGAATAAAACCCAAAGGGTATTCATAATGAGTGAGGCCTGATAAATCAGGCCGAGCCGAAATATCGTCACTGCTGCTCTAATCCGCCCCCATTTAAAAACAAATGAAGGGATGGGAATTACCCATTACGCTGCCCTTTGGAGCTCGGACTTTCCTCTACACATTTTATTCCTGTGCAGCGACCACCCGGTTTGCTCTCCGATATTCTACTATAGCTTGCTTAGCTAACTTATCGGCTTCTTTATTGTATTCTCTTCTGACATGTTCAATTGTAAAAAGTTCAAATTTATTAATTAATGACAAAGCCTGCAAATTCAATGCCTGTAAGGTCTCATTTTTTACCTTGTATATACCCTTTATCTGCTTGACCACAAGCTCACTGTCACTTTTAACGAACAGCTTTTGCGCACCCAATTTATGCGCCTTTTTCAAGGCGGCTACTAATGCGCTATACTCAGCCACATTATTTGTTGCCTGACCAATATATTTTGAAATCGTTTCCTGGTATAGACCTTTTTTATCTTTAATCACCACACCAATAGATGCATCTCCCGGATTACCTGAACAAGCACCATCAATGCTAGCAATAAGTTCGGTTAGTTTAATTTTCATTTTCGACATAAAGAATTCTTGCACAATTTTCACATGTTTTTAACTTGCCTAAACGAAGCTCATTAACAACCTGCGGACGAACTGATCTAAAACATCCAGAGCAAATATCTCCATTAAGAGGCACAATTGCAATCTCTCCCTTGTTTTCCAGAATACGCTCATATAATTCCAATGTCTTCGGGTCAATCCCTGATTCTATAACTCTTTTCCTTGAGGCATTGAACACTGCAAGTTTCTCATTAAGCTGAATTATATCAAGATCAATAGTTGCTTTATTTTTATTAAGTTCTTCCTGCTCCTGGACTAATTTTGCATTTTCCTGAGCTATTGACTGCTTGATCTTATCAATCTTTTCCAGCAAAGCAATTATTGCATCTTCAAGCAATGAATTATCTGCATTTTCTTTCTTTATTTCCAGCTGCAGGGCATATAGTTCCTTATTGGTTTTTACCTGATTTATCTGTGTTTTTTGCTTTTTCACCACAGTTTCTTTAGACTGCAATTCAAGTTCTTTTTCTTTATGTTCAAGCTGAATATTTTTAAGAACATTTTCTAATCCTTTAAGCGCAATACTTTGAGCAATAAAATCATCTTCTAATTTTTTAAGCCTCTTAGGCTTTTCCTTAAGTTCAGATTTTATCTTAAAAATTTCTGCGTCAATTTTCTGTATTTCTTTTAAAGCATCGATATCTTTCATTATCCAATCCTGTCGTTTGATTTACTTATGCATATGCCCACACTCAAATTAGTTTAACTCTTAATCGTGCCCTGAACCATTAATCACTTTGTCCTTACTCACAGTTGGTCGACGCTCCCGTCTAGCTATCTCGATTGTACCTACCTGCACGGCGAAGCGCTCAACTTGTTTTGAGTCCATTTTAAAGAACTTTTATGGTGGGCGATAGAGGACTCGAACCTCCGACATTTGCGATGTGAACGCAACGCTCTAACCAACTGAGCTAATCGCCCAAAAAATTAAGTCCTAAATTATCACTCTAACCCCCCACCATTCTTCATGGTGGGTCCGCCAATCTCTTTGGCGGAAACTGAGCTAATCGCCCGGGAAAACGAATAATCAATTACACAATTAATATATCCCAACTGCTCGATTCCAAATTAAAAAAATAAAACATGTCCCTCGACTTTGCTCGGGATCATTCGACTCTTCTCTTGCGCATGGCTTACCATGAGCGAGAAGTACAAACGACGAATCGAATGGTGGGCCCACGAGGACTCGAACCTCGGACCAAGAGATTATGAGTCTCCTGCTCTAACCAACTGAGCTATGGGCCCTATACTCGAATATTTTACAATACTGTCTACTGCAGACAAAAATCTCATTACATCTGATGCGTTTTACTCTCTAAGAGTCCTCTACGTATCACCGAGGATACGTCTATGGGCTCTTCAGTCGCAAGCCTTGCATCTGCAATGATCTTCGTGTCTTCGCTACAACACTACACTAAAGTATCCGAGAAACAGTGAATTAAAATATATCAAAATTCGATAGGTAAGTCAAGAAATAGTATAAGGTGAAGATAAGCAGGCAAGATTATCCGACAAGCAGGTTAACTCAAACATATCTACTAACCCGCCTGCTGTATAGTATTTAGAGAAAATCTCTGTGTTCGCTCATAGTTACTTCAAGAAAATCACGTAGTCTTTTACTTCTAGTCGGATGCCTTAATTTTCTCAAGGCCTTGGCTTCTATTTGCCGCACCCTCTCTCTTGTAACATTAAATATCTTTCCTACTTCTTCAAGCGTCCGAGGATACCCATCTTTGATACCAAAACGAAAAATAAGTACCCGTTTCTCTCTATCCGAAAGAGTCTCCATCACATGTTCCATCTGTTCCTTAAGCATGGAATGTGCAGTTGCCGTTGCAGGACTTACCACTCGTTTATCTTCAATAAAATCGCCAAAATGAGTATCCCCTTCTTCTCCAATAGGAGTTTGCAGGGAAATCGGTTCTTGAGCAATTTTAAGAATTCCTCTTATTTTATCAACAGATATCTGCATCATATCACTCAATTCCTCAGGGGTAGGCTCACGCCCATGCTCCTGAACCAGAAAACGAGACGCGCGAATAAGCTTGTTTATCGTTTCAGTCATATGTACAGGTATCCTTATAGTCCTTGATTGATCGGCTATTGAACGCGTAATCGCCTGACGAATCCACCAAGTCGCATAAGTGCTGAACTTATATCCGCGCTTATACTCAAATTTATCTACAGCCTTCATAAGCCCGATATTGCCTTCCTGTATAAGATCAAGAAAAGACAGGCCTCTATTAGTGTACTTTTTTGCTATACTGACCACTAACCGCAGATTGGCTTCCACAAGCGAGGTTTTTGAAAAAGTAAATTCATTTTCTCGACGCCTTATAATCCTTAGCATCCCTCTTATTCCCTCAACAGAAGCGCCGAATTCTTTAAGAATTTTTCCTTTTTTAAACTGCAGCTTCTGTATATGACCGCGAATTTTTTTCTGTCTTTGACGTAATATTTCTCTGCCCAGCACTGAAATCTTTTCAGCACTATCTCTGATTGTCGCTGCAATCGATTCAATAATTGAAGTAGTAAAATTAAACTCAAGCAAGGTATTTAATGTACTTTCCGGCCTGCGTACTGTTCTCAACCGGCCGGTTAATTTAGCAATTCGCTTCATAAGTTTGCTATGCTTAAGCCTGAATTCATCTCGAATAATATCCTCAGGATTAACCTCTTTATCTAATATTTGGTTAGCTATTCGCAAGACAGTATAGCGAGAAACCGGACAACTTAAAACCGCTTTACGAAGCTCAAGTTCCGCACCTTCGATCTCTTTGGCCAGAGTAAGCTCTTCTTCACGGGAAAGCAGCGAGATCTTGCCCATTTGCCGCAAATACATACGCACAGGGTCTTCAACATAAGCAGGCGTCGTATTGCCAACAGGAACAGCAACTTTTTCCTTGGGCTCAATATCTGCACCTTTTGCCTTTACAACTTCCTCTTCAGAATCAACAACATCAATATTTTCTCCATCAAGAACAGTAAGAATGTCATCAATTTCTTCCGAACTAACAACATCCTGCGGCAGAGCATTATTTAATTCTTCGAATGTCAAATAGCCCTTTTTCTTGCCTTTAGCAATTAACCTGCCCAGATTTTTAATCTTCTTTTTCAATGTTTCCGTAGTTATCGCTTGGGTATTTTTTACCTTAGGACGATTTTTCACACCAATTAATTTTTTCTTTGCAGCATTAGTTTTACTTTTTTCTGCAGCTTTCTTTTTAATCAGTTCTTTTACTGCTTTTTGCGACATGCTCTTTTGTTTTTTTCCCTTGAGCGCAACCTTCTTTTTGACAACTTTTTTTGCCGGTTTTACCGCTCTGCTCTTTAAAATCTTTTTCTTGGGTGTAGTTTTTTTCTTGAGCGCAGTTTTCTTTTTAACAACTTTTTTGTTCTGCTTTTTCTTTTCCTTTTTCATAAAATCTTTGCTCCTTTTTTAAACTATGGTAATTTTCCAGTAACTCTTGAAATTCATATCCGGTTTGCTTGGAATCCTTGATTTGTTTCTGTAATTCATTTAACTTTAATTGCATGCTGTCAATTTTTATTTTTCTGATACAGTCCTCAAAACTCTTCTTGCTATCCTTAACACCGGTTTCTCCCACAAGAAGATTGCAGATAAAAGAACTTGCCTCCTCATCATTTAGGTTTTTTAATATCGCCGCAGGCTGTGTATCCTCTTTGTTCTGGTATAAATACATTACAACTTTTCTGGCAACAGGATCAGTAAACTCGCTGTAATGCATTTTATTCTTTAATTGCTCAATAAATTCTTTATTCTCAAGCATCAATGAAACAAGCATTTTCTCTGCAGCTTTAGTCTTTTTGCCAGCTTTTCGCAAGTTTTCAATCTTGCCGGGATTCCCAAAGGGGTGCACCTGGGGATTCATTTTCTTTAGCTCTAAAATTACAGTTTCCTCTGCCAGAGATAATGCTTCCGCTAAGTTTTTAATTAAACTAGAGCGTAAAATTGCATTTTTGAAACGTCCTATTGTTTCAAGCATTATACCGGCTATCTGTGCCTTGCCCTCAGGACTTTCCTTGTCAAATTTTAACAGCAGTAAATCCAATTTATAATCAAATAAAGTCTTTGCTACATTAACTCTGTTTCTAAATTGATCCGCTCCAAACCTTCTCACATATAAATCCGGATCAAAACCTTCACTGAGATCAGCGATCTTAACATTCATGCCCTCTTCAATTAACAGATCAAGACTACGCAGTGCAGCTCCCTGTCCAGCAGCATCAGAATCAAAAACAATAACAATATTATTGGTATAACGTTTTAACAATCTTATATGATCATGAGTAAAAGCTGTCCCCAACGAGGCCACAAGATTTTTCACCTTAGATTGAAAAGGAACGATAAAATCCAAATAGCCTTCTACAACTATGCAATATTCCTCCTGCTGAATAAATTTTTTACTTAAATTAAAACCATAAAGGTTTTTACTTTTTATATATATATCCGTTTCCGGAGAATTTATATATTTAGGTCCTTTATCCTGGCTTTGATCAGACTTACCCTGAGCCTCAATAGTCCTGCCGCCAAATCCTACAATCTTACCGTTAGCATTAAAAATAGGGAAAATTAGCCTATTCCTAAATCGATCGTAAATCCTGCCTTGCGCATTTTTAATAAGCAGTCCGGAATTAAGAAGTAAATCATCTTTGATCTTTTTAGATCTTAAGAACTTCAATAAGCCATCCCATAAATCAGGAGCAAATCCAAGACGAAAATCAACTATACTTTCTTTTGATATTTCTCTTTTAACCAGATAATCTCTTGCCTTTTGAGCCTCGGTTTCTTTTATTAAATTCTGATGAAAATACCATGCAGCTAATTCATTTAATTTATACAATACCGTTGCCGCAGACTGTCTGTCTCCAGAAGCTTTATCATCCTCTGTTTCAATGCGCACACCTACTTTTTCTGCTAATAATTTTACTGCCTCAGGAAATTCCATATGCTCGCTTTTCATAATAAAGCTAAAGGCATCTCCACCCGCTCCGCATCCAAAACAATGAAAAATCTGCTTATCAGGGCTCACTACAAAAGAAGGACTTTTCTCATGGTGAAACGGGCATAGTGCCTTAAAATTCCTACCGGCTTTTTTCAGAGGAATATAACCTGCAATTATCTCTGTTATATCACATCGCTGCAGGATATCATCTAATTGTCTATCGGAAATTTTGCTCATTTTCTTTTAATACGTGTAAACCCTGAACATTCTACAACATTGAGTTTTTGTTTTTGTTCAATTGAATCCAACAATAAATTCAGTCCTATAGTATCAGAAGATATATGTCCGAATATAACCGCATTTATATTTTCCTCTTTTGCCTTTTTAAGATGCTCTTCGCTTAAATGCATACATACAATCGTTCCAACCCCTGCTTGAGCCAAATTCTTGAAAATATCCTGCGAACCCTCAGTCCCGCCGGTCATATCAACAAACACTTTTCCGCAGCGGAAACTGTTGCTGCCATTTATAATTTTAGGTCCTGCATTATTTTTTATGGCAATTTTATACTCAGGAATATCCTTTAAAATCTCAAGCAACTCACCCAGAGTATCCAGTTTTTTTTATCTATAAGCTTTTGCAGATAAGTTACCACATGGTTATCTGCTAGCGTATGTATACACATAAGCGAAATATCTAATAGCTTTGCTGCATCAATTGTTTTAGTATGATTTGCCGGCAGTAGCCTGCGTTCAATTTCAGTAATACGTTTATTCATAAGGTTATCTGCTATATTAATCGGTACTCCATGCAGATGAGCAATATCTGCCTGCATATACATAACCTGATGCAGGGCAGCAAGCGCCATCCCCTCAGGATGATGCGCGATTATCAGATCAATTTTCTTTCCTTTTTGATTAAGTCTGTCCGCCAAAAGAACCTCGGCAACATCTATATCAATTCCCAAAAGAACCTTTTTGATCTCTTCATTTCCAGTACCGTATAAAATTCTTGTATCGCTGTAAAGATTTGTCATTCGGTCAATATCAAACTCAGCTTTTCCCGCATTTTTCAATTCATCGTATTGCTTTTTTATTTTTTGCATTTCTTTTTTAACACAAGCCTTACCGCGAGGATCCTGTTCAATTTCCTTTTCAATTGCAAATTCATAAAGTTTTTTTAATTTCACTTTTTCTCCTAATAATTAAAATCAGTCGAAATCATCTTAAATTAACACCATCATTTACCAAGCAGGCAAAATAAACTTTGATTTATCGCAACACCGACACGGTAAAATAAAAAAAAGACAGGCTCAATCGAAAATGTAAACCTGCTAAAAGTCTACAAAAGTATCTCAAATATATACCTTTGGTCAAATTATATTTATATTTACAAATCAAAAGAATAAGATAACATCATGAAAATAAAAGAGTTAAATAAAAAAGGTCTGATTCTCTAAGAATCCAACCTCTTTTCAGTTTAATGTAAGTATATCATAAGAAGGGTCATCTGTCAAGGCAGGTTAAAAACAAAAAAAGTCATATAACACGTTTAATGACAATGCGTTACAATATTGACCTTAAGTAATATTTCACCTGGTAAATACATGCAAACCAGGATTTCTTTTAAAAAGTATTTTTCTCTAACTATTCTGAGAAACAAAGCCAAGGAATACTATTTTCCAGTTATATAATAACTTATACGCATAAATTTAGTAAAATTACGAATCGCCTCTGTTCTGGCCTTTTCTTTTTCCAAATCATCCTGCGCGCTTTTAAATTCCCCCGAACTATTCAGGAGTTTTTGCATATACTGGTCTCTCTCTTCTTCACTCATTAAATTCTCCTTTATTGCCTTAAGCTCTCCTGAGTCAAGAAAAAAACCTCCGCATTGATAGCATTCATCAATATTTACTTCCTTAGCAGATGCATATTCATGAATATGCATGGGCAGACTGCATTTCGGGCATTTAATTTGTCCTCTGTTATCGTCATTATTTCGATCATAGCTCAAGGCATCTTGAAGCGCAGAACCCAGGCCTTCATTCTGTTCATCAAGCTTAGCTAATTCCATCCAGTCAAACCAAAGCCCCTTACATCCGTTTTTGCAAACATCTATGCACACACCACCAAAATCCTCTACAATCATCTCCTTATGACAAACCGGGCAATTCATAATAATTACTCCTTTCTAAACTATTTATATACAGTTACTAAACATTAGAAAAATTACAATTGGTTACAAATAGTTACTACTAGTTCCCTGATAAAACCTAAATAAAAATTCTAATCATTACAACTATTCTTAAGCTCTAGTAACTTTTTTAGTAACCTTTAGTAACTTTCTTCTAATAAAATACCCTTTTACAGACTTTAAATAATAAAATTTAATATTTATAAAAATGTTACCATTAATCGATATTTTTTTCAATCAAAGTTTCGACGCTAGCAGATTTAACCTACTCTACCTTCGCCACTGCTGCCACAATTTAGATGTTTGGGACTTTTTTGCCTCTGCGTGTAATTTTTTAAATAACTCCATATACCATCGATTAGGAGTGGTATCAATTTCATAGGTATATCCTTTTTTTATAATTTCGGCATTAAGAAACACTTCTCTTTCACTCTTTTTTTCCGGAATAACAAAAGCATACCCCAATAAATCGCCATAATTATTTTCCTTTTTTTTATCAAACTCGATCCTAATCCTTTTACCGCCTATGAGATCCTCTAGCAAACATTTCGCTTCATTTCCCATCACTCTAAGAACCTCCTCAGGAACATTGGATATCTTAGAATCAAATTGCAATTTATTTCCTTCAATAACTTCAGGTGTATCTATCCCGATAAGACACAGGTGCCGATCATTATCCAGAATAATCAAATCTCCTGATAGGACTTCCTTCATACCTATATCAAAATAATTTGATTCACTGTCATAAGAGTTTTTGTCGTTTTTAATTGCCGCAAATGAGCAATTGACAAAACCTAAATATATAAGCAATAAGAACCCACTTATTAAAAATCTAAATATATGAAATATTTTCATGCAACCTCTTATCTTTAATAAACTGATTATAACCTCAGCTTAACATAAATAAAAACGATTTTCCAAGTAAATTTTAGGTTCTTTTTTTATTGAAATTAAATAAAAGAACCTAACCACCTAAAAAAAAAGCAACTTATATAAAGTTGCTTTTTTAGGCATATTTAATATTTTCTTTCCGCTTTTACTTTACCAGCCACGGGAGCCCGACAGATGAAATAGTTACGATTCCTTCTTCGTCCATAGAAATAAATTCATTTGCATATGGTCCATCCTGGCGAGTAGCCCTAATCTCAATAACAATTGCTCCGGCATTTTCTATAGTATACGCCCCTCAGTGTCACCCTGAATAGCAGGCAAGGGTAGCCCCCAATCCTCTAAGAGAGTAATATCATTAGTGTATGAGTCCATATGCGCCCTGTACCATGACTCTGTGGATCGAATTGCCTGCATACTTTGTTTAGCTTTACCAGCTTTTGTTTTTTTTAAGAGTTGCCATATAATTAGGCACAGCCAAACTTATAAGAATACCCACAACAATGACTACCATAAGTAACTCAATAAGTGTAAATCCTTTTTTTCTAGACATTAACTTCTCCTATAAATCAGTTTAGCCTTTTAAAAAATAAACTATTTTATAAAGCATGTTATATATACCATTTTTTAATATAAAATCAAAAAACCTAAGAAAATAAATGCATGCTTTTAAATTAAATATTCCGTCATATATTCCAGATCGATCAATACCTTATCATACAATTCCCTTAATGAGCTTTGCATAGTTTGCATGCCAACATTCTTGCCGACCTGAATAAGTGAGGGGATTTGCTTCCAATCAGCCTCTATTGTAAAATTTACCGACTGAATAATAGTTATACTTAGCTTACTCAGATATTTAGCTGATAGCTTCTAGAATTCTGGTAATAACTTGCGGCTTATTTAAAGTAAAAAAATGCAATTTTTTAACCCCGTTACTTATAAGATCCCGGCATTGTTCTATCGTAAAATCTATCCCAATCTTTTCCATCTCTTCAGGCTGTGCCTTTACGCGCTGCATCTTTTCTTCAATATGTCCAGGGATTGTCGCCCGACAAATTGAAGCGAACTTTTTCACCTTCTCTACGTCAGTAAGAGGTAAAATACCCGGTAAAACCGGAATAGAAATCCCCCGCTTATGCATACGGTCCAAAAAAGAGTAATAATACTTATTATCAAAAAACATTTGGGTAACAGCAAAATCAGCCCCAGCATCAATTTTCTGTTTTGTGAATTCCAAATCGGTTTGCATTGATGCGGATTGTATATGTCCTTCCGGATATACGGCAACCCCAATACAAAACTGGCCATAGTTTTTTAAGGTCTTCACAAGATCAATCGCATAGGAAAAATCATTCTTAGTAAAATCAAAGCCATCAATCCCTTGAGGAGGATCCCCCCTTAATGCCATAATATTTTCAATACCTTTAGCCTTATATTCATCAAGCAGCTCTTTTATCTGGTTAAGCTTGGCGCCCAAACAAGTTAAATGCGGCATCACCTCAAGATCCCTATTTTTTAAAAGCATTGCCACCGCATCTTTAGTACGTTCCTGCTCAGCGCCTGCGGCTCCATATGTCATGGATACATATAGAGGATTATATTTCTTTAAAATTCCGACAGTATTCGCTAAGGATTGCCTGCCCTTTTCAGTGCGAGCTGGGAAGAATTCGAATGATACACCTTTATCTTTATTTTTAATGATCTGTTCTATTTTCATGATATTAAATTTTTCCGATTTTAGAATATTGTTAATATTATATCAAATAATCCTCTTAACTTAAAAACCATTTTATCCGATCACCAGAGTATAAGCATAATAAAACTTATAATAATAAGTATTACACCTACCCACACAATAATTCTAGGTGCAGGATACCGCAACCGGCTTAAAAAACCCGTATCCCGTTCTAGGCTCTCACCGCAATAAAGACAGTTCAGCGCCGCCTCATCATTTATAGGATTATTACAATGCGGGCATTTAAATTTAGCCATTTATACTCCATTTATATTTAGGCAAGCGCTTTGATAATATGCTCAACATGTTCAACAATAGTTGCATTTTTCATTAATTTCAAAATAATATTCGCATACTTTTCATAAAGAGGCTGCCTTTGCTGATAAATCTCTTCCAGAGTTCGCCCCTTAAATCCAATAATCCCCCGTTTACTAGCATCAGTAATATGCTCTTGCATACAGGCAATATCAGCCTCAAGGAAAACTATCACAGAATTTTCTTTTAAAAAATCCATCGCCTCCAGTGAAAAAACCACGCTACCTCCAGGGCAAATAACACAGCTATCTATATTCCCTAATTCTATAACAGCAAGCCTCTCCATCTCCAGAAACTTTTCCTCACCGTATTTATCAATTATCTCCTGTAGTTTTAATTTTGCGTTTTTTTCAATAATAGTGTCTGCATCAATAAAAGTAAACCCCAGTTTTAATGCCAGTTTTCTGCCAATACTGCTCTTACCGGCTCCCGGCATCCCAATCAGAGTTATATTCATATAATCCCTCAGTTGCGGCTAATCCCGAAAGCCAAAAGAGTCTATCAGAATTTCAAAAAGTTCAATGTCTCTATTTTCGATATTGCTGATCTTAAAACCAGTGGCATAGAAATCAGGATTGACATCCTTTTTACACCAAATACTGCGGGAATCAAGAGCAATATCCCGGTTGCCAGCAAACTCAGCAGGCAATGTTATCTTAAAATTAAAATCTACTTCTGTTTTAATCGGAGCTTCACTTACCAACATGAACCCATCAGTAGTTATATCTGCCAGATGTCCTATTAAAACCCCGGTTTTACGATCATATACTTTTAAATAATAAATCAAATGTCTTCTTTTAAATTTACGATTAAACATTTTCATCCCCCCTACAATTAAATCATCTATGAAAGGCACTTTCTGCTAACTTTAATTCCTTTGCCTTATTTTCTACCGCCATAACAAGCAAATGATTTAAATCGCTTTTTTTCCCGTAATCAGCCTGCACAACACCTTGAACCCTGTTATCATTTACAAATTCCCAGGCCTTACCCCATTTACGTTTATCAATGGGATCATAAACCGCAATAGCCATTCCGTTTTGTTTGGCAATAAGCGAAAACAGCGGGATATCTGTATACCCGTCACCAACAACTATCATCTGATTAAAAGGTACATACAATTCATCAACCTTCTTATTTACATCAAACGGACAAAAACGGGAATTAGGACCGAAAATACCTTTTGATATCTGAAATAAAAAACGGGTTTTATCTGTAAAGCTGACAATGCTTTTCGGAAAATCTATTTCCCCTTTTTTGTTATATTCAAAATCGCAAGCCCATATATCTTTGAATTGCTTCGCTATTTTAGTATTAATTAAGATTTCCCGTATCCCGCTGCTTATCAAAAAAAAGTCTACTTCTACCTTAGGGTTAACATCTGTTACAACTGATCTAAGTTTTTTAAATATGGTATGCGCCCCGTTAAAAAAAGATATTTTTTTTCCGAAATCTGCAAGTTTTTTTTTGGTTATCCTGTTTTTTTCACCACCGGATTTTGACAACTCAATAATTTTATATAAATAAGCAGGTATAGGATCCCATCCCTTTTTGCTATACATCGGAGTGACCTTATTGCTCCAAAAATATTCGACATCCACACCCATGCTCGCCAAAAAGCTGCTTGTTGAATCTGGAGCCAAAGTCTCATCAAAATCGAATATTACCGCAATTCTATTAACCATAATTAGCCTTGTTTATTCAGGGATTTAATAAAAAAGGCAACCCCTTTATAAAGATTGCCATTGTAATTCATCATATTTGCTCCATACTTTCACATTTTACATCCATGTAAGACCTTTAAAATCCATTCAAAAACACTGCCTTAACTAATATTATATTACCTCTGCTTTTTGCTTTTTGCAAGATAAAATCCAGAAAATAAGCAGCGCTTGAAATTATTTTATGACTAATAACTTTCCGAACGCAGCTTGTCTGTAGTTGATTGCCCTACTGAAAATCTTAACGGTGACTGTCCGGGAAAAGCTTTCAATTTAAAGACAAAAAGGAAAGTTCTGTTCTGGGTTGATCCATCATCGTTCAGCTTTATATTATATGACATTTCCAATAGCCAGCAATGCAAATCACGATATATGGTATACTGTTGTTCCTGAAAAACATCGCTATAAGACAAATACCTTGAATATGTACCTACCTGCCATTTAGTATTGATCTTATAATATAAGCTTGCTGTAGTTTGCTCACTAATATCCCGATCATAACGTTTTCCTAGGCCCACCTGCCATCTATCTTCTCCTTGAGCATAGATATCGGCGTTTAAAGTCTTGATCCGCTTTTGATATTGGTTGAAGATAGCATCAGATTCAAGATGCAACCAACGATAAGGCTTTAAATCAAACTCAGCATTGACATAGCCAAAATGCCTAACTCCTGGCAAGGCATTTTGGCTGTATTGGACCCAGGGGTAGAGATAAAGAATATCTACGTTTTCCAGTTCTGTGGTACCTGTTTGTTTCCATTTAGTCTGAAGATGATTTTCAATCCCAAAAGTAAATAAATTTTTCTTGGTAATCGAATCTATCTCGTCAAAAGTACCCAGCTTACTTCCCTGCACAGTCGGGGTATGGATATAATCATAATTTATCTTCGGACTAATCACATGACGCATCCTGTTCAACTCCATACCCAAAACATTGCCGCTATAATCAAAAACCCGGAAAAATTTCGTATTAAATTCTATCCCATAATAATTTATGCCCCGGAAAAAGTCCTCGCTTGTGCCTGTATTATCTTTTGAATAATATGTCTGGCGCATACCTGCATATGGAGCAGTATTTATCCAATCCAGACTTCCCGACAGCTTAGTCGGATATTTAAGCTCACTATAGGAGTCAACTCTGTTGGCATCTGTATCAATATCACTATTAGCCTGTTTTTTATTTAAATTGGCAATTGCTATATCCTGACGCACATAGAAATTTGAATCAGCAACTTTCCGGCTTACAGTATTTAAAGTCAGTTCAGGAAGACGCTCGACTTCTGAATAAAACCAATTTGTCCTTTTACGCAAATATAAGCTTATATTATAGCTTTCCTCATAGTGGGTAATATATGCCTCAGATGCCGGCTGGATGTCATCCTGATACTCTTCATAAAGATAATCTTTTGTAAAAAAGATATCACTAAATTTATCATACTCAAGCATTGCCAAGGTCGAAGAATCAATTTCCCATCTATGGTTTAGCTGCACACGGTATCTTTCAGTTTCCTGAACATTTCTTGATCTAGGGTCATCTGCACTTCTGTAGTACTTGTCTCTTTCATTCATATGGTAAACCTTGACTATCCCTTTACCAAAATTTTTCGTATCATAATTTAAATCAGCTCCCCCAGCAATTCCTTTAAGATCACGTTGATCAAGATGGACCTTAGCCTCTAAATTATCATTTAAGTAATACTTAATTGAGCTTAAAGCAAACCAACCCCAGTCCTTCTTTCTCCCCACGCTCAAAGATATAATAAAATCATTATCAAGTGACTGCTTCCAATAAGGCAGATACATCACAGGAATATTGCCGATAAAAATAACCACATTTTTTGCCACTATCTTGTCATCCGGATACACATAAAGACGCTTAGCCTGAACCCTGTAATCGGGATTGTCTCTATCACAAGTACTTATGTATGCTCGATTAAAAACATATTTTGTTAGATCGACTTTTTGGGCACTCTCAGCTTTCCCGTACCAGGGCAGCGAAATAAAGGTTATGTCTTTAAAACTGCCGGTTTCTCTTGTGAAATCATATGCCAGATTTTTTCCATAAGCAACTGTTTTACCTCTTTCAATTTTGATATTACCGGGAGCAACCGCGCTTCTATCTTCTAAATTAAAATCAATATGCCTTGTTGTTATCTTTACATCAAGATGGGTTACGACAACTCCGTCTTCATCTTTGTCCTGATCCTGAAGCATCCGGCCCCTTTTGGATTGAAAATTATAATTAAGCCGATCACCTATAATCTCTATTTTATTATAAACTACTTTTACCTGGCCTGTTGCCAGGGCCTCGTTTGTTTTCAGATCAACCTCAATATTGTCTGCCTTAAGAATTACACCGTCGTAGTCTATTTTTACATTTCCACTGCCCTTAATTACCGCTCCTTGGTTTACATACTCCACATTATCTGCATCAACAACGATAGGCCGGCTTTGAGAAATTGCTGCTTTGTCTTTTCCCATAGTAACGCTTTGGCAAAAAACAGCATCAGCATAAACAAAAAAACTAATAGACACAATAAAAAGAGATTTAAGGATAGGACCAAAACGATAAGTATCGCTCTTTAATTTAAAGCAGTTCAACTAATTACCTCTGAAATGATTAACGATTTCCTTAATCATTTCATCTAATTTTAACTTCGAAAATGAACCAATAAGATTCTCTATTTTAGAAGTATCCGGCACCCGATAAAACATATCTTCAAAATTATTCTCATATGCCTGTGAATACGGAACAAAACATATCTGTGAACTGCTATTGCTAAGGGCCTTGATCTTTAAGGCTAAAGCACCAATAGTAATAGATTCACAGCTGCCGATATTAAAAACCTCGCCTTCGGCCTCTTTTTTATCCATAACAGCTTTAATTGCCACTATTGCATCATTTATATATGTGAATGAACGAACCTGTTTACCGTCACCATAAACAGTGATCGGTTCATTCCTGATAGCCTGCTGGACAAAACGAGGGATAACCATGCCGTAATTCGGACTTTGCCTCGGACCGCAGATATTGAACAATCGTCCGATAACAACAGGAAGGCCTTTAGAACGATGATAGGACACAGCCAAAAACTCATCAAATCCCTTTGAGAAAGCATATCCCCAGCGTGATATATTTACTGCCCCTAATATTCTGTCATCGGTTTCTTTAAAACTCTTTGAACCGCCGTTTTTACCATAAACTTCAGAGGAAGAAGCAAGAAAAACCTTTTTTTGAAAAACATGCGCTAGATCAAGAACGATCTCTGTGCCACGAACATTAGTAATTAAAGAATCCAGGTGATTTTCAATAATATATTTAACTCCAACCGCAGCCGCTAAATGATAGATGCAATCACATTCGCTGACATACTTGAACATAAGCTTATAATCAAGTATATCTCCCTGCACGAATCTAAAGTTTTCAAAATTCATCAAATGCGCTATATTATCCTCTGATCCTGTGGAAAGATTATCTACAACAGTTACAATATGTCCATCATTTAACAGACTTTCTACCAGATAAGATCCAATAAATCCAGCTCCACCTGTAAGCAAAACCCTCATGACTTCTCCTTATTCGCCAATACCAGTACAGCAGCTCCAATAATTCCAGCCTTATTGCTGAACTTTGAAGCAACAATCTTTAAATTGCGACATGAAACCTGAAATGCTCTTTCTTTTACTATCCGGCGCATTGGTTCAAGGATTAAATTTCCTGCCTTGGCCACTCCGCCGCCGACAACTATAATCTCAGGATTAAGCAGATTTACGACATTAGCCAATACAGCGCCCATATGTTTTCCTACCTCCTGCCAAATCAGAATAGAGAAAGGATCCTTTTTTCTAGCCGCAGTGCTTAACATCTCAAGCGTAAGATTCGAATATCTTCCATTAAGTTTAGCCCTAATACTGCTTTTTGCCCCTACACGCAAACGCCTGATTGCCTCTTCAAGAATATATCGGTTACCAATATATCTCTCAACACACCCTTTACCTCCGCAAACACAGAGCGGTCCATTCTCATTTATAGTCATGTGACCGATCTCTCCAGCTGCAAAATTAATACCTCTATAAACCTTGTGATTAAGTATAATCCCGCCGCCAATACCTGTGCCCATAGTTACGCACACACAATCTCTGTGTCCTTTGGCAGCCCCGAATTTACTCTCTGCTAAAGCCATAAGATTAGCATCATTATCAACCAATACAGGAACTTTAACTTTATGTTGCAGGGCTTCCTTAAGATTTACATTCTTCCAACCAGGCACATTTGTCAGATCAAAAACCAGCCCTTTATCAAAATCGACTCTGCCGGGCACCCCAATGCCTACTCCGCGAATTCTGTTGCCTTTATAAGTACTTTCCGCTTTAAGTTTTATTATTCTGATTACCAGCTGTTCGATCAATTCATCTTTTTTGTAATTCTTGGTTTCAAATGAAGTAAATCCCTCGATCTTAAAGCCTTTATCCCAAAACCGAACTAGAGCCAGTTTTACAAATGTTCCACCGAAATCAACTCCGATTGTATAGCGACAATTTGAGGCCTTACGCCTATTTTGATTCATTACCTCTCCTCCTATAAAATTAAATCTATATATGCACAAACCTGAATATTTTTTTCAAAACCTTCCATGCAAGCGATATTTTACACATTAATGAAAGTATTATTCACAAAACATTAAATTTGGCAAATCAAATTAAGTTAAAATTCAGTATGTTTTGCTCGGCAGGATTTATTCAATTGTCTATTAGCTGAAATAATCGATTAGATTAGCTAAAGTAACCTTTAACTGTTTTCTGTTTATAATAGAATCAAGATGTCCATGTTCTAATAAAAATTCTGAACTTTGAAACCCCGGCGGCAATTTTTGTCTGATTGTCTGTTCAATAACTCTGGGACCGGTAAAACCAATCAAAGCTTTGGGCTCAGCAATAATCACATCTCCTAAACTGGCAAAGCTAGCCATGATCCCCGCCATTGTCGGATTGGTCAAAACAGAAATAAACAACAGCCCCTTTTTTTTATGCCTTGCCAATGCAGCGGATGTCTTTGCCATCTGCATGAGAGATATAAGCCCCTCATACATACGCGCACCGCCGCCTGAACCAGAAACAATAATCAAAGGCAGCTTATCTGCAGTTGCTTTTTCCGTCGCTCTGGTAATTCTCTCACCCACTACCGAGCCCATTGATCCCATAATGAATCTTGAATCAGTAACTGCAAACACTGTCTTTTTCTTATTAATTTCCCCTTGCCCTGTAATTACCGCATCTATAAGACCGGTAATTTTTTGATCCTGCTTTATTTTTTGCACATATGTCTTTGGCCCCTTAAATCCGATAATATCCTTAGGCGACAATTTTGCATCAAATTCCTCAAAGGTACCTTCATCAAGTAAAAGCGCCACTCTGTCTTTAGCTCCAAGCGTAAAATGATAATCGCATTTAGGACAAATGCTCATATTTTCTTTAAGCTGCTTATTGAATATTATTTGTCCACAGCCCCCGCATTTCGTGCACAGACCTCCAGGCATATCCTTTTTCTTTATTTTTACTATTGTATACTTTGGTTTTCCAAACATAATATTTTCTTCCTAAATTAGCAACCTGCAAATTTTAGAAAATTCTTTACCCCTTTTTGAGTCAGTATTTATATATTTACAAAAGTATATTTCATCATATATTAGCACAAACTCAAACACTTGTCAAAACTACTTCTGCGCATATTTGGCAGCCTTTTCCAGGATATTTATTTTTTCCACAAAACTTTTATTCACTAATAGTTACCGCTTTATCCTAAATTTAAGCAACCCAAATATCCCATATAATATAAAACAAACTGATATTATTAAAATAACCCACATTGGATTTGTGCATTCTGAGAGTTTTGAAGAAACAAACATAAAGATCAAGAATCCTAAGTTCATGATTATCCCTAAGATGCTGAATATCCTCCCTCTCATATTCGATTTTATAACTTCATGGATTATTGTATTGCCAGAAATAAAGATCGGACCAACACTCATACCTATTAATACCGAAAACCCCATAGCAATATGGATCTGAGGGGAAATCCTCAATAAAACAGCAAAACACCCGATAAATATACCGCTTAAAATCATACTTATAAATATAATCTTAACTTTGGAGATCTTATTGAAAAATCTTCCGCAAATCAATGCCCCCAGAAACAAACCAATGCCAATAAATATTGAGAGTAATCCCAGGTCTTTGGTGATTGAACCAAAAACTTCCTGGATAAAAACAATCGCCACAATATAAAGAGCTCCGGCAGCTGACATAAGCATGAATACTGTTAAAAAAACAAAACGCAGATAAGGATTAGCAAATACATATTTAACCCCGTCTTTTATGTCAGAAAGTATAGACTCAGCTTTTATTGCCTTGTCATTGGCATCTTTATCCATTGTTTTTTTTCTACTCTTGATATTTACAAAACAAAGCAAGAGCCCGGAAACAAGATATGTGAATGAATCGATATAAAACCCTGATTTTGCTCCTACTTTTTCGATCAATGTGCCACCTAGTCCTATGCCAAGCACAGCCGCAAGCATCATTGTTGTATTTGTCAATGAATTGGCAATAAGCAGCTTTTCCTTATCAACCAATTCCGGGATTATCGAGAATTTTGAAGGAAGAAAAAAGCAACTTATAGTAAAAACAAGAAAAACACTGATATAAAGAGGGACAAGCGAATTCATTTTCACAAACCATAGAGGAATAAGCATAACTAGAACTGCCCGGATGATATCACTTATTATCATGGTATATTTATGATTCCAACGGTCAACATAAGCCCCGGCAAAAGGACTAATAAAAAAAGAAGGAATAATTGTAAACGACATGATTTTTGCCAAACCAAAGGCTGAACCTCCAGTGCGGTTATAAATCAAAGCAATCAAGGCCATCTGATTAAGCCTATCTCCAAACTGAGAGATTATTTGGGCAGACCAAAAACAAAAGAAATTTCTTTCTTTGAGAATATAACTAAACTTATTCAAAAAAAATCTTCCCCTTATCTATATTTTCGTTGGGCATTATTTAAGCCCACGAGAGGAGTCGAACCTCCGACCTAAGCTTTACGAAAGCCTTGCTCTACCAACTGAGCTACGTGGGCATATATTGTACTAAGTCCTAAGCCGTAAGGATTAAGCATGTAAAACTATGTGACTTTTAATTTAATTTTAGTCTTAAATCTTAATTTTAATCCTTATCACTTATTTCTTATTATATTGCAACTATTACAATTCCATGCTCATCGGCTTGCTCTAAAACATATTCCTGATCAAGAAACAAGGTCTTCCCGGATTCAACGGCCAATAAAGACACGCTTTCTTTTATTAGCGTTTGGATTGTCTGCTTGCCAACAAGCGGTATATCAAAACGCATATCCTGATCTGGCTTGCTCACCTTAACCACAACAGCCCCTCCATTACAATAAAGATTTGCTCTGGCAATAGCCGCATCTGTACCTTCAATTGCCTCAATACTAAGTACAACCTTGTCCTTTACAACAACGGTTTGTCCGATATCAAGCCCGGCAATTGCCTTAGCAATTTTAAGACCAAATTCCACATCCTCAAGCTGTTCTTTGGTTGGTTTTGCTTTTGTAAGCACACCCGGATCAGGCAGGCAATCTTTAATGAAAGTTGTCGAATCAATCAGCTCTATACCAAGCTCTGCAAGCCTCTGGGCAATGCCGCCTAGAATAGTATCTGTCTTTTTATCCTTTAACTTAAAGAGTAATCCCCTTAATTCACTATCAAGGATTATATCACTAAAAAGCAGTTTATGTTTAATTTGTCCTGCCATAACCACTTTTTCTATTTTTTCAATCTTAAGTATTTCAATGAGCTTTTTAAGCTGTCCCACGCTTATCCAGAAAATCTTTTCCACATGGCCTATAAGCTCAGGGTTGGTCTCTTCTTTGATACCTACAGCAATAATTCTCACCCCTGCTTTTTTTGCTGCTTTGGCAAAAACAATCGGATAAGTTCCATTGCCGGCTATCAGCCCTATTGTCTGCATGTCTATGATTCTCCGTAAAAATACTTTTAGTTAAAAAAACAAAGAGCAGAAAGGCAAATTATTAGATCGCTCTCTACTCTACTTTTTATTTTGCCAAAAAATTTCAATTACCTTTACATACGCCTCGTTTAGAACTTTTAATAAATTTAATAAGATATGTAACATATACATCTTTCGGAATTTCCTGTTTAATTCTTTTTAAGGCTGTTGTTGTGGATAATTTCATTTTGAACAGGATTTTTAAGGCGGCTTTTAAGCGCAATATGCTCTTGGAAGGCATTTCAGCTCTTTTAAGCCCAATACTGTTAAGGCCATAAACCTTTGCCGGATGTCCGTCAACCATAGAAAAAGGCGGCACATCCTGAATGATTTTTGAGCAACCACCGATAATCGCCATTTTACCCACACGCGAGAACTGATGAATCGCAGACATACCTCCAATAATAGCTTTACTCTCTATATGAACATGTCCGCCTAAAGTGCCGGCATTGGCAATAACTACATCATCCCCAATAACACAATCGTGAGCAACATGGCTATAAGCCATAAGTAAATTATTATTACCGATTACTGTTTTGCCTTTATCCACAGTTCCCAGATTGATAGTAACATATTCTCTAATGACATTATCGTCTCCGATTATAACCTGGGTCGATTCGCCCTTATATTTTAAGTCCTGAGGAGGGCTGCCGATTACAGCACCAGTGTGGATTTTACAGTGTTTGCCAATTTGAGTAAAGCCTTCAATTACACAAGAGCTCCCTATTACAGTATTAGCGTCAATACTCACATGCTCTTCAATAACAGTATTAGGACCTACACAAACTCCTCGACCAAGCCGAGCCTTAGGATGCACAAATGCATTTGCATGGATTTTGTTTTTTTCTGACATATGTCTATTATTATACCATTAATACTGATAATTAAAACATAAAAAAGACCTTAGATACTAGGGGTGGTTTCAGGAAAAACATATCTTAAATATCCCTTTGAATCTAGGCCCTGATAATACAGTTTTAATCGCCTAAAGAAAACATCAACACTGCTTCAGCCACTACCTTATTTTCGACCATAGCCCGTCCATATGCCTGTCCAACTTTAGATCTAAGCTTAAGTACAGACACTTCAAAACGAAGCTGGTCTCCAGGTAATACCATTCGCCTGAATTTAACTTTATCGATACTCATAAAATAAGCACGCTTGCCTAAATTATCACGTTTACTTAGAAGTAACACACCGACAACCTGTGCCATTGCCTCTACGATCAATACTCCCGGCATTACTGGGCTCCCGGGGAAATGCCCTTGAAAAAATTGCTCATTTATAGTTACATTTTTAATCCCAACTGCATATTTATCCTCTTTGATTTCCAGTATTCTGTCTACCAGTAAAAATGGATAACGATGCGGCAGGATTCTTTTTATCTCATTAATATCAAGCGGTGCAATATTGCTAATCCCCTCTGAGCTGACACTAATACTTGCCTGAGTCTGTCTATCATGTAAATGTTTAATCTTTTTCAATAGCTTGATATTCAAAGGATGACCGCTTTTTATGCCGATAACATGTCCTTTTAACGGATGGCCTAATAGGTACAAATCACCAATAAGATCGCAAATTTTATGCCGCACAAATTCATCTTCAAAGCGAAGTGTATTTTCAACTATACCATCTGCTCCGACAACAACAGTATTTTCATAGTTTGCTCCCTTGCCTAAGCCTTGTCTGGTAAGCTCTTCGGCCTCCTCCTGAAGACAGAAAGTTCGACTTGGCGCCAGATCTTTTTCAAATACTTCCGGAGAGAACTCAAATGAAGCATATTGTGATTTAAGCAAGGAATTAGGATAACTCATTGTGTAAGAAATACGAAAATCATTAGCCGGAAGAATCATCAGAGAGCTATCACCTTCCTCCATATATAGAGGCTCTTTAGGCTGAAAATACTTTCTTGGTGAATTAAGCTCCTTTACCCCTGCCTTTTTTAACAGCTCCAGAAAAGGCAAAGCACTACCATCGAGACCAGGTAATTCCTCTGCATCCATCTCAATAGTAATATTATCTATACCAAATCCCATTAAAGCAGCCAATAAATGCTCAATAGTATGAATTTCTACATTTTGAATCCCAAGAGAGGTTCGGCGGGGTCTTTCAATAAGATTAGACATATGCGCTTTAATACACGGCTTATTCTCAAGATCAGTTCTTACAAATTCAATACCCTGATTCTCTCCAGCAGGTTTATATTTAATATTAACTTTTTTACCTGTATGTAATCCTATGCCGCTAAGCCCTATAGAGTTACTAATTGTGCACTGATACTGGGGTTTAACCATTTTTTTCCTTTAAAGCATTCTCCAAAACAGTAATTTTTTCTTCTAATTTATTTACTAACTTGTATAAATCAGGAAGTTTTTGAACGCAAGCATTGATTCTTTTAGCCTTCTTATGCGGTTTGGCTGGATAACCGGAAACACATGTATTTTCAGGGACCGATTTTGTAACCCCGGCCTGAGCAGCTACCACAGCATTATCACCAATGCTAATATGGCCAATAATCCCGGTTTGTCCTGCCAAGGTAACGTTTTTCCCAATAATTGTGCTGCCGGATATACCTGTTTGAGCCACAATTATTGAATTCTCCCCGATCACAACATTATGCGCTATCTGAACCAGATTATCGATCTTAGTCCCATGTTTTATCAATGTTTTATCAAAACGAGCCCTATCAATAGTTACATTAGAACCGATCTCCACATCATCTTCAATAATCACATTACCAATCTGCGGTATTTTATGATGAAATCCTTTTACTGTTGCAAAACCAAATCCATCGCTTCCGACAACAGTTCCGCTATGAACAATAACCCTGTCACCAATAATAACCTTTTCTCTGATCGTTACAAGCGAATAGATAATAGTATCTTTACCTATTTTAGTATTATTGCCAATAAAACATCCTGATCCTATAACAGTATTCTCGCCTATATCTGAATTATCTTCAATAACTACATATGGTTGAATAGAAATATTCTTGCCAAAATTAACATTCTTTCCGACAACAGCTGTAGGATGTATTCCTACATAGCGAACGGTATCGTTAGGAAAAACTAATGATAGTAATTTTGCAAATGCAAGCGATGGGTTCTCAGCTAAAATAAGCGGCTTAGGTGCCTTTTTAACATCAGGGCTTGTAATAATCGCTGAAGCATTGGTATGATCCATCAAGGAAACATACTTAGGATTAGCAACAAAAGTTATATCTCCCTGCTTTGCCTCTTTTATGCCGCATACCCCGTAAATCTCGACATTCTCATCGCCAACTACTGAACCACCAATAAGTTGAGCTATTTCCTTCAAAGTCTTTTTCATTGCTTTTCCTTTTTACTTCTATTTTTTGTAGCGCTTATTAAGTATTTCAGAAACCTCATCGGTCAAATCCATTTCCTTGGGGCCGTCCAAAATTAGTCTGTCATCAATAATGTAGGTTAATTTTTTCTTCTTCCGCAGTTCCATGGAAACATTTTCAATATCCTTTAATATCTCTCTGAGTATCCGATCCTCATCTTTGCGAACCTCAAATGTACGCTTACGTATTTCTTCCTGCTTTGCAAGCATCTGATTCTTTCTCTCTTCCTGCGCCGCTGGGCTAAGAGTATCAAAACCCTCTTTGAGCTTGTTGATTTCCTCAATAACTTTCTTAATACCTTCTTTTACTTTATCAATCTCTTTATTAGAATCTGCAACTTTATTATAATCCTCAAAGATTTTACCCAGAGTAACATATCCTATCTTAGAAGTTCCCGCAAAAGCAATATTCTGAACTGCTAGAATTGATATCAACAAAACCACCAAAAATGTCAACTTTTTCATATTTCCCTCCTCATGGGTTAATTATTTGTTTTATTGTACCACACAGCAAAAATTTGTCAATCGTATTATCCTAAGCATTAAATCTTGGATTCAAGCTAAAATTGCTGACTCATGGAAAAATGGAATCTACCTGCATTATCCCCTTCTTTGGGGTCCAAGGCATATCCATAATCAAGTTTTATAGGTCCCAGAGGTGTTTTAACACGAATCCCAGTTCCAATACTAGATCTTAGTTTCAAATTACCCCAGACAAAATCTCCATGGGTTGCCCAAACATTTCCATTATCGTAAAAGAATGCCCATTTCAGACCAGGACTAATCTGATAAATGTATTCAGCATTAAATAGCCCCCTTAGCCTGCCGCCGATAGGGTCCCCAAACTCACCTTCAGGGCCAACTCGCCTTTCTTTATATCCCCTGATTGTATTTGCCCCACCTGCATAAAAACGCTCATAAACAGGAACATATACTGAATCATCAAATGCCTCTACCATTCCCAGTCGCAGGCCCAACTCAAGAACTGCCTTTTGCCCTATAGGGAAATAATTATAATTTGAGGTTTCATATTTTATGAAATCCTTGTCTCCTTCAAGCATCCCTCCGGCATATTCGCAAGAAAGTATATTATACAAACCAGTTGTAGGATTAAACCTATTGTCACGAGAATCATGGATAAGAGACGTCTGCAAGCTGCTGATGAAATTCTTTCCCTCTTCTCTTGCTACATCAATACTTGTATCTGTCTGCATATCACCAATACGAACGCCTTCATAGCGATAAGTTAATCGTCCTCTCCAATATTCACCAAATTCACGGCCAACAAAAATATTTCCTCCTGTACGCTTTTCATCATATTTATCCCAATACCTTGAACGGCTATACACACTAAATCCTGTGCTTACAGGATATCCTAAAAACCAGGGCTCCATAAAACTAAGCTCATAATCTTTTCTCTCCGAACCAATTTCCATATTTATCCCAAGAGTCTGACCCGCACCGGAAAATCCGGGGAAGTTAAAAAGATCAAAATTTTTCTGCGTAAGATTGACGAATCCTATAAACTGGTCAATTGAGCTGTATCCTGCTCCAAAACTAAACTCTCCTGTTTTACTTTCCTTCACAAAAACATCAAGATCATATTTATCCGGCAGAGTTGTCGGCTCTTCCTTTGTATCAAAGCTTACTTCTTCAAAAAACCCTAGATTCTGGATTCGCTGTCGGCTTCTTCTTAATTTATCTCCATTATATCTATCCCCAGGAAACAGTCTCATCTCTCTTCGCAGGACAACATCCTTTGTCCGAGTATTTCCGCTGAGGTTAATCTTATCCACATATGCGATCTCGCCTTCGCTAACCCCATAACTAACATCAACATTTCCGGTCTCGGAATTAAGAACTGTATCAGCCTTTACGGAAGCCGCTATATAACCTTCATCGAAATAATCGCTTTGTATTTTAGACGTATCTGCACGTAGTTTGGCCTCACTATAAACCTCTCCACCGGACAATTTAAATCCCTCTTTTAACTTCTCTTTCGCAAAGACGCTATTTCCGTAAATATCTACATTACCCACTTTATATTGCTTACCCTCTTTAATTTCAAAAGTAATAAACATCCATGGCCTCTTATCATCATAGGTTATGTTTGTAGAAACCTGGGCATCGATAAAACCTTCAAATTGATAAAATCCCCTTATCCTATCCTCATCTTCAGACAAAACATCCTCTTTGAAAAACCCGGAATTAAACCATCCTTTTTTCTTTGTTTTAATCAGTTTAAAAAACTTTTTATCTCGATAAGAATCGCTTCCCTTAAAAATGATCTTTCTAATCCTGATACGTGCTCCTTCAAAAATGTCTATTATTATTACTACTTTATTATCTTTTTCCGTAATATCATATTTAATAACCGCTTGAGAATATCCTTTTTTAGCATAAAGCTTTTTTAAATTCTCCACATCCTCTTTTAACTTAAATTTATCAAATATTTCTTCCTTTTCAATCTTCATTTCATTGAAAAGCTTTTTGATTTTAATCCTGCGATTGCCCTTGATTTTTATTTCGGCAATAACTGGTTTTTCCTGCACCTTAAATACAACCTTTACCCCTGTATCTAGATCCACAATATCAGCGCTAACATCGCTGAAAAGCCCGGTAGCATAAAGACGCTTTATATCATCACTTAAAGTAACCGCTGAATATTCCGTCTCTTTTTTGGTTTGAAGTTTAGAAAGAATGGTTTGCTGGGAGACAACTTTATTGTTTACAACTTCAATTTTAACAACTTTGCGCTCAGCCCCCTGTGCATAAAGAGATCCAGAAATCCCCATAATCAATATTGCGGTAAAAATCATTATATTTTTTATTTTCATAAATCACTCTTCTCTTTGTGTACAACTTTCAAATCTGCTAAATTCTTTCAAGAAAGTTAATTTTTTAATACCAACCGGGCCATTTCTCTGTTTAGCTATATTAACATCCGCCAAGCCCCTGTTCTCCTCTGTCGGAGCATAATATTCTTCTCTAAAAAGCAGCATTACCACATCGGCATCCTGTTCAATAGCACCTGAGTCTCTCAGATCAGAAAGCCTTGGCTTATAACCTTCACGTTGTTCTGTAGCACGTGAAAGCTGGCTTATGACCACAACCGGCACCTTTAATTCACGCGCCAATGCCTTCAGCGACCTGGAAATATCTGATATCTCCTGCTGCCTGCTTTCAGTTCTGTAACCCGCAGCCTGCATTAACTGCAAATAATCTATGATCAATAATCCGATATTATGCTGCGTTTTTAAACGACGTGCTTTTGCCCTTATTTCCAAAACATTCATCCCTGGTGTATCATCAATAAAAAGTGGGGCATGAGAAATCTTACCTGCGGCATTTACAAGTTTCCCCCAATGTTCTTGCGATAAAAACCCCGTACGTACCGCCTGCATATCTACTCTGGCATGTGAGCAGAGTATTCTCTGCACCAGCGATTCCTTAGACATTTCAAGGCTAAAAATTGCCGTAGGAATTTTCTCAATAACTGAAGCATGTTCAGCAAATCCACACATAAGGGCGCTTTTTCCCATTGATGGGCGTCCAGCAACAATAATAAGGTCAGCTGGCTGCAACCCTGCTGTCATCTCATCTATGTCCTGAAATCCAGTAGGAATACCCGTTACCTGTGTTTTTCTCTGGTATAATTTTTCAATTGTTTCTATGCTATTCTTTATTAACTCTTTAATCGATATAAAGCCGCTTTTGATTTTAGATCCTGAGATTTCAAAAATTTCCTTTTCCGCTCTATCAAGCAGTGCATCCACATCCTGATCCGGCTCATATCCTTCGCTAACAATCTTGGTTGCCGTAGAAATCAGATCCCGTAATACAGCTTTTTCTTTCACAATTTTGGCGTGATGTAAAACAGCGCCTGAAGTAGGGACAACATTGACAAGTTCTGTTATATAGCTGGCTCCCCCTACCCGCTCTAAATTAGCATTCTTTCGCAGCTGCTCAGTTAATGTAATCAAGTCAACTGGCTTACTTTCATTATAAAGACATAGAATTGCCGCAAATATTTTTCTATGACTATCTTTATAAAAAGAATTTTCATCCACTAAATCAACAATATCAGAAATAGCCTCTTCGTCCAGCAATATCGAACCAAGCACAGCCATCTCTGCTTCAATGTTTTGCGGAGGCACCTTGTCCATTAAAGTTGATTCTAATGGCCGCGATGTTTCCCTATTTCTATTTATTCTTTTACCACCCATACTTTAACCTGCTGTTTAACTTCTGGATGCAATTTAACGAAAACCTGATATACGCCTAAAGCCTTAATCGGTTCTTCTAATAAAATATCCCTTTTATCTATCTGTACACCTTCAAGTTGCAATGCTTTAGCAATATCCGCATTTGTTACCGCTCCATAAAGCTGATCATCTTTCGCCTGCATAACAATGGTGCATGATGCATGCTCAATCTTTTGAGCGATCTCTAATGCCTGTTGTTTTTCCTGGTCCTGTTTTTTTTGTGCAGCACGTTTATAATCTTCGAAAAGCTTAAGATTACGCTTATTTGCTTCCAATGCTTTCCCCTGGGGGATCAGACAATTACGGGCATAACCAGATGCTACCTCAACAACATCACCTGTAACTCCCAGTTTATCTACTTTGACTTTCAATACTACTTTCATTGCATTAACTCCTGTTTTTTCTGTGAATATAAAAGTCAAAAACGCTTAAAAAACTAATAGCCTTCGGCGCCTTTACTTCGTTTAGTATTAAATTTTTATTTATTCAGCAGTATACGGTAATAACGCAAGATAGCGGGCTCTTTTAATCGCCTGAGCAAGTTTTCTTTGATGTTTTGCGCATGTTCCGCTAACTCTGGAAGGAACAATTTTTCCTCTTTCCGTGACAAATTTTATCAATTTATTCACTTCTTTATAATCAACCATATCAACCTTATCTACACAAAAACGGCACACTCTTTTTTTAAAAAATCCTGGTTTCTTAAAATTCTTTTTAGGTTTCCTCGGTCCCTTGCTACTTACTTTAGTTTTCATTTAGCTATCACTCCTCGTTAAATTTGAATAATCATTGTTAAAATGGAACTTGTTCATCCTGTTTATTTTCCAAAGATAAATCATTAAGACCATCGAGTTCTGCAACCATATTATCTGCCGGGGGTTCGGCCGAAAAATCTTTTTTCTGCTGTTCATTAGATTTTCCTTTACCCAAGAACTGTACATTCTGAGCAACAACCTCCATAGTATTGCGTTTAGTTCCGTCCTGTGCCTGCCAGGAACGACTTTGCAATCTACCTTCTACGCATACAGATCTTCCTTTAAAAAGATACTCTCCACAGATTTGAGCCAATTTTGCCCAGCAAACTATACGGACATAACACACATCTTCTTTTTTTTCACCAGTAGTACTGTTAAAAACTCTGCCTATAGCAATACTAAAAGTAGTCACTGCTGTTCCGTTTGGAGCATACCGCAATTCAGGATCCCGGGTTAAATTGCCCATAAGTATAACTTTATTTAGATTAGCCATTTTCCCTCCTTACGATTCTTTCCTGATGATTAATACCCTTAGTATTGAATCATTAAGTTTAAAAATACCCTCTATCTTTTTAACAGTTTCAGCTGCCAATTTAAAAAGCACCAGATAGTATGTCCCCTCGCTCTGCTTGTTTATCAGAAAGGTAAACTTCCGCTTGCCCCAGGTCTGGACATCTTCAACCTCTCCCTTGTGTTTGGTAATAACTTCTTTAATCTCATCAACCAGCTTTTCCTGCGCATCATTTTCCAGGTTAGGCCTAAAAATAAAAACTGCTTCATAATTATTCATGATTAGAAATTTCCCTCCTTCTTTCATTGTGTCTGTTCATAGCAAAATCTATATCTTTAATAAACCAATCTAAAACAGCCTCTGCCGCCAATTCTACTGTTTCATTTTTCATTTTAACCTCTTCTTTTACCTTAAAGGCACTTAACACATACTTGGAAAGCTCTTTATGCTCTTTTTGATTATCTATGCCAAAACGCAGGCGGCTAAAATCTTTTTTCCCAAGCGTTTCGATAATAGAACGCATTCCATTATGGCCTCCGGCACCGCCTTGTGATTTAAGCCTAATATCACCCAATTTTAAGCTGATATCATCATAAACTATTAAAATATCATCGAGTGTTACCTTGAAATAATCAGCGAAGCCTCTAACTGTATTTCCGCTTAGATTCATATAAGTCAAGGGTTTAACAAGAATAAATACTTTATTTTTATACTTGCCTTGAGCCCATCTAGAATTGAATTTGCGTTTATTAAATGTAGCCTTAAAAAACTCGGCTACTTTATCTAAAACCCAGAAACCAGCATTATGCTTGGTATTTTTATAACAGAAATCCGGGTTGCCTAGTCCAACAATTAGTTTCATCTTAATTATCAGCTATTAATTTTCAGTTCCAAAAAATCATAAAATCTCTTAAACTGAAAATATTAAGTTCATTTTTTAGCTGAGTCTTCTCCTTCTTCTGTCTTACCCTTCTTTATGACTAAAGGTTCATCAGATTCCTCTACTTCTTTTATTTCTTCCTCTTTTTCTGCTGCTTCAAATTTAACCAAAATTACTACTTGCTCTGGATCATTGATTATTTTATAATCTCCATCAATTGATAACCCTTTAACATGTATCACATCACCAATTTTCATATTTGACACATCCACGACAATTTCCTTTGGAATATTAGTAGGCAAACTTTCGACTTCGACTTCTCTTAAGACATGCTCAAGATTTCCACCTTCTTTAACCCCAGGGGCATCTGCGTCGCCTTTGGTCTTAACAGAAATATGCACACAGATCTTTTCATCAAGCTTGATCTTCTGGAAATCGATATGAATAACCCTTGATTTTACTGTATCATATTGTATTTCCTTTATGATTACCGGATTATCATTATCAACTCCTTCTGCCTTTAGGCCGACAATGGCCGTTTCCCCATACTTATGCAGAAATTTAATAAACTCTCTAGAATCAACACTTACCTGTTTCGGCGCATCATGCTTAGCATAAATCACTGCAGGAACAATGCCCTTAGCTCTCAATTTCTTGGCTGCAGATGTGCCTATTTCTTGCCTTGCTTTTACATTTAATATTGCTTTTTCCACTTATTTTCCTCCGTCAATGAGTGCATAGTTCATGGAGACATATCCGACATAAATTATATGCGCCGATTGAATCTAGCCCTTTTTTATTTCGAGCTTTTTACATCTTGGTTTAATTAACGCTTACTAATCACTAAAAACTTATTTGAAATATCTAACCCGCCAAAAAGGCGGGATATAATTCATAATTATACAAACAAAGAACTCACTGATTCTTCGTTATGAATACGTTTTATGGCCTCGCCTAAGAGATTGGCCACACTCAACACCTTTATCTTTGGATTTCTCATCCCGTCATTGACCGGGATAGTATCTGTAACAACTATCTCTTTTAAAGCACTCTTCTCAATCCGCTCTAGAGCAGGACCAGAAAAAATTCCATGGGTAACTCCTGCATAAACAGCCTTTGCGCCTCTTTCTTTTAAAATATTTGCCGCCTCAGTTATAGATCCCGCAGTTGCGCACATATCATCTATTAAGATTACTTTTTTGCCTTTTACTTCTCCCAGAACATTCATTACTTCGGCATTAAGTCCATCGATACGTCTTTTATCAACTATACCTAAAGGTGCCTCAAGCCGCTTAGCAAATGCTCTTGCCATTTTCACCCCACCTACATCCGGCGAGAATACTACCAGGTCATCACCGGCAAATTTTTTAAAATGCTCAATTAAAACCGGTGCCGCAAACAAATGATCTACTGGAATATCAAAAAATCCCTGAATCTGCCCAGCATGCAAATCCATTGTTAAAATTCTGCTTGCTCCAGCATTTGCTAATAAATTTGCCACAAGTTTTGCCGTAATCGGCACTCTCGGCTGATCCTTTCTGTCCTGCCTGGCATATCCGTAATAAGGAATAACCGCAGTAATCCGTCCAGCTGAAGACCTGCGCAAGGCATCCATAAGAATAAGTAATTCCATTAAGTTGTCATTTGTCGGAGGACAAGTAGGCTGGATTACAAAAACATCCTTGCCTCTAACATTCTGGTTCACTTTTATCTGAATCTCCCCCTCACTAAAACGTCCTACTGAGGCATCACCCAAAGGAATACCTAAACTTTTGCATATATCCTGAGAAAGATTAGGATTTGCATTTCCACTAAAAATCATTACTTTTTCCTGCATAGTTATCAACCTCTTAATTTTAATGTTTCGCTATTTATCGTTTTATTGCCTAACTTGATTTTATTTTTTTAAAAACCTTAGCTGGAATGCCAACCACTACAGTATTGGCAGGAATATTCTTATTCTTTGTAACTACGGCCCCAGCCCCTGTGACCGCATTTTTGCCCATTTTAACTGGAGCAACTAAAATAGTACCTGAGCCGATAAAAGCCCCATCTTGAATAATTGTTTTATTTTTATTTTTTCCATCGTAATTAGCCACAATAGTTCCCGCACCAACATTTACCGCCTTACCGATCTTAGTATCTCCGATATAGCTTTGATGCTTTATGCGTGAATTCTCCCCTGCCTCAGAACGGTTAAATTCAACAAAGTTGCCCACAATAGCTCCATTGGCAATCTTCGATTCAGAACGAATGCGAGCAAATGGTCCGATAGAACAATTCTCTCCGATTATCACATTTCCCTCAATAACTGTACAGGGATAGATTATTGTATCCCGGCCGATGGTCACTTTTTCATCAATATAAGTAGTTTTAGGATCAAGAACCGTTACGCCTGAAGCAATAATTTTATCAAGTATTCTCATCCTGAATATCTCATAAGCCTCGGCTAAACTAAACCGGGAATTAACTCCAAGTATTTCATTATAATTTTGTGTTTCTATAGCATTAACTGTTTGATTATCCTTATGTAAAACCTGGACAACATCAGTCAGATAATATTCCTTTTTTCTATTATTAGGTCTGATTTTTTCAATTGCTTTTAAAAGCTTATCCACCTTAAAAACATAAACGCCGACATTGATTTCCTCTATAGCACGCTCATATACACTTGCTTCCTGCTCTTCGACAATTTTAACAACCTTGCCTCCGTCACTGCGCACAATCCTGCCATAGCCGGAAGGATCTTTTGTATTTACGCTCAATAATGTCCCGGTTACATCCTCGCTGTAATGCTTCTTAATAAGATCCTTAATAGTTGAGGCCTGAATAAGCGGCGTATCCCCGTAAATGATCAGCAATTTAGAGTTTTTTTCCTTTAAAGCTTTTTCATTTCTTATTTGCCAAACAGCATCTGCTGTACCCAAAAGTTTCTTTTGCTGTACACATTTAGCAGTATTGCCTACATATTTCTCTACCATTTGAGATTTAAAACCGGTAATAATAAAAATATCCTTGATACCCGCAGCCTGAACATTATCAATCACATGCCCAAGCATCGGCTTTGATCCAAGCCGATGCAATATCTTGGGAACATTGGAATTCATGCGGGTTCCTTCACCAGCAGCCAGAATAACAGCACTTATATTTTTCATAATTTCACCATTACAATAATTGAATTATAAAGTTAATAGTATTGACTTAAAATTTATTATCTTCTCTCGAAAAAGGAACAACTGCACTAGTAAGAAAAACCTGCCTTATTTTTTTCGCTATTTTCTTATCTTTATCTAAAGTAAAACCCATGCCTTAAACCGAAATTTGTGGCTGCCCGGCCAGGACTCGAACCTGGAAAACGAGATCCAAAACCTCGGGTGTTGCCGATTACACTACCGGGCAAAACATATTTTTATTCTAAATCAGAAGCAGCGATTGCCCCCTTTCCTTGGAACGAATCCTCTTCTGCTTTTTCATTAACATTGTATTGAGAGACTTTTTCCGCCTCATCTTCATATGCCTCAATAACCTTTTTTTGGATATACTCTCTGCAATCCGGCGTAATGGGATGAGCTATATCCTTGTGTTCAGTCTGGCGAGCTTCCTCAGGTGTAGCTAATGGTTTAGATAGCTGTTCAACCATAGTTCCGCATTGATTGCAAAATTTACTACGCACCACGTTACGATGTCCGCATCCGGAGCATGTAATCTTCATTTTGGATGAAGGCATGGCAACAAATAAACCTTTACTTCCTTCGATAACTTTTATATCTCTAACAACAAAACAATTATCGAAAGTTATAGTTACATATGCTTTTAACTTTTTATTGCTATCTTTATTACGCAAAAATACCCTTACCTCTGAAATTTCCATCTTCGAATCACTACTCCTTTCCAAGATGTTTGCGGTTATAAACTTTTCACAACCATTACTTCGCAAATGCCCTGAAGTCCACTCTTGATGGCTATAGCCTCCTCTCTTTTTCGTAAAATTCCAAAGATCACTGAACCACTTCCAGACATTAAAACCGCCCTAACGCCAAGGGCGGACACTTTCTGCTTAATATCAGCCAATAATTTATGTCTCTTAAAAGCAATTGTCTCAAGTCTATTAAATAATGTCTTTCCAATTAACTCTATTTGTGCATTTTTCAATGCATGAATGAGCAGTTTAACATCAAAGCCCGTCTTTGTCAAGCGTCCAGGTAAAGCCTGAAAAATATCCTTTGTAGAGATAAAAATCCCGGGATTTATAAGTACAATCCAGAACTTTTTATCAACTTTTTGAGGCTGCATCCTATCCCCAATCCCTTTTGCCAGAACTACTGTGTCCGGAATCAGGAATAATGGCACATCCGCTCCCAACTTTCTACCCAAGACGCAAAGTTCCTTTGTGGATAGGCCTAGTTGCCAGATATTATTGAGTGTAAGCAAAGTGATTGCCGCGTCACTTGAGCCGCCGCCTAATCCAGCGCCTATTGGGATGTTTTTTTTTAAATGGATCTCAATGCCCTTGTCTTTAGTAAGTCTTTTATGCAAAAGACTGGCTGCCTGATATACTATATTATTTTCCAGGTCCTTAGAGAGCAGATAATTCCCGCAGGCTAGCTTTATACCCTTGTCTATTTTTTTAAAAGAAATTCTATCATAAAGCCCAACTTTCATAAACAAGGTTATTATATTATAATACCCATCTTTTCTTTTACCATCTACTTCAAGGAATAAATTAATCTTAGCCGGAGCAAGACGCTGTATCATTAATTTTCAACCTCATGATTTGCTGTATATTTTTTTTGCAGCCTCAACAATATCAACAGCTAAAAGCTTATACTCTTTTAATAAATCTTTTGAACTTCCTGATTGTCCAAACCGGTTATTAACGCCAATTCTCGCCACTCTTATACCTAATCCTTTTCGGGCTAGTACTTCTTCAATAGCACCGCCTAAACCACCTATGACAGAATGTTCTTCACAGATAACTATTGATTTTACTTTTCCGGCAATCTCATTAATCCTATCTTCATCAATCGGTTTAATAGTATGAATATTGACTACAGAGCACTCAATCTGGGATTTTGCAAGCTC
>Ga0307991_1000039_pt1 | contig 105579 bp, 83 predicted proteins | sample EllFjometagen131_FD_203146 | JGI IMG/M metagenome (GOLD analysis project Ga0307991, IMG submission 203146) | Marine microbial communities from Ellis Fjord, Antarctic Ocean - #131 | ecosystem: Environmental > Aquatic > Marine > Unclassified | place: Southern Ocean | collected 2014-10-08
GTGGACTGTTCTTTCAGATCCATCAGGACGTACTATACGATGGTCGGTACTGCATGGGATGTTTGTACTAATTGCTTTATTGATTGATTCCTGGACCGCAACTTGATCATCTGGATGTATTGAGCTCATGAAAGCTTCAAAATTATTGATAGTGTGTTCAGTGTCCGTGCCAAAAATAGTATGCATTTCTTTTGAACAGCGCAGCGTATTATCAACAATATTCCAATCCCAACTTCCAAGATGTGCTATTCCCTGTGCTTTCGCCAGGGATGCCCTGGCCATTTCTAATTCATTGGTGCGCTCTTTAACTAATTCCTCGAGGTGGTTGCGGTAAACTGCTAGCTCACTTTCAGCCTGTTTATGCTTGGTAATATCCCTCGAATTACCTACCGTTCCAATTATTTCCCCTTGCTCATCGAGCAGGATGGCGGCAGAAATAAGACTGGGAAATACTTCCCCATTTTTGCGGACATTCGATATCTCTCCAACGAACATCCCTGTCTCTGAAATCTGGTCTCCAATCATCTTGGACGCTTCCAGATCTGCATATAACATTTCAACTGGTTTGCCTATGATTTCATCTGGTTGATATCCAAAGGTTTTCAGCGCTGCTGTATTGAATTGGACAATATGACGTTGTTGATCCACTGATACAATCATGTCGAGAGAACTGTCAAATAAATTCTGAACATAATTTTTTGACTTAGCAAGAGCATGTTCAGCTACATCCCGTTCTCTATCGTAGTCCTCTATCCTCTTCATCATTTCATTAAAACCCTTGTAAAGTACCCCGATCTCATCAGTACGCTTTTCATCGACGCGGATTGTAAATTCTCTTGATTCAGATACTCTCTGGATGATCTGTGATAATTTAAAGATAGGACGTGAAATCGATTTCTGGGTGCTAATAGATAAGAAATAAGCAAGCACCAATCCGATAATTAATATGAGACTTGCCACGAATAACTTTGTACTTAGATGCTTCCAGCGGTCCGATGCATCAAAACGCAGTGTAAGCGTCCCCAGCACTTCCTCATCATGAATGATCTCGCGGGAATATGTGATATAATTACCACTGAAATGCATGCCGGTCATTAAGTCTATCGGAGGGGAGATATCCTGGTTCTCAGCTCGACCGTAGGAAGCGAAAAAAGCTCCTTCCGAATCATGGATCCAGGCATTGGTGATACTTGATTGGGTGCTGAGGGAGGATAAAACCTCATTGGCAGTTCCCATATCAAGGAAATACAATGCCGATACAGAATTTGAGGCAAGGATTTGGGAAGAGGTTGTCAGCTGATGGACTGCATTTACCCGATACTCCTGATTTTCATCAATGACATAATAACCTACGAATATTAAAAGTAATAAGCCTGACGTAAGCAACTGGATCAGGATGAGCTTCGTTCGAAGTGTCAGATTTCGGAATTGCGTTAACATTTCAATCAACTGGTTCATCTGCGTTTATGGCTAGCTTCAGTAACTCTGAACTGGTGGTCAAGCCAGCTCGATCCAGGGCTGCTTGGTTGACCTCAAATCTAATACGATCCGAAATTATCACGAAGTTGATAGCGCCACCCATGGTAGCGAAATCCCTGATTTCACCCACCGTGAGTGTATTATTCAGGTTAAGCGTGTGAAGAAGTTGAGGCGTCTTGACCATCTGCTCTTCTGAGAAAAACAGGATATTGCAGGGTGTCACGTCCTCAGGTTTCTCAAAATGGTAAATGACAATTCTTTTGCCCATGACATCCTTCTTCTTTGAGATATCCTGGAGATAGTCCGAGACATCTGTTTCACCGAGGACGCCAATGAGAAATTCATCAGATGATTCCGTTTCATTCCAGCTGACGAATTTGGTGAAATTATAAATAAATACTGCTTTTAGTGGTGATTCTCGATTTGACTGGGCATTCAAGGTAACGCTAGAGACATAGAGAAATATCATCGCGCATACAGTGAGGAGTTTATTCATTCTGATCCACCCTGTTTAGAAATGATATCCAATATTAAACAGGAAGGTGCGTTGTGCTTGACGATAGCGCTCCACTGATCGATTTGAACTATGATAATATTCCGTGTCGAATAGGTTTTTTACTGTAGCCTGAAGAGTCATTCCATAAAAGTCTTCGTAGGTGATTGAACCATGAAAAATCGAAGCACTATCAATATAGTGGCTTCCAGTAGCGCTTATCAAACTCGGGTTCTTTTTTCTACCGATATAGTTTGCCCGAAGATTGAATTTAAAGTGATTAGAAACCTGATAGCTTAAGCCCGCATTTGCACTTTGATCCGCTATTTCAGCAATCTTATTCCCGTGCTCATCATAAGAATCATTGTAGGTAAAATTCAGGTAAGCCTGGTAGTTTGCAGTCCTGTACTCCGTAGTAAATTCGCTACCAATTGTACGCAAATATCCCTGGTTAATCCACTGCCAGTCCTCACCAATAAATTTTTGAGTAAATACGTTAAATAAGGTATTGCGGTAAACGGATAGATCTGCGCGAAGCCCCTTATTGTTGTAATAATTAGTGTTTATTTCAAAAGATTTTATCTTTTCAGGGTCCAGATCATTGTTTCCCAGACCATCATAGAAATCCCATGGTTTTGGCGCCCTGAAGCCTTCTGCATAAATGGTTTTCATTGTGATTTTTTCTTTGGAATAGATCAAGGCAATTCTTGGTGTCAAGACTTTGCCATAGTATGAGCTTTTGTCAAAGCGAACACCTGAGCTTAGAGATAATGATGGCAGAAAGGCGTATTGAGCTTGCACATATAAACATGCCAGGCTGTTCTCGACCATATCAGGTGCCGGTGGTATGGGTGGTTTTATTGAGCCCGAATTACTATAGCTTCTTGAAAAACCTCCTGCCAGTTGTTCCTGTTCGACAATTAAGCCACTGTTTAGCTGAAGACCCCTATGGATGTAAGTGTACATTCCCTCATAACCGAGGAGATGATTTGGCCTGTGGACTCCAATTTGTGCCGTATCAAGGACTGTAATAATTGAGTTATTTATAACGGTGGCATCTCGGAAATATACCTTGTTTAGCACATCACTTTTTCCATTCAGGGAATAACGATGTTTCAGGTAAGTGTTTAGAAATCTAACATTCCAATATGTGCCATGATCAAGATAGGATGTACCAACAGAAGGATAAAAAGTGCTCATTGTTGTCTGTTTGTTTTGATAATTGATTCCGAATTGAATTTCCTTGTAGTCTACACCAATATCCAGTGCATAATCATTTTCGACATTCTCTAACTCATCTGTCCAATTCTTGTCTCCAGCCTCACCTGCCAGATCTGCTTTGTCAGAAGATTTTGCCATGGTTGAAATCCGAATACCGAAGGGCTCAGACGGGTGGGAATAACTATAAGAGAGATCGCCTTGCCAGGTGTTAAAGGATCCAAGCAGGACATTTCCTTCGATCCGATCCCCTTTATCCGGTTTTTTGGTGATGATATCTACAATACCTGAAATTGCGTTGGTTCCATATAGAATGGAAGCTGGTCCATATACAACTTCAATACGCTCAACATTTGAAAGATTATATTGGCCGCCCCCGTAAAAACCTCCTGAATTGAGCTCATTGATCTGAATACCGTCGATAAAGATCAACAACAAATTGTTCTGACTGGGTACTGCTCTTAGAAATACATAACTGTTGAGGCTTTGGGGGTTTCGAAATTGAAATCCAGGTAGGTCTGATAAAGCTTCATCCAGCGTAAAATAGCCGCGCTCCTTTATTTGTCCATGAGTTACCACCCTGACTGTGGCAGGAACATACTTTATTTTCTGGAAGATCTTGGATGCTGAGAGAACCTGAACCTCCATAAGCTCTGTCATATCAAGGTCAAGAAGCGCGTCGAGATCCTGAGAAAATAATTCACAAGGCCATATCAACACGATTAATGAGCAAAGACCAATCAGGGGCAGACGATTCCTAAACAGGTTTCGCAATCGAGTTTTGGTGGAGTGGAAGTCAATAATGTTGGGGGCAAAATTCTTAATACGTCCTCCCAATTTACTATAAATTTAACTATCTCGAGTGATTAATCATAGATTTAATAAAAGACCAGGTGCTATACACGCCAGTTGAACAAGGACCAAGAAACAGATAACCCTGGTCCGTCTAAAAATCAAAGGTTGAGATGTCTAATGCTTTTTTATCAGATCATCTTCCACTTTTTTGATTATAAAGGTCTTATCTGATATGATCTCAGTTTCAAGCTCAATGATGAGACGCCAGGGGCCACATTTATCTGCTATTGGCTCCCAGACGGTATCGCCCAGGAAAAAGTACCAATCATTACTTCGAACATAGATGTCACCTGTAAACGATGGCGCGGCTTGACCATTTTCGTCGGGAAAAGGTGGATGCTCAATGGTGAAATGAATCTGTTTCCCCCGGGCCTTTTTGATCTGAAGGATGTATCCAAATTCAACACCTGGAATGGCCGGTATCTCTTCAGTGAAATCCTGGATTTCTGGAAGCGTTTTCGCCTGTCGATCCCAGGCCGTATAAAGCCCCCAGCTCTGCATTTTCCATGTGCTCTTGGGTTTTGCCATAAAACCTAACGCTGATTTGCTCCAGCCCCGCTGGCATAGTGGGCGAAGTGTAAGTCAGTTGTTTTTTTATAACCCTTGAAAAAGGTTCTGGCAATAAGGTTGATCAGAGGATCGCTCATGCCATTCAAAAAGGCATAGTTCAGGTTATCTGCCGCATGGTGTGGGGCATGGTGCTTCATGGAAAGCAGAAGTCCCATACGAACCAGGAAACGAGCTGTTTTTGACTTGGAGGTATGACATAGATAGTGGGAGACTTCAGCCACTGAAGAGAGGATTCCGATATATACCAGCAGGTAAAGAACAAAAGGACTGAGGCTGGCATTCACGACAAAAAAGAGCACCAATACCAGAAATGGTACCAACCAGATTTTTGTGCCGGTCTCATTGAAGTAGATCACGGGCAGAGGTCGCCTCGTGTATTTGGGGGTCTGGTGGTGGAGGTGAAAGTTGGCTACCAGGGGACCATAGAACGAGTCGTAGTCTTCCTTGTGATCCATGATCATGTGCACCACACCATTGAGAAAATCCGTTAAAACATAAGCAATAATAAAGGCCAGGAAATGAACGATCAAACCCAACTGGACATCCCAAATAAAATACAGAAGTGCGGCTTGTAGTGACACATTCAGGGTCGCAACTAGCTTGCCGAAGGAGGTGTAAATCTTGTTGGAGCGATACCGTTCCATGGCAGCATTAAACTGCGACTGTTTGATATTCAAATTATTGATGAGTAAATCCTTAGTCTAAAATCTCTGTGAGGAATTGGGTAAATCTGTTCCATGATTTTTTGTCTGCGTCAGCGCGATAACGGTCTGAGCCAAAAACAGTGAAGGCGTGAGGCGCACCGCTATAAGCAATCATTTCATGGGGCACTTTATGGGTTTCAAGTTCAACGGCGAGATGAGCAAAATCTTCCATGCTCACAGAAGCATCGGCAGATCCGTGGAAAACCAGGATTTCGCCTTTGGTCTGTGAGTAGTCTTCACCCTCCGGGGTGTCCAGTCCACCGTGGAAGGTGACGAAACCCTTCAGGGTTGCTCCGGCACGTGCATACTCCAGAATGGCAGTACCACCAAAGCAATATCCAATAGCCACGGCATTATCCACATTGGCTTTTTGTTTTTTAGCTGCTTTCAAGGCACCTCTTAACCTGGTGCGCATTTTAGCTCTGTCCTGGTAAAGCTCTGTGGCTCTGGCGTGTTTGTCCTTGAATTCAGTGGGGCGGATACCTTTACCATAGAGGTCAGCTGCAAAAACAGCATACCCAAGATCAGCCAGCATCCCGGCACGTTTGACTTCATATTCTGTGAGACCATCCCAGTCATGGACAATAAGGACAAGTGGCGCCTCAGGAGACGGGCTTATGTAATAGCCCTCGTATTTATCGCCATCGATTTTATAGGTAATGTTTTTGCCTGTAGGATTACCTGCCAGGACAAGACTAAACATGATTAAGGTCATGATGATATGTTTCATTTTGAACCTCCTCTTTGCCAGAAATTCATATTTCAGGGCCATCAAATTTAGACGGGGAAAACTCGTATAAAAGGAGACAGAAAGTAGATACCTGGAAAAATTCTCCCTACCCGTTTTCGCGAGCCTGTCCGCCGTACTGCGTACTTGCAGGAAGGCGGGCGTAGCGCGGCGATCTCGATCCATCCATTTCCCAAGGATTCGGAGATTGCCACGCTCGTGAAACTTGTCCTGAGCGAAGTCGAAGGGCTCGCTCGCAATGACTGGAGAGGTAAACCCCTTCTTATTTGCTTGGAAACACTGGCTTGACCATAAAGATTGTGGGCAAGGAACCAAAGAAAGGTCGACATGTCCGATTCAGAATTTCTACATAGTGGTGATGAGAAAAAAACTCAGGTGCAGTCCATGTTTGATGGGATTGCCGGTCGCTATGATTTTTTAAATCACTTCCTGAGTCTGGGTATCGATCTGTATTGGCGAAAACAGTCCGTCAAGGCCCTTGAGTTAGAAGATGGACATATCCTTCTGGATGTAGCCTGCGGCACGGGAGACCAGGGTTTTGCTGCCTTGAAGACTGCCGACATCGAGGTGATGGGGTTGGACTTCTCTTTCAATATGCTGGAGTTGGCCAAGCAGAAAATTGATAGACGTGGTCTGGCTGAGAAGTTCGAAGTAGTTCAAGGTGATGCTGAAAACCTGCCTTTCCAGGATAACACCTTTGACGCGCTCAGTATCAGTTATGGAATCCGTAATGTGGGGACGATTTCTGCTGCTCTCAGCGAATTTTACCGTGTCCTAAAACCAGGTGGACGACTTTCTATTCTTGAGTTTTCAGAACCCCAGGGCTGGTTTTTTGGCCGGCTCTACCGCTTTTACTTTGATCATATCCTGCCCAAGCTGGCGGGGATGATGTCCAACAAGTCTGCCTATACCTATTTGCCTGAGTCTGTGAGACATTTTCCAGATCGGAGTGATTTCAAGGGCCTGCTTACCAACGAGGGTTTTCATCATGTAGATTACCGCGATCTGACATTTGGGATTACTGCTATTTACCGTGGAATAAAGTAAGCCGCTCTACTATTCCTTTTACAACGAACCTTTAATTATAGTGTGTCTGCTTTGAGTGCACTTCGATAAACTCAGCATTCCACATCAGCAAGACAATGGCAGTGGATTATTGGGACATTGAGCTTATCGAAATGTCCACAACTTGGTGAGTACCCTCTGGCTTCGACAAGCTCAGCCGCCGGATCAGGGTGACACACCCCCTCAGTAATTGCGAGACTTGAGCGAAGTGAAGGTCGTGGCAATCTCCGAATTCTTGGGTAATCAAAATATTGAGATCGCTTCGCTATGCTCGCGATGACTTCTCTGGATTGGACCTTAGGTTATTTAGAAAATTCTACAGAGAGGATGGAGGTGTTGCCAAAAACGTCCATGGGCTTGACAGCATAGTCAATTTTAATTCTGCCGTGGGATCTCAAATCAAGCTGAACGCCGGTACCCATGGTGAACATCTCCTGTTCATAGTTGTGACGATATCCCGCCCGGAAATAGACCTTTTCTTTGACGGCGTATTCCACACCAAAATTGAGATGCTCCGGACCATCATTGGGGTGGTCAACATCCAGAGCCAGGGTCATGCGGCTATTCTGGCTAGGCAAGAACGCTTCTCCAGGACCCATGATATCCATGCTCACACCAATCCGGATCATGAGGGGTAGAGGCCAGGGCTCCGTTCTGAGATCTACATCAGAACTATAATTCCCATTGATCTTATCATCTAGGTCTGCTTTCAGAATCAAATCACGACCGCTAAACTGAAAATCTCCACCGAAGTTGGTTAGAGCCATCCCAAGCTTGAGACCATAGAAGTCTGTGCGCAAAATAGAACCTACATCCAATGCCAGGGTTGAAGCTGTTTCGTTGTAAGCGTTCAGTTGGATAAATTTTCCGGTCATACCCATGGAAAGTCGATCGGTAACCTGGCGGGCATAAGCCACGCTCACCGCCAAATCCATAACATTATAGCTCAACCCATTGCCATCGGGTGCGGCCATTGTTCGAACAGGTTGATCACCCATGGTGAGAGCGGAAACGGAGAATCCAAAACGCCCATTGATATCCGTGAGCAGGGTTACACTGAGGTAATCATGGGAAATATCCAGAAGCCAATCATTGTGACTGGCCATGGCCGTCATACCCTGAACCCCCAGCATACCAGCGGGATTCCAGAAGAGCGAGCTACCATCATCTGCGAGAGCTACAAAACCACCCCCCATGGCTGCAGCGCGTCCACCCACACCCAGTTTCAAGAAAGGGGCAGCCGTCGTGGCCACTTTGTCAAACTCGGCATAAACAAGTGTTGTCAGGAAAAGAAGCAGGAGTAGGCGTCTCATTTGATCACCAAAAACCTTCCCACCGTCTCATGACCATCTGGTGTTTCAGCATGGTAGAGATACACACCAGGTGCAATAAATTGATCATTACGGGTGCGCATATTCCAGAAAGCATAGCCTGAGCTAGTTTGACTGTCACCCCCGTGCTCTACAGTATCCACAAGCTCTCCAACGAGGGTATATATCTTGATCGTACAGTTTGATGGCAGGTTGGTAAACATGAGTTTTTTGCCAAACTCATTGGTTTCCCAGGCATTGGTTACAATATAAGGATCTGGCACCACATAGACATCTCTAAGAGGATTCTCTGGCTCGCTGCTGGCAACTTTCTCATTCAGAGGATTAAAATGATAGGTTATTCCTGGTCGGAAGGGTTTGTAGGTAAAGATAGAGAACTCATCTCCCGAAGAAGGGGCCGCAGCCTCAATAATCTTTGTCTCAAAATCTTTATTGATAGAGGTATCAGGTTTGTTGTTGGTCAGGAGGTAGAGATAGTTGGGTATGGTATCAATTATCGTCGTATCGCTTATTGAAAAATTCACAGCATCTATAAATGTGGTATCGTCTACTGTGTACATAACGGTGTCAATTTTTTCCAGGATGAGCATATCCACATGTTTTTCATACCATCCACCAGAACCAGATAAATATCCCAGACCACCCGGTTCCAAATCCCAACCAAGGGGACTGTAAAACATGAGGCGAACTTCAGCCGGCATGCCATGACTAAACTCTGCCAGAATGAGTTGATCTGTGACATCAATGGGGTTATCGGGATCGGTGATTATTTCAGCTCGGAGGGGTAAGTGCTGGGTTTGATCACTGTAATCCAGCGAAAATGCATCAAACCAGGCTGCCTCCACACCTGTTTGATAGTCCACAATGAGACGCCAGTCATCGAAGGTTTCCACGTCACTGCCAACGGTTTGTCCAGAAGGCACCAGATTGGGATATTTGCTCTCAATGCGCCAGTCAAAGGTACAGGTGTCACCGGCCACTTTGGTCCAACCCAGGCTTTCAACGCCAGTGCCCGGACCCTCCAAATAGATCAATAATCCATCCAGTGAGATGGTGTTTTCATCACTGCCATCCACAACAAACTGCTGATTCACCAAGGTGTCACCGTTGGCTTCATTCAATACAGAGGCTGCCATGCCGGAGATAGATTCTCCATCAATGGTGATAGTGGCTTTATCAAAAACGATTTTATAATTTAAATCCTTGAGGACATCTGGGTCTTCCACCTCCACGGTGACAATCCCCTGACAGACGCCACCCTGTGCTGCCAGTCCGCCATAGCTTAAATCAAGGGCGATTTTACCTGGCGTGACGCGAACCGTATGCTTCTCATGCCAGGATTGTCCCTGGGCATTCATATAGGATTGTGTGGGACTGGAAAGGTCATCCTGGTTGCCTCTGTCATAGGCAGAGACACTATACCAGTACTCAACACCATTCACCAGATTGGAGTCGGTGAAGGTGTGAAACAGACCGGTGTTGTCACCCAGGTTCTGAGGGAAAGCTGGATCTGGACCAGCCACATTTACGCCATAGCGTTCCAGGTCTTCTTCTTTGGTATAATCAAATTGGGCAATGGGGTGATATCCCACAGCATTGCCATAGGCGTCGGTGACGGGTCTACCCCAGGTCAGCCCGGCATCGGAACTGCGAAAGATGCGATAGCCTTCAAAATCCTGATCGCCTGTCCAGGCATCTCGTGAGCTTTCTGCGCTGGCATCCCAGTAGAGGGAAACCTGACCATCTCCTGGAACGGCATGCACTTCAGGGGGGTCAGGAGGTCCCGAACCCTGGAAATAAAGTCGATACATGTCCTGGGCAGTGCGGACATTTGTCATGAGATCCGTGGTGTCAGGGCTATCTGGGACACTGCCAGCATCACCCATAATGAGACCAAAAGAAAGGGTGGTCATTGAATCAGCTTTCAAATCAAAAGGACCACAGGAAATCACATAATTGATGCCATTTCCCACGCGGGCTGGTTCACCAGCATCTGAAAAGGGTGGGTAGTAGGATTCGATGGTTGTGGCATCCTGCCCCGTATCATCAATCCGTGAATTACTGCCGTGGAAATAGTATTGTGAATCGACAAGATGCTCGGAGTCCTCTTTACTGCTCATAAGGGCCCACATTTCCTGGTCTGTGGCAGGTGAGGCTTCTCGAGAGAAATGGTGAAAATCAGTAATGCCGAGTTGTCCTGGAGTATCAAATACTTTCAGACCCACCATTCCAAGTGGATCATCGGTGTCTGTCCAGGCGCCATCCAGGGTATTGTTTAAATCATAGACATAGACCAGATCTTTGATACCATCATTGTCGCTGTCGATAAAATTCAAGTAGTCATGGTTGTCAAAATCGGGTCGGAACTTGGCGTACAAACCAATATAGATGGAGTCCAGGTCTGAGCCACCATCATTGAAAATTTTCAAATCCCAAAATACGATATCCTCGGCGTAAGGGCGTCCGTAGGAATGAGCGGTTTGCTCCACGGTGAGACCATGACTGCCCTGTGGGTTCTGGGCATCATTATAGGTGGCAAACAGATCGCGATCAGAGCTGAATTGGTTGGGAGCATCAGGCAGACTCAAGGCAGGAGGATGTTCATCCAGCTGGGTTTCTGTGAGACTGTTGACATCCACCCTGAAGTATCCCGGCCAACCCAAATCGGGCCAACTCTGTGTGAGATCACTGCTGGCCATAAAGGGCGTGTCATCAGATTCTGCAACCACTTCACCAGAGAACTCTTGCCCACGGGCATCATCTGGCGGCAGCCAATCCACAATTTTTGACTGGCTCTGGGTTTCCGTTTCGATGACATCATTTTCGTTGATGCCCACCATGAAGCCCAATCCAAAAGAGTACTGGCGTTCATAAGCTGCAGAGGCTGGCCAATGCACGGCATTGGTGAAATAGACATGGAAGCTGGAGAGTGTACCGAAATTTCCTGTATTGACCTGAACCTGTCCCTTGTCCATAACACCCACGGCTTTTTGAAAGATGCCGGATTGTTTTGAGAGGAATGAGGGTACATTTGAACGGTGGCAGGAGGCACAATCCTGGGCTTGAATGGTATTAACAACCAGGCCGAGAACGAAAAGAATAAGTAGTTTTTTAGACATTACCACCCCACACTAAAACCGGCTTTTATGGACCGACCTGTACCCAGCTTGGCTGGATTTAAATTACCATCATCACCTGACCCAACCAGACCTGAGCTGCCCTGGTCAAAAGGTTTACCTGTTCTGCTGTTCACCACCAAGACGTTTTCATGATTGGTAAGGTTCATGATTTCTAAAAAGAAGGCCGGCTTCAAACCTCCTGCTGAAAATTGTTTTCTCAAACGAAGATCCAGGCTGTAAATCCAGGGCTTGCGAGCTGAATTCACATCCACTTGAATCGTGGGATCTATATAGGGCGTGTAGGGTAAGCCACTGGCTACATTGATGAGTAGATTTGCATTCATATTAGCCAGGGGCCACATTCCCAGAATAGAACCACCTACCTTTTCGCCACTGTTGTAAGAAATATTCCAGGATAGATCGTGGCGTTGGTCGAAATCCAGATAGTATTCCTTGTGTGGGATTTCTTCGTTTTCATAAGCAGAAAAATATCCTGCAATGGGTGTGGAGTTATTTCCCCGGGCCACTGAAAGGGTATAGCTCAGGTTGGCACTAAAATTTCCGCTGATTTTTCTATCCAGACTGAGATCCAGCCCCTTCACGCTGGCATAATCCGAGTTGGTATATACCACAACAGGGATTGAAATGATGCGATAGGACTGTGTGGACAGAAGGTCTCGAATGTCTTTGGACCAAACGGTGGCTGTCAGTTTGGTGACTGGTGAGAGGGCTTGTTTTATGCCCACTTCAAAGGCCACTGTTTTCTGCGGCTTGACCCCGGCATTGCCCACCAAAGGCAGGGCTGCCGAGATATCCTTAACGGCATTATAAGTCATGGATTTAAAGTTGGGGCTCTGGAAAAAATGTCCATATGAAAAGTGAAAAACCGTGTTTTCAGTAATGGGATGAGCTACACCGATTCGGGGGCTCCACTTGCTGGCTGTGGGAGCATCTATGACAGGGGCTGAAACCCAATTTTGGAGTGTTGAATCCCAAAGGGCAAAGCGGGTGATGTCTTCCCACATACCGATCCGGGGATCTATCCGGTCGTAGCGCAAGCCCAGATTGAGGATGAAATATTCAAACTCAATTTTATCCTGGATATAAAATGACATCTCCGTGGGTGTATAGGTGGTATCATCCATAAAGTTTGTACCACCCAACCAGGGGTCTTCTTCTGTAAATATCTCGAGTTTGTGTGAGGAGTAGTTAAACCCCGTTTTTAAGAGATGGTCACCGAGTGCATAAGTGGAGTTCATATCCAGGGTGTTGGTCTGACTCAGATTATCTGTGTACACCCCCTGGTTTCCTGAAGCATAAAAGTAAACAGATGCATCAGTCAATGGGCGCTCATAGTCCGCAGGACTCAGATTTGCCACGCCGATTTTGGTTCCCACTGTCTGGCTGGAGATGTGGATATTATAAAACCAGGCTTTGGAAAGGGTGTGGGTCAGATTGAGGGAAACTCTATCATTGCTCTTGTAAGTATGAGAATGGCTCTCGGGACGATACTTCCAGCGATGTGAATAGTTCTGATACAGTCGACTTGAGCTGTGAAGATGGGCCCCAAATTTAATCTGATCTGTCAGCTTGTGACTGAGACGAAGTTGAATATCCTGACTCAAATCACCACCATGGGGTAGTGGGCTCTGCTCTGATAAAAATAAGCCGGAGAGGTAATAGCTGGTTTTGCCAAACAGAGGTCCACCCAGACTAAGACTGAGTTGTCCGTTTACTGGCATGGCAAGCAAAGGAATCAAAGCTTTGGGGTAAAATCCTTCCGGGGCATTGTTGTAATAGTCAAACAACCCCTGGCGCAAATCAACATACGTGAAGGCTGTATCCTCATCGGCATAACTGGTGTCCAGATATTCAAAAGCGCCAACTTCATGATACTTGTAGGCGTTTACCTGATCAGATGTGTATTCAATAAGGCCATGAAACTTAACACCACCCTCTTTGGTCACAATATTCACGACTGACGACATAGCCTGGCCATATTCAGCATTAAAGGTACCGCTGATGACGGTCATTTCCTGAATGGCGTTCTGGTTGACTGTGCCGCTGAAATCACCTTCCATGGGATCCCGGACAATGACACCGTCAATCATATACAAAACCTCTTTGGTACGTCCGCCCCGGACGTGAATTCCACCGCTCTCATCTGTGGTAAAACCAGCCTGGGTTGCCAGGACATCTTTGAAGTTATTCACCGGCATGGCAATGATATCATCGGCACTAATGACGCGGATGGTGGCTGTGGCGTCACGCTGGATCAGGGGTCTTGTAGCTACGACATAGACTTCTTCCCGGGCATCAAGAGCTGATAACTCCAGGTCTGCGTTTATTCTGGTGGTAAAATCAGAAACCACCTGAACATCCTGATGCACAGCAATTTTATACCCGATCATCATGAACCTGACGGTATAGGTACCGGGTGGTACATTCAAAATAAAGTACTCACCATTTTCGTCAGTAGCCGTTCCAAGACGGGTCCCATCAACGACTACATTCACGCCCACCATAGCTCCTTGGTCTTCAGAGGTTACAACACCAGCAATCTTTCCACCGACACCAGCAAAAAGGAATTGATGGAGAAATAGAAAAGCCAGGGATATGTGAAGGGAGCGCGAGAATGTTTTCATTTTATTATTACAGGCCGCCCCGGAATGAGACGGCCTGTTTTGTTTGATATTATTTCAGCATGAGCATGTTGCGGCTAACCTGTTCATTACCCTTGCTTAATACAGCAATGTAATTTCCAGCGGCGACAATCTGTCCGTTGCTGTCTTTGCCATCCCATGTCACCTGATAGTTACCGGGCTGAATATTGCCCTGGGCCAGCGTGGTAACTGTCTCACCTCTGATATTAAAAATCTTCAGAGAGGCTTCCCCTGCAACGTGCATCTCGAAGGAAATGTTTGTTGAGGGGTTGAAGGGGTTGGGAAAATTCTGATGCATGGTCATGCTTACGGGATGGGTTTCGAAGTGATTATCAACAGAGGTTCCGCCATTTGCCATGACCGCATAATTATCAAAATAACCGGCGAGACCATCTATACCATTCTGCTGGAAGGCATAAAGACCAGGCTGTCCCCGCCAGGTGCGCAGGTCGCTATCATCTACATAGGTGCCCAGATCGGTTTCATCATAGAAACACTGATAGGAAACGGTGCTGTCCGCTGTGTTGGTATTTACCACGATCTTCATGTGATGCCAGCCTTCAGTCTTGTCCACGTTGTCAGCTGGAATGCTTTCGCTGAAGCTGTATTGAAAGGTGCTAAAGTTCAGTTGGTTGTTATATAGACGGAAGCGGTTATCGCCATCAAAGTCAGCCACAAGTTTGACATAGTAGCCGTGTGAATGAGGTCCCTGGTGGGATGAGTCTGCATAGGCCACGATGCCCGTATAAGCGGAGGTTGAAGCATTTTCATACACAAAGACATCTGCTTCGACAGTGTAGTCGGTATACATGGTTTCTCCAGCGAGGAGAATGGCTGCACCAGAGTAGGAATAATCCAGATCCTGGATATATCCAACCTTGTCGCCACCACCAATAAGAACAGCTGGGGCGCTGGTCATATCGATAGCCTGAATCATTTCCTCATCGATACGATACTGTTGCCACTCACTGATGTCACTATCCTCAAAATCTTCGGCATGATTGAGTTCTGAGGCACCACCATTGGGTTCAACCACAAAATTATCAAAGTAGCCTGCCAGCCCATCCACACCATTCTGTTGGAAGGCATAGAGACCGGGTTGTCCCATATAAGTGTGGAGGTCACTGTCATCAACATAGGTACCCAGATCGATTTCATCGTAGAAGCATTGATAAGAAACGCTGCTATCTGCAGGATTGGTTGAGACTACTACTTTCATGTGATGCCAGCCCTTGGTCTTATCCACATTGTCAGCGGGGATGCTTTCAGAGAAACTGTACTGAAAGGTGCTGAAGTTGAGCTGATTGTTATACAGGCGGAAACGATTGTCTCCGTCAAAGTCAGCCACGAGCTTTACATAGTAGCCATGTGAATGAGGTCCCTGGTTTGAGGAGTCTGCATAGGCTACGATACCTGTGTAGGCAGAGGTCGCAGCATTTTCATAGACATAGACATCGGCTTCAACGGTATAGTTGGCGTCGGTTACTTCACCATCAAGGAGAATGGCAGCACCTGAATAGGAATAATCAATATCCTGGATATATCCAACCTTGTCACCACCGCCAATGAGAACAGCTGGAGCGCTGGTCATATCCATGACCTGAATCATTTCTTCATCGGCGCGATATTGGGACCACTCGCTGATATCACCATCTTCAAAATCTTCTGTATACGCTTGTCCAAAAGCCAGACTGAAAGTCAGGGCTAACAGGATAAGAGTAAAAAGGGTAGCTTTTCTTTGCATATTTCTATCTCCTCATATGAATATTGCTGGTGATCTACTTAACCAAGCAGATTGCCAAGCATTTCTTCTATCTCGTTTTCTGTAATTGTAGCGCGATCTTTACCTAGAAAGACCAGGCCATGAAAAAGACCACCCATGGCTTTCATAATCAGCCGGGGTTCCATCTGGGGAAATTCACCCCGCTGGATACCTTGCTCAATGAGCTCCATGAGCACCTTATACAATCGGTTCTGATAAGCTTTCCATTCGGAGCGATCATTTTCTTCTCGCGTATAGGCTTGAGGTGCTTGGAAAAGGAATTCATAGAGGGGACGATCGGTATTCACCAACACGACGATCTTTTTTAACATGGAAATGAAGGTTGCACGCGGGCTGTCACCACCCACAGCAATTTCTTCCAGTTCGCGCCAGAGGCTCAGCCAACCATGGAGGAGGAGGGCTGAAAATATTTCTTCCTTTGAGGTGAAGTAGTAATAGAGTGTCGCTTTTCCGAAACCGGAAACGCGGGCAATCTCATCGATCTTGGCCCCCTCTAATCCTTTTTCCTTAAAAACGGCTAGTGCGCCTTGCAGAATGAGCTCCTGTCTGGCGGCTCTTTCAGCTGATTTCCGATTCATTGTCGCAGTATTTGTCATAGCACATTAACCCCTTATTCGATTATTCGAACATCGGGTCGAATAATAGCAAAACTGATGCCATAAAGAAAGACTTTTAATGGCAATTATCGCCTTTTGGTGGCATTCACCTGGTCAAAACAGACCAGGTTTTGTGATATATTATTCTCTGCAGAGAGGTTTTGTTGCAGGACAATAAGGGCATTCCCATTATTGGGGAACGCCCTTCAATCTTTATAAGTAAGGGTTTCCTATTTTAAAGTTCAACTCTTAGCGGACTGGTGAGTGCCGGCCACTGACCTTTGGCAGCGTTGCGGGCGCCCTTGAAGACCAGATACGAGTACTTTCCATAATGGGGTATCAATTGACCAATGCGTTGCAAAGACCCCAGATCATCTGAAATCACCACCAGCATTTTTGCGGCGATTTCTTCCTCTTCAGAACTCAGGATAAAGGTATGGCCAGCCCGTGGAAAGGTATCGCCATTAATGGTGATGTTGGTCTTGTCCATTTGAATCTGCTTGGACAACTCTAGTGGTAACTGGGTGGGATTCAACGCAAATATTGCATAATTTCCTTCCAGACCAACGGTCACGACATCTGCTGCGGAAGCGGGGGTGATATCACTCTCTGTAAGGGCATCACCAAAGGATTTCAATGCGTCTTTTTCACCATCTGCATAGAACCAGAAGTGTTTTTCCTGGGCCCCCATGGCGGCAGCAACTGTCGCTTCAATCTCCTGGGGATAGAGGTGTCTGAAAAGATTATAGTCAGGATCCAATTCAAAGGCCGTGGCCTTACCATCCACTGTAAATTCGAAGATGGCAGATGGTTCTGTGAGACCAACCCAGCCATCCTGATTCTCAACCCCCATAAATTTGACCGGGATTTTCAAGTCATACAGATCTGAGCCTGATTGAGTCACCTTGAATTCTATTCTGGTCTGGTCGTTCACAAATTCAGACTCAAGCAGTTCAACCTGAATCTGGGCGGCACCCACACGATCAATCCATTGGGGAATAATATAGCTCAGGTCTTTACCTGATGATTTTTCATAGGCCTCCAGCCATTTTTCCCAGGAAACCTTTTGACCCTTGTTCTCGGCAAATACATCTCGCCAAGCCTGGAAGAAGGCTTCTTCACCGATAATTTCTTCAATCATATGGAAAATCATCATGGCTTTGTTGTAGCCGATAGTCCGACTCTCAGCATTATGACGGGCCTCGAATTCCCTGACGGGAAATTCATTCTCTTCTGTGACATAGCTTTTGTACTGTTTGAGAATGTCTTTGCGATAATCCCTGGCACTGGAGGGGCTACGCTGCAGCTTATAGCGATAATCTGCGCCATAAACGGTCAGGCCTTCACACCAGTTGCCATTCTCATAATCGACATAGATACTGTTACCCCACCAGTTGTGGAGCACTTCGTGTCCTAAGGATGTCATGACAATAAATGGCAGGCGAATGACCTGCTGACCCAGAAGCGTCCAGGCTGGCATTCCATAGCCCGTAGGGAAAAAGTTTTCCGCTACGGTAAAACGTTTATAGGGATAATCACCGATCAACTCTGAGTACATCTTCACGTAACCCACGGTGGCAGGAAGATAGGTTTCAAAAAGGCTGGTATCCTCTTCGAAGAAATAGCAGTAAACATCAACATCCCCGGCTTTGGCGTGTTTAACACGAAAGGGGGCAGCCATAAACATAAGACCATCCGATTGATATGGATTCTTCCAGCTCTGGGTTTTTGTATCTTCGGAATGGGTGCTGGCAACACTATTTCCATCAGCAATGGACTCCCAGGTCACTGGGATGGTGGCAGTCACTTCAAAATTCATGAGGCCATCTTTACCTCGAGGATAATAGAAAGCCCCCGGACTGAAATAGGCGCCTCTCTCAAGTATGGTTGCAGTGACCTCCCGACCCACATTCTGGTTGGAAAATTTGACATCAGCTACATCGGCATCAAAAGTAGCGCTATACGCCAGAGAAAAAGTGGTTTCTTCCGAGGTATTATACTCAAACAGTACCCATAACGCTGATTTTGGCGGGTCTAATGCCTTGATTTTGACTACTAAATCGGAATCCAACTCTTCTAGTCGACTGGAATCAAGCAAAACCAGATCAGGTGAGTTTACTCCAATGGTTAGTTTTGAAATTTGAGAATTTGGTGCCAGATACAGAAGGTTTACCCCCTCGAAGACCTGCATTTGCCCAGAATCTGTGAAGATTGCCTGGTGTTTTTCCACATTTATACTAAAATCCAATTTGTGGGATTTAAAGACCACTTCATTCACTCCCAGAGTTTGACAGGAGCATAGAAACAGGGTCAATAAAGCAAGAATTATCACACGATTTACAGGTCTCATATTTTACCTCACTATAATAGAAATAGCATTTTCTGCCGATAGATATTTATCAGCAACCCCTGTGACATCCTCAAGGGTGACCGCCTTGAGCGCATCCAGAAAAGCCTGATCATGATTCATGTCATTCTCAAAGAAAAGAGAGGTTCCCAGATAGTAGGCCTGATTAATGCTGGATAGACGTCTGAACATCATGCGTCCCAGATACATATTGATGGTTTTCTGAACAGCCCCCTCTGTCAATTCACCCAGGGTCTGCTTGCTCATGAGTGATTCAAACTGGGGCAGAAGGAGCTCTGCATTTTGAGGTCGCGTACCGAGGCTGATATAGAAGAGCGCCTTGTTGTCAAGCACACTTGAAGTGGCGGTCATGCGATAGGCCATGCCCTGCTTCTCACGTACATCAAAGGTAATTTTGTCAGAGAGGATCAATCCCAGTGCTTTGAGAGCAGCTTCGTCTCCGGCTTCAATCTCTTTGACAAAACCCCAGAACAGATAAGACCGTTCACCACCACCGGGGAGATCAACGTAGACTGGAGTATCCAGCTTGACATACGATTTGTCCGTCATGGGATAAGTTTTAGAGGGTGACTTGATACCGGTGAGGATCAGTTTGGAAACCAGCTCCTCCGGTTGGGGAGATACGACACTTACCAGACGATTTTCTGGCGCGAAGTAAATAGATGCAAATTTTACCAGATTGGCATATGTCAGAGACATCTCGTTCTCTGCGGTGATTGTACCATACAGGGTTGAGTCAACGATGGAGTTAAAGAGATCCTTGGCCTTATCCTTGCCACCATGCATCATGGATTGGGAGAATTTTCCCTGGGCAATTTTAAATTCTTCTTCTGTGGGCATAAAACCGTTCATTTCAGCATTCAAAAAGGCAATGGTGCCGGGCAGATCATTGGCCAGGCCTTCTACGCGGATATAACCAAAGTCAGGATGGAGATAAATGTTATCCATGGGAATCCAGGGGTTGTCATTCACCGTAAACTTGAGACCAAATTTTTGACTCTGAGCCAGTTTTTCTGTACTCTTCATGCGCTGACCAAAACAGTCATGGAGATATTTTGCGGCTTCTTTACCATGCTCAGCTTCGTGAGCCGATTTGTACTTAAATAGATAGTGGATGGCCAGCAGTTCTGAGCCGGGGTTCTGTCGCACAATGAGACCCATACCTTTTTCAGGTGATTGAACCAGGCTGGTCTTGATTTCCCCTGACACTCCTGCAGTTTCGGCAGTCTCGGCATGATGAAAAATGACCGTGGGCTGCATGTTCAGCTTGAAATATTTGAGTGCGCCAGCCGCGAGACTAAAGTCATGTGGTGTTGGTAAATCGAGTACGCCATCAATACCTAAAACAGCCAGGTCGTAGGCGTTATATATGCCGAACATGTGAGGCTTTTCCACATTCTGGAGAAAGGCTGTTTTTTCCTTGGTAGCCATGGAGGCCAGAGTGGTTGAGGCAATTTTGAATTTGGTCTTTTTTATAGCTCTATTGAGCGCTTTGCTGATCTCGTTGATATGGTTTTCAGTTTTGAGGTTCAGTTTCAACTCGACATAGTTGGCGATGGGACTGGAATGCATTTGAATTGAAAAACCATCTACGGTTTCTGGCCAGGCTTCCTTCAGATCGTTTTCTATCTCAGGTTGATTGTCTTTCAGCGCCATCTCCAACAATTGCAGAAAACCCTGGGGGTGATCACCCTCAAGGGTATATATCTGATGCAGGGTGGGTACTTCACCGCCGTAATATCGATCTAACCAACCTGCATTGGCCAGAGGTGCTGGATATGGTTTCGTCATGCCTGTTTTCAGTATGGAGTCTGTGGGTCTAAATACGGATCCTGGTGCGGCGGCCCCATAAATGCGTTTGATGTCTTCCAGCATGGTGGCTGTGTCAAAACTTCCAATGGCACTGAGAATCATGTTGTTGGGACGATAGGTCGATGTATAGTAATGGTTCACATCATCGCGGGTCATATGTTCAATGGTGGCGTAGGTTCCCAAGGTAGGCAGGGACAGGGAGTGTCCCTTGTACAGTTCTGCAGCCAGATTGTACTCCATTTGAGTGGCAGACTTGGAAAGGCTCTGGGCGATTTCTTCCAGAACGATACCCTTCTCTTTTTCGAATTTCTCTTCGGGCAGGATGGAGTTAAACAACATATCCGCCTGGATTTCCATACCGGCAATTTTGTGCTCTGCAGGCATGACCATCATGAAGTTGGTATAGTAGTCTCCTGTATTGGCATTGTTATAACCGCCAATCAAATCGGTAGCATCATAGAGTTCCCGCTGGGTGCGCGAGGTGGTCCCGTTAAATAACAGGTGCTCCAGCATGTGGCTCATCCCGCTGGTTTCGTAAGTCTCATAAGCAGAACCCGTCTTGATAACCACATTCACACCGACCATGGGGAGCGCTTTGTTTTCAATAAGCAACACTTCCATGCCATTGTTGAGTTTGTGAATGGATACACCGGGTTGGGCAGCTATCACAACTGTTATTAAGAGAACAAAAGTGGTGAATAGTTTTTTCATACGTGACTTCTTCCTGAGTTTTTGCATTTACTGTATATTAGATATCAACGACACGGAACATGGGTTTTACCAGGCGAGGATTCGAATCCTCGCCTGGTTTTAATCGAGCGGAGAATTATTTCGAGATCAGGTTTTTCGCATCCATATCTGGTGCTGGTTCAAGTCCCAGGAGATCCAGAATGGTGATTCCAATATCAGAGAGACATCCGTCGGACAGCCTTACATCCAGTTTTTCAGCTTTAGCGATATAGAGTAACTCGACAGGGTTGAGGCTATGACTGGTTCTCACGGCACCTGTTTCATAGTCAATCATCTGATCCACATTGCCGTGGTCTGCTGTGAGGAGTATCTGCCCATCTTTCTCTAAAATGGCTGGAATAATCTGTGCAAGACATTCATCCAAAATCTCAACTGCTTTCACACCTGCATCAAAAATGCCAGTATGTCCCACCATGTCGCCATTGGCGTAATTCACCATGATGAAATCGTATTTGTCTTCTTCAAGTTTTTCCAGGAGACTCTCTGTGAGGCGGTAAGCTTCCATCTCGGGATGATCAGCAAAACTGGCCGGATCGAAACGACCCTTCAATTCTTCACGATCTTCGTTTTTATAGGGCGTAGTAAGCTTGCCATTGAAGAAGCTGGTGACGTGGGGAAATTTTTGGGTTTCAGCCATGCGTAGCTGGCGCAAGCCCGCCTCAGCAATGATTTGACCGATAGTGACCGACGGTTCGGCGTCACTTCCACCATCCACAGCCAATAAAAAATTGTCAAAACCATCATAATAGGCTGTCATGCCGGCATAAATGATATCCAGTTCAGGTTTGGGTGCGCCCTGATAGTTCTGAGCGGTGAAAGCCAAGGTCAATTGGGTTGCCCTGTCCTGTCTGTAATTCGTATGCAACACCACATCACCATCATGGATTCCAGTATAGCCATCCATAACAAAGGGCTCGATATATTCATCAAACATGTCCTCACCACTAGGGGTTTTGTCGTTTTCCCAGGCGGTTTTGATGACTTCAGCAGGAGAGGTCATTGGGCGACCCTTGGCTGAAACAATACAATCATAGGCTTGATCCGTGATTTCCCAGACTTTGCCGCGATCCATACCATAATAGCGCCCCATAAGGGTGCCGATGGAGACATTGTCAAATTCAGCCATGACGGTCTCGAGCTTACTCATGTGCTCAAGAGAAGAACGTGGTGGGGTGTCGCGTCCATCCAGAAAGGGATGAATGACGATTTTTCCAGTAGGAAATTCAGTGCTGGCCTGACGGATAAATTTAAAGAGATGGTCATAGTGGGCGTGGACGCCTTCATCCTGTAACAAGCCAAAAAGATGGAAAGTAGAATTTTTGTCCTGCCATTGCTGCATCATGGCTTTCCAGAGGTCGCTGCCATAAATCTGACCACTTTCCAGTTGATCGTTGATGCGTTTGAGTTCTTGAATCACCACCTTACCGGCACCCATACTGAGGTGTCCCACTTCGCTGGAGCCCTGAAAGCCCTCAGGTAGCCCTACAGCCTCTCCTGAAGCCCCTAAAAGACTGCGAGGATAGGTCTGACGATAATGATCAAGGTTGGGAGTGTTGGCAGCCAGGACGGCATTGCCTTCGGTTCTTTCGGTGTAACCCACACCATCAAGAACGATAAGTACGACAGGTTTCATATATTCAATTCTTTCTTGCTATTCAGTTTCATCACTGGCGGGAATTTAGGCTTTGTTAGAGTGTTCGGAACCGCCAATTACATGAATTTTGCGAATTGAGGTGAGGGTCAATCGAGATCGCGGATCATCTTATTCAAGTCATCACGGAACCCCGCCAAAAGCGTGGGAGAAGGTCGAAGACCGACGAAGCAATCTCCATATCTTGGTTATGGTGGAACTCCGAGATTGCCGCGGTCGTGAAACTTGTCCTGAGCGAAGTCGAAGGGCTCCCTCGCAATGACGGCCACTTTAATCTCCAAATTAGGACTATTGGATTGTTCGGAACTGCCAAATACACGAATTTTGCGAATTGAGGGCTTGAGAATTCCAATTGTCCCGCCTTTTAAGGCGGGTGGTTGGTATAACAAATTAAAAAGGGTTTTAACCCTGAAGTTTGGGCTGAAGCCCTTTTTTACATGATTTTGAAGACCCCCGGCTTAAAGGCCAGGGTAAGAGATTTAAGCGTTAACCCTTAGCCAGACAATTTTCTTCCAGGGAATTCAGAACAATATTCCAGGCATGATCGAAATAGGCGTAGGCCTCATCCCATTTCTCACCATCCAGCCAATCCAGATGATCCAGCATTACTTTGGTTTGCCCAATATCAATTTTTTTTAGTTGAATCACTACCCAGGTTTTGTGGGTATGGTTACGGACTTCTTGGGCAGGAAACTCAGAACCTGATTGCCTTCGCCACCACGTGTTCCCTCAGGATTGTCCAGGAGAAAGTAGATTTCGAAGAGACCGCCAGGGGTCATTTCTACCTTATTATCCAGACCAAAAAAGGTCTTTAGCCCTGCGTGGGTCGTTCATTTCTCTCAGGTCGATTTCAGATCAGCTTGAACCACCTTGCTTTTGTGGAGACGCTTGTCATTCATGCCTTCAGGCATAGAGGGCATCAATCTCTTCAGCATATTTTTCCTCAATTACTGAGCGCTTGATTTTCAGGCTGGGGGTAAGTTCGCCCTTCTCCACCGTCAGAGCCTCAGCAAGGAGCATATACTTCTTGATCTTTTCAAAGCGGGCGAGATGGGTCTGTAACTGCTCAATATTATCATCAAACAGGGCGACAACATCAGGATGTGCCACCAGAGCTTCATTGTTCTCATATTTAATGGCTTGTTTCTCAGCCCAGGTTTGTAGCGCTTCAAAATTTGGGATAATCACAGCTGCTACAAACTTGCGTTTATTACCAATCAGACAGATATCTTCGATATACCTGCTTTTTTTGAGAATATTCTCCACTGGAGCTGCCATAACATTCTTACCGCCTGATGTAACCAACATGTTTTTCTTTCTATCGGTAAGAAATAGGTAATTGTCCGCGTCAAGATGACCCACATCTCCAGTACACAGCCACCCCTCGGCATTGATGGCTTCATCAGTGAGGTCCTGTCGATTATAGTATCCAGCCATAACAGTGGGACCTTTCACCAGAACCTCGCCATCGCTGGCAATTTTTATATCGACTCCTTCAATGGGTTGACCACAAGAGCCGTAACGTGTATGGCCAAAAGGCGTCAGGGTTAGAATCAGGTGTGCTTCCGTCATGCCATAGCCTTCAATGATCTGCATATCAAGAGCTTCGAAAAACTTCAGGGTTTCTACTGAAAGCGGGGCGCCGCCAGCGACTGGGTAGCGCATATTGCCCCCCATAATCTCCTTGATTTTGTTGAAGACGAGACGATTGGCAAGGCGATACTGGAACCTTAAGAGATCTGTCAGCTTGTTGTCAATTCTATCGCTATGGTACTGAGTACCTACTTTTTGAGCCCAACGAAAAATTTTCTGCTTGATGGCTGATCCCTGTTCAACCTGCTCCTGGACCTTGGTAGCAATTTTCTCAAAAACACGGGGTACACTCACAATAACATCCGGCTTGGCATCTTTAAGATCGTCAATGACCGTATTGATACTTTGAGCATAATGAATGGTGGCTCCCACATACATGGGGCACCAATGACCCCCCAGTCGCTCATACAGGTGACTCAAAGGCAGGAAAGACAGAAAGGTATCTGTGGAGTGGAGATTGAGTCGTGCTTCGGAATGGATGATGTCATGAACAAAACCACTGTGGTGCAGCATGACACCCTTGGGATCACCTGTGGTGCCTGATGTGTAGACCATGCTGCAAATATTTTCCGGATTGATCTTAGCCAAACTGTCTTTAAAAAATTGTGGCTGAGCTTCAGCGTGTTTTTCTCCGGCTTCCAATAGATCAGCAAAAGTCTGGACATCTCTAAGCTCAGAGACAACACCATCAAAAGTGAAGACATGCTTCAGGTTTGGAAGGGCTGTATCAATTTCGGCAATTTTATCAAATTGCTCCTGATTTTCCACAAAAACGGCTCGTGTATCGGCGTCCTTGAGGATGTATTCGATCTGGTTGGGAGGCAGGGTTTGATAGACAGGCACAGTTATGGCGCCCAGACAAAAGATAGAAAAATCACTGATGGGCCATTCCGGACGATTGTTGGAAAGGATTGCGATCTTGTCTCCGGCCTTTAGACCCAGACCGGCCAGGGCGTTGGTCATAATTTCGACTTGTTCACCCAACTCTTTATAGGTGTAAGACTGATAGGATTCACCCTTTTTTATCTTCAGGGCAATATTTTCGGGAAATTTTTCAATGGTGTTGAAGAGAATTTCTGGGACGGTGCGAGGCATGTTGTTTCCTTACTTGCGATGTGCAATTTCTTAGTCGTCGTGCTTTTTCAAGCTGGAGAAAGTAACGTTGCCTGTAGTGACAGCAACGCTTATAGGGAGTATATACTTGAAAATCAGTCGATACTATAAATACCTTTGTATTTGGTTTCCAGATAATCCATGAAGGGCTGGGCTGACAGGGGTTTTCCTGTGATTTCTTGAACCAGCTCTTCAGCTTTGCGACCCCGACCAACACGGTGAATATGTTCTCTCAGCCATCCCAGAAGACCTGAGAAGTCACCACGGGCGCAAGATTCATCCAGACCAGGTAGATCCTGTTTAGCCTGATTGAAGAATTGCACACTGTAGAGATTACCCAGAGTGTAGGTTGGAAAATACCCAAAGGCGCCAAACGACCAATGCACATCCTGAAGGACACCCTCTGAATCCGTTGATGGTCTCACGCCGAGATATTCGTCCATTTTATCATTCCACAGCTGGGGAAGTTCTGCGACCGGGAAGTTGTCATTAATCAGCATTTTCTCAATTTCGAAGCGGAGCATGATATGCAAATTATAAGTGGCTTCATCAGCTTCTACACGGATCAAGCTGGGTCGCACTCTATTCATGGCGGCATGAAACATGTCACGATCCGTATTGCGCAGTTGATCTGGAAATTTTGCCTGAAGCTTGGGATAGGCAAAACGCCAGAAAGAGGGGCTTAGTCCCACCAGGTTTTCCCACATTCTAGATTGGCTTTCATGAATTCCCAGAGAAATGGACTGCCCGAGAGGGTTGCCATACTCTTCTGTCAGCAGGCCTTGCTCATAAAGGGCATGACCCCCTTCATGAAGGGTGCTGAGTAAAGCGGATTTTAAATCGTTTTCGCGGAGACGCGTAGTGGTGCGAACATCTGTGGGATGCGTGCTGGTGGTAAAGGGGTGAGCCGAACGGTCCTGTCGACCAATATTTTTATCAAAACCAATGGCATCCAACATGGCGATACCAAAATCCCATTGCTTGTCTACATCGTACTCCCTGGTGAGGACACTGCCATTGACCCGATGTTTGACTTCGCCAATATTCGCAATAAGGGGCACCAACCGATCTCTAATCTCAGCAAACAAGCCAGCTACTTTCTCTGAGGTCATGTCGGGCTCGAATTGATCCAGCAAACTGTCGTAGGGTGTGGCACCCACAGCCAGATAGTTCGCTTTCTCCTTCTGGAGCTGCACCATCTTGGTTAAAAAGGGCTCAAAGAAGGCAAAATCATTGTCTTTTCTGGCTCTGACCCAGGCTTGTTGAGACACAGAGGCATGTTTGGCCAGATCTGTCACAAATGCTGTGGGGAGCAGAGATTCCTGGCGATAGTCCCGCCAGATTTCCTTGAGTTGACGTGTTTCACGATCGCTGAGGGTCATGATCCGAAGCTCACCTGTCTCAAGATCAATGAGTTCTTCCAGGGCATTCTTGAGCGGTTCACCCACCAGCTTGGAGTGCATCAGCGTGGTGATGTAAGCAACCTGCTCTGATCGTGCTTCCCCAGCCCCTTCAGGCATATATGTTTCCTGGTCCCAACCCAACAGGGCTTCAATTCCCTGTAGATGGCTGGCTTCAAGTAATTCTTTTAAAATAATTTCGCGTGGTTCCATGTTTGACCCTTAAGGATTAAAGTGTATCTCTATTCTTTGGGAATATGGGATAAAATAACTTTAAAACCATTTTTTGCCATGAATGAATTGATATGACTTGTCATACTGAGCACGTCATCCTGCCTGCTAAGTCGTAGCTCAAAGAGCGTAGACTAAAGCCTGCCTGCCAGGTCGTACTAAGCCCCGCCAAATGCGGCGGGTGGAGCAAAGACTGGTCGAAGGACGACGTGTGAATGATTCATTTTTTTATAATGAATTTCACGAAGAAGACGAATAAAAAGAATTTTTTTTGAATTTCCTCCTTTCGCCTGGCTCGTCGTACGGGTCCTTGACATGTCATACAGAGCTTGTGTGATCCCGAGTGCCGGGGGCGTAGCTCCTCTGGAGCGAAAACCTGAGTCGTTGGACGAGGTACAAAAGCCCTGTAGGCGGACAATCCCGGAACCCCAGAATAACCAATATCCCGAGATCGCCGCACGGAGCCTGTACTGAGAAAACCGAAGCGTTCACGATGACTGGGTAACCTTTGGTTCGTATAACCTTATTTGAATACCGGTGTAAGTTCTGAAGGGTTTACCCTTTCACTGTTATGGTTTTGCCTTATTTTTGATGATATGACAAACTCACAAAAACTCAAGGCCGGCTTGATCGGCGCGGGCCATATCGGCCGCTTTCACACGAGACATCTCAGCCAACATGCTGACTGGGATTGTCACGGCATTTTTGACACAGATACGGATAGAGCTGAACTGGTGGCCAGGGAATTTAATGTCCCGATTGCCCTTGATCATCTCGCTCTCATTGATGCTTGCGATGCTCTATTTATCACCTGTCCAACAAAATTCCACTTCTCCTATGCAAAAACTGCCCTAGAGGCTGGAAAGCATGTCTTCATTGAGAAGCCTATTTCGGTGACCCTGGAAGAAGCTGAGGAATTGGTTGCCCTGGCGGACAAACAAAACGTTAATATTCAGGTTGGACATGTCGAGCGCTTTAACCCGGCTCTGGCAGCCCTGGATGATGTTATCCTGGAACCACGCTTCATTGAAGCACACCGACTGGTGAGTTTTGTCCCTCGTGGCATTGATAATCCTGTGGTGCATGAGAATATGATTCATGATATTGACATCATTCTTTCGCTGGTGAAAAGTCCTGTAACTGATATTCAAGCCAATGGTCTGGCTGTGGTTTCCGATTTGGCTGATATCGCCAATGCCCGACTTACTTTTGAGAATGGTTGTGTTGCCAACGTCACGGCCAGCCGTATTTCTCTGAACCCCATGCGGAAAATGCGCATTTTTCAGCATGAGCACTATATCACCATTGATTTCCAGAAGGGCTCAACGGAAATGTATGCATTGAAAAATCAGGACTCAGAAGTGTCAGGAGATCGGGTAATTCCCCTGGAAGGCTCGGGCAAAGCCATCGTCTACACCAATCGTGAATTACCACAACTGGATGCCATGTATGCTGAACAGGCTGCTTTCGCGAGGTCCATCAGGCTTCAGAAAACGCCCGTTGTGAGTGGCCGAGATGGTTTGGAAGCCCTGCGTATCGCAGAATTGATCAACCAGCAACTTCTGGGTTAACCATAGTCCCTTCAGCCAAAAACTTCCTCATTGTCGCTGGTGAGATCTCCGGCGATCATCATGCTGCTCCACTTATGGCGGCCTTACAAGCTCAGAATTCCGAACATGTATTCTGGGGGCTCGGTGGTGATTTGATGGAATCTGAAGGTCTCGAAGGTCTTTACCATGTCAGAGCTTTGTCTGTCACAGGCTTTATTGAAGTTATTAAACATCTCTCCTTTTTTAAGAAGGTCATGGCGGATTTGGTCAGCGAATGTGTGATCCGCAAGCCTGATGCTGCCATCCTGCTGGATTACCCCGGCTTTAACATACGCCTGGGAATGAAACTCAAGGCTCTAGGTATCCCCGTCTATTACTATATTTCACCTCAGGTCTGGGCCTGGAAAAAAGGTCGTGTTAAAACGATGCGGCAATTCATCAAGCGCATCTTTGTGATCTTCCCCTTTGAGGAGGCTTTTTACAAGGAACAGGGTATCCCCGTCACCTTTGCTGGGCACCCTGTCGTTGAGCGGAATTTTCATCTGTCCGAGAAATCAGAATTTTATACACAGCATGGTCTGGACCAAAACAAGCCCCTGATAGCCTTACTGCCTGGCAGTCGGCGCAATGAGATGGAAAGGCATACTCAACCCCTGTTGGATGCCATCTCAATACTTAGTCAGCAACAACCTGGGCTTCAATTTGTGTTAGCGGGTCTATCCTCACTCTCCGAGTCTTACTATGTTCCCTTTTCCAGGATAGACAATGTCAAAATTATCAGGGATGAACCCTACCCCATGACGGCCCATGCTGATGTGGCTATTGTGGCCTCAGGTACGGCGACCCTGGAAACAGCCTATCTTGGAACGCCCCTGGTAGCTATTTATAAAATTGCACCCGTTTCATACCTCATTGGCAAGCTCCTGGTGGACATTGAACATATCGCTATGCCAAATCTCATCATTGGGGATCGAGCTGTACCAGAACTCATCCAAAGTGAGTGTAACGGGCAAACCATTGCGCGTGAAGCCTTACTACTACTAAAAGATGCTTCCGTTAGAACTGACATGCTGGCCAAGCTGGACACGCTGAAGAAACTGCTAGGTCAACCGGGTTGCGCAAAGATCATTGCTGCAGAAATTCAAAAGGATTTAGATTAAGTCATGGGTTTAAACCGAAAAACCCAGACACGTATTTCACGTATCGCCAATCGGATTGGTGGAAGCATAGTCAATATCATCGGCAAAAGTCTGAGGCTGGAAGTTCGGGGATGGTCTCGTTTTCAATATCTCGCGAAGAACGGCTCCCCTCTGGTTTTTCAATTCTGGCATGGTGACATGTTCATCGCCTGGTATTTGACGGCACCCCTAAAGCCAGCAGCCATTGTCAGCCAGGCCGGTGATGGCGACATTGCCAGTGCTGTCCTGGAAAGTTTGAACTACGTGACTTTTCGTGGTTCCAGCACGAGAGGTGGTCAAAAAGCCTACAAAGGCATGATTCGCTATTTACGGAAACAAGACATCAAGATTTCAGCCTTTGCCTCTGATGGTCCCCGGGGTCCCCGCCGTGAAATGAAACCGGGAACTTTTGTAGCGGCTCAGCATCTTGATGGATATATCATTCCTACGGCGACAGCTTCCAAATGGACACTGCGGGCTAGAGGCTGGGATAAATTTGCCATCCCCCTGCCATTCTCAAAAGCCATTGCAAGTTTCGGTGAACCCATAAAAGTGAACCCTAAACTCCGAGGAAAAGAATTGGACAAGGCCCTCAAGCAGGCCAGCCTGCTCTGTAAAGAACACCAGGAAGATCTGGATAACTCGTTTTAACCCATTCTCATGAGTCTATTAAATTACCTCCATCGCGCCTCCTGGTTTTTACCTTTCCGTGTTGCGCTATCCATCAAATATGGCTTCATCATCTGGTTGAGAAATCGCTGCTATGATGTAGGGCTTTTTAAAACTCACAAGGTTAAAACTCCTGTTATTTCTGTGGGCAATATCTCAGCTGGAGGCAGTGGCAAAACCATCTTGGTTCAAGCCCTTCTTGAACACTTTTTGAGCGAGGATAAAAAGCCTGCTGTTTTATCCCGGGGTTATGGAAGATCATCCAGTGGTGTCGTTGTTGTGGCAGATAAAAATGGTCCAAAAACACCTCTCAATAATTCTGGAGATGAACCTTTTTTGATTGCCATAAATTTTCCTGGTGTACCCGTGGTTGTCTCTGAAAACCGGGTCAGGGGCGCTCAGTTTATTGAGGATGATTTTGAACCAGATGTGATCATCCTGGATGATGGATTTCAGCATCGGCGTTTGCATCGTGACCTTGACATCCTCATCATAGATTTTCAATTCTCACAAAAACCACATCTCCTGCCATGGGGTTTTTTAAGAGAAAGCACCCGCAATATTTCACGCGCTGATATGGTCGTCTTCAGTAAAAACGGACTGCAGAAGGACACTGAAAACAACCTGCTCTTTGAGCTGGATCGTGACGTTCAAGATCATGGGGGAAACAGACATTCTCTGAGTGACCTCAAAGGCGTTTTTGGACTCTTCGCTGGCCTGGGAAAACCAGGGCATTTTTTCTTTGATATAGAGGCCATTCATCAAGCTGCCAGCGTCAAAATATCATTTCCCGATCATGCTGAATATTCAGCCTTACAACGAGCTGAAATTCAGAACAATTCATGTGATTATTGGATCACCACACAAAAGGATTTTATCAAGCTGGATCCTGGTTTTTGCGAAGCGCAGAATATCTATTATATCCAGGTAAAAACGACGCTTCCAGAACCACTCTTAGACCACCTAAAGCAACACTTTAACTAAAAAATACCTTTTCTCTCATGAAATTTAGGTTCCATAATATGTACATTAGGCCTTAATATTACATGAATAGTGCGTATATATTACTTTATTACATGCCCTTATTGGGCAATTAGCAAAAATGCAGTCATTTTTTACGTGGAGCACTTTTATATGATACGCCCCCTGGTTAAAGTGTGTTGCATCAGTTCTTTAACTGAGGCAAAAATGGCGCTTACCGCTGGTGCTGACCTGTTGGGCCTGGTCTCTGAAATGCCCAGTGGACCAGGTGTAATCTCCCTGAGTGATATTGCCAGAATTGTCAAGGCGCTTCCAAAAATGACCAGGACAGTTTTGCTTTCCAGTAAGCGGTCTTGTCGTGACATTTTACACCAGCATGATTTGGTCAAAACCTGGGGAATTCAGTTGGTAGATAATATCCCCCTGAAAGAGCTACAACAACTCCGCAAAACACTCCCAGATACACACCTCCTTCAGGTTGTTCACGTGCAGGACAGTGGCGCCATTTCACAGGCCTTGTTTTTTGAATCTCTGGTTAACACCATCTTGCTAGACTCTGGAAATCCTGGGGCAAAAATAAAGACCTTGGGGGGCACTGGCCAAACACATGACTGGCGTATCAGTCGAAAAATTTGTGACCCGAATGCAACCCCTGTGTTGCTGGCAGGTGGGCTGAATCCAGATAATATAATTGCTGCCATGCGTGCAGTTCGACCCAGCGGATACGATCTCTGTAGCGGGGTTCGTACAAAGGGAAAACTGGACAAGCGAAAGCTGGATCGCTTCATGTATCTCGTTCATCACGAAAAGGAATCCACTTGATGAAATATGAAGAACTTGAAGCCGTCCTGTTGGCTTTTAACGAAGCTTCTTTAAGCTTTCCCTTTGATGATAAAACGCCAGTATTCAAGGTGGTGAAAAAGATGTTTGCCCTAGTGAGTCTGCATGCAAACCCTCTTTCAATAAATCTCAAATGTGATCCTGATGATGCTCAAATTTTGCGGTCTCATTTCAAAGCAATCATCCCAGGTTATCACATGAACAAAGACCACTGGAATACGGTCATTCTTGATGGAAGTCTAGAGGTTGATCTCGTAAAAAAACTCATTGATGATTCCTATCTTCTGGTGGTGAAGAGCATGAGTAAAAAAGAGCAGAAGCGTCTTGGGATCAGCTGACTTTTGGTAGAAGACACCGTATAATTCAACCACCTGTTTTCCCATGGCCACGTTTGAATTCCTACAATCATTTCCCTGTCAATAGCTTTAACTCTCTGCCCTATTTATCAAGTTGCCTGGTAAACATCACCTCTCTTCCGTTGATTGCTTTTGTCATTTACTGTCTTCATAATATTACAAATCGAAAAAACACGTCAGATTTTCCTGCCACAACCCTTTTGTGTGACGCTATAATAACACCACCTAACGTATATATTATTATAGTTTTAACTCGCTAGTATTCCACTGGCATGACCTTTGACATATATAAAGGAAGTTATGAAGAGAATATTTAACAAAATTGTTTTTATTTTTCCTGCTGTTGTGCCAATCTATAAACATGATGCTCCCAGCTTATCGCATAGCCATACCAAACAAAAATTTACCCTCAGCAACGAAACTGGATCCTGAATAATATGACGTTTTATCAAGCTAATCATTCTACCAAGACAGCACTTTCATTGAGAGTTTTGTCCAGTGTGTTTAATGCAAAAAAGGGGATACCACTGCTTTTTGTGGTATTGTTTTCCCTGTTTTTTCCCGGGGCCGTTCAGGCAGCAGAATACCTGGGTGGAAATGTTTGGATTGATTCAAATGCAAATGGAATACAGGATGCCGGCGAAGTCGCTGTCTCGGGAATTACTGTAACGATTATTGGCGTGAGTATCACGTACAACGCAACTACAACCACTGCCAGTGATGGCTCCTGGATAAGCGCCGACCTAAGACAGAATAAAACCTACAGCGCAACTTTCAGCGGTTTATCTTCTGGATACCTCTTTAGTCCTCAAGATCAAGGGACAAATGACAATATCGATAGTGATGCCAACCCTTCCACGGGTGCCACCATCGCTTACACCACCACAAGAAATACTACCATTACCCACGTCGATGCTGGTATTTACCTGCCAGTTGAAATTGACATTCAAGGGAATAGCAACTCTATTCCAAATGGAGATGCCACTCCCACAACCACTGACGATACTGATTTTGATAGTCTTTCCTATACCTCAGGTACAAGCTCCCATACATTTACCATATTCAATGATGGTGATCCAAACCTGGTGCTCAGCGGTTCTCCTGCTGTAGCCATTAGCGGCACCCACGCTTCAGACTTTACTGTGACATCACAACCCTCAAGTCCTGTTGCCGGCGGTGGAATCAGCACCTTTGTTATCGAGTTCGATCCGTCAGCCATTGGCTCTCGATCAGCCCTGGTAACAATTGACAACAATGATTCCAATGAAAACCCTTACACCTTTTCGATTCAGGGCGAAGGTGTCCCGCCACCAGAAATGAGCCTGATTGGCAATGGCAACACAATCTATAGTAATGACAGCACTCCCAGTGTTTCAGATAACTCTTACTTTGGCAGTGCAGATATTGTCACGGGAAGCGTTAATCATACCTTTACAATCAGCAACACTGGTGGCGGCAATCTATACCTGGGCACCGTTTTAATTTCTGGAGACGCAGTATCAGACTTCACCGTTACAACGCAACCCAGTGCAACCATAGGCATTTCTAGTTCTGATGATTTTGTCATCCAGTTTGATCCCAGTATCGCCGGGAATCGTAATGCCGTGGTTTCAATAGACAATAATGATGATGATGAAAACCCCTATACTTTTGCCATTCAAGGAACTGGATCAGTAACACCTGAAATGGATGTGTCTGGAAATAGCGTCTCAATTGCTGACGGAACCACATCAACTTCACTGGTCAACCATTCTGATTTTGGAGACACAGATGTTAACAATGGTGGTTTCACGGTAAGCACTTTTACTATTGCCAATTCTGGATCTGGAGATTTAACCCTCACTGGACCTCCCTATGTTACCGTTTTTGGAACCCAAGCCTCGGACTTTACTGTAAGCCAACAACCTGCATCGGCGACGGTTGCTGCTCAGGGTGGAACACAAACTTTCCAGATCACTTTTGATCCGCCTACAACTGGATTACGCCAGGCATCGGTTTCCATAACCAATGATGATGCCGACGAGAGTCCTTATACTTTTGCGATACGAGGAACAGGAACAATCAACCCTGAAATTGATATTCAGGGTAGTGGTCGTTCCATCGCCAATGGAGCTTCATCACCTTCAACCAGTGATTCCACGGAATTTGGATCCGCCCTGGTTGGTGGCACAACACACATCGTAACCTACACCATTGAGAATACAGGTCCCGCTCCACTAAATCTCACCGACTCCTGGCCACTGGTGGCCATCAGTGGCACCCATGCAGGTGACTTTAGTCTCGCGAGCGCTCCCAGCACTCCCATCGCCTCTAGTGGAAGCACAAGCTTTCAGGTTGCATTCGATCCACTCACTTCAGGCACGCGTTCAGCCACCTTGACTATTCTAAATGATGATCTGGATGAGGGGATTTATGCCTTTGCAATTCAAGGTACAGGAATTAGTAGTGGTGCCTCCCTCAATGAGATTGATGTGCAAGGAAATTTGATTAGTATTAGCAATGGTGATAGCAACCCAGAAAACTCAGACGGAACTGATTTTGGGTCAACTTCTATTACAAGCGGCACGCTTTCCCAAACTTTTATGATAAGCAACACAGGCACCGAGGATTTAATTTTAACCAGTTTACCCCTGGTAACGCTTTCTGGTCCTAATGCTTCAGACTTTTCAATTACGCTTCAACCAAGCTCACCCGTTGCTCCTTCCGGCAGTGTGCCTTTTAATTTTTCTTTCAATCCTTCTGCTGCAGGATTGCGGACAGCTGTGGTAAATATTGAAAACAACGATGGTGATGAAAACCCATATACTTTTGATATTGTGGGTTTTGGTTTGTCCTATCCAGAAATAGAGGTTCGAGGCAACAACCAAATCATTTATAGTGGCGACACCACACCCAGTCTTTCAGACAGTACTGATTTTGGGGATGTTCATCCTGTTTTGGTGAAAGCATATGCGACTTACACTATATACAATACTGGTGATTCAACGCTGGATCTATCCAGCGGCGTAGCATTGGGTGGCGATGCCACTGGAGAATTCACGGTTACGAGCATGCCATCATCTTCCATTCCCGCTGGAGGCAGTTCTGATTTCACCATAGAGTTTGATCCAGCCCAGACAGGTGTCCGCAATGTCTCCGTTTCCATTGCGAATAACGACATCAATGAGGACCCCTATACGTTTTGGCTGACAGGATATGGAAAGACAGAGGGAACGCCTTTCCCTTGTATATCCCGATTTTTCCATATCTGGGGTAATGAAGGTGATATCGCCGCCATGGACGCAACGGTTAACCCATATGTTTATAACATCGCCACCAGTGCTACATATTCTATCAATGGCGTTGGCTACAACCTTGAAGATGGGATGCTCTATGCTTTTGAGCAGGATGGTGATGTACCAGGAGATAATATTGTCCGTATTGATGGCAATTATAATATTGAGGTATTGTCGGTAACCATACCATTTTTGTCCTGGAGAGCCGATTTTGATGTTCTGGGTAATATGTATTTCTGGGATGCCTCTGGTGGTACAATAGGTATTTTTGATGCCAGCACGGGCATTATAACAACCCAGACAACTTCCGGTGCTACCTGGCTGCCTATCGACATGGCCTATCTGGATGCAGATGGAAATTTTTACGGGATACAAAATGCCGACCTTTATCAGTATAACCCGAACACCAACGCCGTAACCGTCACTCCCATTACTGGAAGGTTAAGTGACGATTTCATCAATAATATTAATAGCGCCTACTATGGCGCTGCGTGGACCGCAAGCGATGGTTATCTGTTTACTACCAATAGTCAAAGCGGAAAAATGTACAAGATTGACCCTTCTGGATTAAGTATCTATGTAGGTCAGGGTGAAGCTGACTTAAACAAATCTGACGGTGCATCTTGTCCTTTGGTTCCGGCGCCCCTTCCTTCCACGGGTAGTATCGGTGACTTTGTCTGGGTTGATAGCGATGCAGATGGAATTCAGGATGCAAATGAGCCTGGCGCACCCGGTATTACAATTGATTTGTACGGTATTGATAATTCCTTAATTGCCTCTACGGTCACAGACCAAAATGGAGCATACTCCTTTACCAGTTTAGAGCCTTCTGAATACTATCTCCATTTCACCAATGCCCCGGCAGGTTGTACACTCACACTCCAAAATCAGGGCGGAGATGATGTAAATGACAGTGATCCAGATCCTACCACTGGCAAGACTGCAAATTTCTTTGTTGGTGTTGGTCTCATTGAAGAAGGCCAGGACGCCGGTTATAAGTCAACAGGAGTAGGTGATTTTATTTGGGACGATCTCAACAACAATGGTGATCAGGATTATGGGGAGCCTGGAGTTCCTGGTGTCACGGTCCAACTCGTTGATGCCGCCAATACCAGCAACGTGATTGATGCAACCACATCAGATGCTTATGGTAAATATTGCTTCAAGTTTGTTTCTCCTGCTAACTACAGAATCATAGTTAGCAACCTGCCCGGAGGTTATCAGTTTGTCTCCCAAAACTCCGGCGCCAATGATGATGTTGACAGTGATGTGAACGCAACAACTGGAATCTCTGATCAATTCACAGTAAGCACCAACACCTTTAATACTTCTATTGATGCTGGTATGACTCAAACTGCCACACCTGATATCAGTGTTTCAGGCAATAGTACTGAAATTGTGGATGGTGATACATCTCCAAGTACATCTGACTCTACAGATTTTGGCTCAGTGTCCGCTGCTAGTGGCGATGTGACGGTAACCTTCACCGTTGCAAACACTTCTGGTGCAGCAGTTCTGACCTTAAACGGCTCGCCCATTGTTGAAATTTCTGGAACACATGCTTCAGATTTTATCGTTACCTCGGCACCGGCCACAACAATTTCCTCCGGTAGCCCCACAACCTTTACGATCACTTTTGATCCAAGCGACAACGGACTCCGGTCAGCCATTGTCTCCATATCAAGCAATGACCCCGGTGAGAACCCCTATGATTTTGATATTCAGGGAACCGGAATTGCGCCCGAAATTGCAATTCAGGGCAACGGACAAAACATCGTCTCTGGTGACAACACGCCATCTGCTTCAGATGATACAGACTTTGGCAGTTATGATATTGATACGGGCACTAACAGTACTGTGTTCACCATACAGAACACAGGGGCAGCAACTCTCAACTTAACGGGAGGACCCCTAGTTATTATTGGCGGCACCAACCCTGGTGATTTCTCCATCACTTCGGCTCCAGCAACACCAGTAGCTTCAAGTGGCTCTACCACGTTTACGGTTCAATTTGACCCGACTGCTGTTGGATTGCGAGTTGCCACGATTTCAATTTCAAATAGTGATCCAGACGAGAACCCCTTCACTTTTGATGTCCAGGGAACAGGAACGTCTGTGCCTGAAATTGTCTTGCAGGGAAATTTGAACAATATAGCCGATGGTAACGATTCGCCTTCGACCAGCGATCTGACAGACTTTGGGAATAGAGATATTTTTGCTGCACCTCTCGCCCATTCATTCACCATTTGGAATGTCGGTTCTGGCGCCCTGTCTCTAACTGGTTTGCCCATCGTCCAGATATCCGGCGCCAACGCTGGTGACTTTGTTGTTTCACAGCAGCCTGGGAGCTCGACAGTAACACCAGCTGGATCGGTCACTTTTCAGGTTTCTTTTGACCCAACAACTACTGGGGTAAGACAGGCCATCGTGCTTATTGCCAGTGATGATACTGACGAGAGCCCCTTTAGTTTTGCTGTTCAAGGTGTTGGCACCTCAACCCTCGATGAAGAAATTGAGGTTTTGGGAAATAACCTGGTCATTGAATCCGGGGACATTTTCCCCATGAGTGGCGACTTTACGGATATGGGGACAGCTGAAATTTCAGGCGTGCCAGCCACGGCTACTTTTGTTATTCGAAATATTGGCTATGCTGCCTTGAGTTTGACGGGACCACCTCCTTATGTCGACTTTTCAGGCACAAATGCCTCTGAATTCACCATTACTTCGATACCATCTAATTCTATTGCTATTGATAGTGCGACAACCAGTTTTGAGGTCACCTTTACACCCTTTGCTCTGGGAATCCGCACGGCCACGTTGACCATCCAAAACAATGATGCTGATGAAAATCCCTATACATTTACCATCGAGGGAACGGGTATATATGATCCAACCTCTCAATCTGAGATGAGTGTTAAGGGAAATATGCAAGTGATTTCCGATGGAGACCCTTCGCCATCAAGTGCTGATGGTACTGATTTCGGTAATGTTGAAGTTATCGGTGGCCTTACTGCCACCCAAGAATTTGTGGTGTATAATACGGGTAGTGATGATTTGGTACTTGGCCACAACCCCACAATCTTAATTACAAGTGATCCACTAGCTACTCCACTAGAAGATCACCCAGGTGATTTTACTGTTATCGCCAACCCGGCTACACTAGTGGCCCCCTATAGTTCGGTAGCCTTCACTGTTGAGTTTAATCCCTTTGGAACAGGAGCTCGTAAAGCTATCGTCAGTATTGGCAACAGCGACCAGACCGCAGGCAGAGACCCCTACACCTTTGCTATTCAGGGGATCGGGGTCACGACGCCGGAAATGAGTGTTTCTGGCAATGGTGTAACCATCACCAACGGCGACGCCTCTCCGGGTGTATCTGACAGCACTAACTTTGGCGATGTGGATATCACCACAGGATTGCAGTTTGTGACCTATACTATTAACAATAGCGGTAATACCGACCTGCGAGTTACCATTGACAGCATATCCTTTTCTGGTGTGCACGCAGCAGATTTTTCAGTAACATCGGCCCCTGTATCTTCAATAGCCACGGGAAATAGTGCACCGTTTGTTATTCAATTTGATCCTTCCAGTATTGGTGTCCGAACGGCCACGATTTCTATCGCCAATAACGATCCAGACGAAAACCCCTATGTTTTCGATATTCAGGGTAATGGCACCAGTCCATCAGACGGTGTTATTGGCAATATGGTCTGGCTGGATAACGATGGTGATGGAGTCCAGGATGCCGGCGAGGATGCCATGGCTGGTATTACTGTTTCTCTGTTTGACTCTGGAGACAATTCAATCGGTTCTGTTTTGAGTGGGTCTGATGGGTCCTATGCCTTCGAGGGTCTTGCTTCAGGTGACTATTACCTCACCTTTACAAATCCACCCACAGGTTTTTCGCTTACTCAAATGGATCAAGGTGGAGATAATGCCCTTGATAGTGATGCTGATCCTGCCAACAGTGGCAAAACAGCTACCTTTTCTCTGGGCATTAGCGCCACAGACAATACTAGAGATGCTGGATTTATAGCCACTGGTATTGGAGATTTTGTCTGGCTTGATTCTGATGAAGATGGTCTACAAGACGTTGGTGAAAGCGGTGTTCCTGGAATTGATGTTGAGATCAAGATCGATGGTGGTGCCAGTGTGGCAACCACAACCACTGACGCTGCGGGGTATTTCTCCTTCACAGGACTCACGCCTCAAACCTATCGGCTTTATTTCACAGGACTGGCTGCAGGTTATGTCTTTACAACCCAGGATGCTGGTGCTGATGATTTTATAGACAGTGATATTAACTCCTCTACTGGTGAATCAGATGCCTTGGTGATTAGCTCAAACATTTTTACCTCCAGCATTGATGTCGGTGTGTATCAACAAGCTGAGCCTGAAATAAGTATTCGAGGGAATGGCGTTCTTATTGTTGATGGTGATAACACACCATCTGCTTCTGATTTTACTGATTTTGGTTCAACGGATGCCCAGGTCGACTCAGTCATCCATTCCTTCAAGATATATAATGGCAATGGCGCTACATTGACCTTGAATGGCACCCCAAAGGTGTCTCTCTCGGGAACCAATGCCAGTGATTTTTATGTCTTAACGGAGCCCTCAGAAACCGTGCCTTCAAATGACAGCACCAGTTTTGAAATCTGTTTTATTCCAGATACTGAAGGATTGAAAGCGGCAACCGTCACAATTTACAACACGGATTCTGATGAAAATCCATTTACCTTCGATATTCGGGGTAACGGGCTTGCTTCAGAGATTGAGGTTAAAGGTAATGACAATGTGATCGTCACTGGAGACAATACTCCTGCTGCGACTGATTTTACTGATTTTGGGTCAGAAGATATTCTAACGGGTAGTCAGGCTCAGATTTTCAGTATCCTCAACACGGGTAATGCTGACCTGGTTCTGTCGAACCCATCAACCTATGTGAGTATCACAGGCGACAATGCTGCTGACTTTGCCGTTACAAGCGTACCGGCTACGCCCATTGCTACAAACAACTCTACCTCTTTTACTATCACTTTTGATCCTAATGGGGATGGTCTAAGACAAGCGATTGTGTCAATCGCCAACAACGATCTTGATGAAGATCCATACTCCTTTACGATTCAGGGTCTTGGTCTGGCGACTCCAGAAATATCTGTCTTTGGAAATGGTGAGTCCATTGCCGATGGAGATAATGCTCCAATCAGTACTGATAATACTGACTTCGACAGTAAGGATATTCTGGCTGCCACACAAGAAAACACTTTCTATCTGAAAAATACCGGTAGTGGAGTGTTAACTCTAAGCGGCACTCCACTTGTGGTCCTTAGCGGTACCCATGCAGGAGATTTCCTGGTTAGCAGCCAACCCGCCGCATCATCGGTGGCACCTGGTGATTCAGTCGCCTTTACGATCACGTTTAATCCCACAGCTGTTGGTTTAAGAACAGCCAGTTTGAGTATTGCTAATGATGACGATGATGAAAACCCATTTGATTTCAGCATTCAGGGTACCGGTATTGCTAGTCCTGAACTAAATATTCTTGGCAATGGCGTGTCCATCGCCAATGAAGATGTAGCACCTAGCGTTGCCGACAGCACGATCTTTGAGGATACTATTCTTGACTCATCCAGCTGGGTTAGCTATACGATTGAAAATACGGGAAGCGCCGTCCTTACGCTGACAGGTGGATCTCCTTATATTTTCGTATCTGGTGCCCACGCCAGTGATTTTACGCTCACCCTTGTGCCACAAGCGACGATCTCTGCGGGTGGCGGAACCACTGACTTTACCATCAAATTTACTCCTAGTGGTGAGGGTGTACGGACGGCCACGATAAGTATTGCCTCAGATGACGAAGATGATAACCCCTATACCTTCAGCATTAGCGGAACCGCACTTCCCATGCCCGAACCTTTACTTGAAATGATACTTTATGTGAATGGGGAGGAGGGGACTGTTTCCGCTCCGGGGGACACTCTGACATACACCGTTTATTATTGGAACTCAGGTGTAGGTATAGCAAAAAGTGTGGTTATTGATGAAGCTATTCCCGTCCAGACGACCTACGTCGAGAACTCAGCGGCAGGTACAGGAATGACCATCACTTTTCAACACGAAACCGTTAATGAATACAATTCATCCCAGACGGCTCCCGTCACAGGTATCAGGTATGAACTCACGACAGATTTGGCTTCTGACCCTGACGGTAATGACCAAAAGACTTTAAGCTTCAGGGTTGTGGTTGATTAGCTACCCAAGATATCACCACCATACCGGGGCTAGCATGAAAGTATCAACACATTACATAAAGGGAATAAACATGCCCAGAATCATTACTTTGCTCATTGTAACATTGATAGGTATTTCCCTAGTGGCTCAAACACACACAGGAGACAACATGTCAGGTTTTAAGCTTATTGAAAAACGCTTCGTGAAAGAAGTTGATGCAGAATGCCTGTTGTTTCAACACGAGCGTTCAGGTGCTCGTTTGCTAAAAATTTCAAATGATGATTTGAACAAGACCTTCTGCATAACCTTTAAAACCGTTACTGAGTCAGATGCTGGAACGCCCCATATTATGGAACACTCTGTTCTAAATGGCTCCAAAAATTTTCCTGTAAAGAGTCCTTTTGATATTTTGTCCAAGGGTTCTCTAAACACGTTTCTCAACGCCATGACGGGCAGCGATATTACACTCTATCCTGTATCCAGTATGAATGATAAAGATTTCCGCTCCCTCATGCATATCTATCTCGATGCCGTGTTCAATCCCCTTATTTATGAAGATTCCCGTATTCTGGAACAGGAGGGCTGGCACCACGATCTTGAACATGCCGATTCGAACATGACTTATAAGGGTGTGGTATATAATGAGATGAAGGGCGCCTTTTCAAGCCCAACCCGGGAACTGGGTTACCTCGTAGACCAACAGCTTTTTCCAGATACACCCTACCGGTTTTCGTCAGGCGGGTATCCTGATTCAATCCCCACGTTGACCTATGACGACTTTATAAATTTTCACCGTAAATATTATCATCCTTCCAATTCATATATTTTTCTGTATGGTGATGGTGATACTAAGTCAGAGCTGGCCTTTATCGATGAGCATTACCTCTCCAACTATACGAAATCTGATCAAGTTATTGATATTCCGTTACAGCAAGCCTTTGAAGCAATGCGAACAGGGAGTGGCGTCTATTCCGCTACAGAAGATTCTGAACTGGAGGGTAACACTTATCTCTCACTTTCTTTCGTCATTGGTCTGAGTACAGATCAACAGCTTAGTCTGGGTTTAAGGGTCTTAACGCAAGCGCTTTTCAACAATGAATCTGCCCCAGTCCGCCTGGCTCTCCAGGAAGCCGAAATCGGTAAAGATGTGGGGGCCTGGGTGGATGATTTAAAGCAGAATGTTTTGCACGTGCAGGTTCAAAATGCCAACCCTGATGAAGCAGAAAAATTCAAACAGATCGTTTTCGAAACCCTGGAGAAAGTAGCCAGGGACGGACTTGATAAAGAGGCAGTGACTGGAATTTTGAACCGTATGGAATTCAATCTCCGTGAAGGAAACACGCCCCAAAAAGGGCTTTACTACAACCGCAAAGCTCTGACCAGCTGGTTCTGGGCTGACGAACCCTTTAGTGGCCTGGAATACGAAAAGCCACTTGCAGCATTCAAAGCAGCGCTTCCAGCAGGTTATCTAGAAAACCTTATTACCCAGCAAATAGTCAACAACCCCCATGCCCAGCTCTTCACTTTAAATCCTCAACCTGGTCTTGAGGGCGAAAATGATAGTCGTACCAATGCAGAGTTGGCGGCTTATAAAGCAAGCCTTTCGACTGATGAAGTAACCCAACTGGTTGAGCATACCGCCATGCTGGTAAAATATCAAAAATCAGAGGACACACCTGAAGCCCTGGCAACCATCCCCCTCCTGGATCTCGAAGATATTAATCCAGATGCTGACTGGTTTGTGGCAGATGAATCACGCGTTTCACGTATACCCTATTTGCATTATGATACCTTCACCAATGATATCAGTTACATCAGATTATTTTTTGATCTTCGTGTTTTGACTGAGGAGCAACTTCCGTACGCTTCTCTCCTGGCCACCTTGCTGGGTTCTATAAGCACTGAAAACTATACCTTTGGTGAGCTTGACAATGCCCTGGATACACACCTTGGTGGGTTTAGCACGTATTTATCAAGCTATCTTGAAAACCGTGATGATGATAAGCTGATCCCAAAGTTTGTTCTATCCACGAAAGCCATCTCCTCAGATCAGTCCAAGGTTTTTGATTTTTCAGAGGAGATTCTGAGGCATTCTCAACTTGATGATATCGAGCGCATTGAAGACGTGTTGACGCGACATCATTCGCGCTTATCTGCCAACGTGAAACGGGATGGTCTGGGCTATGCCAGGACGCGCCTTTTTTCATACACGACCAAGGCAGGCATGCTTAATGAGCTCACTGGTGGTCTGGAATACTATTGGTTCATCAGTGACCTGGTAGAGAATTTCGAAAGTAAGCATGGGGATGTAATAAAGGAGTTGAAGAATGTTTCTTATTTACTCTTCAATAAAAAGAATCTGATCGCCTCCACTACATGTTCTGATGATGCAATGAGTGTTTTCAGAAAAGAGCTCAAGGGTTTCTCGAAAGGTCTTGGAAAACAAAAGCTTGAATTTCAGGAGTGGAAGCTTGAGTCAGCAGTCAGAAACGAAGGTCTCATGGCAGCCTCAAAGGTTAATTATGTTCTTCAGGGAGCAGACTTCACTGATCTTGGTTATGAGTGGGACGGTAAGATTCGTGTCCTCAACCAAATCATATCCCGGGAATGGCTCAAGAATCAGGTTCGCGTAATTGGTGGAGCCTATGGCGGTTTTGCGCGTTTCTCTCCGACGGGTCAAGTGTACTTTGGATCATATCGTGATCCGAATCTGTCCAGCACGCTGGAGAACTATGCCAATACACCTGGCTTTTTAGAGACACTTGATGTGGACCAAAATGAAATGACACGTTTTATCATTGGAACCATTTCTGGCATGGATCGACCCCAAACTCCATCACAACGAGGCAATACTGCTGTGGCTCGTTACTTCACTAAATTAACGCATGAGAAGCTACAGGCTGAAAGAGCCGCAGTTTTATCTACATCTCTTGAAGATGTGAAGTCTTATGAGAGAATGGTATCCGATATTTTAGGAAATAGTCCAATATGTGTGTACGGTAATGAAGACAAATTAAAACAGAATGAAAAACTATTCGAAAAGCTGATCACCCTGGATTAGAAGGTTCATATCATTAGGGCTTGATTCATCACTGTCCCACCCAGGTACTCTTTCGGCCGCTTGTCAGCAGCTTTTCCTGTTGCCGGCTAACCCAGGCATCGAACGAAACACTATAATACCGCATGTTATTATGTGAATATTAACTGTTTATAAGTGCATTGGCCGCTTAAAGAAGATTGACTTCTTTTTGTACAGGAAAACCAGGGCTATAGCAATGACACCCTTTTGCACAAGCAGCCAGCCTTCATTGTCTCCCAATAATCCACAGCCACATTCAGAGTTAATTTTAAAAATAAGCAAGGCGATATTAATTATTGATCCTGCAACAGTCATTATCAACGTCAGAATGATCGCCGAATAATAATGTCTACTTGTCCAGAGACCGACGGCCAAATAAAACTCGACCAGAACTGCAACCAATCCATAATATTTAACTATTCCAGGCAAACCAGCAGCAAAAACAATTTCTCTATAGGGCTCTAAACCGAATTTAAGAAGAACAACGGTTTTAACAGTCCCTAGCAACAGAAAGATAACAGAAATTGACAAGCGTAATATCCAGACTACTCTATGCTTGAGCGTTAAGGACAACATTTCTCGTTTCCCCTTAACCACTGATGTATTTAATCACTGCGGCATCTATGTTGGCTGTTGTGGCTTTCCCGTCAATGATATCTGATATAGTCATCCCGATAAGAAAAACCCTATCGCTCCCAAACCAACCGCCTTCTATCTTTTTGTAAAAGAACACTTTTTCTTTTTTGTCTTCGCCTACGATAGGATAAGGAAGCACCCCGGTTTTGACAAGCGCGCCCGTTTTTGTGCTTACATCATAATAGAAAGGTGGTTCTGGCATGCTCGGCGGAGGAGAAGACTGATAAAAGCAGCTCAAAATAAAATCATTTTTCTCATATAACCCATAAGCGACAGAATAGCCTTTATCAGATACCTTCAATTGCTTCGCGCTAGTATTCGTGAGTATTTCAGGCAACACTATATAATTTTGGTTTTCAATTTTGAATTCAGAGACCACTCCTTGATTTGTGCGATACTTCTCTACAACATAGCCTTTTTCATTATCTATGAGAAAGATGTCACCTTTAGTGGTTATGTCGTATGGTTGCGGCACATACAATAACATAAATCCGTGTGCATCCTCGCCTGTCCTGGAGAGCTCGTTAACAGAATCAACCCCCGTTAGAGCATTGTCATATACTGTTAGCGTAAAGCCCCTTTTTGTTTGAAATAACTCCTCGTAATTTCGACGATTCATTTCTGAAATTTTGTTTCCCCTTTGAGCTTTAAATTTATCTAAGTATCGAGCATATTCCGGCCAATACAATCCACCAACATAAACTCGCTCATTAAACCAGGTCATTTTTCCTGCATAACCATGTTTTTCAATCACCCGCTTTGTGGTTAGACCGTCCCTTGCTACATGGGAGAGATAAAGCCTTCCGTTGCCCATGAAGAGAGTCAAATAAAAACTTTTCCTCGTCGGCAATATTCTGATCACTTTAAATGCTTCGGATCCATTCATTGAAACATTTAAAACTTTAACCCCGCTATGCCTGTCTCGTGATTGAATGTAAATCATATTTTTATCTGAAATGTATAACGACAAGCTGTCTAGGTATAAACCGCCACTCGCCATGCTTGTCCACCGCTTGTTAATAACGCTTTCACTTAATTCTTCTGACAACTCAATTATTTCTATCTTTCCATAAAGTGAGCATGTTACCAGGAAAACAACAATTAAACTTTTCATTATTCGCTTTTCAGCGGGGTGACATGAATGCCACCCCGCCTCCTATTATTTAGAACAACAGTCTCTTGATCCACTCTAAATCAAAACTGATCCAGATTTTGACACAGCCCCCCTCTAACTCATCAACACAAACATCGCCGGCCCAGCCACCCATATATACACCTATGAACGAATCAATTTCATCATTTTCTGCAATGACTCCTTGATCCTCAGCTGCACTTACCATTCCTACCATCAAAAGCGCCACCAGCCCACTTAAAAGGATACTTCTAAAACGATTCATAATCGTCCCTTTCTTTTTGGGTGAGTTTATTCTTTACGATAAAACTCTACCCTGTTCGCTTTTTGATTGTTTACCCCATTTTGATTGATGGAGTCTTGTTTTGTATAAAGAGGCTCCTTGGTCCACACGGTGGAACAATTTACCATAAACCAACAACTGGTTTGTAGCTACACAACTCTGATGTTCTTCGGATAGTTTGTTTGAAGATGGTTGCCTCTCGACGAAGCTATGTTAATCGAAAACTCTCTGAGATGCAAATAAAAAAGCCCACCATAAAGGCGGGCTTTTCTTAAAATGTATTTTGGTTTTATATAAAGGTGTAGTTTAAACCAAATGCCATGGATTGTTTTATCTGCCGTTTCACAGAAATATCTTTGTCATACACCATCTTGAAGTTCACATTCATATTGATGTAATCAGATACTTTTACTGTAATTGTGTTGTCCCAGTTTGCATCAATTTCATCGAAGGCAGAAAAAGCAGAAAACAATTCCAGCTTGGAAACATACACTGCTGTCTCTGAAATATTGTAAGTGAGATCCGTAACAGACTCTGCACCAAACTCGCTTTTCATGGTTTCAATCTTGGTGGTAGCTGGATCATCAGTATAGGGTGATGTATAGTCAGTCGTCACGGTCTGTTTAAATGATAAGCCCAGACGCGTAGCCAACCCTTCGCTGATATCATAACCAGCTCCAAAACTCTCTCTGAAATAACCTGGATCAAGAAAGGCCGAAATCTGAAACGAAGAATCCGTACTGTAATCCATGCCAGCAGCGAATTGAGTTTCGCCCGTTACTGCGATAAATGGATTGATCTTAGATCCCAACTTATAAGTCAGAACACTTTCCAGCTTGATTTCATCTGCAGACTTACGCATGTCAGCATCACCTGTTTTGGTGGCGCCGTAAAGGAATTTTCCCGTATTGGACCATTTGGTCTTCTGCAGGTCCTGAATAAATTTATAATTCAGGTTCATTTGCCAGGCATATGCATTTTCCCCGCCTGCTGTCCAGTTATCAAAACCGGTTTGGGTCAGGTTTAGACCCCCAAGAACAGACTTTTCCCAGGTAGCAGGAGCTTCTTCTTGGGCCATAACCAGGCTGGCCAGTATAACAGTGAGTGTGAGTGTTGCTTTCAGTAATGTTTTCATATTTTCCCTCTTCTTAAAATTCTCACCCAATTAAGGACGAAAATGCTCTTATTCAAGCTTAAACAAGCATCTCCCATTCCTGACAATACTGTGCTTATTGGTTTGCATTAATTCAGCCCCAGAGTGAAATTTGTCCCTTACTGTGGAGAAAATATTTATGTCTGATAACCAACGTTCTGTTCGCCTGCTCCTGGATTTCGACCAGGCCATCTCATGGCCAGAAATAAAAAGCGTCACGAATAAAGCCCTGTCTTTTTTCGATGCCCATTTAACACTTGAACGTGTCTCCATCACTTTTAATGACATTTTCAACCAGTCTCTGGAAGTTTTTACAAAAGACACCTCTATTCCCCACCTTTCATCAGGAGATAAACACTCTATTCCAGCCCCATCCGGGCAAAAGCAGCAACAAAATATAAAGCCAAAATATGTAGCCGATATTTCCAGCCTGCCCAACCCAACTTCAGTGGTAACCGCCCTGATCGATGCTGGCATTCAGTCTTTTTATGGTGTTCCCTTGGTTATTGGTGATGAGGTTGTCGGTTCCCTCAATATTGGTTCTCGTCAACTGGATGGTGTTTTACCTGAAACACAGGAAATCATTTACCTTCTGTCAGCCAGGCTCTCTCTAGCCCTTTTTCACGCCCAGCTACATGACAGCCTGAAACAAAAAGAGGCTGCCCTGGAGGCAAGCGAAAGAAACCATCGTGAACTGATCGATCAAGCAGCCGACATCATCCTGAAAGCAGATCTTCAGGGTCAGATAATTCAAGCGAATGTCGCGGCTACACGTTTACTTGGATATTCCAACAAAGAACTCCTCCAGATGAATTTGTCGGAATTGTTTGAGCCCGATATTTTAATAAAAAAGCCCCTCCGTTACGATCTCATGGAAGCGGGCTTGACCATATTGGCTGAACGCATTTTCCGAACAAAAGACGGTCATCATCTCCCCATCGAGATGAATTCCAGAAAGCTTTCTGACGGGACTCTCGTGAGTATTGTTCGCGATCTCTCTGAAAGGAATGTCACAAATGAATTGCTCCTTGATCAGAAAAACCAGATCACAGCCCTTTTTGATGCCACGCCAACCCCAATGTATGCCAAGGATCAAGAGGGTCGCTACACCATGCTCAATGATGCCTACTTGAAATTTTTCGGAAAAACCCGGGAAGAAATGCTTGGCAAAACAGTGACAGAGGTATGGAATTCAAAAACCTCAAAACAGGTAGCTCGAGAAGATGAGAAGCTTCTCCAGAGTAACGACCGACAGTATTATGCTTCAGAATATCTCCACGCTTCTGGGGAAATACGACAAGTTCTGATTCGCAAAGCACGCTACCTGGATGCTCAAGGAGAGCCCGCTGGCTTTGTTGGCACCTTAATGGATTATTCTGACCTAAAAGCCGCCGAGGATCGCTATGAAACCCTATTTAACAATTCGCCTGACCCTATTGTCGTTCATGACGGGAAAGTCGTTCTTGCTGCCAACCAGGCTGCCATCAGGTTTTTCAAGGCAGACAATCCTGATAAATACCTGAACATTTCTCTTTCTGAATTTATTCATCCCTCTTCAATTGAGGACTCGCGTCTTCGCATAAATGAACTTCTGACATCTAATGTCCAAAATGAGTTGATGAAACAGAAATTCATTATTGCCACTGGCGAGGTTCGCGATGTGGAAGTCATGGCAGTGCCAATCAAACACCAGGATGAGGTCGTAATTATGACTTCCTTTCGGGATGTAACCAGCGAGCTGATGACACGCGAAGCTTTGCTAAATAGTGAAGAAAGATATCGGAGAGCCTTTAAGTATTCACCAACAGCCATGGTGCTCCACGACAAAGGTGTCTTGTTGGATGCCAATCAAGCTGCTCTTGATTTTGCAGGAGCCAAAACCCTGGATGAAGTCCTGGGTATGGATCTTTTTCGTTTGGTCCACCCCGATTTCCGCGAGGCGGTTTTTGAGGGACTTGAGCACCTGTTGGAAACAGGGACGCCAATTGAAGGGGTTCGAGAGCATAAATACCTCACCCTGCTTGGGGAGGAACGGTGGGTTGAGGGCAGTGGAGTTCCTGTTAAACAGGCCGATAAAACCCTTATCCTACTCTCTTTTAATGATATTCATGATAGAGTGACTGCCCGCGAACAGCTGGAAAAAAGTCAGCAACAACTTGAAGTTATCACCGGACATTTAACCAGCTACCTCTTCCTGCTTGATCTCGATTTATCCGTCTTATATGTCAATCAGGCTACAGCAAAACTGATGGGCACCGACAGCACCAATCTGATCGGACCACCCCTTAAAAAGATCATCCCCTCCAAGGAACTTGCCCTGGGGTCAAAATATCTACCAAAACTATTAAAGGGTGAGGTTTGCAATTTTTCCCATCACTATATTTCCTCAAGGCTGGGCGAAATGGACTTTATCATCACCATGATTCCAGTGAGAGGTGATGATGGCCAGACCCTGGCTATTCTGGTGCAGATGGATAACGTGAGCGAGATCGAGTCAGCGCGCAAGGAAATTGCTGAAAACAAAGAACTCCTTGAACTGATTGTTGATACGATTCCCGGCTTATTCTCTTATACCGACATGAATGAAAAATATCTTTATGTAAATGAGACCTATGCTAACTGGTATGGCTACAAAAAGTCTGATGTTATTGGCAAATCTTTTGCTCAAATCATTCCGCCTGATATCTATCAGGAGATGAAACCCTATCTTGCAAAAATCCCCGCGGGTGAGCAACTTTCTTATATGCAAACGCTGAGGGGACCCGATGGTCGAGACCATATTCTGGACATCCGCAACCTTCCTCATTTTGACAAAAACAATAAGCCGAAGGCCTTTCTAACATCTCTTCAGGACGTAACTGAAAAAAAAGAGGAGGAGGTTTTTCGGGATTCACTTCGTCGGCTTGCCCGTAACCTCACCGTCTCACTGGAGCCGCGCGAGGTTGGAATAATCGCTGCTTCTCTGCTTCACAACCTTTTTGGGTATGACGCCTTCGCCTTATATAAAATCGATCTCGACAAAAATCTAGCTGTCGGGTTGTTTTTACAAGACACGTTTGCCGGAGAGGATAAACCGATTGAGGTCGAGACAGAAGCAATTGCCCTGGACATAAAAAACGAAGCGACAACCCTCGTCTTGCCAACACCCGTTTTGTTTAACCGTAAAGAATTCGAAGCAAAATATTCTATTTCTCCTTTTGGAGATAATTCACGACATAGTCAGTCGTTGGTTTTTGTTCCCATTTTCTGGGAAGGTGTCCAAATCGGGTTGTTCACGCTTCAAAGTTATACACCTGAAAAGTTCGAAGAAGACGACTTGCCTAAGTTGAAAATTTTTGCCAATCAGATTGGTGGAGCATTAGTGAGAGCTCAAGCTGATGAGTTGATTCAAAAACAAACCAGCGAGTTAAAAGACCGCGAGCTCCAGCTTCAGGCCAGCGTGCAAGAAAAAGAAGTTCTCCTCAAGGAAGTCTATCACCGCACCAAGAACAACATGCAGGTCATTGTTGGGTTACTTGAGATGCAGGGCATGAAAACCAAGAACACTGAAACCCAGGCCGTCGTGGATGAAATGACCAACCGGATCTACAGCATGGGCATGGTGCACGACCTCCTGTATCGCTCCAGAAACCTGGCTGAGATCATGCTGGACACCTATCTCGAAAAGCTGGTTGATCGTCTCGTTCTCGCCTACAAAACAACCCTGGGTGAAATCATACTTGATTGTCAATCCGCTACTATTCCAGTAAATATTCAAACTGCCATTCCTCTGGGGCTTGTGATAAATGAAATCGTCAGCAATGCCTTGAAATACGCCTTCCCAGACCAGCGAGATGGTAAAATCCTCATCCGAACTCAGCCTTATGGAGAAGGGGGTCTCACTATCGAAATCGGAGACAATGGTGTGGGCATGCCTGAGAGTGTTGACCTCAGTACTTTTGAGACGCTGGGTATGCAGATCATACATGATATCGTTGATCTCCAGCTTTTTGGTGAGCTTGAAACATCAACCCGCGAAGGGGTAAAGTATTTTATCACAATTCCCAACCTGAAGTTAGATTAACAGCCGGACTGACTTAACAGTTCAGCTTTGGCTGTAATTTTTCCAGGGAGATTTCTATATGGCAAACCAAACACGCATCCTTCTGGTTGAGGACGAGGTTATTACAGCATCTTCTCTCAAAATGGGTCTTGAGAGCGCCGGATATAGTGTCTGCCCCCTGGCTACCCGTGGAGAAAAAGCCATTAAAATTGCCGCCCTGGAACACCCTGATGTCATTTTAATGGATGTCAACCTGCCTGGTGGTTTGAATGGAATTGAAACAGCTCAAGCCATCCTGAAAACATCAGACAGTAAAATTATTTTCCTCACGGGATATCAAGATGATGAGATTATCGAGAAAATCAACGCCTTGAACCCCCTTGGTTATCTCGTGAAACCGGTCAGTATTGAGCGCATCCGCAATATTCTTGACGAAAACTTTTAGTAACACCTCATCATTTAAAGAGAAATCTCTACAAATGAAAAAACTTATCCTCCTTTTTATTCTTGTATGTTCCGCCATGGCTCAGCCTCTATTTAATTAAGAGCCAGAGGTTCGGGTTCGAATCATTAACACCCTTGATACACTCAACATCTCTTTGCAGGGAAAATGGTCCTTTCGCAACACTGCGGCAGCAAAGATGACCCTGCCTGCAAACGCTAAGATTCGGCTTATCAAAGAAGGCGGACAGATCTCCGTTTTTGATACCAGTGGCGCTCTGCTCGCTAAAACCCCCTCGTTTATGTTTCGATCAAATAGCGACACATCAACCATAGAAGTTGAATCTGTCCCCTATGGGGTAGGCTGGTGGTGGGCCGGTGTGGAAAACCGGATTTATGAGGGTAATTTTCATATCTACCTTGGCACGAACCAAGAAATGAACGTCATCGTTCAATTGCCCCTCGAAACCTATTTAAAAGGTGTCGTACCCTATGAAATTGGCGGCACCTCACCTCTGGAGGCGCTCAAGGCTCAGGCAGTAGCAGCCCGATCGGAAGCCGTGATTGCTCTCACCTCAAAACTATATAGTGGTGAATTCTACGACCTGACTTCTGATGTGGAATGTCAGGTCTTCAGCGGCAACAAGAAGCGCACGGAACGCTCTGATCAAGCCGTTCAAGAAACTGCTGGACTGATTATCAGCGAAGGTGGACAACCCATGAATGCCTACTATGCCTCAAACTGTGGCGGCCGGGCTGAGTTGATTAAGAATGTCTGGCCCGGTCGGAATCGACTGGAAAGCTACCAGGTTTCCCTGCCAGATAATGAGGGGCGGAAAGGTCCTAATCTAAAAAGGAACTGGCGAGCCAGGCGCTGGATTAACGCCTCTCCCAGTGTCTATTGTAATCCTGACTCAAACACATTTTTGCCCAACTGGAGTAAGAAAAACTTCCGCTGGTCACGTGAGTTCAGTGTTCAAGAGCTTACTGATATGCTCACAAATGACAACGAACTCGGCTTGTTTAAAAAAATTCGTGTGTTAAAACGCGGATCCTCTGGTCGCATTTATAAGGCCCGCGTTATTTTTGAGAAGGGCAAGCTAAACATAGATGGAGAACTCACTATTCGACAGTTATTCAGTCCTTCGTTGATGAGTTCTGCTTTTTATGTAAAGCGAGAGGGTGCTAAAGTTGTATTGCATGGTGCTGGCTGGGGACACGGTGTGGGTATGTGTCAAAGCGGTGCTGTAGCCCAGGCTACCCTGGGTCACACCTTTGACCAGATTCTCAAGCACTATTATTCAAAGGCTGATCTGCTGAACATCTATGCCGATTAGGTTGTGTTTTGACCAATTGACCTACCTTTTATTTGATTCTTCTATCAGGCTTAGTTTCAGCTCTCGAACCTTATCCGATAACAATACATCTTCTTGTCGGGTCAGGTTGCCAGCTGTTTTGAAGAGCAATGCTTCCAGAATACCAACACTGACAGCCGCAGCCTCCAGGTTTTTTTCTGGTTTGCCTGTTAAGGGGTTCGGCGTTTTGCCCAATTGTGACCAGGCTCCTGCACTAAGTTGATTCACCAGCAAGGAAAAGAGTTGTTGATGTTTTATCTGATTGCTCGCCATGTTTATACTCTCATTTCTATTTTAAAATCTGACTAAGGTCAATACTGTCATCATCCCGCTCTACGACGAGAATTCCCGACATGGGCACAATAATATACTTTTCATCCTGATATTTTATATCAATGGCGAACTTCTTCAAATACAGGGCATAGTCTCCCACTTCAATCTCCAGGGGAATGTATTTCACCTTGCTGGAATCTGATGTCTGCCAAACATCCTCATCGCCCTCGGTGCTGGCCAATGGCGTTCCCGGTCCTACAGCCACAACAAAGCCACCCTGAACCGACTCTTTCTCAGTAACGGTGGGTGGTAAATACAGACCGGAGGAGGTGCGATCCTGGCCTGAATCGGGGTAAATGAGCACCCGATCACCAATAACTTTGAGTTTATCTAGATTTTTTGTCATATCATTTTCCTATTCTAATTGCGCCATAAACTAATATGCCTCTACCTGTTTGTGGTGAACCTTTTTTTCTACAATCTGCCTTCGCCGAAACGGCTACGCCCGCCTTCCTTAGTACGAAGTACGGCGGACAGGCGCAGGCAGGCTAAATCTACGAAGAAGACGAATTTTGTTATCGGTGTTGCTCTTCGTGCTTACTCACAGGGAGTTCAGGGGTAGCCCCTTGTAAGCTGTTGACTTGAGCTTCCGTGGAAACCCGGTGTAATCTGTGGTAAAAAAGGGCATATTTGTTACAGGTTGAATTTTCTTAACAACAGCTACGTCAACGATTAGTTTGATGCAAAAAATTGAATAATGAATAATTGGGAGATATAAATGAGCACACAAACAACTGGAGCAGAAAACATCCGCTGGGATTTGAGTGAACTTTTTTCAGGCCTGGATGATCCAAAAATTGAAACTGTTTTAAATGAAAGCCGTCAAAAAGCTGAATGTTTTGTTGAACAATACCGGGGTAAACTGGGAGACCTCTCCCCTGAATCCCTAGCAATGGCCTATAACGAATTGGAGGACATCAGTGGTCCCCTCTATCGTCTCGGCATGTTTGTAAATCTTGAATATGCTGTTGACACCGCTGATGACAAAATCAAAGCCCTTCTGGGAAAAATCGAACAATCCTCTTCAACCACTTCAAACCTCCTGGTCTTTTTCTCCCTTGAGTTAGGCAATCTTTCTGATGATCAATTTGCCAAGTTTGATGGCGCGGAAGTTTTGAAAGATTTTGAATATAAAGTCGCTAAAATGCGGAGGAATGCCCACTACAACCTCTCTGAAAAAGAAGAGCAGGTTATGAACCTTAAAGATTTGAATGGTAGCAATGCTCATCAAAAACTTTATGGTGAACTTACGGCTTCATTTTCTTTCGAGTTCGAATTGGATGGTGAAACCAAAACGCTTAACGGGGATCAACTGCGGGCCATGAGACAGCATCCAGATGCCGATGTTCGTCAAAGAGCCATGAAACTGTTTTTCTCCCGTTATGAAGACAACTCTCTTGTAATCAATCACCTCTACAACAGTCTTGTTAAAGACCATGGCATTGAAATAGCTCTGCGCGGTTTTGATCAACCCATCAGCACCATGAACACCCATAACGATTTGAGCGATGAGGCTATTCAGGCGCTCAACGATGTAACCACTGAATCCTATTCTCTGGTGAACCGCTATTACAAGCTGAAAGCCAAGATGCTCGGCATGGATGAGATGACCCTGGCTGATATCTATGCTCCCCTGCCACAGTCATCAAAGGCCTACCCCTTCGAAGAAGCCAAGACCCTGGTTTTGGATGGCTTCAAGTCCTTCGATAATGATTTTTATGAAATGGCCAAAACCATGTTCGATGAGAACCGTATTGATGCACCCGTAGAACCTAAAAAACGCGGTGGCGCCTTCTGTGCCAGCTCTACTCCAGATCTGAAGCCTTATGTTCTCTTGAACTACACCGGCAAGGTTCGCGATGTTTCTACCATGGCCCATGAATTAGGACACGCCATCCATGCCATGTTATCCAGCAAACAGAAATTGATGAATTACCATTCTATTTTACCGCTGGCTGAAACCGCCTCCATTTTCTCAGAAATGGTCCTCACAGATTCTCTCTTAAAGAAAGAGACTGATGTAGAGGTCAAAAAATCCATGCTCACCGGCAAGCTGGAAGATATTTTTGCCAGCTCACATCGTCAAAACATGTTCAGTAGCTTTGAGGTCGCCTCACACAAAGCCATCAATGAGGAGTTGCAAAGCCCACAGGCACTGTGTGAACTCTATACTGTGGAATTGCAAAAGATGTTCGGTGACAGTGTGAATATCACCCCGGAGTATGCCTGGGAATGGTCTTCAATCCCCCATATTTTCAATGTGCCTTTTTACGTTTATGCCTACAATTTTGGCAACCTGTTGGTCTTCGCCCTATATCAGAAATACCTGGAAGAAGGCGACTCCTTTATCCCTAAATATAAAAAGTTCCTCTCCATGGGCAGCTCAGCCAGCCCAGCTGATTTAACTGCCCTTGTCGATGCCGATATTAATCATCCTGATTTCTGGCGGAAAAGCCTGAAGTACATCGAAACGCTGGTGGATCAACTGGAAACACTGGTAGACTAATTGGGCTTTATCTTAACCTTGCGAAGGTTTTAAACCTTCGCAAGGTTATATTCTTCCATGAAAATCAAAAATTCAACAAACATAGATGTTGTACTTAATGAAATTGGCGCGCGATTGACCCAGCAGCGTGTTCATGCAAAACTCACCCAGGCAGGATTGGCCAAAAAGGCCAGTGTTTCCAAGCGCACGGTTGAGCGTATTGAAGCAGGGAGTTCTGTCCAGTTTTCAACCATGCTCCAGGTATTGCGTGTGTTCAAACTGTTGGAGCCTTTTGGTCTGGCTCTGAACGCAGAAAAGAGTGGAGCCCCCGCCAAAAAAGCGACAAAACCGGTTAAGGCCGTGAATAAATCCTCGGATGAACCCTCAAAAAAAAGTCATTCCTGGGGATATTAGGTTTTTTTGCGAAGGTGTGAGCGCTGCTCCTTTATCGCCGCTTTTAAACCCCTAACACTCTCAGCCTGAAGCATATAACGCATCATGCGGAAAGCAATAAACTCTGGACCGAAAAGACGGATACTCCTGGCCAGAAAAAAAACAGGTCTTACAAAAAGAAGATTCATGAAGGTCCTGTAAAGGGGTGAAACATCAGGAAATCCAGCCATTTTTACAAAGCGGCTGGGCAAAACAGGGTAAAGCTCTGGGTAGTCTTCCAATAACTTTGGAACACCCTCTTTCCCAAACGCATACTTCAAAGCCAGGCTGGCTCGCAAGGAATAGTGGAGACAATAGGCTACGGCTTCTGGCTCATAGTGAATCTGGTTTTGTTGTTGAGCACTAATACGGTGGGCCAGATCGATATCTTCGGCTTCGGGATGGTCGATGTGTTCCGCATATCCACCACACGCTTCATACACATTCTTGCGGATCGAAAAATTTGCTGTATTTACATATCGCAAGGGCGGCGAAGAATGTGAGCCTGTTTTGGCAGCCCAGCGCCGGGTGCTGCGATAATCACCATCCAGAAAACGGAACCAGCGGTTTTTCTTTACAAAGGCAGGTAGGTAAATTTCTCCCATTACTGCTGCTGTTGCCTCTGTTTTAAAGGCTTCGAGGTGTCGATACAACAACCCTGGTGAAATTTCCAGGGCACTTTCCAGAAAAAGAATGATCTCATTCTTGGCTGCTTCTACACCAAGGTTGCGACTTCTAGCTCGATTTGTAGATTCGTCTACTGAAACAAATATTAAATCAAAAGAGAACTGATACTCCTTTAAAACGGCTTTAACCTTATCTGTCAAGCCCTGTAAAACCATTATGACTTCAAAGTCCAGGTCCTCATGTTCTAGACGCTCACAATCTGTCAGAACCCGCACACAACCACCGGGGTCGGCGTTGGCAAAAATAACGATGCTCAGTTTAGGCCAGGTCACGAGGTAATTCCTTTATCCAGTTCTGCTTGAGGTAAATATTATAGACGGATCGTATCACCGCTTCAACACTATGGGTCTGCTCTACCCAGGCTCTACCAGCTTTCTTTTTTTGAATAACCAGATCCCTATCTGAGATCAACTTTACCAGGTCTTCATAAAGCGTTTCCTTGTGGATATTCACAAAAGGGTGTTTTCCCAGAAAGGTTTCATATTGTGGGATGAGGTTGGTGCAACAGGCCAGGCCCATGGAAAAAGACTCCACCGAGTTCATCCCGTAACCCCAACCACCAAGATTGGCAACTTGATCTATATAAATATCACATGCTGCCTTCTTCTGAAGTGTCACAGCGTGAGGCTCGTTTTCAATCAAGACAAATTCGACACCGTGATTCTTTTCCAGTTTTTGACATGCTTCAATAATGATATCGGAACCTTTCCAGTAGCGGTCTCTGGTGGCATGACAAATTTTCAAGGGCTTGTTGAGCTCAAATCGAGGCGTGTGGTTATTCACTTCAAAAGGTAAAAACACATATTCCATATTGGAGTGCTTTTCCAAAAGATCCAGCTCGCTCGATGTGTTGATATCCACCAGCTTATCAATCCGGGGGAAAACGCCTCGGGTGCGCATGTCCACGCCATGATAGTTGGCAATGATGTGCTTACCCTGCTTTTTCAACTCATCAAAAGGCCAAGCTGATGTTCTCAAAAATCCGTGTCCGCCTTCAAGGTGGTAAATGTCATAATCCAGGAGGCCGTGTTTCTTGAAATACTTCTTCAGTAAGGGTTTCCAGAGCTGGTCTCGCATGGCAAAAAAGAGGGCTCTCTGGAAAGACGGTTTCCACTCTGGCGGATAGCCCTCAGCATCCTCATACAGTTTGCTTTCATCAGTCAAAAAGCTTTTGGCCTTTTTAAAGCTATCTGATTTAGGTAGCAGGGGGAGGTCTAAACAAATGTCTTCGGGAAAACCCTCGGCTGTAGGAAAGAGGGTCACAAAGTTGGCTTCATTCCCCAGTTTCCTGTGGGCATCCACAAAGAGCTGGAGGGTCCCTGAGGTATTTTCAGAGCGCAAATAGAGAATTTTTAGCGGGCGTCCCATGCGTTCCTTACCAATAGGTGTAGATACAGACGATACTGTCTTTTAGACAACTCTATATCTTGTTCGATTTGTTTAGCCAATCGTTCTTCGATTAATTTTGGAAGTCCAAACATTTTCATGAATGACCATACTCCGGGGTAAAGTAGAATCATCTTTTTCAGCTCGGGATGTTTCTTCAGGAGCGCTGGCAAGCCAATCTTTCCATATTCTTGAAGTCGGACCTGTATCTTTTTATGGTTTTCTATTTTGACCCGCTGAAGGGGGAAATCTGGAATAATCCTTCGGTTCTTGAATCCTGCTTGATCCAAACGATAAACCAGGTCTATTTCATGTCCGCCATAATGATTCATGCTTTCATCAAACCCCTTCACATAACAGTACACCTCCTTTTTGATAATCGCGGCTGTAAACAAGCTATTTTTGATGGGTAGTGTGTCTGGTTGTGGGGATAGTCGTTCTTTTTGGCCGGACAAAAAGACCTGAAATTCAGTGAGCGGCAAGCCGGGATCTGGCTCAAGCAGATGTTGGGCAAAGTCAAACTGGTTAGATTCAATGAACGCTGAGACTCGACTAAGATAATCTTTGGGTATTTTCAAAAAAACAGAAAGTAGAATGAGAAACTCTCCGCCAGCCTGTTTCACACCACTATTCCGCGACGTAGCAGCCCCTCTCTGAGACTTATGATGGATGATTTGCCAGTTTGCCAGAGGGTTGTCGCCTAGAGTCAGGGGTGTTGAGGATCCGTCATCAACAACTATCAGTTCCCATATCAGGTCTGTTTTATTTGCCCGAAGCTCAATGAGCATCCGATTGAGATTCTTTTGATCTTTATAAACCGGGAGTATGATAGAAACCATTATTTTTGATCACCCAGAAGGGTTGCCTGGCTATTATTGAATCTTCTCACAAGTAAATGTGTTTTCCTTTCGTGTGGTTGATCCTGAGAAATTAAAGCCAAACCTCTCGGGATGAAGTACATTGTGATCACATTAAACAAAACATATTGTCTTTGCCATTGATTAAGAACGTCATTTTTATTTTTCACAGTTAAAAAAGATTGAATTCTTTTTTCATTCTGGGCCTGATCATCAGAATCCGTCTGACAAAAACAATCTTTCTTTAAAAACCTTTTTCGTCTTGGTTTTGTTCCATATAGATTGGTTGAATTATGTCAAAGCCAGAAAACAACATCTCTCTTAGAAAATTTCCTTTTCCCTATAAATCTATGTTTTCTATTTGCAGCGATGTAGATCATGCTGTGTCACTACCAGCCTATGTGGAGTTCATGCGCTTTCTCAACACAGATCAAAACACTGTTTATGGTAAAGGGCTAAACCTGGAGGTTTCCAACAGTTTTTGGTTTTACAATGGCGAAGATGATGATCAACTCAGTTATTTTAAAGGTTTAACACAAAACGAATCTCGTTTTGCCCCATTTTGTCGTGATTTATGGCAATCCGGCCATATGGACACCCAACATGGTTATGGAAATTTTAATGCCGGTGGCTTTGAGCGACGATTTGCTGAACAGGCCATAGAGGTTTTAGAACATCATGGGGTTCATCTTCCGGTTTGGGTAAACCACGGAAATGATCTGAATCATCAGAAGGTCGGGAATTATCCGGATTTTCATGGTGGGAAACCAAACAGTAAGGCCTATCACCTGGATCTTCTTCGTGAATATGGTACCCGTTTTTTTTGGGCAGGACGCACCACCCACGTTGCTGGGCAGGATGCTACTTTTTCACTTGGGAACCAGTTTCAGCAACGACTCCAAAGGCTGGCTTTAATAACCAAGTATCGAAAAACCCAGCGACCACTTCCCGACCCCCTTAATCGCCTTTTGATTCCAACGAAAATGGAGGATGGGAGTCAAATTTTAGAATTCCAGCGCTTTATCTCTAGATATGGAGAGGTTATAAACACCGACTTTCACGATCTTGCCCTCCAGCTCACAGATGCCGTTCTAGCCTCGTTGGTCAATAGCAATGGCTTTATGTTGCTTTACACCCATATGAATGAGAATCTGCCTGAGGGAGGGGCGTTTCCACCCCGCGTCTTAGAGGTTTTTCGGCGGCTGCAGGAGTTTGCTCAAAGACGGTCTCTCTTGGTAACCACTTCATCTAGGTTATTGACCTATGCAAATTTGATCCAACATTTGACTTTAAACATTGAACACGGCTCCGGACGATTAAAAATTCTTCTGGGACGCGACGATCATCGGGCCTTATCAACTATTGACCTTCAGGGGCTCTGTTTGTATTGTAACGAGCCTGCTTTACTACAAGTGTTTGTTGATGGGGATAGTGTCGCGCTACAAGTGAATCCACCAGATGAAAGTGGAAGGAAATCTGTAAGCATTCCCTGGGTTCCGCTGGAATACCCCTTTTGATCAATTGTCTAGGGTCTCAATGGATGTGGTCTATTTTTTTGGGTCTCTAATATTTACATGGTTGAATTCATGATTTAAGCGTAAAGTCGTTGTTGAAGGAGTCTTTTGTGGTGCGATCTATCTTTTTAATCATTCAGGTCCTTTTTTCCCCACTCTTTTGGATTCAGAGCATCAAGCGCTTTCGTTTTTTTGTTCATGATAATGTTTTAGCCATCCCAAAGATTGCTGGCATTGGGAAAAATACCACCATCTCTCCCACAGCTGTTTTTGCCTATCCTGAAAATATTACGCTTGGGGAAAATTGTCTTATCAATCATAATAATCGACTCTATGCAGGACCTGACACTAAAATTTCTCTTTCTAATGGTGTCATGATCGGACCTGATGTGTTTATGACAGCTGATTCCTTTTCCAAATCCATGACAGAAAGCACCTTGTCGCACGCTGGTTCAGTAGGTGATATCACAATCAAAGAAAATGTAAGAATTGGTGCTCACGCGGTGATTCTTCCAGGTGTAACCATTGGTAAGAATGTAGCCATTGGTGCCGGTTCAGTAGTTACCAAAGATATTCCAGCTAATGTGGTTGCAGCAGGCAATCCTGCCAGGGTTGTAAAGGAATAAGGGTTCTTTGTAGTACCGTGAGTGTGTTGGTTAAGGATTGTTTAAACACTGAACTCCTCGCATCAGATGAAAAATGAATCCTCCACATGGTCTGCAAGGGGCAGTTAGCGCTTAAGGAGCTCTCCTGAAATTTGTCGAAGCGAGAGAACACCCACCCAATCCAGGACAGGGAAGTAAACCACTACAAGCAAGAGATTGAACCAGAGGTTTTCAACCCCCGTCACAAGTGGCGTGAAAAACAAGGCTGCTAAAACGGCAAAGGTCTTGATCATTTTGATAAAATCATAGGGAATCGGGAAAAACCGACGGACCGTAAAATAGATGATAATGCCCTGTATGATATAGGTCAACACCAGAGCGTATCCTGCAGAAAGAAAGCCCCACTCAAAAACAGAAAGAAAAACCACATTAGCGGTGATATTTACGAGGAAACCAACCCCTGTAAAAAGGGGGATATACATGGTTTTCTTTTTGATGTATGCCCCTACGATAAAATTTTGCGATAAGCCAAAGAGCATATTCCCCAGCAAAACAAAGGGCACAACTTTTAAGCCTTCATGATAACTGGGTGCAATTATATAAATGCCTCCCCAGGGTATCATCAGTAAATCCACCAACACAAGAGACACCGCCAGATAAATAAAGCCTGTTACTGCAACAAACAGTGTAAAGATTTTAGCAAAGAGATAAGGCGCGTCTGGATCCTCTCCCCTTGAAAGGTAAAAAGGCTGCCAAGCGAAGCGAAAGGCCGTAATCAACAAAGCCATGACCACACCGATCTTGTAACCCGAGGCGTATAGACCTACAGTATGCTCTCCCAGGAAATGCTTGATTAGAAAACGATCACTCACAGTAATAAGAATTAGAAAAAACACTGCTGGGACAGTGGGCAATCCATATTTGAGAATATCCCGCCAGATAACCTTGTCCCACCGGAAACGAAACTCCCGCCAGAGCACAGGAGAGCTGAGTAAAAACTTGGCTCCAGAACTAATGGCGTTGGATAATAGAATTCCCGTAAGACCCATTTTTTGAATGGCCACGAAATAGATATTTAGAGATAGATTAACAACCACCTCTACAAAGACGATGAGTACATAGTTTACTGGTTTATTGACGGCGCGATAATAAACAATAGGTAGAAAGGCTAGTCCATCAAAAAGAATAATCAAGGTCAGGTAGGTCAGTATTATTGATCCTGAGGGAACCGACAAAAAGCCTTCTGAGAATGTGGGCAGCAGCAGATAAACGGCTGTTGATAAGAGAAAGGTTGAAACAAAAATACTTGTATAGACAGTGTTTAAAATTTGTTTGCGTTGTTCTATGTCCTTTTCAGGGATAAAAAACCGCATAAACGCTGTATCCATGCCGTGGATAAAAAACACATTGACCAAAGCAATAAATGAGTAAATCAGACTGTAGATACCATACTCTTCCGTGGCAATGAGATTGGTGTAGAATGGTAGAAGAAGAAAAGTCATCCCCCTGTTGAGAATATTGCCAATCCCATAAACCAGAGTGTGTTTGGAGAGTTGTTTAATGCTTGAAGCTGTTTTACTCATTCAGCAGGACCCCAAACTTCAAACAGGGGTCGATATTCAAGAAAATCAACGGGGTAATAGGTCAACATGTTGAGTTTTTTCAGAAACAGGGGTTCTGACTCAGATTCGAAAGTCTTTTTTAGCTCATAGTTTCGGGCAGTACACAGGGAGTCAAAGCGGGTGGCCATCTCGCGTGAGTTTTCAAAACGCACACTACTGCCCTCAAACCAAAACCGATTCACAACGGCCCAGTCAGCACCTGTTGCCCAGGTCTCTGGAAATTCAAGAGACTTTATATTGCGTCCAGAATAGCGTTTGGAGGCCCAGACATCCCAGCCAGCCCGAAGCCAATCGGCGTTCTGTCCAGCATAGTAGGGCTGAGTAATGATTTTGGTTTCTGGATTCGGCATGTTATTACCCGCCCAGCGAAAAGCTTTTTGCATGACAACCTTATCCTGGAAGTGTCCGTGAGAATGGAGCAGTGTGCGGACAAACATGGGTGAAAAGAGAATAATTCCCATCAAGACAAATGCCACCACCGTTACTCTTGATGACACACCGCTTGATAACAGTGTTTTTCTAAGTGAGTAAAAAGCCCGAACAATGCCTTCTGCACCAATAAGAAACATGGCTGGCATGATGGGCATAAGCAGGCGTGGTTTGACGCCAAAGTATATTACTGAAAGTGAGCCCAAAACAACCCAGGGCACAATCAGCCAGAAAACATCTCTTCGTCTTTCCTTCCACAGGCCAATAATGGCCAAGACACCAAACATAGCCAGGAGAGGTGAGAAGAAATCCCATGTGAATAACATGCGATACATGATGCGAACGATGTTCTTTATATAGACAAAAACATTGAAAACAAATTGCTCGCTATAATCAAGCTGACCGTAGCCAATTTGAAATGGATTTCCGAAATGCGCATAATTGGTAACCAGTTGAATGGATATGCCAGCCAGGAATCCAAAAAATCCTAAAAGCCAGAAAGAAGGGTAGAGATGAAAGGCCCAGATCCGACGATCACCAACGAGATAGACAAGAAAGAGGGGCAAAAAGAATACATAATTCCAGCGAAAAACAAAGGCCAGGCCCAACATAAAGAAGGAAAGGAACAAGTCTCTGGGACTTTGTGTATCCAGGAACAAAAGCATGAGATAAATCGCACCCAACAGCATGGCCAGGGAGCCTGGATCAGATGCCGAGTTTATGCTATTGATGAAGGGACTCTCCGCCAGCGAAACAAAAATGGCCGCAATGATTCCAGTAGCTGGATTAAAGACTCTTTTTCCTAATAAATAGGTGAAAGCCACTGCGAGAAAGATGAAAAACATCCCGTGCCAGAAAGCACCAGACTCAGTAGAGCCTCCCAGTGCCTTGCTTAGCTGCATAAAGGGAATCAGGGTCAGGCTGGTGCCAATAGGCCAGATCGGTGTTTTCCCGTCTATGAGATACTTACCATCTTCCAGAAGACTTTCAGCTCCAGAAAAATAGGCGACGGGATCTCCATTATAAAGGTAGGGTCCCTGAAATTGCAGCCGTGGTGCGACGGTAATGAGTAACAGGACAAACAGCACGAGATAGTGCTGCTTACGGGTGAATGGTTTTATGGCCAGTTTATCCTCCTGGGCTCAATCAAAAATTAAGCTCAAAGGTATCACGGAATACGCCGCTGGCACCGAAATTTTCTTTAAATCGACCCAGTCCGAAATTGGGTTCCATGTTTACAGTGAAAATACCAAAATCCAGATAACTGTAACAATGCTCGTGACACCAGGTGATGATCTCATAAAACAAGAGATTCACTGCCCGGAGGTGTTGGTATTCTTCGATATGGCTGATATAAAAAGCCAGAACCACATCTTTGTTGACAGAAAAGTTTACCACGCCAGCGATGAGTTTTTCGTCCCAATAGGCCCCAAAAAGCCTGATGCGCTCTGGGTACAAAGCTTTCAGTTGAAGTAGTTCATCCAGGCTGTGAGTGGGCTGCACATTATGGCGAATGTTTAGATTTTCTTTTAACAAGTGGTAGAAATCAGCCCAGTCGTCAGATTCCCGGACCGTGACATCCTGTTTGATGGCCTTACGTACCGCCGTTCTGTGAGAGGCGGCAAATCGTTCCAGGTTTTTCTCTGGAGATGACTCGATGGTAAGCATGGATGAGACATCACGTTTTTTATAGGTAAAGCCATGGGTAATGAGAGAAAAGTCGAGATAATTGCTGACGGTATGCTGATAGATAGCCGGGGGCAGGGTCATTTGTATTCTGTTAAACCCCGCCTGTTTGGCATATTCACAAATGGCTTCTACAAAATCATAGCTTTCCTGAAAACTCAAGTTCTGCTGAACGATGATGCCACCATAGGAAGACCCCTGATGACTGACCAAAGCGAGACCATCACCTGTTTGAATTTCAGCTGCAGGAAAAAGCGCCTTTAATTTCCCATTCTTTTCAAGGATCAAGCTGTGGTCTTTAAAACGACCTTCGGGATGATATCCCAGGAACTTTCTCTCGTGAAACATGGTGCCGTTGTTGGCTGTGGCAACAAAGTGTTCCCAGACAAAGGTATCAGACGATGAAAAGATTCTGGCAGAAATTGACATGTGGGTTTAGCTGAGCTCCCAGTCTTTTAAAACGTCCTCGGCATGGGTTGCGACTTTGACATTCTCATAAATTTTATCGATGGATCCAGATTCATTAATCAAAAAAGTTTTTCTAAAAGTGCCCATATATTTACGCCCATACATGGATTTCTCACCCCAGACTTCATAGTTTTTTACCATCGCCTTTTCAACGTCAGCCAGCAGTGGAAAGTTCAGCTCTTGTTTGGCGATAAAATTCAGATGTGATTTCTCACTATCAATACTGACACCCAAAACGGCAATGTTACGTTTTTTGTAGGCCTCGATATTGTCACGAAAACTGCAGGCCTCCTTGATGCAGCCGGGAGTCTGGTCTTTTGGATAAAAATAGATAACCAGCTTTTGACCTTTAAAGTCAGACAACTGGACGATATTTTCATTCTGATCATTGAGCATAAAATTCGGGGCTTTATCTCCAACACTTAACATGTTTAGTTCTCCTTGTTTGGGTCAGGAACGCATGACTGGACCAGACAAACGACGTAACATCGCCTTGATCTCGGCATTAAAAATATCGTTCTCATCCATTTTTATTTTGATTGTTTTACATGCATGAATCACCGTGGAGTGATCACGGCCACCATAAAACAGACCAATGGATTTAAGTGAATTGTGGGTGAGTTCTTTCGAAAGGTACATGGCAGCTTGTCTGGCCAGGGCCACTTCCTGTTTGCGCCCCTTACCATAGATATCATCTTTTTTCACGCCAAATGATTCGGAGCAGTTGTTCAAAACATCTTCCATACTCACGATGGGTTTGGCAATCTTACCGGTGAGGTCCATAAGGACCTTATGGGCAAGTTGTAGATTAATGTCGCTTTTTGCCAGGGACGAGTAAGCCAACAAACGAATCAGGGCGCCCTGAAGCTCTCGGATATTGCTTTCAATATTGGTGGCCAGATATTCAATCACATCATAAGGCATTTCAATGCCGCTTTCCTCAGACTTTTGGCGCAGGATGGCTACCCGGGTTTCAAAGTCTGGAGAGGTAATGTCCACAGAGAGACCGGCCATAAATCTTGAGGTTAATCTTTTTTGGAGTCCAATCTCGCCAGGGGGACGATCCGTGGAAAGAATGATACGCTTCCCATTCATGTGCAGATCATTAAAAGTGTGGAAAAACTCTTCTTGGGTACGCTCTTTCTTCTTAAAGAACTGAACATCATCCACGATGAGCAAGTCGGTTTTTCGATATCTCTGACTGAAAAGCCCCGCTTTGTTCTCACGAATCGCGCTGATAAAGTCCATTGTGAATTTTTCAGATGAAATGTACAAAACCCGTTTGTTGGGGTTAAACTGATGATAGGCATTCCCGATGGCATGTATGAGGTGGGTTTTTCCCAATCCAACACCACCATAAATAACAAGAGGGTTATACATGTTGTTGTCGTTAGAGTTTACCACGGCTTCCGCGGCTGCCTTGGCAAACTGGTTGTTGGGGCCTTCGACAAAATTTGAAAAAGTGAATTGTTCGTTCAGGTTGGTTTCAAAGCCCTTGGTACGAAGGACGGGTTTTTCCGGTTCATAAAAAGGTTCTGGTGCCTGCATGTTAACACTATCATCCAACACAATGGAGTATTCAACCCGCATGGGTCTCCCACTGACTTCTGCCAGTGTGCTTTGTATGATTTCACCATAGTGAGATTTCATCCAGTCATAGAAAAACTGGTTCGGGACCTTGAGGGTTAATACCTCTTGGTCTTCGGCTAGTTGTGTCATCGGCTGAAACCAGGTCTGGAACGTCTGATTCGCTACCCTTGTTTCCAGTACAGTCTTTACATTACCCCAAAGCTCGTGGCTCAAAGCTCACCCAAAGATATATTCACAAGTTATCAACATTAATTCGACCAGGGTTTATTCTAAAACCGCCATTAAAATAAGCGGTGAATTTCCAGTACAAATATTTATTTGCCACAGATATGCACCTGCTCTCGAATTTTTGTGGGCTGGTGGTTTATTCTCGTCTTTGGGCCTTTTGGTTGTGTCAGGTATTGGTTTTTTGTGAGTCTTTAGATGAATATTTCTACTCGAATTGAGACGTTTTTGCTTCACAATATCCACTTTAAAAGAAGTTGCCTTAACTGTTTTGAAAAATTGATTTTACTGGTCTCTTTGTTATATTGGTCGGCTTTTAAAAAACATGTTATTTATTGGAGTAAAGATTTACAATGAAAAGAACCTATCAACCCAGCCGGCGCAAACGTCGCAACAAGCACGGTTTCCGCGCACGCATGAAAACGAAAAATGGTCGTAAAGTTCTGGCCCGCCGCCGCGCCAAGGGAAGAAAACGCCTCACCGTTTCCGGTTAAACAAATTAGCCGGTCAAGTATTGATGACTACCTCAAGCGTGGCCGTCGATACACCATACGGGGAATCACTTTGTACACAAAACCCACAGACATTTTGGAAGTGGGTTTTTTAATTCGTCGCAAGGCGGGGAATGCAGTCGAAAGAAACAAAACGAGACGCCTCTTCAGGGGGCTCATTTTGAATTCCTTCCTGAATTTTTCTCAGGGACAGGGATACCTGTTTCTTTTTCATCGCGCTTCCCGCTCGACAGCCCATACGCTCACCACCATTAACCAACTTTTGGCTCGTAATGAATAAGTGGATAAATATACCTTTTGTCCTGCTGATAAAATTTTATCAGATGGCTATCAGCCCACTCTTTCCTAACAGTTGCCGGTTTTATCCGACTTGTTCACACTATGCCGTTGAAGCTTTTGAAAAATTACCCCTGTGGAAAGCTCTACCTAAATCCACCTGGAGGATCCTCCGTTGCAACCCTTACACAAAAGGCGGTTTCGATCCAGTTATTAAAGAATAAGGATTCTTAATTAATATGTCCGAACAAAACAGAACGCTCGTTGCCATTGCTCTTATGGGTCTTATCCTCATGGTTTTTTTCTCTGATTGGTATCAAGAACAGGTTTCTCCTGGTAGTACAGCGCCCCAGAAACCTCACATTGAATCATCGTTTTCAACAGAATCGGATACGACTGAACAGATCTTGGCTGTCAGCAAGCCGTTGACCCCTACACCAGATCCAGTTCTGGTGGATACACCGGAAACGGGAAGTCTAACCGAAACCCGTATTGTTGTTAGCACGCCACTCTATGAGATGCATTTTTCAAATCGCGGTGGCGGTACCCTCGAAAAGGTTTACCTCAACGGATATTTGAAAAAAGACGGCTCACGAGTCCAGCTCATCTCTGATGTGGCAGAAGGGGTTTTGGCCAATCAGTTTATTGGTTATGATGTCGAAGATTTTGACACTCAGGACCTGTTGTCGGTTTGTTCTCTGGGCGAAGGTTATGATTTTGATTTTCCTGTTTTCGGGAAACCCGCATCCTTTTCCTTTGAGTTACCCCTTAGCGGTGGTGCCCGAGTTGTAAAAACCTTCACTTTTTATCCCGACAGTTTTCACTTTGATCTTTCTCAGGAACTAATCAATTTTGATCAGGTCAATGCTGGCCGTTATTTTGCCACAAGCTGGTCTGGTGGCGTTGCCCCAACAGAAAAGAATCGCAAGGATGATCTATACTATTCTGAAATGTATGCCTTGCTTGGTGATGATAGCAGTCCTTCTGATTATTCTGCAGATGAAGATCGCGAGACTGAAGTACAAACAGCTCTCACCACCTGGGTTGGCGCTCGCTCCAAGTATTTCACAGCCATTCTTATTCCTGAAAAACCTGTCTCTGAATTCAAAATGTTACGGTATCAAACGCCTGGCGGTGATGATAATTCAGAGAAAATATTTGATTTTGATGTCCGTGACGCCTTTGATCGTCGGAGTGACATCAGTCAATCAAACTATCGTATTTATGTTGGTCCTCTGGATTATGACATTCTAAAGGGCTACCATCTGAATTTTGAAGAAATGATGAATTGGGGCTGGTTTGGCATTATAGGCAAGGGTGCCTTGTGGGTTTTTAAGTCCCTCTATAGCATCATTCCCAATTATGGTATCGTTCTCATTATCTTTTCTATTCTGGTTAAGCTTTTATTGGCTCCTCTTACCAAAAAACAGTTTTCTTCCACTCAAAGCATGCAGCAGGCTCAACCTCAAATCACTGCTCTTAAGGAAAAGTACAAAGATGATCCTAAGCGCCTGAATGAAGAAACCATGAAGTTATATAAGGAGCTTGGTGTCAATCCCCTTGGTGGTTGTTTGCCCCTCGTTATACAGATGCCCATTCTGATTGCCATGTTTAATTTATTCAGAACGACCATTGAGCTGAGGGGCGCTGCTTTTAAGGGGTTGGAGTTTTGGATCTCCGATCTCTCTTTACCTGACACTGTTGGCAATATTGCTGGAATAGATATTAATCTGTTACCTATCATCATGTCAGCCACAATGATGTTGCAGCAGAAATTGATGACGCCAACTGCCAATGCAAATCCACAGATGAAGAACATGCCTTACATTATGACGGCAGTCTTCTTCTTTATGTTCTACACATTCCCATCAGGATTGAATCTGTATTATACTCTGTTTAACGTTATGTCTATCGTTCAACAGAAGTTCTTTACTCCCGTGCAGAAATTACCTGCCAGTGTCACAGCTCCAGCTCCTGTAGCGCGTCCCAAAAAGAAGCGTAAGAAGTAAGGGGAAGGACTTTTTGTGCTCCCTTTTGTTGAGGATACCATTGTCGCAATCTCCACGCCACCTGGCATAGGTGGCCTGGCGGTTGTTCGAATTTCTGGCCCTCTCGCCCTGGCAACCATCAATCAGTATTTCACTAGCACACAAATATTAAAACCCCGATATGCCACCTTTGGAAAATTGAACCATCCCTCCCTCAGCGAGGGTGAATTTGATGATTGTGTGGTGACATATTTCAAGGGACCGCACTCTGTTACCGGTGAAGATCTGGTAGAGGTTTCCATTCATGGTGGTGCATACTTGCAACAGAAACTTCTTGAGGTGCTTCTTCGTGCACCCGGATTGCGATCAGCAAGTGCAGGAGAGTTCACCTTTCGCTCCTTTTTAAGCGGTCGAATTGATCTTTCTCGGGCAGAAGCTGTGGCTGACCTCATTCACGCAAAGGATGCTGCGGCCCATAAAAATGCGAGGAACCAGCTTCTGGGAAACCTCAGGCTTCTCGTGGAATCTATCTCAGACAAATTGATACACAGCCTTACCATCCTTGAGGCGGAGCTGGATTTTTCGGACCAGGAGATTGACTTCTCCCCACCCCAGACCCTCTTAGAGCCTCTTTCAAAAATTCAAGCGACGACAGAAGCCCTTCTAGATACCTTTTTCTATGGACGCAGGCTGGAAGAGGGTATTCGAGTCCCTTTGGTTGGCGCCCCCAATAGTGGCAAATCATCTCTGTTCAACCTCCTTTTGGGTGAAGACAGAGCCATTGTTACCGCTCAAGCGGGTACTACCCGAGACACTATAGAGAAAACCATCGTTATTGCAGGCCATTCAGTGGTTTTGGTTGATACGGCCGGCTTACGCGAAACCAAAAGCGAGGCAGAGCTATCTGGAGTTGATCGCAGTCTCGGTGAAATCGACAGCGCCGACCTGGTTATTCTTGTTTATGCCCCCGATACAGAAACATCGCTTCCAGACGATCTCATTCACACTCCTCAAATAACTGTTTATAATAAGGTTGATCTTGTTTCTGAGGCTCCAAATAATATGGATGTCAGCCTGTCCTGCACCACAGGGAAGGGCCTGGAAACACTCAAAGAGCTTATTTATAAACAAGTTATCAACATGGTTAATGATGGTGTAGGTGGCGTGGTGTTGAATAGTGAGCGCCACAGAGATGTTTTTATTCGATTTAAAGATCAGATTTCAATCAGCATCGCTTCAATACAAAACGAGCTTGGACCAGAGTATGTCGCTTCCGACTTGCGGCTGGCCCTTGATATTCTAGGTGAGATAACAGGCCAAACCACGCCTGACGATATACTCAATCAAATTTTTAGTGGTTTTTGCGTGGGTAAATAGTTTTGATTGTTTCACGTGAATCATATGATATCATCGTCGTCGGTGGTGGCCATGCCGGTATAGAGGCCGCTCTCGCAGCCAGCCGGCTGGGAAAAGCCACTCTTCTTATTACTATGAAAACAGCAGCCTTGGCTCGAGCCTCGTGTAATCCCGCAATAGGCGGTCTTGCCAAAGGTCACCTCGTTCGTGAAATCGATGCCCTGGGCGGTGAAATGGCTAAAGCCACAGACCACACTGGCATTCAGTTTAAAATGCTCAACAGATCCAAGGGTCGGGCCGTTTGGTCGCCGCGAGCCCAAATCGATAAAAATGCCTACAGTTCTTACATGGTAGCTGTCTGCACAAACCAACCAGGTCTGGATATTTTTGAGGATGAGGCAACGGCAATCGTTGCCAATAAGTCTGGTAAAGAGATCACTAGCGTCAAAACCCGAGGCGGTTCCACGTTTAATTGCCAGGCCCTCATTTTAACCAATGGCACTTTCCTGAATGGGCTTATACATATCGGTAGTAAAAGTTTTTCAGCTGGTCGTATTGGCGAGTCTGCCAGCGTGGGTATCACCGAATCTCTGGTAGAGCTTGGTTTTGAGACGGGTCGACTCAAAACTGGCACGCCACCACGCGTCAAGCGCGACAGTATTGATTTTTCCAAAACAACCATTCAGGCTGGAGATATCAATCCCGAGCCTTTTTCTTTTTTCACCCAAGACTTTGATCCGCCTAACGAATATTGCTATATCACCAACACAAACGCTGAGACCCATCGCATCATTAATGGCGGTATTAAGTTCTCGCCACTTTTTACGGGTGTTATTCAAGGGGTTGGACCACGTTATTGTCCCTCCATTGAAGACAAGGTGGTGCGTTTTTCAGACAAACCCTCTCACCAACTCTTTCTTGAGCCGGAATGGAGCAATGCTGACCAGATTTATGTTAACGGCTTCTCCTCGTCACTTCCTGAAGAAATCCAATTAAACAGTCTGCGTACTGTACCAGGCCTGGAAAACGTAGAGTTTATTAAGCCTGGCTATGCTATTGAGTATGACTTTTTTCCACCCTCACAACTCAAAGCCACCATGGAAACCAAACGTGTTAAAGGGTTGTTCTTTGCTGGTCAGATTAACGGCACCTCAGGTTATGAGGAAGCGGCTGCCCAGGGATTAATGGCAGGTATCAATGCTTGTCTGGGTATTGATAAGGCCGAGCCTTTTGTACTTAAAAGATCCGAAGCCTATATCGGCGTCTTGATTGACGACCTTATTACCAAGGATACTGATGAGCCTTACCGGATGTTCACCTCAAGAGCTGAACATCGATTACTTCTGCGTTATGATAATGCCCATTTCCGTCTCGCTGAAAAAGGATATCACCTAGGGCTTACAAAAGAATCCTTCCATAAAGATGTTGAAAATCAAAAGGCCCTTGCTCAAAAGACGGAAGCCTTTTTTGAAACAACTTATATCAAGTCAGACATAATCAACGACCTTGTGGAAACACAAACCACGGTGAAAGAAAGTCAGTCACTCTCCAACATTTTAAAACGTCCTGGTGTTTCGGTTGAAGATATTCGAACCCTGCTTCCAGACTGGGTAAAGGCCCTGCCTTCCGCTCTGCTCACCCTCATTGCAACCAACACAAAATATAGTGGGTATATTGAGCGGGAACGCCAACAGGTTGAGCGGCTGTCAAAACACCAACAAATGCCTATACCGGATTCGATTGACTATCTTTCCATGCAGGCCGTTTCCTTTGAAGCCCGCCAGAAGCTGGACAAGATCCGGCCAGAAACCATTGGCCAGGCCTCAAGAATCAGTGGCGTCTCCCCTGCCGATGTATCTTTGCTCATCATTCTTATCAAAAAATTTGTTTCACGTGAAACACGCTGATCTTCCCTCCCATATAAACAGGACTTACGTTCTCCCTGACTCATCTATTTCGGGGGTTGAGCCACCCCTTTTAGCCTTTCTTGTTCAGGCAAACCTAAAGCCCGGGGCCACTGTCATGGTCATGCCAGACAAGCCTTCTGCCGAAAGGGTTCTCAATGATATTGTGGCCCTCAATCTTGGCATGGATGTGCATTTTGTGGGGAGTGATCGCGTAGACGGTATCGACACAGGCCAATCGGGTCGTGCATTACGAGGACTGCTTGGGGGAAATCCTGGTATTTTTGTAACTCAGGCTGCCGAACTGGCTGGGAGCATATCAGAAGATGCACTCAAAAGTATCGTTCTTCAGAAGGGTCAGGACTATTCAGTAACTGATCTTGAAAAAGAATTGTTTGAATATGGCTTTACCCGTGATGCCTTTGTGGTAGAGCCTGGCTATTATGCCTCAAGGGGTGGTATTTTTGATGTTTTTCCCGGGGACCAAAACAAACCGCTACGACTGGATTTCTTTGGAAACACCCTGGAATCTATTCGCGAGTTCGACCCGGCTACTCAGAGATCAGGCACTGAACACGAAAAAATCACTATTTTTCCGGAGAATCCTTTTCTAGACACGGTTGTTGACCCCCTCATTAATTCGGTACCAATGGATGTATCATTTCTTCAATACCGGTCTATCATTGAAGACTCTGACTCAACAGCTATCGCTGATCTTTTGGGTAAGGAGCGTTCTGGCAAAGTGTCCTGGCTGTATCAGTCCAAGCCATTATCCAACCACATCTTTGATATAGAAGTTCAGCCTGATTTCCAGCGCAACCTTGATGCCTTTCGTGCGCGCCTGAGTCATCTCAATGAAGAGAACTACCGTGTGTTCATTTGTGCTGACAGCAATATCCAGCTCGATCGACTACAGGTCTTGTTTGAGACTCTTCATTTTGAAAGCGTGCGTCTGTCATTGTCCACGGGTTTTATTGATCATAAAAACAAGCTGGCAGTTCTCACAGATCACCAAATATTTGGAAGAACCCGCAAGCGCAGTGTGGTTCCCCGGTCCTTCCCTGTAAAGCCTGCCACCCGTATTGAAGCGTTTGAAGAAGGTGACTATGTGGTTCACCTGGATTATGGTGTAGGAAAATATTTGGGTATTGAACTCATGCCCTTTCAGAAAACAATTCGAGAGGTTTTGGCTCTTGAGTATGAGGCTGGCGACAGAATTTATGTACCAGTCGAAAAAATGCACCGGGTGCACCGCTATGAATCGCAACTGGAAACACCTCCCAAGCTTACTCGTCTGCGTACCACAGAATGGGACCAGGTCAGAATAAAGACCCGTAAGGCAGTTGATAATTATGCCAAGGAGCTTATTGAGCTCTATGCCAACCGTTTTATTGTAGAGGGTTTTCGTTATGGTCCGGATAACGACTTTCAGAAACGCATGGAAGCCTCGTTCATGTATGACGAGACCAGCGATCAGCTAAAAGCTGTTGAAGATATCAAGAAGGATATGGAATCTGCCTTTCCAATGGACCGCCTGCTATGTGGTGATGTTGGCTTTGGTAAGACAGAAGTGGCCATGCGGGCCGTTTTTAAGGCCGTTAACGACTCCAGACAGGTGGGCATTCTGGTACCGACAACCATTCTGGCTCAACAACACTACGAAACCTTTCTTGAGCGGTTTTCAGATTACCCGGTAAATGTGGGTGTCTTGTCCCGCTTCAGGACCCAAAAACAGATAAAACAAACCCTCGCCGATCTAAAAAAAGGTGTTCTTGATGTGGTTATTGGAACCCACAGAATTTTATCCAAAGATGTTGTTTTTAATAAGCTTGGGTTGCTTATCGTTGATGAGGAGCATCGCTTTGGCGTAAAGCACAAAGAGCGAGTTAAAGAAATTAAAATGTCGGTGGATTCTCTGGCTATGACAGCCACACCCATTCCCCGCACCCTACAAATGTCTCTTATGGGGGCTAGAGATCTCTCTATGTTAAAAACTCCACCAAAAGAGCGTCAACCCATAGATACGGTGATCATGGATTTTGACGAAAGCCGTATTCGTGAAGCCATTCTGCGGGAAGTTGATCGCGGTGGACAGGTCTTTTTCGTGCACAACAGGGTTGAGTCTATCGGTATTATGCTGAGCCGCCTGCAAAAACTGCTGCCCGAGGTAAAGTTTGGGCTGGGGCATGGTCAGATGAACCCCCGTGAGCTTGAGCGGATCATGTTAGGTTTTTTTCATAAAGAATTTGATGTCCTGCTCTCCACCACCATTGTGGAATCTGGGCTGGACATACCAAATGCGAACACAATGATAGTAAATCGCGCAGATGCCATGGGTTTATCACAGCTATATCAGCTGAGAGGACGCGTGGGTCGGTCTCACCGCAAGGCCTGGGCTTTCTTTGTAGCTCCTGGATTCAGGAAGCTCAGCGTCAATGCCATCAGGCGACTCAATGCCCTTGAAAGACACGCCCATTATGGCGGTGGATATGAGATTGCCATGCGTGATCTGGAAATTCGGGGTTCTGGTAATGTCTTTGGAACCGAACAAAGCGGTCACATCAGCAACATTGGATATCACCTATATACCCGTATTTTGAAAGATACACTGGAAACCTTGAAAGAAATCAAGGGTGACCAGGCAGTCGTCTTTCCTCCACCCGATATGACCATCGATGTTGAGATGCAAATCCCGGCAGATTATATAGAAAACACGGCAGAGCGTATCGCGGCCTACCGTAGAATTGCAGAAGCGGAAACCACCCGGGATATTCACGGAATTCGTGCAGAGCTGCGAGATCGATTTGGTTTCCTCCCACCAGAAACCATGAACCTCATCGAGGCTGCCCTCATAAAAAATATTGGACAAGTCCTGGGGGTTCGATCTGTCGTTATAAAAGGGCAACGGGCACAAAACGATTTTTTACCTGAACATGTGGAACATGAAGGGGGCGAGATCATTAAAGCTCTGTCCAGAGCGCTGGGAGAGACCAGCAAAAAGGTGGAGATAATGAACAATAAATCGCTGACTTTTATCATGACCAACACCGGTGATGAATCCCTTTTGGTTTCCCTTAGAATATTCTTGGAAAGCCTTCAACGCTCGTCTAAATTTTCCGACTAGAATGATAAATGATAACTTTAATATAATTAAAAGGTTAATGAAATGAATGCTCGCTTTACAAGGACCCTTTTTATCCTGGGTCTCCTCATGCTCATCTTTGCATGTTCAAACATGGATAATGACACACTGGCTACAATCGATGGAAAATCTATTCCTCTGGAAGAATTCACATCTAAAAATCCAGCCACACGGTTTGCTGGCAAGGATCACGACTTTATCGATTCCAAGATTGACGAGTATGTAAGAAAAGCCCTTTTTTCACACGTCGCCGTTGAACGCGGTCTGGGTGAATCAGAAGACATTCTTGACAAAAAAATGAAGGCCGAAAAAAGACAGATGCTTCAGTATGTTTACACTAAGGCCATTCTTGATAAGGTTATCAGCGACGACTATATCAGAGAAATCTACGACCGCTCAGGAACCGAACTGAACGCCCGTCACATATTGCTTCAGTTTCAGGGCACCTCCCGTTCCCGCTCCGAAAGGACCAAGGCAGAAGCTCTGGCTCTTGTGGGTCAAATAAACAATCGTCTTTCCAAGGGCGAAGCTTTTGAGGATCTGGCAACAGAGTTTACCGACGATCCTTCAGGTAAATCTAGTGGTGGCGACCTCGGCTGGTTTGGCTGGGGCAAGATGGTTGGTCCTTTCCAGGAAACTGCTTTTAGCCTCGAGCTTGGTGAAGTTTCCGATGTTGTGGAAACTGATTTTGGGTTTCACATCATCAAGCTAGAAGCCAAGCGTGAGATAGAACGTGGTGACTTTGAAGCTGAAAAGAATTCTCTAAAACAACAGGCAAGTCGCGAAAAGAGTGCTGAGTTGGCACAGAGAGCAAATCAATTTTTGGAAGAGCAGAAACGTGCTGCTGGCTTTGAAGTTCTCACAGAAAATGTCCATAACTTTTTTATGATTTATGACAAATCTGGTTTCAAACAGGGCGCCATGGATGAGGTTCTGAAAAAACTGAATTTTGAAGCACCTCTGTTTAAACTTAATGGTGAAGAGCTTGGCAGTGACTGGCTGATTGAAGAATTGAAGTCTGTGGACGATGGACAGAAACCACGCTTCACTTCTGAAAACCAGATGTTGAGTATCCTTGATCAAATGATTACCCAAAACCTGATCATCAGCTATGGCTATAGCAATAATTATGAACAAGACGAAGCTTTTGCCAGCAAGATTGATGCTCTGGTAGAGCGTTATGCTCTTGATGCATTCATAGCAAAGGAAGTGAACGCAAATCTGACTCCCGGCGAAGATGAGTTGATAGCTTTCTATGAAGACAACAAAACAGAAAAATATATGGACAAAAAGATGGTGAAGGTTCGCGAGATCTTTGTTAAAGACAGTCTTTTTGCCGTCGCTTTGAAAAAACGTATTGATGCTGGTGAGCTTCTTGACAAGCTAGCCACTCGCTACACCGAAAGAAAAACCTCCAAAAAAGACGGTGGATTATTGCCGGCTTTCCAAGAGGGTCGCTATGGTGTTATGGGTAAAACTGCTTTCGCTATGGAAATTGGTGAAATTAATGGACCCATAAAGCTCGGTAACGGCTATTCCATCATCAAGCTAGAGGAGACTATTCCTGAGGGACCAAAGCCTTTTAAAAAGGTCAAGGGACGCGTTAAAACGGAAATCTTAAGTGACTTAAGAGCCCGGCGTAACGAGACGGTCTATAATGATCTGACAAAAGAGTATCCTGTTAAAATCAACTACTCTGCTGTGTACTCTTTTTATGATGACGCCTCAGCCGAGAAATAGTTCTTTATAAATGCGTAAAATTTCAATCATTCTGGTCATCTCCTTATTCGCAGTCATAGTTGCCTGTTCTGATGACCAGGATGATAACCTCATTGCCAAGGTCAACCATGAACGTCTTTCATTGGACGAGCTGGTCTTGATGTTTCCGGGGTTTATGTCCCTGGACAGTCTTCAGAAGTCTCTATTGGTAGAAAATTGGATTCGGGAAACGCTTTTAGCTCAGGAGGCAGAGAAAAACCTGATTCACCGGGACCCCATGTTTAACTACAGGGTGGAAACCTATCGTCGCAGATTGCTGGCAGACAAACAACTTGATGTCACCCTGAAAGATCGGGGAGGTGTAGCCCGCAACGAAATCGAAGCCTATTACCAAACAAATCTTGAGTCTTTCAAACGCCAAAGCAATGAGTTTTTTGGTTTTCATGTCCTCTTGCCTTCCAGAGATGATGCCCGTGAGCTTGAAAAAGCCATTGAAAGTGGAGATCTTGAGAAAAAGCAATCCCTGATTGCCATGCACCCCAAGGAAACGGGCTTGTTCAAGGTTGAAAACCTCTTTCCTGAAGTAAAAGAATACCTGCTTAAAAAGAAGCGTCCTGGTATTTTTGGTCCCATCAAAACCGACCTTGGCTATCACCTTGTGGAAGTCAAAACCTGGCACGATCGTGGGTCCTTGAAGAGTCTAGATGAAGTCTGGGAAGAAATTGCTGCCCGACTCTCAATCAACCGCCAACGCCACATTGAAACACAGCTTGTAGACAGCCTTCGGCAGTCTGGGAGTATTCTTTTCAACAAGAGTGTTCTCTATAATAGTTCCCCAGGATAGGTTATAACCAATGCGTTTTTATATACTCCTTTTTTCCACCTTTATCGCTTTAAGTGCCAGCGCCCAGCAACTGATTGATGGTGTCGCTGCAATTGTTGGAGAAAAGGCTATTCTCTATTCTGAGGTTGACCAGGTCACCCAGCTTTTTGCCATGCAGGCCCAGCTTCCCTCCTACTCTTCACCAGAGGTTCTACAGCAGCTTCGCGTACGAGCTCTAGACGAATTACTCAACCAGCAGGTTCTTCTCGAATATGCCCGACAGGAAACCATTGAGGTGGAAGATAGAAGCGTCCAGATGCAGCTTGAGCAATCTCTAGAGAATATTGAACTACAGTATGGAAGTCTCAGAAAAGCAGCTGAGGCTTTTGGTGTGGATCATTACAAAATTAAATCCTACTACGAAGATCAGATACGTACCAATCTCCTGGTTGAACAAGTCAAAATGGAACTTTTCAGCAACATCAAGGTGAGCCGGCGAGAGGTTGAAGATTTTTATCAGACATGGCAGGATAGTTTTCCTGCAAAAAATCCCCAGGTTGATTTTTCTATACTCTCAATGTCCGTTGAGTTGGGAGCCAATAAAATGGATCAACTACATAGCCAACTCCTGCGCATCAAAAGAGATGTGGAATCTGGCAAAATCACTTTTGAAGATGCTGCAACACAATATTCTAAGGATCCTGGTTCTGCAGCAAATGGAGGTAATCTCGGTCTGGTAGGTAGAGGCGTTTTTGTTAAACCCTTTGAGGAAGCGGCTTTCGCCTTGAAAGTCGGTGAGATGAGTGATATAGTTGAAACTCAATTTGGTTTGCATTTGTTGCGTCTGGATGACAAACAGGGTGAACAGGTAAATATCTCACACATTCTTCTCATGCCTGTTGCTGATGAACAGGATAGACAGAATACTTCAGCGAAACTTGGCAATATCAGAGATGATATTTTATCTGAGAAAACATCCCTTGCCGAACAGGTTGAAATTTATGCAACGGATGAATATGTAAAATCTCGCAAGGGTCAAATGGGCATGACTGATATATCCTTGTTGCCAGAAGATATCCACGAACTTCTTCTTAATATCCCTCTTGAAAGTCTCTCAATGCCAGTTTTTAGTGGTGACCAATATCATCTGATTATGGTACATCGCCGTCTTGCTGGTGGGAAAGTTAATTTAAATGACAACTGGTCCGATGTTGAAAATATGTCCCTTGAATACAAGAAGAGGGACAGATATCAGTCTTGGATCGACGATCAGCGCGATCGTATGTATATTCAGATCAAATAGCTCACTCATCACAAAATAAAATAATTCTTATCTCTCCCTTTTATTGGAGAGATTCATCTCTACTTTTTTCTGCATTCCTGAATGTGTCATCTACATTCTTGTGGGCAAAAACCCATTTTTTTAAAGTCCTGGTATTAGTTATAAACATTCCATCTTCGAATACGATAATGATTGGAACCTGTTTTTTAATAACTTATGAAAAAGAAATGGGGTTATTCCATATATCAACATTTCAGTTATCCACATAAGCCCTTTTTATACGCGCCATCTTAGAATTGTTTATAAGGATACTTTATCTACCATCAGTTAAACACTTCTTAACTTTGGATATCTGATTATCAACAAAAATACAGCTCTGGTTTATATGGTATATCATATTGTTTTTATGGGCCTTATATATATTTTTCTCAATAGTTGTCAACAATATTAGCACACTATACTACTACTACTATTTATATTAAATTAATATTACTATAGTATATAAGCGACCAATTAGTCATATATGAATTCAGGTATTTTTCTATAATAGTGCCAATATATGCACATAGTTTTGGCGTATAAAGTCTTCTCCGTATCATGGGGAAGACATATCATTGAATTTCAAAGATAAAATATTGAAGCTTTTTGTGCCATAACACGCAATATAGATGACTTGAAATCCTGTAAATCAAAAAACAGGAATAAACTAGAAATTCAAGTGGTTACATTGAAAAATTAATTGGTTTGATGTTGAGTGAAATTATCTTGACCTTATTGACAATAAAATTTGTCATTATCGTCTTTGACATGATCCATTACTGATTCATACCTCTAGAGGGATATTGTGAACCCGGAAACACGCCAAAAGATTATTAAAGTATTAACAGTTATTATAACTATATATCTGTTCCTTCTTACAATAAAGCTACTGGGACATAGTTTTAAGCTATTCGGTAAAGAATTTGCTGAGGCGATGCTTCAAACTACCTCAAATCCATTTACTGGTTTAATAATTGGTATAGTAGCAACATCCCTTATTCAAAGTTCATCTACAACAACTTCCATAGTTGTAGGTCTTGTAGCTGGTAGTGTTGTGAATTTGGAGAATGCAATTCCAATTATCATGGGTGCGAATATAGGTACTACAGTTACAAATACTTTAGTGTCTCTAGGTCATGTAGGTAGGAAGGCGGAGTTTAAACGGGCCTTTGCTGCAGGAGTCGTCCATGACTTCTTTAACATATGCGCAGTCATAGTTCTATTTCCAATAGAATTAAAATTCCATATCATTCAAAAAGTTGCCATTTTATTAAATGATAGATTCGAAGGTGTAGGGGGTATGAAGATGTTCAATCCCCTGAAGGCAATTTTGAACCCAGTAATAAAATTTATCGACACACTAATAGTTAACGTCCCATACAATGAAATCGTTCTAATGATTATTTCTATCATTGGGATGTTTGCAGCTCTGGGTCTTTTAATTAAAACAATACGTTCACTGGTGGTCGATAAAATTGAAATTATAATCAATAAGTATCTTTTTAAAAATGACCTTATGGGTATGACATGGGGTATGGGTATGACCTTTGTGGTTCAAAGCAGTTCAGTGACAACTTCTTTGATCGTACCGCTTGCAGGAGCAGGTATAGTTAGCTTGAGAAAGATATTTCCATACACAATGGGGGCAAATATTGGAACTACAGGAACAGCTCTACTTGCTGCCCTGGCAACTGGAAATCCAGTAGCTGTTACTGCTGCATTCGCCCATCTTGTTTTTAACATCTTTGGTATTTTAATATTCTATCCATTGAAGTTTATTCCAATAAAGATGGCTGAGAAAGTCAGTGAGTACGTGGCAATTTCGAGAAAGAATTTAGTTACATTTTTACTTGGTTATTCAATGATATATATTGTACCAATCATATTTATAATATTTGGTTAAATAAAACTAAGGGTATTGTTATGTGGAAAGAAATAAGAAATCTATGGACAAGTGACAACTTGCTAACTGAGGCATGGGACCTTACATACGAAGCGATCAACATTGATGCCGAGATGTTTAATGATGCTACAGATGCATTGTGGGGAGACAATCGTAAAACAGTACAAAAGCTCATTTTCAAAAAAGATAAACTCATTAATAAATATGAGCGGGATATTCGAAGAAAAGTTATAACTCATCTTGCGGTTCAGGGAAGCGATAGCTTAGCAGCAGGTTTGGTTTTATCAACTGTAATAGTAGACGTTGAACGTATCGGAGACTATATAAAGAATATAGTTGATCTCACAGAAATGCATCCTGAAGAGCTACAAGGAAAAGAAGTAAAAGATAAACTTCATAGAATAGAAGCAGCCATAAAAAAAATGTTCAAAGAAGTACCTGAATGTATTGAAACGGGTGACGAAGACGTAGCCCTTGAAATGTATTCAGAGACTAAAGAGATCGGACGGACCTGCGATCAAAGTATTGAACATCTCATTGTCAAAAATGAGGAGAAACTAGATTCTCCAAGCGTGGCTGTTCTCGTGTTGTATTACCGATATCTAAAACGAATAAATGCACATCTTCGGAATATTATTTCAAGTGTGATAAATCCTTATGATCGCATCGGTTTTAAGCCAAAAAAAAATAAAAATGTCTGAAACAAAAATCCGTAGGGCTACCATCGAGGATATATCAACCATTGTAGAATTCAATGAAGCAATGGCTTTGGAGACAGAAGAAAAGATATTAGACCGTTCGATCTTAAACTCAGGAGTAAAGGCAGTTTTCCAGGATCCAAAGCATGGTTTCTACATCATTTGCGAATTAGACCAGACCGTAAGAGCTAGTTTAATGATTACCTATGAGTGGAGTGACTGGCGCAACGGGATGTACATGTGGATCCAGAGTGTCTTTGTTCAAAAAGAATATCGACAACAAGGTTTATATAAACTAATGTATGATTATGTTAAAACTCTCGTGGAAAAAGATTCTAATTTTGCAGGTGTAAGATTGTATGTTGACGAAAAGAATCTTAATGCTCAAAAAGTGTATACAAAACTAGGTATGGAAAAGTCAAACTATCAGCTATTTGAATATACAAAGTCCAAATAATTCAAATAGAACGATTCAGACCCACTCGATTTAAGCTATTATTCAAAAGCTGAATCATAATTACAAAATCTAGATGATTAGAGATGAAAATGCTATTTTCAGATCAAAACAGACATATGCAGTTAAATAACATGCCTAAGCATAAATAGCATAATAAATCTGGTCAGTATTACATCTCTTTAAACCAGTTTTCAACCTGGTATCTTGATGGAACTCCGCCACGATGGACAACAACCTCATCAATAACCACACAAGGAGTGGACATCACATCATATGACATGATCTTTTGAAAGCCTTCCACTTTTTCAAGCTCAACACGCTTCCCCTGCTCACGAGCTATATCCTCTATTAATTTGTAAGTCACTTTACAGTTATTACAACCACCACCTAAAACTTTGATGTTTATCATGAAATAATTTTCCTATAGAACAATATTAAATATTAAGCCTACAAACAGAATACCAGTAGCAACAATACCGATAAAAAGTCCAATTAGTTTTACGGAAAGGACATTGCGTAAAATGATCATCTCCGGAAGAGATAAAGCAACAACACTCATCATAAATGCTAGGGAAGTTCCAAGGGCGGCACCTTTAGCCAGAAGCGCTTGAACGACAGGAATAATTCCTGCAGCGCTACTGTACATGGGTATCCCAAAGATCACAGCAAGAGGTACAGACCACCAGGCATCTTTACCCATAAAGGAAGCCATAAAATTCGCTGGGACGTAACCATGGATAAATGCACCAACGCTAATACCCAATAATATGTAAATCCAGACATTCCCAAGAATTTCTTTCACTGCAAGATATCCAGCATCTATCCGCTGAGAAAAAGAGGTAGCTTCAACCTGGAAAGAAATCTGCTTTTTGGGTATGTCCTGAACCCATTGCTCAAGATATTTTTCAAGATGTAGACGACCCAAAACCAAACCACCAAAAATGGCAACCATCAAACCAAGGACCAGATATAGCATGGCGATCTTCCAGCCAAACAAACCAAAAAGAAGTGTCAGGGCAATTTCGTTCACCATGGGGGCTGCAATGAGAAAGGAAAAAGTTACCCCAAGAGGTACACCGGCCTGAACAAATCCTATAAACAGCGGGACAGCTGAGCAAGAACAAAAAGGAGTAACAACCCCCAGAGAGGCAGCCAGAATATTAGCCAGACCAAGCGAACGACCGGCCAGAAGGGCTCTTGTGCGCTCAGGTGTAAACCAGGTATTGATAATACCCATAAAAAAGACAACCCCGGAAAGGAGTAATAGAACCTTAGGGGCGTCATATATAAAAAAAGCAAGCGCTTCACCAAGATGACTATCAGAATGAACAGGTAACATCGAAACCACCCAATCAGCAAAGGCGACCAGGTTGGAATACAGCACAATCCAGATAATCAGCAAAAAAACAAATGTTGACAGTGGATATTTCTTCAGCATATTTTCAGTTTTCAATTTCTACGCCTGCCGAATCTTTCCGTTCACATTATAGCCGTTTTCGCCAAAGGGCTTAAGTTCATCGAGCCATAGCTGCTCTAATGTCTGCAATTCAGCTTCAATATTAAAACCTGATTTATTGCTTGATTCGACAACAGCGAGGACATCAAAAGAAAATGCCTCAGCACCAAATGTTTTGTAGTCTGACTGAAGATCACGATTTCGATGAGATCCAGAATAAAGCATGAACTCGTGGGCATTCAAGGGGCCATCAATATTGAGACTACTACCCAGGAGTACTTTTCCATTTTTGTGATTCTTGATCTGAAAGATGCCTGGAATACGAGTTTTTTCCTTGTATTCTCGTTTCAAATCTTTGCGTGAAGGTTTATTCATGTTTTTTCTCTCTACTGTAATTATTAGAATGCGATATATCCAAAATACAGACCACCGAAGAAAACCAGAAAGCCCAGACCTCTTTTAAGGTATAAGGGCCCTCTATTATTTTTTGACTAGGTGATATAACGAACTATGATTCCAGCCACCCCTCCACCGACGACATATACCAGACTGTGCCCAAATCCAAAAGACAAGATCAAAAGCAAGGCTTTGAAAATTGACTCTTGAGCCATGGGTATTGCCACAGTTAAAACTGGAGCAAGAAAGGCAAATGTACAGGGTCCAAGGCTGATCCCAAAAACGAGCCCCAGAAACAAGGCACCCATAAATCCAGCTCGCTCTATTTGTGGAGTTTTACCCCCAAGCCATGCTAGACTTATCACATCCATAAGGTACAAACCAAAGACAACAAACAGGATGGCTGCCAACCACGTCCCCCATATCCCAACATCTCCCATGAGTCGTCCCATTGAGGCCGTGATAATTCCAATCAGTGAGATAGATGCAAGAATACCCAGGGCAAATGTCAGCGCCAATAAAACGCTAAACTTTCCTGTTGATTCATTCTGTCTGGAAATATAACCGATGACTAAGGGTACACTGGTTAGATGGCAGGGGCTTAACAGAATACTCAAGACACCCCAAGCAAAAGAGGCTGCCATGGCTAGCTCGAATTGACCTTCTATGGCCTGGGTGAGCGTGTCAAAAAGATTGATCATCTTATCCCGCTGCCCCATTAGGACTCAACCCAAGCCGGGCTAGAAAGGAATCAATCTCAGCTTCAGGCAAATACCCCTCGTGTCGCATCAACTCGGCCCCTGTTGAATCGAGAAAGACCTGGGTGGGGATAAGCTTTATACCATATTGGGAAGCAAATTGTTTTTGATCTTCCTCCAAGACATCATAAAAAATAACCTCGACTTGCCCGCGATATTTCATTTCAATGGACGCCATCACAGGCTGCATATTCTTACAGGGTATACATCTGACAGAACCCAACTCTATGAACGTGACAACAGGATCAAGCGATTGCTCTGAAGATTTGATTTCCCTTGTCTCTACTGAACAACCAGCTAGAAATCCAAGAAAGATCAAGACCACCGTGATTAATATTGCCCTGCTCATTCAATTTCCCCCCAAACTCATCTATACAAAAACAGGTTTATTTTGTTTTGACGGTCGGGCCGCAAATGGCATATCGATCCACACTCCTGAGTTTTTCCCGGTCACGCATAACAAGAGCCTCGTTATTTAATTGTTGCTCTAGATGAGCAAGAACAAAGTCAATATCATTGGATTCTTCAGCCAGAGCGATACGGTAATTCACCCAGCGTCCATTTTTTTCATCCATAATCAAGTTCGCATTTCGCAGGATGGACAAGTGTTTTGATACCGTGGAGTTTGCCAGCTCAAGAATATCTACCATCTCACACACACAGAGAGATTTTTCTTTGAGCATCATAAGAATCCGCAAGCGATTGGTGTCAGACAGAGCTTTGTATACATTTGTGGTGGATCTCATTTTTCCTCCATTTCGTTATCTGGCGAAATGTAAGATTGATTAATGGTTATCAAAGAGAAATAGAAAAAAGTTAGCAACGAACAGGACGAAAAAGACGAGATTCGCCTGTGGAATTAATTCTAAAATATCAATTCGTAGCATTCGCTTGATACGTTGTGGAAAATGTAAAGTGTTGAGGAGGAAGAAGAAAACCCGCCATTTGATATATTCAAAATGACGGGCTTAAGGTTTGTTGGGATAAAGAAAGCTTACATGGCTTTCAGTATGTTGTTTAATGTCTGACTGGGGCGCATGGCCTTGCTTGTTTTATCAAGGCCAGGTAAATAGTAACCACCGATATCCACAGCTACACCTTGGGCGCTTATCAACTCCTGCGCAATGGTAGTCTCGTTATCAGCCAGCTCTTTTGAAATAGCTACAAATCGAGTCTTAAGTTCTGCATCTTTATCCTGTGAGGCCAGAGCCTGGGCCCAGTAAAGGGAGAGATAAAAAGTACTGCCACGGTTATCCAATTCATTCACTTTTCGTGAAGGTGATTTGGCATTTTCAAGGTAAGTGCTAATGGCTTTATCCAGGGTTTCAGCCAGAACCTTTGCTTTGGCATTTCCGCTGGTTCGGGCGACCTGCTCAAAAGATGGAACCAGAGCACAATACTCACCTAGAGAATCCCAACGCAAGTGACCTTCCTGTAGAAATTGCTGAACGTGTTTTGGTGCAGAACCACCAGCACCTGTTTCAAAGAGACCGCCACCCTTCATCAAGGGAACAATGGAAAGCATTCGGGCGCTGGTTCCCAGCTCGAGAATAGGAAATAAATCAGTGAGATAATCCCTAAGAACATTACCAGTCACAGAGATGGTATCTTCTCCCCTGCGAACCCTTCTAAGAAAAAGCTTCATGGCATCAACGGGCTTTAAAATCTGAATATCCAGACCAGATAAATCATGATATTGCAGATATAGATTGATCTTTTTGATGATTTCTGCATCATGTCCACGGTTTTCATCCAACCAGAAAATAGCAGGTGAACCACTTGCTTTGGCGCGGGTAACAGCCAGCTTCACCCAATCCTGGATGGGAGCATCTTTAACCTGACACATTCTGAAGATATCACCCGATTCAACATCCTGCTCCAAAAGAGCATTCCCGGCATCATCTACAACTCGGATAACGCCATTACCAGGAGCTTCAAACGTTTTGTCGTGGGAACCATATTCTTCAGCTTTTTGAGCCATGAGTCCGACGTTTGAGACACTTCCCATGGTGGCTGGATCAAACTGACCGTTGACCTTACAGTCTTCAATGATTTCATAATAGATCGTGGCATAGCTGCGATCTGGAATCATGGCGATGGTATCTTGTAAAGCATCATCATTATTCCACATCTTACCACCATCACGAACCACATTGGGCATGGAGGCATCGATAATCACATTATTGGGTACATGTAGATTGGTAATACCCTTACGTGAATCCACCATGGCCAGAGCAGGTTGTTCTTTATAAACAGCCGCGATATCCGCCTCGATCTCAGCTTTTTTATCTGCTGGTAGACGATCCAGCTTTTCTTCAACATCAGCGAGGCCATTATTGATGTTGGCTCCAATTTCTTTCAACTCAGCAGCGTATTTATCAAGTGCCTTACCAAAATAGACCGAGACAGCGTGTCCAAACATGATGGGATCTGAAATCTTCATCATGGTGGCTTTCAGGTGTAGAGAGAGTAGAGAGCCTTCGGTTTTTGCTTCGTCAATAATTTTAGCATAAAAAGACTTCAAGGCGTTCACGTTCATGACAGACGTATCAACAACTTCCCCCTTTTGCAGATTCACGCCTTCTTTCAGTATGGATTTAACGCCTGAGGCATCTGCAAACTCAATTGAAACTACTTGAGGTTCAGTCATGGTTTTGGATTTTTCCGAGCCGTAGAAATCTTTTTCGGTCATGTGGGCTACCCGCGCCCGGGAACCACTCTCGGGCCATGGTTTCATCATACGATGAGGATTACTTTGGGCAAATCGCTTCACAGATGTTGCTGCACGACGGTCTGAATTACCCTCTCGCAACACGGGATTGACAGCCGAACCAAGCACTTTGGTAAATCGTAGTTGTAGTGCTTTTTCAGCATCATTTTTGGGCTCTTCTGGATAATCAGGAATAGCATATCCTTTTTGCTGTAGCTCTTTGATGGCAGCCTGTAGCTGTGGAATGGAAGCGCTGATATTAGGGAGCTTGACAATATTGGCATCATGGGACTGGGTGAGTTTTCCCAAAGCCGCCAGGGCATCCGCCTGTTTCTGCGATTCGGAAAGATTGTCTGGGAAGAGGGCGATGATTCGTCCTGCTAAGGAGATATCGCTGATTTCTATATCGATCCCCGTGTTTTTTGTATAAGCCTGAACAATAGGAAGGAGCGCATAAGTAGCCAGGGCTGGCGCTTCGTCAATTTTGGTCCAGATAATCTTTGCTGAGGGCATGGTAATCCTTTATTTAGAGCGTTTCCACTTCGAATTGTTAAAAAACATAATACTGGCCATCAAAATAAAGGGTGAGGACCCAATGCAAAATTATTTCAACGCAATAAAGGACAAAAAGGAACGAATAATTTTATCCTTTGTGTTTTGTCCAGGGTCAACCAGTCCTTAGGTTAAGGTGCTCAACGGAATTGAATAGATTTAAATGAAACGACATTAAAAGGAGAGTTAATGGCCAAGCCAAATTACGCTTTTGCAAAACACCAGAGAGACCTTGCGAAAAAGAAGAAAAAAGAAGAAAAAAAGAAACTGAAAGAAGAAGCAAAGTTAAAGCAAAAGCTCGATGGCGAAATGCCTGAGACCACTGAAGAAGAATCTTCAGAAGAACCAACTGATAGCTAAACAGGAGTTTTTACTCCCAGGATGACTCCCCCCCTCATAAACCCCCTTGCCGGGAAGCATTAAACATTGGCAGAGTACGCCCAGGACAAGAAACAGCACGGGAAGCTTCCAGAAGCTCACCGTAACTTTATCGAGAACTCAGTACCCCGCCTAAAGGACGATCCACGTATAGCAGGTGTTGCTGTTGGTGGTTCCTTTTTGCTGGATGAAATCTATGAATTCAGCGATCTTGATCTCGTTATCTATATAGATCCATCACACTACAACGATGTTTTGGCCGAGAGAGAAACCATTGTTCAAAAGATGGGACCCCTCCTGGAAAGCTTTACCGGTGAACACGTGGGAGAGCCGCGTTTGCTCATTTGTCTGTTTGGACCGCCACTCCTTCACATTGACTTTAAATTTGTTTCAATGGATGACATCCACGATAAGGTCGAGAAGCCCACAGTATTGTGGGAAAGAAAAGCCCTGATCAGTAGCCAAATCAATCTCACTCCGGCAGAATTCCCAAAACCAGATTCGCTTTGGATCGAAAAACGGTTTTGGATCTGGATCCATTATACTGCCACAAAAATTGGTCGCGGAGAAATATTTGAAGCAGTTGAAGCCATTGGCTTTATTCGCGCCAATGTGTTGGGGCCAATGATTCTACAAAAAGAAGGTGCCCGACCCCAGGGTCTACGAAAAATTGAGAGATATGCCAGTCAGGAAGAACTTGAAAAAATGAAGAGCACGCTGGCTTCTTACGATGCGCAGGATTGTCTGCGAGCCCTACGTGAAAGCATGGAGCTTTATCGTTCATTTAGAAACGTCCAGGGAAACCAGCGTCTCGAAAATCTGGTCGACGAATACCTCACTCAAATTGAAAACCAATTGAGTTGATCAACAAAACACAAAAAGGAACTCATTATGAGTAAAACATACCGAAGCATTCTAATTGCCATAACCATCCTGTTTAGCGCCGGATTAATACTGCCTCAAGCAGTTCAGGCTCACTGTCAGATTCCCTGTGGAATCTATGATGACTATGCCAGAGTTCAGTCCATGCTTGAAGATGCCGCCACCGTGCAAAAATCAGTCAAAATGATGATTGCTCTCACAGGTAAAACAGATGTGCAGTCACAAAACCAGATGGTCCGCTGGGTTATGAATAAGGAAGACCACGCCCAGAAGGTCATTGATACAATAAGTGATTATTTTCTGACTCAGCGTGTAAAACCTTCTCAAAAAGATTATTCAGAAAGACTAAAACATCATCATGCTGTGATTCTAGCAGCCATGACGGCCAAACAAAACGCTGACATGGATAGCGCCAAAGCTCTCGAAAAAAGTATCAAGATGTTGGCTAGATATTATCCAGAGCACAAACACTAATAGCCAGGTGGGGCTTATCACCTTCAGCGACAGACAAAAAGTACTGTCTTAACCTGGGTGTATAGCCTTGGAAAGATTGTCTTACCGGTAAAGGATATGAGATGACGAAGAATGATATTCTAAGAAGAATTAGATACACGTTTGATTTTAGTGATTCTAAGATGATCTCCATCTTTGCCCTGGCTGAGCACAAAGTCACCAGAACTGAAATCAGTGACTGGCTCAAGCGAGAAGAAGATCCAGCCTATAAGACTTTTTATGATGATGAGCTGGCCGCTTTTCTGAATGGGTTCATCATTGACATGCGTGGAAAAAAAGAAGGACCCCTACCCAAACCGGAGCGCATACTGACCAATAATGTTATTTTAAAAAAACTCCAGATTGCGTTGAATCTTAGGGCAGAGGAAGTTCTAGAGGTGTTGGCCCTGGCAGATTTAAAAGTAAGCAAGTATGAGCTGAGTGCTTTTTTCCGTAAACCAGATCACAAACATTACCGCCCTTTGAGAGATCAGATATTGCGCAATTTTCTCAACGGCATGCAGATAAAATACAGAGTTGATCCCCTATAGAACAAATGTGGTATTGTATTGATTGAGAGAGAAAAGCTAGACCAGATCATCAGTCGGTGCATGAGAGGTTATCAAGAAGACATCGATACTGTTGTGGGGTTACTCACTAACACAGTAGACTTAACCACCCGCAAGAATGTTGATTTCCATTTAGGCGCAGTTACAAATCCTGAAGGCCTGGCAAGACTGGAATATTATCTCTTTCACGGCAGTCAAATACAAAGGAATTACGCCACCTTGTTCTTCGCTAGGCGAGATGAATGGGAGCTTATTCATCGTGCCTACAAACTAGGGCTTATCGATTATAGACAGGCTTATTCCAGGTAAATAAAGAGTTTCCCCCTAAAAAAAACCAACAAATAACCGCCTCCACGATCCAGGAATAACTCCTACACACAGGCGACATTAAACAGAAACAAATATTTTCATACTCTTTCGCCTGAAACCTATTCCCATGATTATGCTCATGGAGGTTTTTGCGCATATGTATGCCTTAAGCGAAACGGGTTTGCCGTTTCAATGGGGGGCTCTCATCATTTTGGTTCTGACTACGGGCATGGCTAATGGGGCCACCTTTGCCCTCAATCAATACTATGAACGCCACGGCGATGCAAAAATGGAGCGCACTCAGAGTCGCCACATTCCTTCAGGTCAAATATCACCCCGCACCGCGCTTATTGCTGGCCTGGTTGTTTTTGCTCTGGGTTTAGCGCTTCAATATGTGCTGATTAACCCCCATGACCATGTGGGCAACGTTTCTGTGTGGTGGTTTATATGTATGGACCTATACACCCTTGAAATCGCGCTCTACCATGAGCACTCTGGTTGGATCACTACCTGGCGCCTTGCTGCCCTTTATCGGATGGTATTCTGTAACTCAGGGTCTTGACCTCATGATCATATGGATGTCTCTTATGATCTTCCTGTGGCAGATTCCCCACACCTTTGTGATATGTTTTCGATATAAAGATCAATACCTGGTTGCCGGAGGAAAGCAACTCCCCTTTGTGGCCGGGGAAGATGTCTCCTTTCGCCAGAGTATGTGGTATACGGTGATCAATATCCCACTAATCTTTGTACCATTTATTTTCAAGGTTTCTGGAGAAATCTACCTAGTTATTGCCACCTTGCTTACCATGGGTGCCATTGTGATGGCAACACGCTTTTATAGTCATCGGGAACCAGCAACAGCAAAACAGTTTTTTCGTTATATGTTGAGTTTCTTGCCCATAATTTTTGTAAGCATGGCGAGCAATAGACTGGACTTTTTAAGCAAACCAGTTCTCTTATGAGAGCAGGTGTTTGAGCATGATAAAATCTTCTTCGTTTTCCATCACCACCAAAAATCCTTGACGATCATAAAGCTTCTTGGCTGGGTTGAGTTTATCAACGCTCAACGAAAGTGAACGCACTTCAAGCCGGGCATAGTGTTCCGAAATTAACTCCAGCAATCTGGTTCCGACACCCCTGTTCCTGTGGGATGATTTCAATGCGATTCCGATTTCAGGAATATCAGAATCGACATAGCCATATCCTTGATGGGGTGGTTGATGAGCTCTGCCCCAGACAGCACCAACCAACGTGCCATTATCCTCTGCCACAAAGGCCAGGTCGTGGGGAATTGAGCCCCAGTTTAAATAGTATTTAGCGAGTTCGGGGTGCTCAAGCACGGATCTGGGATAGCGCTCCTTTCCATCTGGGACAAAAAGTGACTCATAAAGCATCTCTTTCAAAAACCTGGCTTCGGATGAAACCATCTCGCGAAAAATCATGAGTTTTGGATTGTCCTTTTTATACTTCAGCGCGCAATGAGATTTGAATTAGAGTAGAAAATAATCAGAATAGGCATCACAATCTAAAAAATATTGTTTGGGTGACATACCTGTCAGCAGCTTGAAATCATTAATCATATGTGATTGATCATAATAGCCGCAATCATAAGCCAGTTCGGTTAACTTTTGTCCAAGTAACTCTCAACTTCCCCAACAAAGGTGTCAGGGTTAATGGGTTTTTTTATGTAGCCGGTGCAGCCTGCTTCAATTGCCTTTTCTTGATCGCCAGGCATGGCATAGGAGGTGATGGCAACGATTGGAATATTGAGAAGAGATTTATCTTTGCGCAATTCACGAGCAACTTCATAACCATTCATTTTTGGAAGCTGTATATCCAGTAAAATCAAATCCGGGTTCTCAGTTTTGGCAAGCTCAACACCTGCCTGTCCATCATATGCTTGAAAAACATCATGCCCACTATTCTTCAATAAGAAAGTAATCAGGTACATATTGTTTTCATTGTCTTCAATAATAAGCGTTTTACACTTCACTTGATGGCTCCTCCGGGCTGACTGGCAAAACAATAGAAAAAGTACTGCCAGCACCAGGTTCACTTACCACACTGATGGTGCCGCCTAGCAATTCAACCAGCTTCTTGCTGATGGCTAGCCCAAGACCAGAACCTTCTTTCACGCGATCCAGCCCCGTGTCAATCTGTCGGAAGGTTTCAAAAATGGTTTCCAACTCTTTCTCGCTAATACCTATACCAGTATCAATGACGTCGATATGTAAGAAATCATCTTTCTGGTAACAGTTAACAATGATTTCACCCTCGTCTGTAAACTTGATGGCGTTGTTGATCAGGTTAATCAAAACCTGCTCCAGCCTTCTTTTGTCGGTATGCAGTTTCGGCAGACCAGACTTAATATTGTGTCGCAGGCGCAAACCTTTTTTCTCTGCAAAAGGTCGCAGAGAGCTGACTGCCATAACAAGCACCAACTCGATTTTGAACGCTTCGTCATAGACCTGTATGCGTCCAGACTCGATCTTTGAAATATCGAGAATATCATTTATCAATTCCAGTAGATGAGAAGCGCTGCCCTTCACCATGCCAAGCTGTTTGGTTTGTTCTGGAGAAAGGGGCCCAGCCATGCCCTGTAGGAGGATGCCGGTAAACCCTATAATGGAATTCAACGGGGTTCGCAGTTCATGAGACATGGAAGCCAAAAAGGCAGACTTCAGATGATCAGACTCTTCAGCTTTTGTTTTGGCTGCTTCCAGTTCTACAGTTCTCTCAGCAACTAACTGTTCAAGGTGTTGCTCATGATTGAGAATCTTCTCCAGCATCTCATTAAAACTGAGCACCAACTCTCCGATTTCGTCCCGGGAGCTGGATTTAACGCGAATAGAATAATCACCGGAGTCGTGAATTCTTTTCGCCGTTTCAGCCAACTTTCCGATGGATTCAGAGATGGGTCTTTGAGCACGAACCGACAGAAGTCCGGCCAGGATAATACCAGCGATAAAAAGAAAAAAGGACTGCCAAACAGCCTCAACCAACGCTGTCGTTCGATTGCTTGAGTCAAGCCTTAGAGTTATCCAGCCAACATTAAGGTCATCAAAAAGAATTTTTTTGGTGAGTATAAAATGGCCATCGTCAGTCATTTTTTTTTCGGAAAGTATTTTCTCAAAGCTATATCCTGAGTTGCTATCTCGATCGAATCGGGCAAAGACCTCACCGTTGTGATCATAAACGACAGCATTAAGAACATCTTCTTGAGTCTCCAGAGACTCCAATACATCATTTGCTGCATCATTATCAAAAAACAGCAAGGCTGATATACTATTTGAACCTAAAATTTCTGCCAGAGTTGACATACGGGAAAACGCCCGTGCTTCATACTGGTGATATTGACTAAATAGATAAATGCCAACAAAGAAGACCAGAATAAACAGAGTTGTAAAGAGCTGAATTGAGATCAGCTTTAGCTTGATGGACAGATCTTGAAAATTAGTCACGGGAAGGAGTTTCCTCTTCGCCCACCAGAATTGCCAACTTTAAAAGGTGTGAGCTTGCTTTCAGGTTTGCCGCATGAAGTGCCTGGCGGTTAATCTCCAGTTTAATTTTGCCATCACGTTTGATGAAATTTATGGCACCATCGCTGGTGGCAAAGCCAAGGGATTCACCCACCAATAGAATGTTTTGAGGCGGAATATCAGGTCTCAATATATGAAAAGCCTCGGTTTGATCAATGGGGACAAACAGAATGTCACAAGACTCAAATCCTTCAATATTTGAAACACGTTCAACGACAATTTTTTGACCTTCAGAAGCCCTTTCTTTTGACATCTGTCTCAGGGGAACCAGAATATCATCTAATCCATAGACACCGATAGTGAAGTTTTTTACTGTGTCCAAGGTTGTCCAGCTGATGTATTTGGTAAAGTTAATTAAGAATACAGCTTTCATCCGTGTGTCGGGGTTGACACGAATTCTTTGGGCCTGAGCAGAAAAAAGAGGAACCAGAAGCAATAGCACAAGGCTTGCCAAAAAGGATCGAAAAAGTATCAAGCGTCTTATCATCAGTTTCTGTACATGCTCCTCGAGCTAAGCACTCAAGGTAAGTTGGGGCTTGGTTGTTTCCAAAAGCGAAGCATGGGAATAAAAACCGTTGTGATAAAGTTAACATTGTGAAAAAGTGAGTGAGTAAGATGATGATTCTGACAGGAGAATCATAAAATTAAAACAGAGAAAAGATTAAGTTTGGTCTACCCCCCCACGGAGGCAACCACACCAAAACCTGCAAAGGTCTCGATGATTTGATCTAGCCTTTTTTGACCTGGTTCGCCAAAGCGCTTTGAATCGTAATGCGAGCCCATCTTTTGATGCTTTTTTGCAGCCAAATTGTGAAACGGTAAGAGGTTTACCCCTAGCGCTTTTCCCGGGAGTGCGGCAATAAACTCAGCAGTAGCCTGAATGTTTTGATTATTATCATTAATATCTTTTATCAGTCTGTGCGAAAAGGACGTTCTAGGGTGCGGTTTGATTCGACTTGCCCGGTTATTTCTTTAATTGATTTCAGTGTGACGCTCCTTGAAAAAGACGATTCACAAAAACCATTAAACTGGTTCCCTGTATCCTCCGAAGCATCATTATAAAGACAGTTGATGTGATGGTCAATGGCAATAACACGGAGGAGAAAGATTGAAGAAGCTTGGAAACCGTGTTGAACTCACCCATTTTAATAACGCGACACACATAACACAGGAGTCTGCATGGAAATCACGCGTCACTTTACTGCCACCACATTTGTTGTCTATAAGGAAAAAACTGTCCTGCATTTACATCGCAGTCTCAAAATGTGGCTGCCACCCGGTGGACACATAGACAGGGATGAACTGCCCCATGTCGCCGCTGTGCGTGAAGTAAAGGAAGAGACGGGTCTGGATGTTAAGCTCATCCATGCTGAACCCACTATCCATTCAGAAAATGCCCGGGAAATTCCAGGACCACGCCACCTGCTTCTGGAAAACATCAATCCCTTCCACCAACACATCGATATGATTTATTTCGCAAAGGCATCGTCCTTTGATGTGACCCCTGATCCTGGAGAATCCATTGAGTTGAGATGGTTCACGGCTGAGGAGCTTGAGGGAGACGAAATCGAAAATGATATTCACCAGCTGGGCAAAGAAGCGATTCAGGCAATCTCAAAGATAAGGGCTTAAATTTGTGAAATTGGTTCGGTTTAACCTCAAAAAAATATATTCTATGTCCAACCCGGGATTCGAATTCCGGCCTAGTATCCTCCCACAATGAATCAAAATAACTCCCAGCATAACTTCCGGGCCTTCGTCTGGCATGCCTCTTGGTTAAGCTTTACCACCACCTTTACCGAAGTAAATACAGTCTTGCCAGGTTTGATTGTTGAAGTTGGCGGCAGTCAAATTCATGTGGGTATTTTGACCGCTATCATGGTCGGAGCCCCCATGCTGACACAACTTTTTTTTGCAGGATTTCTCACACCCAAACCACGCAAGAAACCATTTTTGCTTCTCGGTGTCTATCTCAGAGTGGTTGCCTTGGCTGGAGTGGCTTGGACGCTTTCACGTTTGACCAGCATCAATCCGGCTTTTATGATTTTTCTGGTTTATGCTTGGATGTTGGTCTTCACGACCAGCGGATCATTTGCCGGGGTTTCCTTCACGGATATTTTAGGGAAGAGTATTGTCGGGGATCAACGAAAACGTTTCTTTGTCCTACGCCAATTTCTTTCCAGCATTGGTGTGCTCATTTCTGCCCTCATCGCCAGAGAATTACTCAAGCGTTTCGTTTATCCCATGAATTATGAAATTCTATTTATTGCAGCAGCAGCGTGTTTATTTCTAGCATCACTGGGTTTTGTGGTCTTGCGGGAAAAACCAGTGGTCAGTCGCTATGAAGGTAGCTCAATCATGGAAATTTTTAGATTTATTCCAAGCTACCTACGCAAAGATGCCAACCTGAGAAATTTTATAATCATGAATAACCTGGCCGGTTTTGCAACCACGCTGACACCCTTCTATGTGGTTCTGGCAAAAGATACGTATTCCCTGACGGCTGACGATATTGGCAATTTCTTACTCATCGGCATATCAGGTATGGTGCTTTCGAATTTTTTATGGTCGCAAGTTGTCAGAAAATACTCTTTTAAAGGGGTTTTGGTGGTCTGGATATTTATCGGCGCCAGTTTACCCGTTTTGGCTTTGGTATTATCCCACTGGGCTCCCTATGCACTTTTTCAAGCCATCTTTTTTCTTAGTGGTGTTGCCATTTCGGCGCAAAAAATTTCACTGGGTGGCATGTTGATTGAAATATCTGAGAATGATAACCGCGCACTGTATTCTGGTATCAATGGCGCCTTCAATCTTACCATTGCCCTCTTCCCTCTCATTTCAGGTTTTGTGATTGTGTGGTTAGGGTATACCCCGGTTTTTATTCTGGGATCAGTGGCTATGATGTCTGCGCTATATTTTGTGCGACGACTCAACTGTGAAGTCAAGACATCCTAAAGTTTAAAAAAGGGGATTAACTATCTTACAACGAATCAAACGAAAGGAACGAACTGCTTTTGAAATATTCCGATCGATTCAATTCGTTATCTTCGTTTGATTCGTTGTAAAAAAAGAGATAAACAAAGCATGATTCAAAAAGCAGAGGCCGTCGTTCTTAAAACCCTAAACCACGGGGACACCAGCAAAATTATCACGCTGTACTCCCGTGAAGTTGGACGCCTCAAACTGATTGCTAAGGGGGTGCGCTCCCCGAAAAGCAAGGCCATGGGCCTGTTTCAACCCACCCGCCATATCCAGGTGATTTATTACACCAAGGCGACATCTGACTTACAGTTGTTCAAATCTGGAGAACTCATCGATGGTTTCTTTGGGTTGGAGGAGGACTTTGACCGCCTGACCCTGGCCCAGGTGATGGTAGAGTTGCTGAATCGATCAGTTGAAGACGAGGAAAGTCACCCCCGGCTTTTCCAACTCCTGGTTGACAGCCTGTCGAGACTGAGTAACCACAAAATTGCTTCTGCCGAGGCCTATTGGTTTTTTCACACTCACTTGCTTCGGGAATTGGGGTTTCGTCCCCATGTGGAACATTGCTCGGTATGCAGGGGAACACTTGATGAGGGAGCTTCTCTCGGGAATGGAAGTTCTCAGCTTGAATGTGTGAAATGTCACCAACCCGGCCATAACTCTGTTTTTGTAAGCGCATCGGTTCTTCAGGAACTTCAAGGCCTTTTGGACATCAATTGGGAAGCGGTTGAAAAAACCAAACTCAATGCCAGAGAAAGGCGTTCACTGTGGGATTTTCTGTGGCAGTTTACCTTTCACCATATCGAATCCGCCAGAAACATGAAATCACTCAAGGTGCTACGACAACTATACGGGTAGTTCTCTATAACCCAGACCTTCCGGGGTTATCATATTCCAGATTTATCAGGGAGAAAGAGTCTTAGCTTTTTTTAACGCTGGAGGCGCCATCCAATAAAGCAGAAAGCCATTGGGTCTCATCAAAACTGGAGAGGCCGATTTTTACTGTCATGGTCAACGGAACGGAGAGAATCATTCCCACCGGACCCAAGACCCACCCCCAAAACAATAAGGATAGAAAAACGACCAGTGTGGAAAGCCCCAGGCCTTTTCCCATAAGCCGGGGCTCTAGAAAACTGCCGATAATCATGTTGATCGCCAGGTAGCCCAAGGCAACAGCGACAGCTGACCAGGGTCCCAGAGTTACCAGGGCCAGCAGCATGGGTGGTATGGCAGCCATGATGGATCCAATATTTGGGATATAATTAAAGAGAAAAGTCAGCAAGCCCCACAGGAAGGCGTAGTCTACCCCCCAGATACTCAACCAGATCGTAGCGATGGTTCCCGTTCCCAGGCTGGTCCAGGTTTTGATGCCCATATAGCGATTGAAGCTTTCAAAAAAGCTATTTAAACGATCCATTTCCGGTGAATTTACAGGAATGGCTTTCTCAATTTTTTGACTAAAGGTTGCTGCTTCAAGCAACATAAAAACAACAACAAGGAGAATAAGAAAAGTATCGCCCAGCAAATTCCCCATACCCGTGAGAATTTTGGATGTCAATCGCATGGCTGCACCGGGATCAATGAATTCCATAAAGGATTGATCTACAATATTGAAACCCCGCTCTTCAAAAAAGGTCAGGAGCTCGGAGAGCTTTGCCTGAAGACCTGCTTGATAGGTTGGCAGGGCGTTGGAAAAATCTGTTAATGAGGACCCCACCAACACGGCAATCAGAAATCCAACAATCAGAATTGCCAGAATTATTATCAGTATAGCAGCCCAGGTGGGGATGTTCTTGCTCCGCATCCAATTCAAGAGGGGCATGATAATAATGGCAATAAAGAGCGAAAGTAAAAAAGGAATCAGAATATCCTGAGATGCACGCATGCCAGCCACTACAACCACAAAAGCGGCCACAGTAAGCAAACTGCGCTGCACTCTATTAAATCCAATGTAGATATTTTCTACCATGCCTGGAATCTAGGCATCTTTTCTTAATTTTTAACAACGAAATGAACGAAAACCACGAAGGACCGTCTATAAGCAAAGAAAAAGGGCGATTAAGCGTAGAAAACTTTCGCACGGGTCAAGTGTCATACTTCGAGTTTCTCTCTGAGGCCACCTCAGTAAGACACAAATTACAGAAAAAATAAAATCCCGCTATTACACCCAGTTTCGTCTTCCTCAGCGCCTGCCTGGCCAACAGAAGGTGAACCTTGAGAAAGCCTGTACTGAGCGCTTCAGCTCCACTCCTCTTCCAGGGCGGCAAAAGCCCCCGTTTTCGCCCAGCCCACCTCCGTTGGTGGGATTCAGGTTTCTACCGGACAGACTAAAAGACACGGGCACCTATACCTCTATACCCTTAAACCACCAACTAGTCAACAGTTCGTCAATTTCATTTATTTCGTTGTAAAGGGGGTGGGTCTATTGAGTCAAACGACGAATGATACGGTAGGTGACTGAGGCCGACAGACCGGATACCACAATAGCGATGAGGGTTCCTGCTCCCAGGCTAAAATGCTGATACGCAAAATGAGCAGTGAAAGAATACACCCCCACATTGATCATCCCGCTGATCATCAGGGCTTTGGCCACAGCTCTTGAAAATTCAACGCCGCCAGTACGGTAGGTGATAAAAAGTGTAGACATGAAGATGACTGGAAAATTAGAAAAAATGCCTCCAATAACCGGTCCTGTGAGGCGACTGATAAGAACGGCCAGTGAAATCATAAATCCGCTTATGATACCCCTGGTCAATATTTGACGTGGGGTGTACGGGACACGAACCCCGCCCTGGTGGGCGATATGCATAACATGTTCGGTGATGTAGTAGGCCGCCACCAAAGAAATGGACCAGACCAAAAATGAGACAAGGGCGCTCTCCACTCCGGAGTACACGATCCCAACAATGATTAAAAACCAGATCGAGAGCGCTGTTAAGATGGCCTGTATGAGTCCTTTGTGAACCCTGGCAAGATAGATCAAGATAAAGAGCCCGTTTACGCCCATAACAAGGGGAATCATCACTGCTGCTCGAGATGCATCTTGTGTGGATTGAGACAAGCCGATAAACAGCAGGGCAACTACAATGGTTGAGGGTAGTCCTCCGATAAAGCCACCAAGTTTACTGCCAAACCTTTCGGCAATTACCGTGACGGATGTGATCCAGATGGACCCCACCAGAAAACTCAGCGCCAGTTTTATTAGAAAAGTTTGATCCAGGGTTGCCATGGAAACAGATTAATGAATAAGGACAGAGGAAGAAGTAAAAAGGGTAGCCCTCTATCGTATGGTCCGGAGTAGCCTAAGCTGGGTCTTGATCCGGCGGTTACCTGCTATGTCGAAGTTCATAGAGTGTAGACTAGAGTTTATCGAAACCCCGGTGTTGCTTTATCGCGATAGTGGACATTTCAATCAGTCGACGTTCTGCGAACTATGACCTGACAGGCAAGCTCAACATCCAGAGCGGGGCTGACAAAAAGAAACTATACCCCTGTCCCAAATTTCGAGTTTCAACTTCCACTCAATTGCTTATAATGCATCAATACTTCACAATAATCGGTGTTGATTTTGGATCCTATCTATCTGGTGCCGTTCTAACCGAATCCATTTTCAACTGGCCCGGCATTGGACGTCTTGCCCTCAACGCTATTTTAAAGCGTGATTTCCCGGTTATTCAGGGTGCGGTTCTGGTTACGGCATTGATCTTTGTAACCGCCACTTTCATTGTGGACATTCTGTATGGCGTCATTGATCCGCGCATACGGTTGGGGAATAAAAAATGATTGTGGCATGGGTTGGAGGGTCGCATTGCAATGCGACCCCACAGGAAACACCAAATTCCGAGGTGATCAATGCGCGGTAGTATCACCTCAGAAACCATCGAGCAGATTTGTAAGAACAAGGTTGTCCTGTTTAGTGCTCCTTAGAAACCCACCTTCTCAGAAGGTGGTAATGTTTTGACCGGTTTGCGTCCAGGTTAAAAGTCACTAGATTATAAGATGAGTCGTTATAAAAAGTCCTCACATGTAATCTACCACCATCTGTACCATATCGTATGGACGCCAAAATATCGCTACAGAGTGTTGGAAGGTGTAATAAAGAATCAACTGGATCATGACATCAGGATGCTTGGAGAGTGGAAAGGGTACGAGATAGAGGAATTAAATATTCAACCAGACCACATTCATCTAATAGTATCCTTACCCCCCAAGATATCTGTATCTCAGATGATGGGAGTAATAAAGGGTAAGACCGCCATCAAATTATTCAAGAGTTATCCTGAATTACGGAGTCGCACCTATTGGGGCAATCATTTTTGGGCCAGGGGTTACTGCTCGAGTACAATAGGTCTGGATGAGGATACAGTAAGGAAATATGTCAAATATCAAGAAGAACAAGAACAGAGGATAGAAGAACAGCAACGTGAGTTTAGGTTCCCTAAATCTAAATAGTGAGGTTACCCCCTATGGGGGTTTTCCCATGCCACCTTCTTAGAAGTTGACTCAAGCGAGATATGCCCCTCACTCATGCCGACTAAAGCAGAAAGAATTCTTGAGAATATCTTCCGACTCAGCTTGGTGATTGCGGCGGTGTGGGCGGTCATAGACCTGCAGTGGCAATCCCTGTTCATTGTGCTTACCACACTAACGCTTAGTTATTTACCCGATTGGATGAGAAACCAGTATCATATTCGCATCCCCCATGAATTTGCCCTGGCCATCATCTGTTTTATTTACGCCAGCCTTTTCCTGGGAGAGTTGGGTCAGTTCTATGAGCGCTTCCAGTGGTGGGATGTTATGCTGCATATGAATTCAGCCATCGGCTTTGGGTGTATCGGTTTTATTATCATGTTTTACATGAATCGATCCAATCGAATTTCAAGCAGACCCTTCTGGCTAGCCATTTTTGGTTTTAGCTTTGCCCTGTCCATCGGAGCGATCTGGGAGATATTTGAGTTTTCCATGGATCAACTTCTGGGAATGAACATGCAAAAGTCCGGACTCGTGGATACCATGTGGGATCTCATTGTTGATGCTGTTGGTGCCTTTCTGGCATCCCTGGCTGGCTATACTTATATCCGCGGCAACAAAACCCCCTTTCTCAGCCGCCTGATCGGTGCATTCATCAAGGATAATCCAGAGTTTGAATTGTAACGAACCCCCATTGTTAAGATCTTGTAATCCCCAGCCTGAAGGCCGGGGTAACGCTTTAATAATTCGATATCCTTCAAAAATTCCTGTTTATAAGCAATTGCCCCATCCTTTAGAGGCTGTGTGAAAATGTGGTTGCAAGGGTATCTTTCTCAGTGTTTTGAGACATTTTTCAATCATTTCTCCAATAAATTGACTTTGTTATTGTCAAGATCACAAAAAACATCTTTCTCAA
>Ga0307991_1000040_pt1 | contig 105066 bp, 99 predicted proteins | sample EllFjometagen131_FD_203146 | JGI IMG/M metagenome (GOLD analysis project Ga0307991, IMG submission 203146) | Marine microbial communities from Ellis Fjord, Antarctic Ocean - #131 | ecosystem: Environmental > Aquatic > Marine > Unclassified | place: Southern Ocean | collected 2014-10-08
ATATTGGGAGAATCCGGGCAAAAGGTAAAAAGATTTATAGTAACCGCTGGTTTTTAATTATACAGCTGTTTGGGTTTATGCTGTTGTGTGCTGCTTTTATTTTTCAAAAGCAGCGTGAACGCTTAAGCACAGATATTAGTTATGCGCGTAAATTGCGGGCGCCTAAAGTAGCACGTAAAAAAATTAAAAAAGTAAAAGAATATTTGGCGGCTAACAAGACAAAAGAATTTTACGATGCCTTGTTTAAAACATTGCAGGAGTATTTAGGGCATCGATTTAATCGCCCGTCCGCGGGAATCACCGCAGAGGTTATAGAAGACCTGATCAAAGCAGAAGGGTTGGATGCTGAGGTTGCGTCTAAGCTGAAGAGCTGTTTCAGTGAATGTGATAGCGCGCGTTATGCTATTGTGCGGCTGGACAATGTGCAGATGCGGAAAACCATGGCTGTTTTAGAGCAGGCCATAGATTATCTGGAAAGACATAAACTATGAAGAGAAGGCTGATAATAATAATATTGATCGCGATTTTTCCAATCACAGGATTGCTGGCCTCCAACCTACAGGCGGCAGCGCAGAGGAAGACACCAGCCTATGGCATGTTCTATGAAGCAAATGAATTATTCAAAGATAATCAATATGAACAGGCTTTAGAGCAGTACAAAGCTATTTTAGCGCTTGGGATTGAAAGCGGAAACCTCTATTATAATATGGGCAATACCTATTTTAAGATAGGCATGCTGGGTGAGGCCTTGCGCAGCTATGAACAGGCTAAAGGGCTTATCCCTAGGGATAGCGATTTGAAAGCAAACATTATATTCTTAGAGTCTTTGCGGGAAGATCCTGTTTTGGCAAGTCCTCAGGGATGGTTGATATCTATGCTGGAATACTTTGGTGGTTATTTTTCTATAGACCGACTGACATTAATCGGGGTATTTATATACTGGCTGCTGATAATCATAGGCATAGGGTGGTGTTTATTGCCGCATTATAGACAGGCCTTAAAGAATTACATTATTTGCGGCGGAGTTATTTTACTGTTTATTGGTTGTGTTTGGGGGATTAAATTCTATGATATAGAGTTTAATTCCTATGCGTTTGTGGTTGACGAGGTTATTGATGTCAAATTTGCTCCTTCAGAAGAGGCGACAACGTATTTTAAGGTATACGAGGGAACCAGGGTTGCAGTGATCAGGGAAGAAGGCAAATGGTCACGTATTAAAACCCCGGATGGGAAGATTGGATGGGCATCATGTTTTGCGTTGAACAAAATTTAGACGATAGGTTGCTTTTTATCTGTGTTTATGCTATCTTACAGTGGATATTCAAAATAATGATATAAAACCAGCATTGTTAGTGCGGGAGGGGGATGAAATGAAGAAAATAGAGATAAAAAACATTGATTTAGCCTCTGTGTTTAAATTATTCGGCGGAATGAGCTTTATCCTTGGGTTTATAATTGCTTTGTTTGGCAGCGGTTTTGGTGGTGCGCAAATGCGGCAGCAGCTGCAAACAATACCTTTTGTAGGCTCTTTGCTGAATGGTTTTTTAGGGGCGATCATTATTGGCTTGATATGCGCGGTTTTATGCGGCTTAGTGGCTGCTTTGCAAGCAGTGCTATATAATATTTTTGCCATGATCGTCGGCGGAGTAGAGATAGACGTTGTAGAAAAAGACTAATGACGGGCAAACAGTTTATGCGGCCGTAGCTCAATTGGATAGAGTATCAGTCTACGGAACTGAGGGTTACAGGTTCGAGCCCTGTCGGCCGCACCAAAAAAATAAAATTCCCAAAAGGGCGAAAACCTAAAAGAGGATTTTAAGGAGAAAGATTGTTTCTTCCTATCGGCGAAAGCAAAAGCCTTGCCGCACCATTAAAATAGAAATCTCCTACTGAGTAGGAGATTTTATCATTGTGAAAAGGCAGTTATATGTTCGGGAAAAATCCAGACGAGTTTTACATGAGTGCTGCGATCAAGCAGGCGCAAAAAGCAGGCATTAATAATGAAGTTCCTGTAGGTGCGGTGATCGTCCATAATGATAAGATTATTGCCAGAGCCGGTAATCAGGTGGAGATGCTTAAGGATGCTACAGCACATGCTGAGATGATAGCGATTACTCAGGCAGCAAGTTTTTTAGGTAATAAGTGGTTGAGTGAATGCAGTCTTTATGTTACAATTGAGCCGTGTTCCATGTGTGCGGGGGCGCTGGTTTTGTCCCGGGTCAAGGAAATTATTTACGGGGCAGACGATTCCAAGACCGGAGCCTGCGGATCTGTTTTTAATATAGCTGACGCCAAAGAGTTAAATCATAGAATTATTATCCGCAAAGGCATTTTAGCTGATGATTGCGGATTATTGCTTTTTGAGTTTTTTAAGAAACAAAGAGCCAAAGGTAAAAAATAACTTTTTTTCTATAAATCATATTTACGGAGAGGTGCCAGAGCGGCCGAATGGAGCTGCCTGCTAAGCAGTTGATCTGGGTGACTGGATCCCTGGGTTCGAATCCCAGCCTCTCCGCCATTTAAAAGACCAGTCAAAAATGGCTGGTCTTTTAAATTCCGTAGGGGAAAACGAAGTTTTCCCCTCTCGGCGCTTCGCTATCACCCCTTTTCCCAAGGAATTCTCTTTTAGTCAAAGAATAAGGGGCGTATTCCCCTCTTCTTTAAAAATCTATACCCCCTTCAAATGAGTGGCTGCGCCACGGCTGGAGTGTGATGAGAACCTAAAAAGAGGATTAATAATGAGATAGGATTTATGGAATGTCATGAACATAAATTTGTTATCGAATTAATCCCAAGCACTCAGAAAGCTTACCACTTTTAGATAGGGGTAAGGAGAAAGATTGTTTCTCCTTATCGGCGTACTTGAACTTCCATGCGGAAGGAAGGGGAATATTAATAATGAAATAGAATTTATGGAATTTTGTGAACATAAATTCGTTATTGAATTAATTCCAAGAACTTTGAATAGTTAACGTCTTTAGATAGGGAAGGGGAAACCATAAGGGTTGCCCCTTAAAGAGCGTAAGGTTGAGCACGGCCCTGTATTACAAGGGTTAGCGAAGACCTGCAGCGACGGGGACGCAATCCCAGTTTATTCCGCAGAAGGCGGGGCATTTTTGTCAAACCTTTCTCAAAAAACATTCCCCGGTTAAAGCGCCCACAGAGTAAGAGCGAAAATAGACCGCATAAAGGCAAACAAATACATGTAATTGCAATAGGGGCTTCTGCGCATAGTGTGGTTTTCTTTGTACCAATTTTACGGCTGTGGTACAATGAAGCCAGTTAAAAAAAACGGAAGATAAATAGCGCATTCTAGAGATTAAGAAATAAAATAGGATTAAAAGATGAGCAAAATGCAAAGATGGCTGATCGTCGCAGGGATTTGGATGATAGTCTTTTCCCTGTTTTTCTATTTGATAAGTAAAAGATTTGTTATTGAGAGCTATTCTATAAAAAATAAAGATGGCATTGTTGAAACTGCCGGTTTTACCAGAACAGATACATGGACAGGTAATATGCATCTTAAGATGACATTTCCGGTAACGGACGATGTCAAATGGATAGAGATAAAATAGGAATAAATCGGATTTTGTTAATATTGACTTTATAGGCGCTTTGAGTTAATATAAACACAGATTAAATACGTTAAAATACTTCCCTGTTATATTGCTTTTCCGAGGAATACCATTGGGCATCTATAAAGATTTTATCATCCTTGTTGTTGGAATATTTTTAATTGTAAAAAGTGCTGATTTGTTTACGAGCGCAGCTGAGGCGATTGCTGTTTTTTTTAAAATCCCTCGCGTAATTATCGGTCTGACGATTGTCAGTATTGCTACAACAATGCCGGAATTTGCTGTATCTGTATTGTCAGCCAAAATGGGAGCAGGCGGGATTGCTATAGGCAATGCAACAGGTTCCTGCCTGGTAAACATAGGGTTAATTTTAGCCGCAGCCGCAATCATTCGTTCGCTGAAGTTTGATCCCCGGCTTATTAAGCAGGAACTGGTTTTTTTAATCGGAGTCTGTTCCTTTGTATTCCTATTAATGTTTGATGGAGTATTGAGTTTTTCGGACGGAATTATGCTTTGTGTGCTTTTGGGAGCTTTCTTTGCCTATGTGATTGCACGGGAATTAAAGGACCAAAAAAATCGCAATGATAAGACTGAGTTAAAGGCTAAATCGCTTAATAAAGATATCGCGAAATTTATTTTAGGCTCAGCCGGAGTCGTGGTCGCAGCAAAATATGCGATCATTCCATCCGGCGTTGCTATAGCTAACTATTTTCAAGTACCAGAAATAGTTATAGCGGTGACCATGATTGCTATCGGAACATCCCTGCCGGAGCTGGTTACCGCACTTGTTGCCAGTATGAAGAAGATGGGCGGGCTTGCTGTGGGCAATGTAATTGGTGCCAATATCCTGAATATGCTCTGGGTCTTGGGATTCTCATCGATAATCAGACCGCTTGCAATTGACAGCCAGACCAAATTTGTGACCATGCCGTTGGTGATAGGGTTTGCATTGTTGGTGTTTTTGTTTACGAGAAAAAGTCTTTTATTGAAAAAAGCACATGGACTTATATTAATGTCATTGTATGGCGGATATATGGTTTACATTGTTAAATTCGCTTATTAAAAAAAACAATAACTTAAGGAGCGATAGCGAAATTAAGTTAGATGGCTATTTAATTTCGCAGCAGCGAGATCATTAGACAAGGATTATTGAGCGTATTAAAATTGTAAAGCAATATATTTTTAATTTGTGATTTTAATTTTAATTTATAATTTATCACCGGAGGTAATTTAGTGTCTCAACTTGCTTATGCACGTAAATATCGGCCCAATGATTTTGACGAAATAATAGACCAGGAACATATCGCGACCACCTTGAAAAATGCTATTGAGCAGGATAATATTGCTCATGCGTATCTTTTTTCAGGGCCCCGGGGCATAGGAAAAACATCCACAGCGCGCATACTGGCAAAAGCATTGAACTGCAAGAATGGCCCGACAAAAAAACCCTGCAATAAATGTATTTCTTGCCTTGAGATAAGCGCAGGTAAAAGCATGGATGTCTTGGAGATAGATGGTGCCTCTAACCGGGGGATTGATGAGATAAGAACACTGCGGGAGAATGTAAAATTTGCTCCAAGCGCCAGCAAGTTCAAGATATATATAATTGATGAAGTGCATATGTTAACGACCGAGGCGTTTAATGCATTGCTTAAAACTCTGGAAGAGCCTCCGGCACATGTTAAATTTATTTTTGCTACAACAGAGCCGCATAAGGTGTTGGCGACTATTCTCTCCCGTTGTCAGCGTTTTGACTTTAGAAGAATAACAGTCGAGGGGATTATAATCAAGCTCAAGAGGCTTATCAAACAGGAAGGTATTACCTGTGAAGAAGAGGCATTGTATGCTATTGCCAAAAGCGCGGACGGCAGCTTGCGTGATGCGGAAGTTATTTTAGATCAGCTTAATAGTTTTAGCCAGGGAAAGGTGACTTTAAGTGCGGTAAGTTCTGTACTGGGGCTTGTGTCCAAAAAAGCGGTTTATGATATTGTAGATAAATTGCAGCCTGAATATGTATCAGACAACTTGATGACGCTCAATGCCCTTATCCAGGAAGGTAAGGACCCTATGCAGATTATAAGCGCGTTCATAGAGCATTTTCGGGACATGATGCTTGTCAAATGCCAGAGCGAAAAATTGGTAACACTGCCAAAAGAGGATAAAGAAAACATTAAGAAGCAAAGCAGTAAATTCAAATTGGAAAACATTCTTTACTCTATCGCGGTTTTGTTGCAGGCACAGGAACGCATAAAGAGACAGGGTACGGGCAGGCTGCTGTTGGAGACAGCATTGCTGAAGCTTTCTAAGCAGCAGGAATTACTGCCGGTAAAATTATTGATCGAAAAGGTGCGGGCAATGGAAGAGCAATTAAATAATCTAAAATCCTTGCCTTTTGCAGCTCAGAGCATGAGCAAAGGCAATAAACCGGCTGTGCAGGTTGAACCCAAGGAAGAGAAAGCCGTAAGAAAATCTTCGCCTTTTGAAAAGACGCATTCCGTATTACCTGCGCAAGGCAGCTCTTTTTCTGAAAAAATAAGTGCTGATCCGGCAAAGCCGCAGGAAACACCGCCAAGCGCCTTAAGTACAGCGGTTGAAGAATCCACATTGACCATGGAATCTGTTTGGAAGGCCTGGCCAAGTTTGATCAAGAAGCTACGCAAGGACAAGATAAGTATAGGCATGTATCTTGCCGAAGGCAGGCCTCTTAAGGTTAGGGGCAATGTAGTTGAGGTTGGTTTTGTCCAAGACTGTGATTTCCACAGGGAGAACCTGGTGGAGTTGAAAAATTTAGAGATCATAGAGCAGGCGGCAAGCAGCCTTTTAAATACAAGTGTCAAATTTAACCTTGTCGGCTGCCAGGACCAGGAGCTGCCTAAAGATGACGAAGGCAATATGCCTGTGGAGAAAAAATCTTTTCCCACAGATGCTGATAATCCGCAGGAAGGGCAGGATTTTAATGATTTCATCCAGTCGGCCATGGATGTTTTTAACGGCAGAATAGTATCATCAAACGAATAAACTATCATGAGCGGATATACTAAATTTTTAGACACACTAATCCAGGAGTTAGCAAAGCTGCCGACCATAGGTCCTAAATCAGCAGAGAGGATGGCTTTGCATCTTTTAAAATCCGCTCCGCAGAGATCTAAAGCTTTAGCTGAGGCGATTGTCCTGGCTAAGGAAAATACCAAAAAATGCAAAGAATGCAATTATTTTGCCGAAGGGGATGCCTGCCCAATTTGCCAGAAAAAGCATAATCGGGATAAGGTATTATGCGTGGTGGAGGATCCTCAGGATGTGATTGCCATTGAGAGTACAGGAAGATATGCGGGATTATATCATGTTCTCTGGGGCAGGCTTTCTCCCCTGACAGGAACCGGTCCGGAAGATTTGCCGCTAAAACAGATGATCGCACGCGTTAAAGGCGAGCAAATTCAAGAAGTGATCATTGCTACGAGCTCAAACCGTGATGGAGAGACAACCGCGCAGTATTTAAAGCAATTGCTTGCCCCTTTACAGGTAAAGATCACACGTATTGCCAGGGGAATACCTGTAGGCAGCAATATTGGACATATTGATAAGGCGACTATTTCAGAGGCTTTCGATGGGCGCAGGTAAGTTAGCTCTTGACAATAACATCTATTCTTGATAAACTTTTTGTTTACAATAGATATATCCATATAAAATAACCCCTTTGAGGGGATAAATATAAGGCGTTTAACCATTCACAAAGGAGAAGGTATGAAAATTTTTGAAGCGATTAAGCGAGGAGGAGCAGCGGTTAAGGACATTCTTCCTCCCATGGTGATAATATGCATATTTAACTTTATTGGTGCTTTCACAATGCTGATGATTATAGGCCTGAATCCTACACCGGAAAAGATAGCCGAGGTTACCGCACCACTGTTTATAATATTTGCCTTGATGATGCTAATATGGATTTTCATTGAAGGCGGTTTGTTTTCATCGGCCATGTCTGTGCTAAAGACAGGGGAGCTTAATATGGGTGAATTTTTTGGCAATTGTTCTAAGTATTTTTTGCGTCTTTTAGGTCTTAATGCCATAGGTGCTTTAATCTCAACAGTGTTGTGGCTTATCGGTGCTTTTCTAACCGGGGTTTTTGTTGCTTTAGGAGGGGGAAAAAATATCTTCTTTAATATTATTGGAGGTAGTGTTTTACTTGCAACGATTATTGTTGTAATTATTGTGGCTATGCCGATACTTATAAGCCAGTATTTTGTTGTTATAAAGGGTGGCAAAGTCCGCGAGTCTTTAGGGCAGAGCGTTACTTTTGTTAAAAAATATTTTTGGAGGACCGTAATATTTTTCCTTATCCTGGCTATATCCATTTTTACATTTTCATTCATTGCCAATTTTATCGGTACTTTATTAGGCAATGCGATCAAAGGCATGGGTGCGGCGGCAATAAGTATTATTCTGACCTCTGTAGCTAATGGTGCGATTGCGGTATTTTCCGCGGCATGCATAATGACCTATCTTCTAGGTATTGAGCAATCTGAGGAGCAGAAAGTAGAAGAAGTAAAATAAAGCAGCAAATACGAGTTAGTAACTATAAAGTATTAATTCATAATTTATAACTTGTAACTAATAACTAAAATATCTGTTCCCCTGTAGCTCAGTTGGTAGAGCAGTTGACTGTTAATCAACTTGTCCGAGGTTCGAGTCCTCGCGGGGGAGCCAAAATTATACTTACGAACCTTCGGTTCGTGTAAAGACGGAGAAAATCCTAATCGGGTTTTCTCTTTTTTATTTGAATCTATTAAAGCGGGGGGATTTAAAAAAGCATTTTCAGAAGCTGTTGAAACAAAAAGACTTATTTGTATTTGGGAGGGGGAATATTTAATATTTTTGATGTGTTTTTTGAGTAAAAGTGTTTTGTCTGTTCCTCGACGAGACCGGATGCCGGCGACCAGGGCCTGGAGGGTGTGCGCGAAAACCTCAGCAGAGATTTGCGAGGAATCGAACGATGGTTCGAGTCCACTGCGGCCGTCCGGCGCGGCATGATTAAGCTTGAATATCAAACTATCAATATACTGCTTATCGATGGAGATTCGTTGCAGGTTCTCAAAAATAAAATTTTCCAGCCTGTTTGCGCTTACCTGTTTTGTGTCACAGTTTTTCCAGTCTTTCTTGAATGTGCTTGTGCAGCGGTAATAATAGTATCTTCTTATCTTGCCGCGCGATTTTTTATTAGTGTGGCAAGGAGTCATTTTTGAGCCGCATTCCTCGCAGTTAACCAATCCGGCAAGTGGATAGTTTTTATATAACCTAAGATTACGTTGTTTCTTCTTATGAAGTTCTTGAGTTAGCGCAAAGATTTCATCGGAGATTATGGCTTCATGGTTTCCCTGATGATCTTGACCTGAATATCTCAGCGTGCCAGTATAAATAGGATTTCTTAAGATTGATGAAATTCGACTTTTCGATAAGTTAATATTCTGGTTTTGAAGGTTCTGATAAATGTTTGCAGTGGATTGGTCTGTTATATATGAATCAAACATTTCTTTGACTGTTTGAGCATCCTGTTCCGCTATTCGCAATTTTTTATCTTCTGCTTTATATCCGAACGGAATATTGCCACCATTCCACATGCCTTTTTGTGCTCGTTGAAGCATTTTATCTTTTGTGCGTTCGCTGGTAAGTTCCCGTTCAAACTGGGCGAATGTAAGCATAATGTTGCGTAAAAGTCGTCCGGCAGGGGTAGAGGTATCAAAGCGCTCGGTTATAGAAATAAAATCAACATTATGCTTTTCGAATAATTCAATAAGCTGATAAAAATCCCTTGGTGAGCGGGTTAGGCGGTCAATCTTGTAAGCGATAACCAGATTGATTTTTCCTTGTTGGATCTCGGAGAGCATTTTTTGCATAGCAGGACGTTCAACATTAGCTCCCGTGAATCCAGCATCAGAATATACGTTAAAGATTTCTAAATTTTCCTGGCTTTTGATAAATGAATGAATTTTCTCTTCCTGAGCTTTGCATGAATTAAACTCTACTTCTGCCTGATTATCTGTGCTTACGCGGGTATAAATAGCACATTTTAGAAATACTTGCATTTTAGCCTCCTTGGAGTTAGAATAACTCAATAAATAGGATTAATGTACCATGTATTACAATACATAGTATTTAAATATAAGTCAAGGAGAATTATGTATCTAAAAAATTTAGCAAAATTGAGAAAGAAAAAGGGGCTAACTCAAGAGGGATTAGCGAGAAAAGCGGATATTTCCTATCATACTATTATTAAGCTTGAAAGCGGCGGGATAAAAAACCCAAAGATTGAAACGGTTATTAAAATAGGAGAGGCTTTAGATATAAGCCTAGATACGTTAATAGGAAGAAAAATATAAATTTAGACAAGATGATTCAAGCAAAACCCAAAATATATATAGCATATAGACGTAAAGACAAAAATAGACTAAAGGCCATTATTGTTATTGCAAAGCTGCTTAGAAAATTTAATTTTCATGTTTGGTATGATAAAAAAGCAATCAAAGGTGGTGATTCTTGGCCTTTTGAATGCGACCAAGGATTGAAATGGGCCAACAATTTTTTGCTAGTCGCACATAAAGACACACATGATGGAAAAATTGTTAGCAGAGAAATTGAAACAGCTATTATTAGAGAATCGCAGGACAAATTTGATAAGATTGTTTTTTTAAAAATGCACCATTCTGTTGATCTTGAAAGCTATAATGCGTTATTATCAAGAATCAATATTATTGATAATAGAGAAAAGGGATGGAAGGAACAATTAGAAATAGCATTTTTACCTAAAAAAGAAGAGTTGCCAATAGAGGAATTGAGTAGATTAATAAAAAGTAAAAACAAACAAGCAGAAGAAAAGGCTTTAATTTTATTGCAAAAAATGTTTAATTTTAAGGAACCAATGACATTGGCGCAAGCATTGCAAATGCTTTTAAAGAATGTTATGGCTACCGATCAAAAGAAAAAGATTGAAGATTTAATTATAACTATAAGGAGAAGAGAAATATTACTTAAACGGGCAAAAGAAAAAACCCCTCCTAAGGCTGTTATAGTAAAACACAACAAAATGCTTAAGGAAATAGAGGCAGAATATTCGTCAGTCCTAAAAAATGCGACACTGTTATTTGAAGGATTGGTTTATTTATTAAAGCCATTCAATATAGAAGATCGTGATATAGCAAACAATATTGTTAAGTTAGGAATATCTAGAGAAACAAAGCAAATTATTATAAATAAATTAAAAAAATATAAAATTATTAAACAAGTAGGGAAGACTCTGTGGATTATTGATGACAAATTTGGGAAAAGAATAACGGAAAAAGTATTTTTCGGGAAAGCTTCAATGGTAGAATTTAAAAAAATAGAGGCATTATTTTATGGAGAAAATTAAATCGATAGTTTCGACCTTAGCAGAATTAGAATCGGCAGAAGCGATTGAAAAACTAAAGGAATATGCTTTAGAGATTAAAGATAAGATTCTTTGTCAAAATAATGATGCAAGGTTAGAGAGTCTCGACTTACTTGAAAGGTTTTCTTTTAGAGTGCCCAACGAAGCACTTACAATCATTAGTATTTTTGCTGATAAAAGAAACGAACAAAAAGCCACACACTATAAAAAACCATTTCCACGATATGGATGGAAGCATGGACGTATTATGGATAAATGCTTAGACATCTTAAATCAGTATAATATAAGATATGGATTTTTTGATGAAAGCCTAAAATTATTAATGCAATTTTGTGTGTATAAGGAAAACGATAAGGACTATGAAGAAATTCGAAAAAAAACAAAGGGCATACTTATTGATACAGCAAAATACAATTTAAAAATTATCGCAGGCAAGCCCGATGGATATGGGATGGGGTATTTGTTTCAAGAAAAATTTTCAAAAAAAGCAAAAAAGATATTAAGCGCCCGCAATAATATAGTTTTTAATATAGCGATAGCTATTATTGAAGAATTGCTTAATACAGAAATGGAGGGTACGTATTGGGATTATAAGACAGTGACCTTTAAGGGTGGCCCATTAATGTGTACATCTAAATTAAAAAAAATTAGAGACCGCGTATTGAAAATAGTTTTTGAGAAAATAAAGGGAGAGGCAAAGTTAGACAGAAAAGCTACTTTAATAAAAACTTTAGCTTCTGGCGTGAGGTTGCCAGCTAGAGGTGTACCTAGTGACGACTTGGATATTATGATCATGGCAGATGTGATTAGAATTATGAAGTTTTATGAGGGGATGCTTTTGCTGGATAAAAATCCAGTAGTTTTGCAAGAGATTGAAGAACAGGCTGCTTTTTTAAAAAGACGGTACACAAAGGATATAGGAAATAAACATTTTAGGAATAAAGTTGTTAGAAAAACAGGAAAACTTCTGAATGCCTTGAGAGGCGATAATATTTATAAAATTTATAGAATTTTTGTAGGTGATGAAAGGTCCTTTTGGGATAAAGGTGATGACTGGAAGCGCATAGAGGAAGAAAGAATTCATGGAATCAAAAAAATGGTTGCAGATATTTCTGAAAAAAATCTTACGCAATGGATTGGTATAATCAAATTAATTGGAACAACTTATAAATATAAACAGGAATATGAATTTAGTAATTTTAGGTTTTTCGGGAGACATATAGGAAAAGAGAAACCCGCCATAGCGTATAAAATAATAAAAATGCTAAGCAAGCAAAGATTCTCTATGAAAAATTTTTACTCGGATTTGATTTTGGGAATAAGAGTGTCTTCTCAAAGAAATTTTGCTGATTTGCTTATTAAAGATTGGATAAAGGGGAAAGATTTTGAGCTTATTTGTGAAATTCCACACACTTTCTGGGCATTAGAAGATAAGTTTATGAAAAGTCAAGATGTCAACGTTTTCAAAAAACTATTACTTTTGAAATTAAATGAAGCAAATAGACAAGAATTAGATTATAGAATTCTAAGGGTGTTGCCTTGGATTTATAAGCAAAATCCACAAACAGTTAATGACATGTTATTTTGCCTTTTAAAACGATTGCCTGAAAAAAATATTTCCACTTTTACTGATACGATATTAATGGCTAATTATCGCAAACAAATTATACTCGAGAAATGGCCTATGAAAAATTTTAAAATCATCCTGCAAAGTTTGTTAAGAAAAGTGCGCTTGGACTATCATGAGGAAGAAATTTTAGCTATTTATGCCAAGAGAAAACCTTTAGAGGTGGTAGATTTTTTTAGAAAAAGAATTATTGTGCAAAAAGGTAAAAAAATTGAACGATTTGATGCAGTTCCTTTTAGATTATGGAAATTACCCGAAGCTTTTTCTAAAAATGTTGAATATAAGAAAGTACTTAGAAGGATTTTGTTAGAATGGATAGGTAGCAATGATTGGCTTCTTAGAGAAGAAGGGAGTAGATTTATTTATAATTTAGCCCCCTCAATAGATGTAATTCTTAAAAAAGAATTACTTGGGTTGATAAAAACTAAGAAAAAGAAAAAAATTATGATTGCTTTGAGAGTGCTGAGATCTTATGAAGGAGCTTCAGTAATAGATGACATATGTAAAGAAGCATTAAGAAATTCTAAAGGTGATAAAGATATAAGTCAGCGAATTAAAGAAGCATTTTGGAATACAGGTTTAGTTAGCGGAGAATATGGGATGAGAGATGCTTATCAAAAAAGAATGGATAGAATAAAGAAGTGGGCCGAAGAAAGGAATAAATATATAAAAGAATTTGCGAATGAATTTGCAAAAAGTTTAAAAAAAGAAATTGTAGAGGAAACAAGGAGAACGGAAGAAAGAATAATGAGAATGAAAAAAGGGGTGAATATATAGGGTCAATTACTGCGGGTGGGTGGGAGAATTCGGCCGCAGGCACACCCTCCAGGCCCTGGTCGCCGGCCTCCGGTCTCGTCGTGGTAATGACAAAACTCTTTTCCTCAAAAAACACATCAAAAATATTAAATATTCCCCCTCCCAAATAAAAATAAGTCTTTTTGTTTCAACATGTTCTGGCAATGCTTTTTTAAATCCCTCCGTTTTAAAAGATTCAAATAAAAAAGAGAAAACCCGTTTAGGATTTTCTCCGTTTTTACACGAACCGAAGGTTCGTAACTTAAATTTTGGCTCCGCTTCCAGAGATAACTCAAACTGTTTTGAAATTATTTTGCCCAATACGATTCATGGGATTAAGAAAAAGAATCTTTGATCAATGCACCGCCCCGCACCACTCGCTGGCGCTCGGGTACGGGGCTACTTGGGTATTGAATGCGACCGTTCGCCTCAGCTTGGGCTTCGGCTCTCTACTTCGCTCGCTAGGCGCTTGCTTGTTCAAGTCTCTGTGCTCGGGCTTCATCCCGCCATGGCGGGATTCCGCTCCTGCGCTCAGAGCCTGCAAAACTAGCTAAGGGGTGATTACGTTGCGTTATAAAATAGGCTTCCTTAGGCACCCGCTTTCGTCGGGCTTTGCGCTTTGCGCAAAAATTTTGCCCCCCTACGCTAAAGCTTCGGAGGATAAACTTTTAATTAAATTATAAATCCATCTCGGCGGCGAAAAATATATAGGGTTTCTGCATCTTTTCATCTTTTGTAAGGGCAGGCACATAAAGGGCGTTGCGGATACTGAGCGTAGTCGAAGTAGTAGCCGACCGACTGTGACTGCCCTGCACGAGTGTTTTTTTTGGTTTTACCAATTAAGGAGTACCTTTTCAGGGAAGCTGACGCATTGGTGACTCAATGGGCTTATGCTCGCGCGGCAGCGTGGGCGGGAGGGAACAATTTTGGTATTTATATTTTTCTTTGCTAAATTTCTTGACAGCCACACAAATGTGTGGTATATGTTAATATACAATAAAGTCCCGAGTTTAGAAGGGGGAATCCCGGACGTTAAAAAAGTAAAACCTTCGTTTTGTTGTTTATATGCAGCAAAGCGGAGGTTTTTGTTTTTTTTAGATAGAGTGCAGAACAATTTACTATGAGTCTTTCAAAAATTTTATAATCTGCTATAATAAAGGAGGTAATATGCAGTATATGCTTGATTTCGGCAGGAGATATGACATGGCAATAAACTTAAAAGTTCATAATCAAAATAACAAGGTTTTCAATAAAGAGATTTCCGTTGCGCCTGAAGAATCTTTTTCTGTTGGAAGTTTATTTGCGGGAGTCGGAGGTATATGTTTAGGTTTTAAGCAAGCTGATTTTAACATTTTTTGGGCTAATGAAATGGACAGCAATGCGTGCAGAACATACCTTGCTAATTTCGAGCATACTTTGTATGAAGGAAAGATTGAATTTTTAGAACCAGGGCGATTAGATTATGTTGATGTTATAACTTCTGGATTTCCGTGCCAGGCTTTTTCAATAGCAGGATACCGCAAAGGATTTGAAGATCAAAGAGGGCACTTATTTAAAGAGACGATGCGTATTATTGACGGCATAAAACCAAAAGCAATTTTATTGGAGAATGTTAAAAATCTAGTTAGTCACGATGGAGGAAGAACATTTAAGATCATGAAAGAAATTGTTAAGGCTCATGGGTATTCATTTATTCCAAAAGTGCTTAACTCTATGGAGTATGGCGATGTTCCCCAAAATAGAGAAAGGATTTATATTGTCGGATTTAAAGATGAAGCCGGTTTTAATCCGGATGCTCCTTCCGAAGAGTTCATCTGTTCGCATTCTTTTTCTTACCCTAAGCCAATAAAGTTAAGGAAAAAAGTTTCTGACGTTGTCGCTGGTTCAGTCCCGCAAGAATTTTATTATTCTAATTTTAAGCATTATAAAAAATTATTAGAATACGAATGGGCCAAAGAAACTGTTGGTCAGTGGCGGAGAGTCTATGTAAGACAGAATAAAAGAAATGTATGCCCCACCTTAACTGCAAATATGGGAACGGGAGGACATAATGTTCCGTTAGTTAAAGACGAGATTAATTTTAGAAAACTTACTCCTCGAGAATGTTTCTACTTTCAAGGGTTTCCTAAAAAATTTGTTTTACCAGAGGGCCTTGCCAATTCACATTTATATAAACAAGCAGGGAATTCGGTAACAGTTACGGTAATAAAACGCATTGCTGAAAATATTAAAAAAGCATTATTGGAAAAATACAGTTTGGTAAACGTATGATTTTTTTAACCAAGCAGCCAAAAGCACAAATAGAAGAATACAAAAACCTGCTTAATATGGTTGGCTCTCTTTCTAATTTATTCTCTGACAGCGCTATTCCCTATTTATATTATAGAGTTGCCGAAAATGCTTTCTGCAGAGCATTTGAAGCGGAGAATCTATCCCGTTCTGACTGCTCTGCTGATGCTCGAAAATCTGAACAAGGGATAGGATTAAAAACTTTTCATGAGAATAATGGAAAGACTATGCAGAAGATAGCAGAGTTTAATAAAGCCAGAAATATTTATAAACAATACTTAAGCGACCATAAAAAACTCGTATTAGAAATAGCTAAGATGAGAAATAAGCGTATAGATGCAACAAAAGCAGTGCATGGGGTTAATGATATTTTATATCATTGCGTTTCAAGGAAACAAGGCGAACTTTTAGTATTTGAACAGAATATGAATGTTATTGATATAGACAAAATAAAAGTGTCAAAATCTGCAGGAAACGCAAATATTATTTATTTTAGTGATAATAAGGATGAGTATTCATTTAATATTTCTAAGAGCACTTTATTTAAAAGATTTTGCACTCCCTCAAGCTGTATTAAAATAGCTGTTAAAATAATTTCTGATCCATTTGAGCTTTTATCGGCTTTTTTCCATGATAATAAAACAGCAGGGATAATTCCGAAACAAAGGCAGTCTGTTATGCTTCCGCTGTATTCAGCAAGTAAAGGGAAAATTGTTTCCGAAAAAAGCGGGCTTAATCAGTGGAATGCAGGGGGAAGAGACAGGAAAGAGAGAGAGGTTTATATTCCCATCCCTTCTTGGATACATCAATCTTTTAATGGGTTTTTTACAGGAAGAGACGTCCCGTTTAAGCTGAAGCTTCCTAACGGTAAGATTATAGATGCTAAGATCTGTCAAGATAATGAAAAAGCTTTAATGAGTAATCCCAATACTGACTTGGGAGAATGGATTCTAGGTGAAATCTTAAAAATTCCTTCAGGAAAACTGGTTACTTATAAATTGCTGGAGGAAATAGGCATAGATAGTGTTGAAGTAGAAAAAGTTTCAGATAAGCTTTTTGCCATATATTTTAAAAGTTTAGATTCATATAAGGATTTCGCAGAGCAGTATAAATTAAATAAGTAATTTTGAGAGCTTAGTTCTTAATTTTTCCGCATTCTTAATTTCACATTCCCAAATAGTAATTGTTTTCCAGCCTAGTTTTCTTAAATCTTTTTTGTGCATAACGTCCCTTTTTTTGTTGCGTTCAAGTTTGCGGCTCCAATATGATTGATTGCTTTTCGGGATATTTGCTCTTTTGCATCCTTTGTGCTGATGCCAAAAACAGCCGTGAACAAAAACAACTGTTTTATATTTTTTTAAGACAATGTCTGGTTTGCCCGGCAAAGTTTTTTGATGTAGCCGGAAGCGGAAGCCTAAAGAATGCAGAATTTGTCGAACTAATATTTCAGGCTTTGTATCGGATGAACGGATTAAGCTCATATTCCAGCTTCGTTTTTGAGGTGACAAATGATCAGCCATGAGTATATTATATAAAAAAAGAGAAGAATAAAAAGAATTTTATTATCAAATTGGGGAGTGGCGGTTAGCTTCTAGAAATACCAACTCTTTCAATAGTTAACTTATATATTGAAACAAAGAACAATGGGATTGAAGGTGCAATGAATTGCACTGGTGTCACGTTTGAGCCCAGATAATTAAGTATTGTGAATCTCTCTCCATAAGATGGCTCTTCAGAAAAGGAATGCGAGCGTTGCTATTAGAGAACTAAAATTTAAGATGAAGGCTGCAACCTTAAAGCCTGCATCTACAAATCCTTCGCAAAATTCACATAACTCTATTGCGAAGAGGAATGGTCATTTAATGTTAAGCAGAAGGGATTAGTAAAAATATTGACTATAAACGAATAATACTACTATTATTCTTGACAAAATTGCTTAATGTGATATAATATATTATATAAGTGCAAAGATTAATACATTACAACTATGAGGAGAGAAAGATGAGATACATTATTGATATTACACAAAATCAGTCTGATAACATTCAGAAACTTATTGCTGACGGCAGGTATAGAGATTTTAATCAATTTGTTTGCACTGCTATAGATAATCAGCTGCACATTGAAACAGAAGAAATAGGCGGGCATAAGATAGAAAATTTAGGTAGCAAAATTAATGTTTACAAACCAGAAGAACTTTTTGAAATTGATAAAAGCATAAGCATAAAAACAATCAATATTGATGTGCAGGGGGTAGCGATGCCTGATTTTAAAAATTTATCAGGCTCAGCATATGAAATTGAGGAAAAAGATTCTTGGTTGTGGGGCCAAGTTAATAAGATTTTCCCAGTGAAAATTGGTTTAAGGATTTTACTCGCTATGCAGGGAGCAGAAAAAAACATTACTTTGGAAGAATATAGTAAAAAAGCTACACATATTGCTGCATCTTATGGAACCGGGATTAGATTATATGAAGATAGAAAGAAAAGGCCTAGAGATTTAAGGATTTCAGCTGGATTACCTAGCGAAGATGCTTTTAAAAGCAAACTTAGATATAAAGGTCAATTTTTGGCATATGTGAGAAAAGACGGCTTAATGGAAGGGGCGATGTCTTTTTTGAAATTTATTAACTTGTATAAAGATGAAGAAAGCGGACAAATGTGTATTTACTTAACAGGCGCAGGAGTAAAGTTTGCACAAATCAGCAATCCCGTAATAGATAAGGGGGAGTTCGATAAAAGTTTAAGCAAAGAGGAAATAGCTTTTTATTTGGAGCATATTGCTGAGAATGTTATAGGTGAATATCAAGCAATAAAATGGATGCTTGAAAAACTTGAAGAGGGGATATCAGATAGAACCTTGATAAATAGAGAAATGAAAAAAATCTTCAGCCAGCTATGGGGAGGCGCCTCAGATGCTGTTATTAATACACAGAGAGCAGGGCTGATGTCTAGAATGTATGAATTAAAATTGTATGACAAAGAAAAAGATGCGAATAAAGTTGCGTATTTAATTAATGACGCTGGAAAAGAGCTTCTTCGGCAATAAATAAGAAGGGATGAAACATGAAATGTAAACATTGTGGGTATAATAACGCTGAAAGTAATTCTATTTGTGATGAGTGTCGCCATTCATTGACTTCTTCAGGGACGCCACAAAACTGGAAAAGTGAAATAGAGCAAGTAGTGGCCACGTATGAGCAAGAACCAGCAAAAGGATTAGTCCACGGGTTACAAAAAGATGCTATTCAAAATGGTTGGGGGCATAGGGTTAACGATAAAGGTAGGGGGTGGAAATTTACTTTTACTCTGAAAAAATTCGAGGATGTTACATATTTGCTACTTACGGATGAAGGGACTACTGGATTAACAGGTCCAAATTTAACAACTGAAGAAATTCAACAGGCTGTGACTCTCCCCGATGATCATAAGCTAGCTCGTTTTACAGGGATGAAGTGGTCTGGAGGTAGCCAGGGAGTGGGGTTGTATGGCAGAGGAAAGTTACTTTTTCCAGCTGTATCAAAAGATTGCAAGATATATTTTGATAGTCTTACGGAAAAGGATGGGTATAGATTGAATTACAAAATGCTCATAGGTTCAAGTTATGAAGGATCTCCCAAAGCGCTGGAAGGAGAAGAAGCAAAAGATTTAATAAAAAAGCTCAAAATGGAACTACTTTCAAATATCGGCACACGAATAATCATAGTAAATCCAATACAAGAATTAGTTGAGGCAATAAAGAATGGAGAACTGATAAAAAACATCCAAGAAACATGGTGGCCTATAATAGCGCGGGGAGCAGAAATCTTTTTAGATATTAATGGGGTAAAACGGATTGTAGGCTTTCCTGAAGAATATTATGATTTACCCGAAAAGCCTGCAAATGGTTGGAAAGTGTGGTTTAGGAAGAATATTAAGATTGGTGATGATTATACGATTAGACATATTCATTTGCTTATTGCTCCAAAAAAGATAGATGAAGATTTTAGAGGGATTCATTTGTATCGCCAGGGCATGAAAACGGGAGGTTTTAATTTTGAAATTCCTCCAAAAATTAAAGATCGGTATTTTGGATATATCGAGCTTGATAGGGGATCCGAACATATGGTAATCCCGCTTGAAGATATAACTCACTATGGATTCAAGAAGAAAAGAACTACGGAATTCCAGAAAATAAAGCGTTTTATCGAAAGTGACCATAAGGCTTTCATGGATCGAGAAGGGCTATTAGTTAAAAAATATTCGAGCGAAGAAAAATTGAAAAAAACTTTTGAAAATAGTTCTAAAATTATCAATGAACTTATCTCTAGCTTTGGGATTGATAGCGTAGGTGAAGGAGGAATGACGGCTTCATTTATAGTAAGATGGATGGGGATTGATTTTCCAGACGAAGGGAATTCAAAAGTAGTAACAGGCGAGACTATAAGTAATATAAGATTTAAAATAATTAACAACCAGGGGAGCTGTGAGAGATTTAATTACCAGTTAAAAATTGTTCATAACGACAAAGATGTAGTTTTAATAGATGAACAATCGGTACCTGTAAATTCTTCTTCAGAAAAAATATTCGGGCCGTACAATGTTAATATTAATGAGCAAGCAATGCCTCGGTATGAGAAGCTGTTCATACAGCTGGAGGTTAAAAAGGTAGGCCTTAAAAAACAAATCATAAAGAAAATACCTTTTTTCTATGATTGCGATCCTCAAGATAGGCCGGAGTTTGGATTCTCAGTCCAAATTGCGGAGGTAAAATTTCCAGGAGGGAATAGTCATAGAGTTAATACGGGCGAAAAAATTACAGGACTTAAATATTTGATAAAGAATAATACAGCACTGAGAGAAAAGATAGGGATATATATACGCACGCATAATATGACAGAAGGGGGAAACCCTGTAATAGAGGAGATACTACTCAATAGGGAGGGAATAACAATAGAGCCTTTTTCTGAAGAACTTGTTGAATGTAGGGATATTGATTTTTCAGAAGAGATTTATTTATCGCAAATTGCCAAAGGGTTGATAGAATTGCGGGCAAGTGTAAGTTCTATGGGTGAAGGAAAGTATGCGCATGCAGATTCAATTTGCAAGCCTTCTAAGATAAAAATATACTTTAATGAAAATGAGCCGGGAGTAAGTGTTTTTAATGACTCAGAGTGGAAGAAAGATAAAGGTGGCCCTAGATCAGATTGCTCAGGACAAGGTAAAAACTGGACATTTATTATCAATATAGAACATTCTTGCTATATAAATGCTGAGGAAGAGGGCGAAGAAGCGCGGGACGAGTACTATGTTGACGAAATGCTGAAGCAGACAGTCAAGATATTATTATTGTCAAACAATTATAAGATTTTCACAAAGGATAAAAAATGGTTTGATAACGAAGAGGTGTCGCCGCCTGAAGTATTTGTAGTCATGAATGAAGCATACGACAAATTGCTGGATAAAATACATAGGAGATAATGATGGCAATATTATTCAAGAAAGAGAAAGGCAAGAATATATATAAAGGCATCGTCGGTAAAGAGCAGATACAGAAAGCCGATAAGCTGTATGAATATTTAGCTGCCAAAATCCCGAGACTAGAAACAGAGTTATCAGAGCAATATGAGAAAATTAGCATACAATTTTGGTATTATTTTGGAAAAGGATTAAGAGAAATAGTAGAGAAATTTGATATAGATAACCAAGACAGACAATATCTTTGGGAGGCAATTGCAAACTTAGCGGCGTCGGATGTAAGTGTGCGAAAAAATAGATCATCTAATAGAACAAATTATGAGTATTTTTATAGGCTTTCTGAAGTATCTTTAACGGATGTAGAAAAACTTAATTGGAGTGAGTGGTCTACATTTTTTGATTCGATTACTATAAGAAGAGAAGAAAGAAGTTTCGCATGGTTTATTACTAAGCTTTCGGATCGCAAGATGGATAGAAAGACAATGCGAACCTTAATGATTGCGATGAATAAAGCTCTAGAGGGTAAAGAAACGTGGATGTATTCCGATGAAGATCTATGGAAGAGGTTTAATGCAGCGCTTATGGCGTCCTTGTTTTTAATCAGTAATGCACCCAAAGATAAGATGATACAAAAAAAAACAAATAAGCCCCTATCTGAGCGGCAGCAAATTGTAAATAAAAAAGCATTACAAAAAAAAACAAAGATCAGGCAAAAATTTTTCAAAGAATTTTTCATGCTAGTAGATTTAAAAGAGAAGTTAAGCATAGAAGCAATGTGCATAGAAGCTTTTAAAAAAGTTAAAGGATAGAGGAGTAGTGAAAATAAAAGAAGGGATATGTGAGGTATAAAGATTTTATAGACAATTTGGAAATCCGCAGAACGTTAACGGATAAAGAAGAAACTAAAATGGGTAAAATTTGTTCTGTGACATCAAAAAACAGGAGGACATTAATTATGAATAAGAATAAGTATTTCTCGGAAGGCACAATCGTTAAATTAAAAAATCCAGCTGACGATGTAGAGGGCAAGGCACTTTTCGAAGTAATTGAAAACAAAGGTGACAGAGTTGATATCAAGCTCTTAAACACAAAAATGTCTATTCCTCCTGTCGAGTGTGTAAGTATCAACGAAATCGTTATTGCAAATCCGAAATAAAAAAATTCTTTAAGCAAAATCTTCATTATTAACGAAGAGTGCTATTTTTCTTATGCGTTAAGTTTACAGCAAGCGGCTGAAATTAAAAGGCTAGCAAATATAGAAAATATGGTGTTATCAGATGGTCGGATTTGCTGATATTATGGACTAAAGAAGACATATTTATAGATAAAAACATGCAAACAAGGGCCAACTTATATATAATTTAGTAAATTTACCGTAAAACAAGATGATCGTGTATTATATGTTAGTGAGAATAAATAATATGAAAAAAGATTTTGATTATGCTTATTATTTAGTTGCTTTCGTTGATGTCTTAGGACAAAAAGAAGCGTTTCAAGGCATTACTGATCTTCCTAAAAATGATGAGGCACAAAAAAAGCTAATAAAAGCGCATTCTAGCACTGTTTTATTTGTCGAAGAACTTAGAGAATGGTTTGACGACTTTTTTAGTAGTTATACTGAAATAAAAGACTCTGAGTTTAAAGTTCCGGAGGAAAAGAAAGAACAATTTGATGAAATGCGTAAAAGCATTTTAAACCATGCTCGTTTTTCAGATTGTCTCCAGTTTTCTGTTCCTTTAGTTAGCGATAAGAAATATTATTCTCCTTGTGTGAATGGTATTTTTGGAATATTGGGTGCTTGTGGTGGAATGCTAATATTGTCTTTAGCCAAGAAAAAACCTTTCAGAGCTGGCATAGATGTGGGTATTGCCACAGAATTAAGTAGTGGTGAAGTGTATGGTCCAGGATTTTTTAATGCTTATACTTTGGAGAGTAAAATTGCTCAACATCCGAGAATTGTAATCGGAGATACACTCATAAATTTTTTACTAAATTTGTCTCATAAAAATTCGCAGATACCAAATCAAACAAAAGAAGACGTAGAACTATGCAAAATGTTAGCAGACAATTGCTTACAAATGATTATAAAAGATTTAGATGGACATTTCATTCTGGACTATCTTGGACAAAACTTTCGCGATAATTTCACTAAAAATTTAGCTGCTGACGGACAAGAGGCAAATGAAAAAGCATTTAAGCTGGCTTTTGATTTTATTGAAAAAGAATACGAGAAGCTAAATAAAGATAGGAACGAGAAGCTTAGCTCAAGATATTTTATGTTATACAATTATTTTAAGTCTAGATTAAATCTCTAACAATTCGCTCCAGGGCAATCGGAACCTGCTCCGAAAAAGCAGGGTCGGCCTCCTCTGCCTGAGCTCAAATGTTTTATATGAGGAATAAAAAATGAATGATGATAATATTATTACTACGAAAAGCATTGGTGCTGACATAGTTGATGTTAAAGAAGATTTTATCCTTGATCAAAAGCCAATGTCTCGTTTGGTTTTTCATGCCCAAATACATAGTGAGGGAATCAGAGGACGAATTATCAGACAACGTAGAGAATCAACTGAGGATGTTTGGACTCCAGATAAAGTTATAAACATACGTGATTTAGGTAAAAACGAAGCAATAAATATTGAACTTAAAACAGTGGCAGTGAGAAAACTATATTCAGCGATATTAAAATTATTAAATATTTTGCAACAAAAAGGCATAGCATATGGAGAAAATAAATATGCAGTAGTGAATCCTGATTCTGTGGTCATTACAGATAAAAATAAGGCTGCTTACATTAAAAAGATTCTAGATGCTGGATATGATGAGGAAGTATGGAATACTCTTGTAGAATCAAACCCTTCTCTGGTTACGAAGTTATCCTACGCAAGAATACAAAGATCAAAACTAAAAGTAACCAAAGAATTAAAAAATAGATTACAAAAAGGCGGTTTCGACGAAACGAAAGGTGATGATTGCTGGCAAAAATGGATATATAAAAACAATTGGTTGTTTGGGGTGAACTACAAAAAACCAATTGAGAAAACAAAAATTAATATTGCAGGTGTAATGCCAGATTATCTCTTTCCAACTTTAGATGGATTTATTGACATCTTAGAGATTAAACTACCTGATAATGGAGTAATTGCTAAAGATAGCAGTCATTGTGGTTCTTGGAAATTGACATCAGAAACAAATACTGCTATTGGGCAGGTTGTAAATTATTTAAATGAAATTGATAGACTGCGTCTTGAAATTGAGAAAATTATAAGAACTCAATATGGTTGTGAAATTAGTTTATTAAAACCTCGTGCGTATATTTTGATTGGAAATAGTACTGGTTGGGATATTGAAAAAAGAGAAGGATTGCGAAAAATCAATAACGCTTTACATGGCATTGAAATATTAACATATGAAGATCTTCTAAGTAGAGGTTGCGAGGCAACAAAAGAATAGTTTTAGAGTATTGTTAAAAGTTAATAATGAATAATATAAACATATCAAATCTCTTCAGGCAGTCGCAACCCGCCGCCATGGAATTAAAGGGACACAATACTTAATCATTGGGTGCGAGAAAAATGGTCAGGTCTTAAGACTTACAGAAGAGCAGGTTAAATTATTGACAAAACCCAATCTTTACACTAACCTATACTTATCATGGCAAATAAAAAATTAGCCTCTGAAAAAGTAACCTACGAAATAGATCCTTATAATAGACTTATCATTAACAAATCCGGCAAAAAAAGCCGACTCTCCAGATTTAGGCAGGTTCTTGACGGACGCTTCAAAATCGATAAAGACAATACAGTATCTTATTATATAAAAGCCCCGATGCCTAAAGGTGCGGAAATCCCGTATCAGGTTAAACTCCAGGGGAAATGGTCTCTATCCGTTGATCATAACCTGTGCTTGACGCTTAATAAATGGGGCCGGGAAACTCTGGGAGATAAATTAACTCTGCAGGCTGATGTAATAGATACATCTAAAAATTCTCTGGTTTTTGCCCTTACCACTACTACAAAAGAAAACACCCAATCAATTTATATCCTCAAACTCAAAGGAGCATGGCAGGCAGATAAGCACAACCGGCTTACGTTTAGGATTCAGAGAGAGCAGGGAAGCCACGATATCCTGACGTTTAGAGGCGCATGGGAGATAAATAAACAGCATCAGATTATTTATCAGTATGAAAAAGCCCAGCTCATCCGCAAACGCAAAAAAATTCACACACTGATTTTTCAAGGCTATTGGGATATAAAAGATAAAGGCCGAGTATCTTATATACTTGATCAGCAATCTAACTCTGTTTTTGCCTTCAAAACTAGCATAGGCATATTTAAAGACAAATATATAAAATACGAAGTGGGTATAGGCGTTTCTCGTAAACCTAAACCAATAAAGCGTGTGCTTATTCTATTTGGTAAATGGAAAATTAAAAAAAGCGTAGGATTAATATTTGAAGTGGAATACAAAAATAAAAAAATCCACGCCATGGTCTTTGGTGCAGAAGCGAAGCTGACTGCCAAAGATAGCATAAGTTTTAAGCTAAAGAATGAGAAAAATAAAGGCCTTAGCGCGCAGTTGAAACTTTCGCGCAAGATACTAAAAGGAGACGGCTTGTCATTCTTGCGATTTCTGAAATCAAAAGGGGAAAGTACTGTTACTATAGGCGCGGGTTTTAGATGGTAGTAAAAGCAGCGAATAGCGGAGAGCGTTTAGCGATTAGTACAAAAGACAAAAAAAGCGGATAGAAAAAAAGGCCGCCAAGTGGGCACTTTTAAGTGGACAATGGCGAGCCTCGCCGCAGGAAACTTCAAAGAGGAAACTCGGCGGGAGGGGAAAAAATGGGAAAATTGGGATGTGTTAAAGATACGTTCAGCGGTAAAGACTATTTAATGCGGGCGTATTTGCCGATCATGAAACTACCTACGAAAATTGATTATACGCCTAAGCTCTCACCAGTCCGAGATCAGGGGGATGAAGGCACCTGCGTAAGCTTTGCCTGTGCCAGCGGGATGAAGGAATACCAGGAAATACTTGATTATGGAAAATCAATAAAGCTTTCCCCGCGGTTTATTTATAGCGAATGCAAAAAGATAGATGGTATGCCGGAATCGGAGGGAACAACTCTTCGTGCAGCAATGCAGGTGCTTAATAAAAAGGGAGTTTGTCGGGAAAAATTCTGGCCGTATCAACCGTATCAAACAAACAAAGCGAAGAAAGGTTTTTCTACCAACGCCAAAAAATTTCGCATTAAGACCTACGCCCGCATTCTCAACTTAAATGAATTACGTTTAAGCCTGGCTAATAAGGGGCCATGTGTTATTGGTGTTCAGGTGTTTGAAGGGATGATGAGAACAAAGACAGGGCTTGTCCCAATGCCTAAGAAAAAAGAATATCCTTTAGGCGGGCATGCAATTTGTCCCGTAGGATATGATGATAACAAGAAACTGGTTAAATTTAAAAACTCTTGGTCTGATAAATGGGGGAAGAAAGGGTATGGATTTTTACCTTATGCTTATATTGAAAATCATATGATGGATGCCTGGAGCTCAGTTGATATTGAAGATCCTAATCCGCTTACGCTGGCAAGCGTGTTGAGTTATAGAGAGAGGGCTTTAGTTTAGTCAAGGGACATACAGGGTTTAGAACAACAAATTTTATGGGAACAGGAACACATTCCAATTTAATTTAGAACAGGATAAAGACAATGCCAAAATTCGATTTTAATTCGAAAACAAAAAGATATAATGCGAAAAATGCTTTGCTGTTAGCGGAAGCTTCACAACTAGCATATAAACCCATCCGAGAAGTGAAGGCGATAGTAAAGAGTAAATGGGGCTTCGAAGAATGCATCTTTTTGGACAAGGAAGATACCCAAGCTTATATTATCGCTAACACTGAAGTGATTATATTAGCCTTTAGAGGGACTCAATGTATTCAGGATTGGTTGACAGATGCAGACGTGCGGTTAACTAAGGATGCTTGGGGTCAAGTGCATAAAGGATTTTCAACAGCGTTAGATTCTGTTTGGCGCGAGATTGAAAAAATTGTATCTAAATATCAAAACAATGGCCAATCAATTTGGATTACAGGCCATAGCTTAGGGGCAGCACTGGCAGCGCTCGCGACTGCTAGGTTTTTGCAGAAAAACAGGGACATAAACGGACTGTATACTTTTGGCCAGCCTAGAGTAGGCAATGCTATATTTGCTAGAATCTTTAATTTAAGGTTTAAGCATCGAACCTTTCGTTTTGTTAATAATGAAGATATTGTAACCAGAGTTCCTCCTACCGCTTTGAAATATGCGCACATAGGCTCTGTGTATTATTTTAACAGTTTTGGAAAGCTGCACAGAGGAATTAAGTGGTGGAGAGTATTTATGGATAGTTCGATTAGTAAAATAGCGAGAACTATGGATCGCTATAATCTGTTAAGCGACCAATTTCCTAACGGGATTAAAGACCACGATATTGCAAGATATATAAAAAGAATTGAGAAAAATTTAACATGAAATATAATTTCGCGAGAATAGTTATTATAGTCTCTGCGTTGTTTTTAGTAACAGCAACAGCCTTCTGTTTTTCCGCGGATGTGCAGGATATAAGCGGCTCTAAATATTTCCCCGCCGTGCAAGAGGCTATTGCTAAATCCGAAAAATCAATAAACATGGCAATGTTTCTTATTGAACTTCCGCAGAGTGAAGCCAAGAATAAGACACAGCAATTAGTAAATGAACTGATCAAAGCGCATGAAAGAGGCGTGAAGGTCGAAGTTATTTTAGATCAGAATGTAGATTTTGTTAATCAAAGGCATGAAAGCGATTGGCTGGGAAAAGTAAGAAGTTTTCGCGCGTACAAGCAGCTTAAAGAAGCTGGGGTAGAGGTGCAGTATGATGAAATATCTACATATACTCATGCCAAGGCAATAGTGATCGACGAGAAGATAGTTGTTTTAGGAAGCACTAACTGGACCCAAACATCATTACAACGAAGCATAGAGACTAACGTTCTAATAAATTCAGAAGAAGCGGCAAAAAGCTATTTAGAATATTTTAAGACAATTGAAATAGATGAAAGTATTGAAAAATACATTGAATTTTTAAAAAGCGGAATTGCAGTAAGTAATAAGTTTATGCAGTCAGCAAAGCTGGGTCCGGAAATGATGAAGCAACATGATGAGCGCAGTTTTGATATATATTTGTTTCTGCTAAAAGAAGCCAAAGCTAAAAACACAACAGAGCTGGTGCTAAATTATGGGGCAATAGCGGAATATCTTGGTATCGACAAAAAGATGGATAAAATCGCCTATCGTAGGCAAATAACAAAGGTTTTGAGGAAGTTAGAAAAAAAGTATAAATTGATTAAAGCTGATTTGCAGTACGCAAAAGACGCAAAGGTGAAACTACTTGATAGTAAAGTGGCTGCGAATAAGGTATTTCATCTACCAAAAGATTATTTTAGTTTTGGATGGAACATGCAATTATCTATGCGGGCGAAGTTCTGTTATTTAATAAACTTTAGCGAAGCGAATATAAGCGATACCCAACCTTATTGGTCAAAGAGCGTGAGAGAAATCACCAAGACCTATGGCAATATAAGCAAGGATGTTATATCTAAAGGCATGGGTGAGTTGAGAAGAAGAAAGCTCATTGAGGTCATGTATGATGATTTAACGGATAAGGATTATAGAAAACGAAGCCCGAAGATGTATAAAGTTTTAAAAGTATATGATTCTGAAAAATTAGACCTTGATTTAGCGCGGGTAGCGGAACAATATGGAGACAAAGAATATCAAAAGGCACGGAAATACGCTGAAATAGTATTTGAAGAATACAATCCGCAGATAATAGAAGATATAATTTTGAAAACAAAGCAATATGGGTCTAAGAAAGTCAAAGACGCGTTTGCAATTGTTGCGAAGAAGAACGTAGACAATCCGAAAAGAAAATATAGTTATGTTGTTGGGATATTGGAGAATTGGGGGGAGTGAATAGATAAGTATGACAATAATGATCGAAAATAAAAAATTTTTCGGTTTTGCAGATCACGACTATAAGGAAATAGTAACGCTTTCTGTAGAAGGAAAAATTAAGTGGTTCGAGTATCGCTTTAATAAGATTATAATTCGGCCAATTGAAGATATTATGAAAATTGTAGCTAAAGAGCAAAAAAAACCTCAAGGAGCAAAACTTCTAGAAGATGAAGATGTTTCGATTTTTACAATTGTTGTTTTAGCTATTTGTGTGGGAATAGATTTGCTTGGGGGATTTCTCGATGGGACCAAAGGGGATACTAATCGAAAAACCTTTAAGAATTTTGTGACTCAATTTTTAGATCCACAAAAAGAGTATTTAAAAACTCCCTATGAGGGGGCACACACATATGCAACATTTTTATATATGAAATTCCGTTGTGGCTTAGCCCATAATCTTACAATAAAAGAAGTAGGTTTTACATATGGAGAAAAATATTTTGTCAAAGGCGATGGTTTTTATTATGTAAGTGTTGATAGATTGTTTAAAGATTTAAAGCGGGGGTTGGAGCAGTATTTATCTGAACTTTCCCGGAATAAATCTAATTTAAAAAGAAATTTTAATGATCGTTTTGAGCATATTTTTATCAGGAAGAAATAAAAATAATTGTAACGGAAGGTTATTATTCTAAAAAGTTGTGCAAATAAGGATAATATATGAATCACTTAAGAGAGCTTAAAAAATATTTCAAGGGGATTCTTCTTGTTAAGAAGAATAAGACGCAGGAATTATCTCCACTTGCAGGGATTATGATAAGGGAAATTCCCCAAGAATTTCGCGATAAGGCAATAGAACATTACAAGGCTTCATTTTTAACTTTAGATGGAAAGGAATTAAACGGGTTCAAGTCAATATTGAAAAAACTGCGCAAGGATATAGCTACAGAATACCTAAAAGATAAAGAACTAGAAAAAAAAGTATGGTTTTTGTTTTGTGATATATTTATTAACAAAGACAAGTATGATTGTAAGGAGGTTTTTGAAAAGAGACTAAAAGATTTTCTTACGGAGATATGTAAACCGTTAAAAAGCTATGAGATATCATTTTGTATAATTCATCTTCAGTTAAATTCCCCTATATCAATTTGGGGGACTGAAATAAAAAAATTATTAGAGGATGATTTTAAAAACATAAAAATAAATCCAAAAGATCTCATGGGAGCCAAAGTTGTTAGCGAGTTTAAGGGAAAGGCAGTGATTCAAATACCAATGTCAGGTAATAATGAGAATTTAGCAATTGAAAGGGCGAGAGAAAGAGCGGAATTAGTTTTAAAAGCAGTTCAGACTTATCTTAGTGATCATATGAGTATTCGTGACGAAAATTTATTATTTAAAATTTCTGAATTTGCATTGATTAGAGATATTCAAACACAAAAATGGAGTTGGAATTGGAAAGCTAAGAGAAAGCCGTATGGGCTAAAAATCGGCGGGACAGACAGAGATTTTATTGATAAAGCTGAAAGCCATTACAAGATAGCAAAGCAATGCGATAAAAAACTACTTTCCATATATGAAAGGGCTGTATATTGGACAGCTCGTTCAATAGAGGAAGAAGACTTGGATACTAAGATAATTTATTTATGTATAGCACTAGAAGCTTTACTGGCAAGTAAGGATGATAAGAGAAAAGGGGAAGTGATTGCTTATCGTATGGTTCTGATAAATCATTTAATTGATGGCAATTTTCCAGATCCTTTTAAAATAATGTGGTTTTATGAGATAAGATCTAAAGTGGTTCATGGGGCGACTTTGTTTGGGGCTACTAATTCAGACTGTTTAACTTTACAATATATGGTTAGAAAAACATTATTTAATTTCGTTGCTTTGACAGAAAAATACAAGGTGAAAATGTATAAGAAATTTATAAAAGCAGTAGAAACTCCTGAAAATTTAAATCTGATATGCAATCATTTTAAACTTTTTAAAGGGAAATGGCCTGACTCAATAATAGAAATATTAGAAGAGAAATTGAAAAAGTAGTTAAAAATAACTTAGTGCTGACAATGCTATTATATTCGTCAAGCAACACGAATCCGTGAAAACGGACAAAAGTCTTTCGCCAAAGGCGAATGTCTTTTGGTGTTGCGGCTGTTCTGGCTTTCAGAAAGAAAGACAGAAGAGTGATGAATATATCCCAAGTGAAGCGGTGAGCAGTGCTGAAGGCGACTGATCTCGGGGAGACAGCTGCCAAAAGCGCGCGAGCCGCGTGTTGCAGTAAAGATGAGGCTGAACCTTGGCGGTTCGGGAAGAGGGAACTTCTTTAGTGAGCCAAGGTGCGTACGAGTCCGAGCATAAAGACCAGGTAAACAAAAAAACTAAAAAAATGGCGGCGGCGTTTCAAAAAAAATGAAAAATTAAGGGCTGTTGCTCGGGCGAGGACGCGGGGACCCCTCTTCGGGGGACCACAGCCTCATCGTAGTAGCGAATTACTCCCAGGCGAGCGGCCAAGCGAGCTGTGCAGTGAGCCGAAGCCCAAGCTTAGGCGAACGGTCGAACTAATCACCCAAGCAGCCCCGTATCCGAGCGACAGCGAGTGGGGCGGTGCATTGATCAAAGATTCTTTTTCTTATTTCCGTGAATTGTATTAGGTAGAATAATTGAAATACAGTTTGAGTTCAAGCTGGAAGCGGAGCCAAAAATTTTAACCCCTTGCAATTATTTAAGTTGCAAGGGGTTTTTATTTAATATAGAATGAAAATGGTAAATAAAAAAAAGGAGGCAATATGAATATGGTTAGAAGAGCACAAATAAAGAAATGGAGCACTATTATTTTGTGCAGTTTACTGCTTATCATGATGATTTCTCTTGAAGCGTGTACTCAAGAAAAACCTCAGCCCTCTTCCCAAATTTTTTCTTCATCCGGCCCTCGCTTAATGTATCTCCACAGGAGTGCTAATTACAAAATTGCTGTTTTTAATGTTGAAAAAGAGTCCAAAAAAGCAGGAAAAGTGACTACTACAATAACTCAAGAATTTGAATTTATCAGCGCCGGTCTCAATGGAGTATTTACTCCTGCTGGAGAAAATACCTTAGCTTCCGTTGTTTGGCAACTTGGTGATGTTGCTCCTGGAGGTAAAGTTGAGATAGAGCTGAAACTAAGAGGCAAGGCAAGAGGGCGGGCACGCATAGATTCTAAGCTTACTTTTTCCGAAGCAACACTGCGCACGGCCACTTTAGAAACCAAGATAATTGGAGTGCCTGCCATGCATATTTCATCATATGATACGGAAGACCCGGTAGAAATAGGCAAGCAGACAATATATGTAATTGAAGCCCAGAACGAAGGAACTTCTCCATGCACCAATGTAACACTGGAAAGTAAAATTCCAAAGGAAATGGAATTTGTTTCAGCCGAAGGGCCTGAAGATTTTAAACATAATGCAGGTTTGATTCACTTTGAACCGTTTCCTATTCTCCACCCCGGGGAGAAACTAACTTATAAAGTGGTTTGCAAGGCTCTTAAGGCAGGTTCTGCTAAACACACAGCTACTCTTACTTTTGACCAGTTTGAACAGCCTCTCATTGATGAGGAAGGGACAAGTTGTTATGAATAATAATATAAGGAATAACCATGCGGTGTTTTAGAAGACGAATAATGAAGCGTATTGGGTTGACAATTCTACTCAGTTTTTCAACCGTTGCTTATTCTCCCATCCAACTTGCGGCACAAGAGGAGAAGCGAATTGAGGTGTTCCCCAAAAATGCAAAGATTAGGGTCGGACAGACATCCATGTTCAGTGCTACAGGTTATGGCCGTGACAATCAACCCGTTCCCCTTTCGCCAGTATGGCACGTAACGGGAGGCGGGACAATCGACAAATCTGGAATGTTTCGAGCTACAAGTAAAGGCATCTGTACCATCACAGCTAAAGATCCCACTTCCAAACATTTCGGAATCGCCAAGGTGGTTATTGTCGAAGGGAGACAATCCTCTGGTCAGACCAAGGAAGACGTTGTTTTAACCGGGCCAGGACGCATCAATGTGACAAAATGGGATATTGGAAGAGGCAACATGTTTAAGCCAAAAGGCTCTTTCGTGGCTCAGGTTTTCGGGGAAAATGTGGCTGAAATCAAACTTTACGGTATTGAGGCCTCTGGCAAATTACAAGAAATACAAGCATTTTCTTGCAAAGATGAGTCGATGGTTACTTTTAATTTCAAATATGACCGTTTTGGCACCAAGTACTTTGAGCTTATATTGTATGATAATAGCGGAGAGGTAATTGCAAGGGACAAAAGAGAAAACCTGGAATAGGAGTAATTGTGTTCCCGTCACAAAAGAACATCCTCAAGGTGCAATAAAGGATTTCCTTGCCTTTTTAAACTTAACCAGTTGCGAAACTCGTCTAATACGGGGAGCCAAAATATAAAACCTTTCACAGAAATGTGAGGGGTTTTTTATTTTTGTTTGGCCCAACGCGAGATAAAAGGGTTTTTAAGGGAAAGATTGTTTCCCTTATCGGCGTATTTGGACTTCATGCGGAAGGAAAGGGAACAGCGACCAGAGGGAGCGTTAGGGGGAAAACATAAGGGTTTTCCCCTAAAGCGGCTATCTGAGTACTGCCCTGTTCTCCCAGGGCAAACGGAAGATAGAGAGCGACCCTCGCGCGGGGAGCCATTCCTTTATGTAATGATTCCAACTAGTAAGCAATAAAGGTTAGCGGAAGGTGCGAACGACAGGTTCGGCAAAGCGAAAGTCCTCTCGGGGGAGCCAAATATTTCTAACCATTTGCAATTAAATAAGTTGCAAGGGTCTTTTTGCAAAACAAGCTAGAATAGGGTATACTTTATAGTCATTTTAGATCCAAACACTTTTTATAATGGTAGGAAACCGTGAAAAATTCAATTTTTATAAAAAAGCTGGTGTCGCAAATAGCAATATTGTGTGTTTTATTCGCATCGTTTCCAGTGGATACGTTGCTTTGCATAGAGACTAATAATCTTAAATATACGTTATTTGATACATTAGCTCCGCGGCTATCCATCAAAAAAGAAGGATTAACGAAGAGGGCAATTTGGGGCAAGAGCGGAGAGCTGATTTTTGATTATAAAGAGGGGGCTCCCTTCGCTTTAGAAAATAAAGGGCAGCAGATTAAAATTATTGACGATGGTGGCAGGTATAAATATTTCAACCCCGCACTGCTGCAGAATGGTATTTTACTTGCGCGGCGTATTTCTGTAGATTTTGATGCCAGCAAATCACATTCTTCAGATATTGTGAGGCTATACCCACAAGATAAAGAAGGATTGGAATTTAAAGCAGAAACAGATAAAGTGCTGGTTGCTAACGCAGAAGACCCCAGAATAATGTTTGTTGGCGGCAGATTGGCAATGACATTTGTAAGGCCAAGCATGGGAGGCACTGCTTGGAATAGTTTTTTTGTATTTATTGATGAATCTGGGAATTTAAAATCAGAACCAGTTAAGATAGGCAGGGCGGGTGTGAGCATTAAGAACACTTACCTTATTGAACTTAATGGCGATAGGATAGCATTAATTGACCGCGCTAATGTGCCGAATCAGCAACCTGCGATTCAAGCATATTTTTTTGATAATTTAGACGCTGCTTTGTCTGCTTCAGAAGGGTATTGGCAACAACACTCTATTGAGCATGCGACAATATTAAAAGCCGCAAAAGGATGGGATCATGTGGGATTTAATACCATTGCCGCAAGAGTAAAAAGCAGGGGAAAGGATTGTCTGATGGCATTAGTGCATTATGCGAAGATTCAAGATAATGCAAACAAGATTTATCAAACCGCCGTGGTGCTGCTGGATGAAGATACATTACAGCCATTAGGCAAGCCGGAGAGTATTCATAGTATTGATCCCCAAGTATCTTTAGGAGATGTGAAAGGGGTGGTATATGAAATAGGCGCATTGGTCTATGGCGACAAGCTGGTTTCTTATGCAGGATTTAATGATAGCCATATAATCCGTTATAAAGAATCAATAAAAAAACTTACTGCTTGGTTTTGGGAAGCGCAGGCTGCTTATGGCAGTGATAAGGAAGTAAAAGCAGGTTCTATCCCCGCGAATGAAGTGTTATTGCAAAGATTACAACAAATTTTAAATAACAAACAAGATGTTGATTCCTTCATTTTGTCATCTGTATGACATCTTTTGTGCTTAACCAGTTGCGAAACTCGTCCAATACGGGGAGCCAATAATTTGTAACAACTTGCAAGTAAAGGAATTACAGCAACAAAGACCCAGTTGACCTAGCTGGGTTTTTTTGTATCTATTAATGTTTAAAAGGGTTAGGCGATGACTGTTTTCATTTAGCATTCTAGGAGAAGTATCTCTGTTTTTGATATTTAAAGCAAGCTGTGAATTATGCTGATTAATTATGCTGATTAATGGGACAGTTTATCTCTAATATGCCTTTTAGCTAACACTTTCTAGTTAATTCATGATTTCGCGATTATTTCAAGAATAAGAAGAAAGTAATTTTTGAAATAAATACATTAACTGGAATTTTCAGCTTATATTATCTCTGTTTAACCTCACTTTATTCCTAAGATTATTGACAAGTATCTGATACAAGAATAGAATGAAAATATAAAAATTGCCAACGTTATGTCGTTAACTTAAATAGAAAAGAAAAATAATCATGACCATGAAAACTTTTTTTGCTAAAATATAGCTGTTAATTCTTGGTTTATTAATAAAAAGAGAAAAAAATTATGATACTTGTATGTCCATTAATGAAGGAATACAAACTTATAGAACGGATAATAAGAATAATGGAAGTAAATCTAGAGAATATTAGGAAAGACGCTAAGGTTGTAACATTCTAACATGAAAGTAGAAATCAGATTAAAACCCATAGGAATAATTCATACTCCTTATAAAGAGTCCAAAGGTATGTCGATTCAGGGCAAGTTTGAAAAAGGCGTTATTGGCCAAGCTGAGTTATTTCCAGAGTATCAAGATGGTCTTAAAGATATCAAAGGTTTTTCACATATTATCCTAATCTACTATTTTGATAGGTCTAAAGATGAAAAGCTTATAAGTAGGCCATTTCTTGAAAATGAAACCCATGGGATTTTCGCGATAAGAAGCCCCCATAGACCGAATCACATCGGAATTTCTATTGTGAAGCTTGAGAGAGTTGAGAATAATATTATTACTTTTTCAGAGGTGGACATTTTAAACGGAACACCGTTGTTAGATATTAAACCTTATGTTGCCCATTTTGATTCAAGAGAAAATGTGAAAAATGGCTGGCTTGAAAACCATTTCAAAAACGGGAAAATACCAAAACGGACAAAATTGGAATAATCGAACGAGGAACAAGTAAAATTCACAAAAAAGTCATATGACTGTAACAAAAAGTTCATTTATGTCTTATACACTTTAATAAAGAAAAAAAAATACCAGATGCTTTGCGGGTATATTTAGTTTAAGGAGAGATAAATTTGATGGGAGACGAAAATAGTAGTATCTATTTTTGAGGAAAATCTAAGGCCATATGTTTTTACTACACATAAACATAAAAGTAAGTATCTTCAGTTTATAAGAAATACTAATTTGCTGAAAAACAATAATAAAATAGCGCCTAGAATATTCAAATCATACCCACAATATAATACTGTTGTTTGTGAGCATATAGGTGACTTTTTATCCGAATATATACTCCGTAACCCTGAAGAGTTGCCCCAAATTTTAAATGCAGCTTCTGAATATCCTACAGATATTAATTTAATGAGCCGAGAGTTTGCGGGATTTAATATTCCGTCTATTGTCAGGTCTTCTTTGCAAATATCCGATAGACTTAGAGGCGAGTTTAATCTTTTGCCGTATAGCCGGACATCTCTCTCGGCTTGAAAAAAAGGGATTAAATTTTCTTATGGGTATGGCATTGAAGCCCCGTATATTTAGAATTTTAGAATCAATAAAACCGCGGGAAAAATTCAGGCATTTACTACAGACTTGGATTATTTTACGGAAACAGAAAACTATTTCTGGGAACTGGGGTATTTCTATTCGTCTTTTAGATGGTTTAAAAAGATTTCAGTTTCTCTTGCTTGTAAGGCAGAAATAATTTTGCTATTCTTTATTGAGGACAGTGCCTTAGAATCAGAATTTATGTTTTGGCTGGGGGCTCTATCTAGTTATTGTGGATATAGAGATAATATTGTAGAGTGTGTAATAAAAGGAAAAGACATTCGGCAAAAAAAAGCATATCAGACAATTCAGTTTTTAGATGAAAAGGTCTCTTTTTTGGCAGAAAAGTTATTGTTAAGGATTTGACCATATTGGGTGTATAATATTAAATTATGAAGAACGTTTCTGAAAAATTAAGCTGGGAAATATTCAAAAAGTCATTGCTCTCTCTATTGACAATGCTATTATTCTTTTTAAGCTATATCTTTTATGAATTTAAAATATCCCCAATCATCTCCGCTGATTTTCGACAAGGATTAAAGAAATATATAGGCACTGTTTTTATACTTTGCGTTATTTTTGTCGTGCAAAGAATTGTCGGAGCTATTGCTACTTGGTATGAGAAAAATATTGCAGTTCAAACGCGTACCCATCTGGATGACGAACTTATCCCGCTTATCCGCAGATCACTTAAAATTATTTTTTGGGTAATCGGGCTGCTTGTAATATTACCGTTTTACGGCATAAATATAAGTGCCCTGGTAACTGTTTTAGGGGTAAGTTCTTTGGCGATTGCTTTGGCGGCACAAGATACGATAGCTAATATTATTGCGGGGTTTCTTCTAATGATCGATAGACCTTTTCGCCTGGATGATAAAATTAAGCTGCCAACAGGTGAGATTGTAAAAGTTTTGGATATAGGGGTAAGAAGGTCCAGGTTTTTGTCTGAGGATAAGGCAATTATAATTGTCCCCAATGTAGATTTAAGTAAAAGCAAGATTGTAAATTATACATATAAGGAAGACAGATGATAGACAATAGCTATTATCAATATATAAAAGATGAATTGTGGCTTATAAAAGAAACAGAATGGGTTAGCAACTTGCAAAACATTCGGGAAGCGCAGTTTGCATTAGGGAATGGATATCTGGGAACAAGAGGAGTTTTAGAGGAAATCCCGTCTGAGGCTAGGCCAGGAACATATATTGCCGGAATATATGATAAGCTTATGTCTCAGGTAACAGAATTGGTGAATTTCCCTAATCCGTTTAATTTTAAGCTTACAGTCAAGGGGGAAAAGCTTGATGTAAACGCAATGGATGTAGTTACTCATACAAGAACCTTAAATCTAAAAAAAGCACTTCTTGTCCGGCGGACTGAGTATAAGAACAGTAAAGAAAATCGTTTTGATTATCAGTCTTTGCGGTTTTTTTCCATGGATGATAAAAATATCGGCGTTATGCAGATTGCCCTAACGCCGCTGGATAGCGAGTGTGTTTTAGATGTTAATACCGGGATAGATACTTCTGCTTGCAACACAGGCGCAGTTACAGAAGGCAGTAAAAGGCATTTTCGGGTACGTGAATTAGGGCAAGATAACAATGCGGGATATCTAGTTGCCGAGACGTTACAAAAAAAATACGGCCTTATATACTGGAGTGGTTTTTATTATCAAGCAGGTACTAAGAAAACATATGCAAAAGATAATATTTTCCAATTGAAAGTAAAAAAGGGGCAGACCGTTGTTTTTACTAAAGTTATCCATCTTAGCAGTTATCTGGTGAAAAAAAACAGTAATATTGCAAAGTTAAGGCAGTTTGCGTTTAAAAAGTTTAATCATTCGTTTCGAGCGCAGTTTAAGTCATTATTGAATAAGCATATAAAGGCCTGGGAAAAGTTATGGGAAATAGCTGATGTGCAGATAAAAGGAACCATCAGTATTCAACAGAATTTACGATTTAATATTTATCATATGCTTATTTGCGGTCACGATGATAATGGGGTTTCCAGTGTTGGAGCGCGAACACTTTCCGGTGAAGGGTACAAAGGACATATTTTTTGGGATACAGAAGTTTTTATGTTCCCCTTTTATTTGTATACGCGTCCCCAGATAGCAAAAAACATGCTTCTTTATCGATATAACCGATTGGATAAAGCGAGAGAGATAGCAGCTGCGCGGGGGTATAAAGGCGCGATGTTTTCTTGGGAGTCAGCAGATGATGGTACGGAACAGACCCCGACATGGTCAAAAGATATTAACGGGAAAATTGTCAAGATATTTACTCAAAAATTTGAACATCATATTACCGCAGATATTGTTTGCGCAATATATTTATATTATCAGGCGACAGAAGATGCCCAGTTTATGGGGGAGTGCGGATATGAGATCATCTTTGAAGCAGCCCGTTTTTGGGCAAGCCGGGTTAAGTTGAATAAAAAGCGCAATTGGTATGAAATAAACAATATTATCGGTCCCGATGAATTTCATGTTGATGTTAACAACAATGCCTTTACGAATATGATTGCAAAATGGAATCTTGTTGTGGCATCCAAAATGTTTCAAGACATGCAGAAAACTTTACCTCGAGAGTATGTGGCATTGAAGAGAAAAATTGGGTTAAAAAATAATGAACCAAAGCAATGGAAAATGATCGCGGCACGGATTAAGCCAATCAACATGAATAAAGATGGTGTTATTGAACAATTTGACGGCTATTTTAAATTAAAGAATGTTACTATTAGGGAAACAGATGAAAACGGTATCCCCATTCTTCCCGTAAGGTCCGGAACAAAAGATATGAATATGACGCAGCTGGTGAAACAACCGGATGTTCTTATGCTTGTGTATTTACTTTCAGAAATGTTCAACGTTAAAATAAAAAAGGCGAACTATGATTACTATATGCCTAGGACTGTACATAAATCATCACTAAGCCCTTCTATATCTTCAATAGTGGCGTCGGAAGTCGGAGATATTTTTAGGGCATATCATTTGTTTAATGTAACCTTGAGAGCGGATATCAGCAACTTATATGGCAATACGCATGAAGGTATGCATGCTGCAAGTTTAGGGGGGACATGGCAGGCGGTTATTTACGGCTTTGCGGGACTGAGTATAAAAAAGGAAAGATTACAAGTAAACCCCAGAATGCCAAAGACGTGGAACAGAATAATCTTTTCTTTTTGCTGGCAAGCATGTGTATTAAAATTTGAAGTTAGCAATAATATCATACAAGTAAAAGTATTCTCCTCGAAGGAAAAGGAGATCAGTCTTGTGGTTTTTAAAAAAATGTACTTATTGAAAACAAATAAAACATATAGTTTTCAAAGAGAAGAAAAGCAGCGATTTGGATTCTATTATTAAGGGAGAATAGCTATGAAAGAGAAATTACGGATTGCGCAGCTTCACTGGGGTTTTCCACCGCTTATCGGAGGCGTGGAAACGCATCTTACTATAATCATGCCTGAGATGGTGAAGTATGGACATGAGGTAAGCTTGCTAACCGGTTCTGCGGAAGGGGTTGAGGGGGATTATAAATATGAGGGGGTTGATATATGCAGAACCCCGTTATTGGATTTAAATTGGTTGTATAAAAGAGGCTTAAAGGGTTTAGAAGCGGAAGTGCGAGAACTGTATTGCGGTTTTTTTGAGCGGGTAAAACCAGATGTTATTCATGCGCATAATATGCATTATTTTAGTGAAGTCCATGCTCGCTTGCTTGAGGAAATGGCTTGCAAGCATAAAGCAAAACTTGTTTTGACCGCACATAATGTGTGGGATGATATTTTATATATGGATCTAACTCTTAAAATAAAATGGGATAAAATTATTGCAGTCAGCCATTTTATTAAACAAGAAATGCTTGGTATTGGGGTTGATGAGAAAAAAATAATAGTTATCCATCATGGGATCAAACAAGATATATTTTCTCCAAGAGACCCATTGCCTGCACTTTTTGAAAAGTATCCAAACCTCAAGAATCGGCCAATAGTATTTCATCCGGCACGCATGGGTCTTGCTAAAGGATGTGATGTTAGCATAAAAGCAATTAATGTGGTTAAGAAAAAATATCCGGACGTGATGTTTGTATTTGCCGGGTCCAAGAATATTATTGATTGGGGGGATACCCAGCAGAAAGATATTGCGTACCTGGTAAGCCTGGTAAAGCATTTTAAATTAGAAGAGAATGTTTTAATGGACTGTTATTCAATAGAGCAGATGAGAGATATGTATGCTGCTTGCGATGTGGTTATTTATCCCTCTACGGCCAATGAACCATTTGGGCTTGCTATGCTTGAGGCAATGGCGATGAAGAAGCCGATTATTGTAACGGATATGGGGGGAATGCCTGAGATTGTTAAAGATAATATAAATGGGTTTGTTGTTCACCAACGGGATTTTGAGGCTTTGGGGCATAGAATAACCCGGCTGCTTGGGGATGATGCCTTACGTGACCGATTAGGTTCAACTGGCCGGCAGATGCTTGAATCGCAATATACGAAAGAGAAAGTGACTAACAATACGGTAGCGGTTTATTGTGAATAGGAAGATGTATAGAAATTTTAATGGGAATTGATATTTAGAGATGCTTATAGGTTCGAATTTTCGCGTCTGTCCCGCTGTTTTTTAGGCGGGAGGGGAGCCAAAATTGCACTTACGAACCTTTGGTTCGTGAAAAAAAGGAGAAAATCCTAAACGGGTTTTCTCCTTTTTATTTGAATCCTTTTAAAGGGGGGGTAAAAAAGGAAAGTTGTTGCATATTTTTTTTACAGGGATACAATAAATTCGTTACTTATTAATAGAAGGTATTCCATGTTTTTTATTTTTAAATAGGAAAAATTAGTGTTGAAAAACAATGGAGGAGTAAGATGTCAGTAGAAAAAATCGGAGAGAATTATAAATGTAATATTTGTGGAAATGAAGTTGCTGTAACCAAAGTAGGTGGGGGAGAACTTGTTTACTGCGATTAGCCAATGGAGAGGGTTTAGGAGTTTCAAAACAGTTTTCTAGAAAGCAGGGAAAAATAAGAAAGGGGGCAAAAGATGGGTAAATGTCCGGTAACAGGTATGACTAGCGAACAAGTAGCTGGCAAAGGCACATTGAATAAGGACTGGTGGCCTAATCAGTTAAATCTCAAAATTCTTCATCAACACTCGAATAAAAGTAATCCGATGGCAGAGGATTTTAATTATGCCGAGGAGTTCAAAAAACTTGATCTGCCAGTTCTAAAGAAGGATCTTTACGCATTAATGACAGATTCTAAGGATTGGTGGCCAGCTGATTATGGTCATTATGGACCTTTATTCATTCGTATGGCCTGGCATAGTGCTGGAACATACCGTACAAACGATGGCCGAGGCGGTGGGAACACTGGCAACCAGCGATTTGCTCCCCTCAACAGTTGACCTGACAATGTTAACCTCGATAAAGCTCGCCGCCTGTTATGGCCTATAAAGAAAAAATACGGAAAAAAATTTCCTGGGCAGATCTGATGATTCTGGCGGGGAATTGTGCTCTTGAATCAATGGGATTTAAAACTTTTGGATTTGCCGGAGGGAGGGAGGATATCTGGGAGCCGGAAGAAGATGTTTATTGGGGATCTGAATCAGAGTGGCTTGGTGATAAACGTTATGCCGGTGATCGTGATTTAGAAAATCCGCTTGCTGCAGTTCAGATGGGATTGATCTATGTGAATCCAGAAGGACCTAATGGAGAACCTATACCGGCTGCTTCGGCCCATGATATTAGGCAAACTTTTTTGCGTATGGCTATGAACGATGAGGAAACGGTTGCGCTTGTAGCTGGTGGACACACCTTTGGTAAATGTCATGGGGCAGGCGATGCGAAGCATGTTGGACCAGAACCTGAGGCTGCACCTATAGAAGAGCAAGGGCTTGGTTGGAAGAGTAGTTTTAAAAGCGGTAAAGGCGGGGATACGATAAGCAGTGGTATAGAAGGTGGCTGGAAATCGAACCCTACAAAATGGGACATGGGTTATCTGAAGGTTATGTTTAAATATGAGTGGGAACTATTAAAAAGTTCTGCCGGAGCATATCAGTGGCTTGCAAAGGATGTTGATGAAGAGGATATGGTCGTTGATGCGCATGATCCGTCAAAAAAACATCGTCCGATGATGACTACTGCCGATCTTGCTCTCAAGTTTGATCTTGCCTATGAAAAAATATCACATCGCTATCTGGAAAATCCTGAAGAATTTGCAGATGCTTTTGCTAGGGCCTGGTTCAAACTTACTCATCGCGACATGGGTCCACGTTCTTGCTATCTAGGGGCAGAGGTTCCGGCAGAGAAACTGATTTGGCAAGACCCAGTGCCTGAAGTTGATCATGAGTTAATTGATGAACAGGACATCGCAAACCTGAAGAATAAAATTATTTCCGCAGGCTTGTCAATTTCAGAACTGGTATCAACTGCTTGGGCATCGGCATCTACGTTTCGTGGCTCTGATAAACGCGGTGGTGCGAATGGGGCACGTATTCGTCTTGCGCCTCAAAAAGATTGGGAAGTTAATCAGCCGGCCCAGTTAAAGGTTGTACTTCTGGGGCTTGAGAAAATTCAAAAGGAGTTTAACAAAGCACAATCCGGAGGCAAAAGGGTTTCTCTTGCTGATTTGATTGTACTGGGTGGATGCGCGGGTATTGAGCAAGCTGCTAAAAACGCTGGTCACGATGTTACGGTTCTATTTACCCCAGGAAGAACTGATGCCTTGCAAGAGCAAACAGATGTAACATCATTTTCCGTACTTGAATCGGTTGCAGATGGATTTCGTAATTACCTAAAAAACAAATATGCTGTATCGGCAGAGGCATTGCTGATAGATAAGGCTCAACTGTTGAGGTTAACAGCTCCTGAGATGACAGTTCTTGTTGGCGGTATGCGCGTTTTGAATACCAATTTTGGACAGTCTTCGTACGGCGTATTTACAAAAAAACCAGAGACTCTCACAAATGATTTTTTCGTGAATCTGCTTGACATGGGAACGATGTGGAAGGCAACTGCGGAAGACGAAGATGTTTTTGAAGGGCAGGATCGCAAAACAGGGAAACTTAAGTGGACCGGCACCCGCGTCGATCTAATCTTCGGTTCGAATTCTCAGCTCCGGGCCTTGGCGGAAGTTTACGCAGCTGAGGATGCCCTGGAGAAGTTCCTAAATGACTTTGTTGCTGTCTGGAATAAAGTAATGAACCTTGATCGTTTTGACTGAGCTTCAAAGCGTTGAATTAGTACTTTATGATTAATGCTAGGGAAGTAGTTGAAAAAGCTTAGCTCATTTATATGCTGGGTTTTTTTATTCCTGTCGCTTTATTAAAAAGTTGCGAAACTCGTCCAATGTGAGAGCCAGTTTTCAAAAAGCCCAAGCAAACATTTTTGGGCTTTTTAATTTATGGGGTATAATATAGCAAGCAAATCATAGAACATCTTTACGCAAAAAGCATTACAAAAGAAACGAGCTAGATTTGCGCCATAGCTTGATCCGGGCGAGGGCCGTGCGCTTGCCTGCTCCCATATGGTTTTAAGAAAGGATGTATCATTATGCATGGAAAAGATGCGTGCCCTAAAGATACTATTAGGAAAATTACGCAGATACTGAAACGAGCCGGCATGTCTATTGAAGAGGTGTCCTGGGAGCATCCTGTGCCTCACGTGTGGTCTGTGCATGTAAGAGAGAGCCAATGTCACGTATTGTGTGTGAATGGCAAAGGAACGACAAAAGCACTAGCCCTGGCGAGCGCAATGGGTGAGTTCATGGAGCGGTTAATAACAGGATATTCTTTTTCTGATTTCGCGTTAACAGGCATAAAGGCACAAAAAAAGTTTCTTTTTGCCCCGGATGAGAAATGGTTTACACTCCCAAGCACACGTTTGCCGAAAGGGCTCTTAACGACGAAATTGCGTGCGTTCTACAATCCAACGGGTGAGCTGAAGGCACAAAACGTTGTGGATCGCATGTCGGTGGGATGCGGCAAAAACGCGATTTGCTCATTCCCTTTTCAGCGCACGGGTGATAAAGAAACCGTTTATTTTCCCGTTAATATTTTGGATAATATCTATGCGAGTAATGGCATGTCTGCTGGAAACACAAAAGAAGAGGCGTGTGTGCAGGCACTTTCCGAGGTATTGGAGAGGTATGTTAAAACCGAGATCATCAGGAAAGGCATTGCATTGCCGGGTATCCCGAAAGACTTTTACGCCTCGCTTCATCATGTTGTTAAGGCGCTCGATGCTCTTGAGGGCGCGGGGTTTCGCGTACTTGTTAAAGATGCATCTCTTGGCGGGCGGTATCCGGTGGTCAATGTTACGATTATTGAGAAAAAGACGAAGAAATGTTTCCTTGCTTTTGGCGCTCACCCCTCATTTAAAATTGCGCTTTCGCGGACGGTAACTGAACTTTTGCAGGGTCAAAGGGTGGCGGCGTTTCGCGGGTTAAAAAAACCGAACAAGAGCAAAAAAGAAGTAAGCGATCAGTTTAATCTTGTTTCGCATTTCATCGATTCAAGCGGCGTAGTGTCGGAGGACTTTTTTAAAAAGAAGCCGGCGTACCGTTTTAAGCCCGTAGATTGCGTGGGAATGCGCAAGGAGGAAGAGCGATTTCTTCTTTCAATTTTTGCAAAAGCAAAAAAAGACGTATACATCAATGCTGTTTCAATTGATGGATTCTGCATTTGCCGCATCGTTGTTCCGGGGTGGTCTGAAGTGTATCATGTGGATGATCTGGTGTATGCGAATAATAACAGGGCGCGATGCTTAGTGAACTACGTGTTGAAGCTCTCATCGGGTGTACGGGCAGACTTAGAGAAAGCGCTGTCTTTCATTGATGACGGTGCCCTTGGCGAGCAAGAGATAGTCGCGAGTGTTTTAGGTATAGCGCTTGATGAGTGTAGCCCGTGGAATCGGTTATGTTTCGGAGAGTTGAAGTTATTGATTCTCCTTGCTTTGGGAAAAAAGCGAGCAGCGCGTGTGCAGCTGGCATGGTGTTTTGATGTTGGGTGCGTGCGGGAAGAAATGAATGACGTGTATGAATGCCTGGCGTGTTTTTTAGATGAAAAAGATTCCGGTGGCTTCAAAGGAAGCGTTTTATCGCGAGCACACAAATTGTTTAGTAGTGTAGACGTGTTTCGTGATCTGTTTTCCCGCGGCGGCGTGATGCGTGGAACCCAGGTACACAAAAAAGTACTTAACGGTTTTTTAAGATCACGGACGATTATGTGAGACGCCGCTAATATGGGGAGCCAATAATTTGTAACCTTTTGCGATATAATATGTTGCAGAGGGTTTTTGTTTGATATAGAATAATAGAAAAGGAGGAGTGGTTATGGGAGATAAAGGACAGAAAGATAAAGATAAGGCAAGTAAACAGAAGAAAGCAAAACAGAAAAAGAAGTAGCGGAGATCGTTCGGTCTATTGTAAAGATTGCTTTTCAAAGCGTAAGGGTGAGGGGCGCTAAAATAAACAGCGTTTGTTGTGCGATATAGCCCATTGCGAAACTCGCCCAATATAGGGACATAGAGGTTATATTGATTCCTTGGATTTTATTAGATAAAGTCATAGCCCCCGGAGACGGTAAAGAACTGAGGTTGTTCCAGCGGGATTCGGAGTTTTCAATTAAAGTAAGCGTTTATGAGCTTATGAACAGCCATGTTCATAACTCGGAAGATGCTTTAGCTAAACTCGCCTGTCTGAAGATAGGAAATCAGCCCAAGCCGCAAATTCTTATTGGTGGCCTGGGTATGGGATTTACTCTCAGAGCGGCATTGAATAACCTTAGTGTTGGGGCCCATGTTACTGTTGCTGAATTAATACCTGCTGTAGTTAAATGGAACCGTAGCTTCCTTGCTCATTTGGCGGGGAGCCCTCTTAATGACAAGCGGGTGACAGTTTATGAAGGTGACGTGGCCGATAAAATAAACACTGCTCACAATTTATACCATGCCATTCTTTTGGATGTAGATAACGGCGCGAATGGTTTGACGCAGAAAGAAAATGACAGTCTTTATACTCTTAAGGGACTCAATGCCGCGTATGCTGCGCTACACACAGAAGGTGTTTTGGCAATATGGTCAGCTGGTCCGGATGAAATGTTTGTGAAACTTTTCCAAAAGGCCAAATTCAAGGCCAAAGAAACGTATGTGTCTAAACGTAGTGGACGTAAACGTGGCGGGCAAGCGGTAGTGTGGATTGCCATGAAACATGAAGATGCGACAATTTAGATAATAAGTGCTAAGTTTCATATGAGTGTCGACCCCCTTTGTTTCATTAGATCATCAAAATCTATCCAAGATAATTTTTAAGGCCTATATTGATATAGGTGTAAATATATTTGATTTGCAAACCAAAAAGTTGCGAAATTCGTCCAATACGGGGAGCCAAAATTAAAAACCTCACATTTTAATGTGTGAGGTTTTTAATTTCATATTCATATTTTTTTATTTTACCAAGCTGTTGTTATTTTCTCGGTTTAATTCCAGTGTTAACCCTTGAATCTTTTCTTCTAAAAATAGTTGTTTTTTTTCCAGCGTATCAACGCGCTCGGTAAGCGCATCAATGATGACTTGTGTATCCCGGTCAAGTGTCTTTACGATATAAAACTTGCCTACTTTTTTAACACGGCTTCCTTTAGGCATAAGGATCTTTGTTTTTCCCACTTCTTTTAATTCCATGCCCTCAGGAATTTCTTCGTCCTGCGACATTTGCGCAAAAATTTCCATAGAAAAACAAACAAATAAAAATATCATTAGAAGCACTGAATAAATAAGCAGCCTTTTATTTTTCATAACTAATAGTATAACAATCTCAAACGATATAAACAAACAATAAAAGAGGGGAGGGGGGGGGTCAAGTCTCGACCTGACTACATGCCTATTGTTTGATATAATCCATGCAAGGTAAGGTTAATTTTTTTAATAATAAAACAAATTAAAATACCAATGGCTAGACCGTTACGAATATTGTTTGAAGGCGCATATTACCATGTTTTAAATTGCGGACAGAAAATAGCTAAAGACAAGAAATTAAAGGATAAGATTTCTAGATTAGCTAAGGCAATTTGTCAATAGTTCAGACCTGACCCCACCAACTGACAAACTTTTTTTATTCAAGCTCTAACTCCCATTTAATAATCTCATCCTTTGCCGCACGCGTATTCGGCGCCTCAGGAACCGCCTGAACATATATATTCATATAGTTAATCGCCTGCTGGTAATCTTCTATCTTCGCGTAAACAAGCGCAATATTAAAATAAAACCTGGCAATGAACGGATCGCTGCTGATTGCTTTTTTAAATTCCACAAGCGCGGGTTTAAACTCACCTTTTTTAACAAGGGTTTCCGCTCTTATGGAATACTTGTGCGCAATTTCGGATATATTCGCAGGCTCAGACATGCGCTGGATAATCTCAAACAGTTTATCCCTTATTTGCCCTTTACGCTCTTTACTTAAAAATATCATTGCCTTTGAATATTCATTAAGCGCTTCTTGAAATCCGCCTTTATCTTCAAACTGTCTTGCTTTACTTAAAATACTCTCTGTCTCAGGAGCAAGGGCATCAAATAATTCCTGCTCTTCGCTTATGTAAGGAATTTTTTTTAGAAATGACTCATCCCCAACAATTTTCTCCTCATACAACTTTATTGCTTTTTTAAAATCTCCTTGTCTAGCGTAGGCCTCAGCCATCAGCAACAATACAAAAACATCTTCCTGGTCTGCTCTGGATAAGATTTCTATTGCTTGCTCATAATCGCCGGTATCAAGAGTTGCCGCGCCAAACGCTTTTTTGGCTTTTGAAAAATCAGGCGCCATCCTAATCGCTTGCTCGGCATCCTGCATAGCATTATCATGTTCTCCCATTTTACGAGATATCAGGCATCTATCACTAAGCATCTTTGCGCTCTTTTCCGATTCAGGCAAGTCAATAACATCTCTGACCATCACAAGATTAGATTTCCTTTTATCCCTTCTTACTAAAACCTTAACCTTTGCGCCTTTTTTCCCTAGTAAATTTTCCACAACCTGGCTACCATTCTTATTTTTCATAGAAATACCGTTAATCTTGATTATTTCATCATTGACCATGGCTCCTGCTTTTTCAGCCGGTTTATCTTTAAAAATCTCGATAATTTTCGGAAACGGCGTGCCGGGGCCAATTCGCATACCTACACCAATATATTTATTTTGTTCAATAATCTTGTCAATTTCCACAAGAGCGCTTTCATATTGCCCCATGTAATAATATGTCCCTGTATCATTGGAAGCCTTTTGTTTGCGAAAGCGCCGACTCATTCTGGCTTTGATTTTGGTCTTATCTCTAGCGTTTGAATCACCCGCGAATATTACAGGAACAAAAACCATTTGCGCGAATAATTCTAAACATATCAAACAAACTATTACACTTCTCATAAACCCTCCCCTTAAAACATATTTTATATAAACCGCGACCATAATATCCTTAAACATATTATACCATTTACAACTCACAAATTCTTATTTTTTTAATGACACAATTTTTATTAAAATTCATGAGGAGATATTTTTAGCATTTACTATCTTTTTTTAACAATCTGTTTATGCTTGTCTCGTGTGTTCTAACTAGTTTCTATTAGGAAATAACCTATTAAAAACGAGTCTCAATCTGCCCCAAAATTATTTTTGATCAAACCAATAAGTAATAAAACCTACCTAATTTAAAATTTAAATAATCTGTACTAATATTCCCGATAAAAACTTTTTATGCCTTGTTTAGAAAGTCTAGTCTGTTTATTTTGTAACTTGTTGCTATAATTATAGTTATGTCATGCAATTATATTTGCAAAATCTCCGAATGCATGGTATACTTTATAACCTTTTACAATGAATAGGTACTTATTATTTATAAAGTAGAGTTTTAACTTTAAATTAATTATGAAAAGACAAAATAAAAAACCTCAAAAAATAATCGCGATTATACTAGTGCAATCATTCTTAATCAGTAATCTTGCCTGGGCCGGGACAAGTTCTGTTTTTTTAGCTAAAAATAAGAATATAGCTACTCTTTCGCCGCAAACGATTATTAGCACAACTGCTTTTCAACAAGCTTGTGCCACTTATGCTTTTTGGAGTAAGCGTGTTCCAGGAATAGATGCTTTGTCGCAAAAATACACAAATGCCAAAATGACTCAAGAGGCCTTAAATGCTATTCCTAAACAATACTGCACTGATTTTTATTTAAATCGAAGTTTTGTTAAAGGTGGTAATCCGATACTATATGAGGCGTGTAACCGTTTTAGCATAAAAGTTCCTAAATTAAAATATACTGATGTGCATGTAGTTTATACAAAATTAAAAACCATACTAGAAAAAGATAGAACTGCTAAGGCCCTTAAAAGAAAAGTTAAAGATGGCGGGGATTCGAATTTATTAAAATATATTTATAAATACAAAAAAGAGTTAAAGGATATTTATGGGTTTGAATTACAAACTGATATTCAGCATGCAAAATATGATACGCCGAAAGCAGTATTTGATGCATTAATGGAAGTTCCAGAAAAAAAGCGTACTCGGAAACTGCTTGGTCGCAGCAAAGAAGATAAGGGTAATGTCACACTTTTAAGATGGTATGTAAAATTTGAAGCAGAAATTCTTAAAAAATATGATTATTATATACCCAAAGAACACACTAGCCGTCCGGCAGTAGAATATAATTCTGCTAAGGATGTTTATGATGCGTTAATGGCTTTAAAGCCAAAACAAAGAACTATGGATTATCTGGATCGCTCAGTGAAAGAAGGGGGTGACCGGAGATTATTAACGGCATATCGTAAATATAAAAAGGAAATTAAGCAAAAATATAAAATAGAAATAAAACGCCGGGAAATTGATAAGCTTTACGGAACATGGCAAGCAACATATCAAGCATTAATGCAGATCCCGGAACAACGGCGGACTACCTGGCATCTTAACCAGCCGAAATTGGAAAAGGGAAACAGGACCCTGTTAAAAGCAGCACGTGCTTTTAAAAAGCAATTAAAAGAGAAAAAAGGTTTTGAGCTGCCAGTACAGGAAAATCCGCTGCTTAATCAGTCCTTAAAATATCCTGATCCAAAATCTGTATATGAGGCTATAATTGCCCGAGATGAATCAGATCAAACTGTAAAAAGCTTAGATCGCATAATAGACGAGGATGGAGACAGAAAATTACTGGAACGTTATTATGTTTTTGAAGAGCAGATAAAAGAACTTTTTAATTATGAGCTAAAGCGGGATAAGGGTAAGTACGCAGAGACAAAAGATATTTATAATGCGATTATGGCGCGCCAACCAGAACAAAGGACTAGGCAGGCTTTAGATAAAGATAAAAAATACTTTGGAGACAGGTGTCTGCTTAAACGCATATTAGCTAAAGAAAAAGAATTACTTGAAGAATTTGGATTTGTCCTGGAAAAAGAAAAATATCAAAGGCCTTTAAAATATCCAACTCCTGAATCAGTTTATCAGGCGTTAATGGCGCGTGATTCGCAACTGCGTACAGTTGTGGCTTTAAAAACAAGCAAAGCGAATAAAGGCAATCGCGTGCTGCTTAAAGCCTATTATGAACATAAATTTGAAATCGCCAGAAAATTTCATTTTACTTTACCCAAAGCTAATGCGGCAAGTTATCCTGATTTTAAAATTACCTATAAAGCGCTGATGGAACTATCTCCGGAACTGCTTACCGCAAAAAGCCTGGATCGACCGGATCAGGAATACGGTAATAGAAGTTTGCTTAAAGCTTATCGTAAATTTAAAAAAGAATTACGTGAAACTTATGGATTTGTAATGCCCAAAGCGCAGCGTAAAAGAATTGCAAAATATCAAACGCCGGAGGATGTCTATCAAGCAATAATGGCGCGGCCTGAAAATGAGCGGACCCAGACTAGCTTAAGGCGTAAAAAAGATGATGATGGCGACCCGGCATTATTAAAAGAATATTATAGACATAAACAAGAGATATTTGAAAAATATGGTTTTAATTTAACGCAAGAAACAGAACCCATGTATCCGGATGGAAAAAGCACAAAAAAAGCATTAATGGAATTACCCGAAAAAGATCGCACTACCAAGCGCCTGGATGAATTAGGTTTATACTCATTACGCAAAGCTTGTAATAATTTTGAAATCCCTTTGCCAAAAGAAGAAAAGGCCTTAGATTATCCGGATCGGGAATCAGCGATTGCGGTTCTGAAAGAGATTCCCCTAAGAGATCGTACTGCAGCGCGTTTACGCAGAAAAACAGAAGACGGGGGTAATCCTACATTATTGAATAACTGTTATAAATATGCGATTCGCTTACCTAAAGAAGAGGTAATGCAAGCCTATCCGAAAAAACAAAAAGTATTAGATGACTTAGCCAAATTATCAGAGCAAGATAAGTTGCCGAGCCGTCTTAGCCGTCAGCCATCAAAAGGAGGAAACCCTTTATTGTTTTTAGCCATCCTTGAGCATGAAATAGAGTTACCGAAAGATCAAAGAAAATATCCGAATAAGCGGCTGGCAGAAATGATGTTAAGCCGGCTGCCGAAAAGAATGCGTACTGCTAGAATGCTCCACCCAACAAGAAATCCCTACGGAGAAGGTGATTATACGCTGTATATGCGGTGTTTAGAATTTAAAATACCTTTGGAAAGAGAACCGTCTGAATTTATTTATCCTACAGTTGAAGCAACATACAAAGCTTTAAAAGCAATACCTAAAGAAAAACGAACCCGTACGCATTTGATGCTGCCTAAAGATACAGGAGGAGATCCAACGCTTTATAATGCATTTAAAAGATTTAGAAAAGAATTAAAACAAAAATATAATTTTAAGATTGAACGGGAACATGCGTGGAAATATAAAACTAAAGAACAAGCTTTAGCCGCCTTTAATGCTTTGGCGTCTGAGGATAGAACGGCGGGTAAATTATTACGTACTAAAAAAAATAAAGGTAATTTTGCACTCTATTATGCTTGTATCAGGTTTGAAATATCCTTTGCAGAACCGGTTTCAGTAAAAAAGTATCCGGATACTGAATCGGCCAGAGAAGGATTAATGGCACGGCCTTTGGAAAAACGTTATGCTTCGGAGCTGACAAAATTAAAAGGAGAAGGCGGTGACCCTTCTTTGTATGATGCTTGTTTAGAATTTAAGATCCCTTTACCGATAAAAGAAAAACAGGAACTAATATACAGTGATGAAAAGATTACTTTTGTGGCATTGATGGAAATTCCGGAAGAAGAAAGATTTGTTTCTAAATTAAGCCGGCCTAAACCGAAAGGTAATCCGACTTTATTAGCAGCTTATTATAAATTCAGATCAATACTAAAAGCAGTTTACGGATTTGCAATGAAGGCGATAATTAGATCTCCGTATCCGACGCTAGAAGCAGCGCAGGCAGCTTTAGAAAAACGTCCGGAATCTGAACGTACAGTAACAGCATTGGATCAAGCTTATCCTAAAGGTAACAGAGCATTGCTCAGAGCCGCAAGAAAATTTAAAATTGAATTACCTAAAGGAAATGCTAAACAATATCCAGATGCAGAATCGGTATATACAGCTTTAAAAAATAGAAAAGAAAAGCTTAATACATCAAAAATGCTTAACCGCCCTAGAGGTCAGGGAGGCAATCGCACATTATTATTGGATTATTATGAACATCGCGATCAAATAAAAGAAGAGTTTAATTATGTTCTGCCGCAGGAAGAAAGAAAAGGTATGAATGCAAAATACAAGACTCCGGAAGAGGCTCAAGCAGTATTGAATGAACGTTCTGAAGGGGAGCGTACTGCGAAAAGTTTAAGACAAAAGAAAGATGAAGGCGGAGATTGGGCATTGTATGCTGCGTGTAAACGCTTTGGTATTAAATTAGATGATCCAAAGCCCATGCAGGCAGGTTACGATCGCTACAAAGAAGAAGTCCTTAAATCCATGGACAGTGTGAATATAGATGTTTTTGATTATTGGCAGAGAATGCAGGAAGTAAACGCTAAAGAAAGAGATTCAAGGCGTAGCGTATTAATAGAATATTTTATGCCGATGATTTTTAATAAAGCAGAAAACGGAAAAAAAGCAAAAGAGATTAATTTTTATAGAAATATATCTTATAACCAAGCCTATCATTATGATGATCTGATCAATAGCGCAGTGATTGCGGTAATGGAAGCCATAGAATTTTGGCATCCGGATTTAAGTTTAGAAGAAGATAATACTGTTGAAGCGCAAGCCAGAGCGGATATTAATGAATATATAGAGGCTAAGATAAATCAAGCCATGGGCCTTGAGAAAAAAGTAATCTATCAGAATAAATGGACACATAGCTCAATTGAGACACCTTCTGGGAATAAAGGGGGGAATAATGTAAATAGTAAACCGGGTAAATTTGGCGGAAGTAATCATAAGACTTTGGGTGATACCCTCAAGAGTGAAGCGGAGTCTGTTGATAATACTATATCGCGTTTTGAGAAAATGCAGGAAGTTTTAGAGAATTTCAAAAAAGCAGATTACAGTTTTATTCAGAGTGCGATTAATACACTTGATTCTGAGACAGCAGCAAATTTTGATTTAGATGAAAGTCTGCTTTTAAGTAAAGCAGAAAAGCTTAATTTTCAAAAAGATTTATTAGCATATTGTAATAAAAAAGATATTTTAAAACATATCCCTGGAAAGTTTTCGATTTGGCTGATGGGCAGCTTGGGGAATATTGGCCTTGCGCGAAAGGGATTAAGTGATGTGAATATATTGATTGTAACTGATGCTCCAGAAAATAGTTTAAGGCAAACGATCGTGGATATCAGAACCGCAATTGGTAGCGGGTTAATAAAAGTCGGTAAAGATGGTAATGTTACTTTAGAAATAGGCAGAGATGATGATTATCGGGATATGGTGTTTAATGCGCAGGATTTCTTAACGCTTACGGAAAGATATGATCTGGGAAATCAAGAAAAAGGGATTGCTTCGATTGAGATTGTATCTGTAAACACAGCTGATGCGGGTAGTAACCGTGCAATCCATAGAGCGCAGTTTCATTTAACTGAAGATTTATATCAAATGGGTGAAAACGCGGCGTTGATCGCAGAATCACAACCCGGCGTTGCCCAGCAGACAAAAGATGAATTTAAACAAAACATTGCTATGGGCAATCATGATTATTTATTCTTTATGAATGATTATTTAATGGGCTTTTTTATGAAACAAGTACGTAAAGTAATTGCCGCGCATAAATTTGCGCACCCGGGAAAAGGGAAAACAAAAACAGTTAAGCCTGAAGCAGTAATTAAAATTGAACCCGGTTCAATAATTAAATTTCCTAAACCTAAAATATCCTGGATATCTCCCAATCAAGTTAAATTGGGAGAAACAATTGTTAATGTGATCAGAAACAATGGTTCGCTGTCCATTCAATTAACTGGAGTTTTAACTGAAGGGGTTGATTCTTACCAGGAATTTTGGCAGCAGGTCGCAAAAGATTTTGATGGTAAAGAAATTTTTGTTGATGATCCGGAAGTTGACACAAATAATATTAACCCGGCAATGCTTGTGGCTATAGAAGAGCAGACTGATCAGATCTGTGATATTTTAGCGAATCAGGCAGAGGCTTTATATGCAGGAGAAGCTGTCTTGCGGCGTATTGATCATGATCCTGATTTCTCGGATATTAAAGTGTTAGAATTTCAGGAAAATGATAAAATGATGGCAATGTTAGCTTCGACTCTAAAAGATAAATCCTTAAAGAAAAATAATTTTAATTTGCAGGCAGAACCAAAATTAATCGAGCAGGCCATTTAAATAAAATTTACTAATCTTAACCCATCAATAATAAGCAAAGCCTCTCTTTTTTTACCCTCAAAGTGGTTTCAGTCGTACAAATAACTAAAAGTAGGTAATGGGGGCAGGTCTGGCCATAGACAAATCTTATTAGTTTATGAATATTTCGTTAATAGTTCTGACCTGACCCCATAACTTACTACTGTGGAAAGCTCATTTTATCGTTAAATCTCGTAGTACCTGATGAAAATCCTGTTCTAGAACCGGCAACAATGTTATTATTGGGCAGCGGCTTGGCTGGATTAATTGCGATAAAAAGGAAAAAAATATAATAGCGTAAAATTTGATATTTTTAAAGGGCGCTTCAGGGCTTCAGGGTTGAGGAGCTCTTTTTATTTTTTTATGTATTTCAATCAAGTGTTTTGTAAATTTTTAATGTGTGTTATAATATATTTATTATAAGGAAAGGAAGAAGCAGAATTGATAATACCCCAAAGGTTAAAAGAATTATTAGAAAAGGCAGATTGGATATGTCTTGCAACTCGCAATCAAAGTGGACACCCAAATGCTGCGAATAAATTTTTACTTCAATGCGAAGATGAGCATGTGTTAATTGTTGATTTTGTGCATGGAAGCACTCTTGATAATATTCTACATTATCCCAAAGCATCATTTGCAGTAATTGATTTAGAGAACTTGATTGATTATCAATTTTTTGGTGAGGTTGAAATTATTAAGGAAGGTCAGCTTCATGAGAAATTAATAAACTTTTTAGAGGAAAAACATGCGCGATTTTCAACAAATAGGATAATTGAGGGAATTAGAAGGTCGAGAAAATTTAATAATAATGTATTGCCAGATACTGATGGTGCAGTTATATTGAAAATAAATATAATGGATATTGTAGTTCGTGGGCCTAGAATAGAGATTAAATAATAAAATTGATAAAGACAAACAGCCCAAGGAGATAATTTTATTATTAGCTAAGGCAATTTGTCAATAGTAGAGACCTGACCCCCCGCCCCACTCAACACCTAGTTGCAATAATATAAAGGCATCAGATGAGCAATAATACAAATAAGGACCCGCTTCACGGCATTACTCTTAAGGCGATTCTTGCCTATCTGGTTGAAAAGCTAGGATGGGAAGATATGTCTGGCAAAATAAGGATAAACTGCTTTGCTAAAGACCCGAGCATTAAGTCCAGCCTGTCTTTTTTAAGGAAAACACCCTGGGCGAGAAAAAAAGTGGAACGCCTGTATTTAACTGAAATCAGCAAGGCGTCGAAAAGAGGCTAAGAGGCCTGATGTTCTAGAAAGGGGTTATTAATGGATAGAATAAATGACATCACAGGAAAAATTAAGCATTTTCGGGATGAGCGCGATTGGCTTCAGTTTCATGATCCAAAAAACATGGCGGTCTCCATTATGCTTGAGGCCGCGGAATTGCTTGAGCATTTTCAATGGAAAACAAAAGCAGAAGTAGAGGATTATATTAAGATCAACCGTGAGTCAGTACAGGAGGAGATCGCTGATATTTCCATGTATTTGTTTGAATTAGCGGATAATCTGGGCATTGACCTTCTCTTAGTTATGGAGAAAAAGCTTAAAAAAAATGCAGACAAATATCCTGTGGCCAAGGCCAAAGGAAGCCATAAGAAATATGACCAGTTGTAGAATAGCGCAAAGCTATTTAACTACATTATTAAAGAGATATTGATGAATGATTTAAACAGCGATCCGATTAAGCCCAAGCGTCGTGTCCGGTATAAGGGTGCGCATCCTCGTAATTTTTCTGAAAAATATAAAGAACTTAATTTTGAGAAATATCCTGAGGATGTTGATAAAATTATTCTATCAGGCAAAACTCTGGCAGGCACACACCGGCCGATCTGTGTAGATGAAGTAATAGATGTTTTGAAGCCCATGCCAGAGCAGATTGGATTAGATGTGACATTAGGCTTTGGCGGGCATTCCCTTGAGCTGCTGAAAAGGATTATGCCTGATGGCAGATTGTTTGCTTTAGACATTGATCACTTAGAGCTTGCGCGTACACAGAAGCGCCTGCGTGCAATGGGATTTAGCGAAAGGGAATTAATCATTAAACATAGTAATTTTGCCGGAATGTATAAATTATTAGGTGAAGTTGGGGGAGGTTTTGATTTTATTTTCGCTGACCTGGGAGTATCATCAATGCAGTTAGATAATCCTGCGAGGGGGTTTACATTTAAGAGAGAAGGGCCGTTAGACCTGCGGTTTAATCCTGAGCGTGGCCGACCGGCAACAGCATTGATCAGAGATTTAGATGAAAGGCAGCTGGAGGCATTGTTCATGGGGAATTCTGATGAGCCTTGCGCTCGGGTGATTGCCAAAGCGGTTTTTAAAAATAGCAATAAGATTCACAAAACAACGGATTTGGCTAATGTTATTGCCTGTGCTTTGGGCGCAAAATCGTGGCGTGAATGCGGGATAAAAAGGAAAAATTCTATTCGTCGTGTTTTTCAGGCATTGCGTATTGAGGTCAATGATGAGTTTTCTGTGCTTGAGCAATTTTTAAGAAATCTGCCTTTTTGCCTGAAGCCTCAGGGACGTGTTGCGGTATTGAGCTTTCATCCCGGTGAGGATAATCGTATTATTGATTTTTTTGAACAAGGCCGGATTGCGGGCTTATATTCAGATATCAGCAGTAAGCCTGTTCGTCCAAGCGCAAAGGAACAATCTGCTAATCCGCGTTCTCAAAGTGCCAGGTTGCGCTGGGCAGTAAAGAAATAGCGAGTGCAAAACTCGTGGGTTAGCTATTCTCGCCATTGTAATGACCTTCTCAAAGCAAGTCGTAATAACTTTCATATGTTTCTGTCCTATCTTTGAAGCTGCCTGAAATTGGCAAAAAAAAGCGTGGATTGTAGATATTCAGCTGTTTTCTTAGATTGTTAATCGTAACTAATTGCAATTAAACGGGTTGCATTTGGCAAATTTTTTGCAAATACTGTTTGGTTGTGGTATACTTTAATATCTTTTTAGCTTAGTATTTTTAACCGTAAAATTCAAAGGAGCTTTGGAATGTTTAAATTAGTTCGAAAATCGACACAAATGAAAATCATCAGTTTTTCCCTTGTTCTGCTTTTTATGTTTAGTCCATGCTCTGTGGTAAGTGGCAGTGAAGTAAATGCCTTGCCCCAGGAACCTCAAAGAGTCAATTTAGCCCCTGCACTTGAACTGTATAATAATACGCTTGCAGATATGTTTATGCTGCATGAAGGCATGAAGAGAGCTTCAGGAAAAGTCGCAAAACAAATAAGCCTGGATGATAAGAAGAAGATCGAAGCTTGGATTAAACAAGGAATTTTTAAAATATTACCCGCAGGAGAAACGATCGAAGGGCAGGACGAAAATGTTATAGGTTATTCTGAGGGTTTATTGTTTAGCGATGAAGAGAAAGGCTTAATTAATAAGAAGGGTATTTTTATCTATGATGTCGACAAGACATTAGCTAAGCGTGACAGAGCCTTGCTTGAGCAAACAATACAAACCATTGAACGCTTGATGAGAAACGGTCATATGGTAGTGATCATTACCGGTCAACCTATAGACATACAGCGTGAACGTATAGTTACTCCGATAGATGCTGGATTGCGTCGCAATTTAGTTGTAATTACTAATGAAGGAACTGTTGCTCACCATTTTCTGCCAGGAGGAGAAGAGTATCTGGTAATGAACGATTTCACAAATCAATTTACTTTTACTGCTCAGCAGGCGCAGGTTATGGAAAATATGTTTGATGGGTTTATGGATGAAAATGGATTTGAATATGCAGACGGAGGAGAATTTGACCCACGAGAAATGGCTCAAGCGGCCATTAAGCTTGAAGCCACTCTTGAGACCAGAGAAAGATATGCAAGGGAGCTGGAAGATAAGCTTAAAGCAAATGGAGTGGAAGGATTTAGAGGCTGGGCAAGCGGTTCGACAACAATATCATTCTTGCATAAAAAAGCAAATAAACGGGATGCAGGATTAGGGTTTTTGAAAAACGAAGGGTTTTTCATGGATAAAGCGGTTTATCACGGAGATGAATTTTTCTATAATGGTAATGACGCTTTTATATTAGGAGATTCGGATATTTATGTTGCAGTAGTGGGACGATTAGAATCTAAGCCATTTACAATCATGATAGATGGGAAGCCTCAGGAAATTTCATTGCAAGACAGGGGCAGAACTTTATACCTTGGCGGAGGCCCTTATGCGACAACACACTTTGCTGATGATTTTTTAAATGAAAAAAGAAAACAAAGAGGCAAAGGAAACTTTCACGCGATAATCGCAGAGGTAGCGACAAAAAATACAAACATAGAAGCAATTGTTGCGCAGATTGAAAAAGAGTATAAAAATCCACATGATATGCTGAGCGCTTTGCTTGAGAGCTGGATTATTGAGAATACATGGCTGCATGAAACTCTGCAAGAGATATTAGCTGAAACCCAACCACAACAAGCAATGCCGGCATTAGATCGCCTGGACATTGAAAAACTTCGTGATTTGAAAATTATCTGTGAAGAGTATCGGGTGGGTCCCAAGACTATCTCTTTGCTGTATGCGCAAATGTTTGGTGCGAACATACAAGCTGATTACAAAGAGCTTGTCGAAATAATGAATTCTGAACTACAGGGTGAAACTCCTGTGAAATATGACGTGGGCTTGAATGCGTATAAATTAAGAAATGCACTAGTTGAATTTTCAGATTTAATTGCTGTTTTGGTAGGAGAAGATATCGGCGGTGGCGTAAAGGACTCAGTTGAAAAACTTACAGGTCAAGATCAGGTGTTTAGGTATTCAGAAGAAAGACGGGAGTATGCACTTAGCGCTGTAAAGGGAAAAATCAATGACTCAGTTAAAGCTTTAAATATGTTTTTTGATGATCAGGGTTTGTTTAGCTGGCTGCTTGCAGCTTTTGGAAATAAGCTTAGTGTGTTTCATCAAAATTATGAGTTTGAACAATTATATGCTCCGGTAGAAGATGTGTTAAACGAAATTGCATCAGATACTGCGGAAGAAATTTCTCAGGGGCTTGTGGGATTAAGCGGCGGTGGCGGGGCTCAGATAATGTCTGAGATTATGCTCAAAGCTGAAGTACACAGATTATTGCTGCCGATTGCCAAAACCATGCCTTTTATCATGATTGTTCCCTCAGAAGATGACGGAGGAAGCACGGCGATAATTCTTTATGACGGCAAAAAAGAACATCGGTTTATTTTTCCGGCCATGGGTGACTCAATGAATGCTTATGCAGGATTAAGCCGGGGAGAGCTAAATAGTTTTGGAGATCCTAAGTTTCCTTATTTTTATGATGTGACCCGCACAAGATTTTCCTTAGAAGGAAATGACTCTCTTATGCTTGAATTTGGCCAGCTTGCTTTTGAGCAAATGCAGGGTCTTATGTATAAACGTGCGCCGATGGAACAAAGAAAAAAGGTCATAGAATTTTTTAAAAGCCTTCACGTGGTTTTAAAGGAGTTTGACCTGATGCCGATAGAAGGTCAAAGCATGGGTAATATGATGTGGCTTGCAACTGCAGATCGAAAGGCACAAATAAAAAGCAAGCACAAGCCAAGGGAGATGAGAAAACTTGGAGATGATCAGTTGGTAGAGGTGCAAAAATATCTGGCAAAAATATATGGATTGGGAAATATGATGGTTTTGCCTTCTAATCTTTCTCCGGGTACATTGTACGCGACTTTGGATAAGATTGTGGTTCAAGAGGGTAAACACAGTCCTGAATTGCTTGAGAACAAAGGGCGTTTTAGAAATAAAAAAATTGCTGCGGCCGGAAAAACCTTTCAAATTTCGGAATCACCCGCACAAATAATAGATAAGGATCAAGGACATACTTTTGTGGATTATGATATCGAAGAAGGCGCAGAGCTTATCATTTCGCATCAAAATAAAGAGATCCCTCTTGGCGGCAAGATGATGTTTCGTGTCAGGATATTAAAGGAAAATGGAGATATTAAAGCGCAGTTTAATATCGGTTCGGAGGCCTGGGGCGAGGTGCATGATTTGCAGGCTGAGCCTGAAATTATCGGAATCCCAAATGACACTATTCGCAGCAAGACTCCAAATCAGCAAAAATGGGGCGCGCGCGTGAGCACAATCAATAACGGTAGGACACTGCGGGTTTATTTGGATAGAGTAGGCGCTGGTACGACATTCCGTTTTAATGATGATAAAGATAATCCAATAATGTTTAAGGGGCGCATTGTTGTTAAACAGACCAATATTACGGAGTCATACCACTTGTCTAAAATCGTTAAAGTTGGGTTTGTGGGAGAGAAAAAACCAGTGGCAGTAGAATATATTTTAAAGGTATTACGAAATTCACAGGTTGGGTGTGTTATAGGCCCCGGCAGCGTAGTTACAAGTTTGCTGCCGATACTTTTAATTGATGAGATTAGGGAAGAACTTCGTGCAATGGCAGAAAGAGGCTTGCCTGTAACCTTTATGATGAACCCTGTAAAGGATAACGAAACAGCGTATGAAACAATTACTTCTTTGATGCAAATGATGGAAGATAGTTGCGGCGAACCTATCTTCGGCATAGACAGGGGTGGTTTTGTAACCGATATGTTTGTTAATGATTCTCGGAACTTGCCTGAATATGTTAGAAACTTAACAGATCTGACAGATTCGCAGACGACCAGGCTAAGAGAAGCAGAGCGTCCGCGAGGGATATTATATTTTCAGGAAAAGGAAAAAGAACAGATACAGAAGAAGATGGGAGATAATTTTGGTATTCATGTTGCAGACGTACTTACTGTTATTAATAAAGAAGTAAGAGGTGGCGCGCCGGAGAAAGGTACTGGCTATGAACCGGCATTAGTCGGCCAGGTCTTAGAGCGGATAATTTTAGCACGTATGCGTGAATCAGTTGAGGATATGGATTTATACAAAGATGCGCTTAAAATATTTGATAATCAGAAAGACAAGCTTGATGCAGCAATGACGTATTTAAGAAGAGAAGAAAAGATCTGGAGTGAAGTAAATGCTTTGCAGAGAATAATAAGTGCTTATCGTAGTAAAGGGCAATTTACTAAAGAGTATATCAAACAGATAACGCCGAAAGTTATAGTCTTAAACTTATCACATAATATACTTGAGCCTGAATATTTAAGAAACCCTGCAAAAGGAGATCCGTTTTCGATAGATATGCGGGATGCGATGATCAGATATCTGGAAGCCGGAGGGAAGATAATAATTAGCACTGGATTGCCGTTTGAAGTAGTAAGGGCGCATCTTTTAGGTGGTAAAAGCAGGATTCCTGAGGCATTAATAGATAATATTTACACAGTAACTCTTTCCGGATCGCAGACACACAAAGGAAACAAGCTTATAGAGGAAGAAGGAACTTTAATTAGCCTTGAGGCGCTGGGGATTATTCAAAGAGTTGCAGATATCTACGGATTGCCAGAGCATAAAGTTTTAATGAACTTCGGATCATTTGTCAGTTTACGTTTGTATGATTACAGTGGTTTAACTGTAGAGGAAGTAGAAAAAATAAACGAAAGAGTTAATAAGTTGGAAGCTGAAGACCGTAACTTTTTTAAAATACAATGGATGGCCGGAGCATTTGCCGATAAGTATGACTTGAGAGACATTGTAAGCAGAAACTTGCAGAGATTATTTGAGGAAGCTGGCATTGATTGGAAGGTGGAATCTCAAGGTGTTTCATCTATTGATATATCACATGTATCTGAAGTAGAGACAATAGAAAAGCTACTTAATACAGAGTTGAAAGACATTGATCATGGGCATACCTTGTTTGCTTATGCAGGAAAAGGGTTGAGTGAGATTGCCAAGAGAATACCGAGTGCTTCGTATCTGGCAATACCGGTAAGAGATGCACGTTCTCTTTTTATGCAGGATGCGATGATCGTTGCTTTAAATGGAGCAACTGCAACATGGGATCGTGATATGTGTCTTAAGCTTTTTATTGAAGCGTCAAAGGCTTTAGCTGATGAACAGGGAGTCAGCGCAGGTTTATATGACGCACAGCCGCAAAAAACCACATCAGATTTTCTGGAAAGTGCGATTTAAAAGAAGAGTAAAAGTTACCGATATTGTTAATTTTAGTCCCTAGTAACTAATATAGCTGCTAGGGACTTTTTTTATTGCTGTGTCAATATTTGGGATATAGTATATTTTTTTCTTTTCTGGTACAATACAATAGTTAATATATTAAATAAAGGAGGGGAAGGGATCATGGAGGAAAGAAGATTTTCGCGCAGATATCCGGTATTGTTAAAGGCGCGGGTTATCATTGCAGGAACACAGCAGTCATATGAGGGAAAAGTTACTGATATTAGTTTTTCTGGGGTTCGATTTCTTTGCAATGAAACAATAGACAAGGATCAGCAATTAGAACTGACAATATCCATAGAGGAACAGGAGATCACGCTAAAAACAGTTGTTGTATGGGCCGCGAAGCTGGATGGGCTGGAAGGAATGCAGCATGGGATGCAGGTTGTTGGCGTAGCTTTTGTCGGGGATTGCAAAAAACTGGAAGCATTTTTTAAAAAAATCCAGGGCTAAAACATGCTTTTTGTCTTATTAAAACACCTGAATAGTTGAAAAAGATAAAACAAAAGCCATACAAAGTCATCCTGTTTGAGGTAATGCTGATTATTCTATCAAAGATACTGGGTAAGGTGTATTCCAGATTAAGCTGATCTGGGGGCATTAAACAATAATTACTAGGAGCGCCAAAATGGGAACAGACAGCGAGTATTTAAAAGAGACGGTTGAGCCGGGTGTTTTTGCAAAATGGCAGGAAGTAGATGCCGTGGTTTATGCCTTTACGGATATGGGGATGAAGGTGGCGATCAATGATGAGTATACAGGACTGGTTTATAAGAATGAGGTATATGCAGAATATAAATTAGGCCAGGCACTCAAAGTGTTTATAAAATTAGTGAGAGATGATGGCAGAATAGATGTTTCCCTGCAGTCGTATCAAGGCAGGCATGTTTTTTCAACTACTGATAAAATATTCGAACAACTTCAGGCAGCGGGAGGGAAATTAGATTTTAATGACAGCAGCTCTCCGGATGAGATAAAAAACAAATTTAATGTAAGTAAAAGAGTGTTCAAACAGGCGATTGGCAAATTATATAAACAGCGTAAAATTAATATTACAGAGCAAGGCATAGAAATTGTTAAGTAAAGATAATAAAATAGAGCGGGATTTAGGAGAGCAGCCAATCAAGCAGATCATGATAGAGCATGATTTAAAGCCGCATGATCTTGTTGAGGTATCTCAAGAGCAGATCACGCACCGCATGATTACACGTGCCGCTAAGGGCAGAAGGCTGACTAAGAATATTCAAATCAAAGTGCTTAATGCTCTCAACAAAGTAGTTAAAAAAGCGTATATATTAAAGGATTTGTTTAACTACTAGGCCTTGTCATGGGAATAAGATCAGCAAATTAATGCTTCTCTTGACAAGGGAGTTATTAATTGATAAAAAGTATTTGTGGCGCAAGTAAGTTCAACAAAAAGTATTGTAAAAAAGACAACGAAGTTCTTTAAGTGCAGACTAATCTTACCCAGGGTGAGTCGGAAAAATTGCCGGTATTAATCCATATAGTCAATGATACAGAGAGAATCGGGGATCACTCGGAAAATATCATAGAGCTTGTGGAGCGCAAAATAGAAAACAAGCTGAATCTTTCGATCGAGGAAATAAAGCAGCTGCATTTAATGTGGAATGAGCTGCATAGTATGATGGTAGAAACGGAAAAAGCCTTGAAGCAAAAAGATATTGCCATTGCTGCGAAAGCAATAGCAAGAGAGGATCGGATCAATGCCCTGCAGGTCGAGCTCAAGCAAACACATGTTAATCGTTTGAGCGAAAAAACCTGCACGCTTAAATCAGGAGTTGTTTTTCTAGATTTTGTGGACAATCTCGAGAAAATAGGGGATCATTTGTGCAATATTGTGCAAGGAGTTTTAGGCGGTATGTGCTGGAAAACTACTGATAAATTAAAGAAATAATTCTTTGGGGTCTTGGGAAGTTAATAAATATTTAGATATCTTTCATCCAAACTTTACTCATATAAGCAATTGCGTAAAGTTTCCTCCAGTTGTATAATACTCAGATTATGATTGAATTACGCGATATATCAAAATCTTTCGGCGGCCAGGAGCTTTTTCATCAAGGCTCTTTTGCTGTTGGGGCAAATGAAAAGATCGGCCTTGTCGGGCGCAATGGCCATGGCAAGACAACCTTGTTCGGCCTGATCAATAAAACTATGGAGTCGGATTCAGGCACAATAGTAATTCCGAAAAATTACCGGATTGGATGCCTGCAGCAAAACATTGTTTTTTCCAAAGATACAGTGCTTGCTGAGGTTTGCATTGAGATGCCTGAGAGCGAGAGCGATGATTCATGGAAAGCGGAAAAAGTTTTGCATGGGCTTGGTTTCTCTGTGGCTGATATGCAGAGATCTCCGCTTGAATTTTCCGGAGGTTTTCAAATCCGGATTAATCTGGCAAAGATCCTTGTTTCACAGGCAAATATGTTATTGCTTGATGAGCCGAACAATTATTTGGATGTTGTGGCTATCCGCTGGCTGATCAGGTTTCTGCGCCAGTGGAAAGGGGAGTTGATACTGATTACGCATGATCGATGTTTCATGGATGCTGTGGTTACTCATATCGTGGGCATTCACCGCAAGCAGATGCGAAAGATGTCCGGAACTACTCAAAGGTTTTATGAGCAGATATCCCAAGAAGAGAATATATATGAAAAGACCCGTAAGCGCGATGAACGCAAGCGTAAACAGACCGAAGTTTTTGTAAATAAATTCCGGGCTAAGGCCCGTCAGGCAGGGCTGGCGCAATCAAGGTTAAAAAGCCTTGCTAAGCTGGAGCAAAAAAGCAAATTAGATGAAATAAAAACATTTGATGTTGCATTTAATTCAGCTTCGTTTAACGCAGCAACAATGATGAATGTCAATAATATCAGCTTTGCTTATGATAAAAATCATCCGATGTTATTTGATCAGACCTCTTTTCGGATAGGCCGTCGGGAACGCTTGTGCGTGATTGGAAAAAACGGCAAAGGAAAATCAACACTGCTGCGTGTGCTTGCCGGTGAGTTGAATTCATTAAGCGGCACGATTAAATCACATCCACGCCTGTCGGTTGGTTATTACGCGCAAAGTAATACAGCGCAATTAAGCGCAGAACGTTCTGTTCTTGCGGAAGTTCTCAGCGCTGACCCTACTGGTTTGCCGCAGCGCGCACGCACTATTTGCGGATCACTATTATTTAGCCAGGATCTGGCCCTAAAACCAGTTTCTGTTTTATCAGGGGGAGAAAAAAGTCGGGTAATGCTTGGGAAAATTTTGATGCAGCCATGTCATTTGTTGCTTCTTGATGAGCCGACAAATCATCTGGATATGGAATCTAGCGAGGCATTATGTAATGCTATTGAGGAATTTGACGGGTCGGTGATTATGGTCACGCATAATGAATTGTTTTTAGAGCGAATTGCCCAAAAACTGCTTGTATTTGAGTCAGAGGGAGTGCGGTATTTCGACGGTAATTATTCTGATTTTTTAAATAAGGTCGGCTGGCAGGATGAAGCAGGGGATTTAAAAGCAGAATCAAAGAGTAAAACCAGCATTGATCCTAAAATGGATAGGCGTACACATCGACGCATAGTTGCCCAATTGCGCCATGAGCAGGCAAAAGTACTTAAACCTCTAGAGGTAAATATAGATAAACTGGAGGGAACAATTAGCGGCCTGGAAACAGAGCTGCAAAAAATAAATGAAGAGCTTATCAGGGCATCTTATGAATCTGATAAAAATGTGATTGCCAAGCTATCGCGGAAGATCAAAGAGCTGCCGCAGCAAATCGATGAGCATTATGTACAGCTTGATAAGGTTTTTCAGGAATATGAGTCACAGCGGGAGGAGTTTATTCGCAGGCTGAGCGAGCTTACTGGTCAAGGGAGTGAAGAGGCGTAGCAGGGTATTAAGTGTTACGTGTAAAATCGAAGGACGAGGGACTAAGGACGAAAAAAAAAGGGAATGATAAATTAGGGCCATAGGACAAAGGTGGGTTGAAAGCTTAAGTAAAAAGCGAAAAATTGGTTATTGTTTTTTTTCAACTCTTAATATCTGTAACTATGACTTAGGGCTGTTTTTTAGAGGAGCGACTATATTATGGAAACAGAAGAAAAACAATTGATTAAACTGGAAATAGAAGCGCGTATCGCGCAGACAAAGAAAAATATTGCAAGCCTGCGCGAGAAGATCAAGCCGATCCCGTTAGATGGTACTATAGGCAGAGTGACCAGGATGGATGCGATTGGGCATAGAAGTATTGCGGAAGCAAGTCTAAGAGATGCTGAAGCGTCCTTATCTCTGCTTGAGCATGCGCTAAAAAATTTGGATGAAGAAAGTTTTGGAGTATGCACTAAGAATAAAGTAAAAATTCCACTTGAGCGGATATTGGCAATACCTGAAGTGCGGCTTTGTGTTAACTGCGCATCTTTGCGTTAAAGAGGAAATATATTATGGCAAAACTTAAACTTGATCTGCATGATATATTTAATAAAGGCAAGTCTATTGATGCAGAGCTTAATCGTGTGATCAGTGAGGCCCTTGACAAGGGGATAAGGCTTATTGAGATCATCTCGGGCAAAGGAAGTGGTCAGCTTAAGAAAAAAGTACTGCGATTCCTGGAACAGAAACACATTAAAGAGCTCTATCATCGTATTGAAAAAGACAGTAAAAATTGGGGCAGGCTTTTTGTCCATTTTAAAAAAAAGTAAGACAGGCTTTGAGCGCAGAAAAGGAAGCTCTTTTTTGTTAGCCTTTTAAATGAAACAAAGAGAAAGGAATGATTAAAATGGCAGGATTTGATTATAAGCAGAAAAAAAACAGGGAGCATAAATCTTTTAGATATGAGGATTCTCCGGAAGGCCCTCAGGGAAAGCCTGATCTGGCTTCTATGGTCAGGAAAATACAGCAGCAATTGGTTTTTCTAGAGAGAAAGATAGATATGCTTCTTGGGCAGTCTTCTTCAAGCTCTTTTAGACAAGATGGGAAATTTGCCCGTGCGGAGGGCAAAGCTCACAAGCATGGCTTTGCAGATAAAGGTTCTTATAAGGGGAAAAAGCCGTTTTTACCTAAAAGAAAACCGCGCATATAATATAAGTATAAGATCATTGAAATATGGGAGGCAATCGGTTGGATAAGACATCCATTATCAGGCATATTACTAAAGAATTAAATCAGAAGATTCTCTCTGTTCATAACACGATCGAATTATTAGAAGAAGGTTCGACAATCCCGTTTATCGCTCGCTATCGTAAAGAGAAGACCGGGGGGATCAATGAGATCGTGATCCGCTCTGTTGCGGAAAGATGGGATTATTATCGGGAACTGGAAAAAAGGAAAGAAACAATTTTAAAGACAATTACCCAGCAGGATAAATTAACACCACAATTGCAAAAGCAGATACTGGAATGTCTTGATAAGAATAAGCTGGAAGATATTTATCTTCCCTTTAAGCCTAAAAAAAGAACCCGGGCTTTGATCGCAAAAGAAAAAGGATTGGCCCCTTTAGCCCAGATCATGCTCAAGCAGCTTGTACATACTCAGATCAAGGAGCAGATAGTTGCCCCTTATATAAATCCCGACAAACAAGTTCTCTCTTACGAAGATGCGGTAAAAGGCGCACAAGACATTATTGCTGAAACAATAGCGGATGATGTGTTTATCCGCGGATGGGTAAGAGATCGGGTCTGGGAAAAAGGTTTTCTGCAAAGTAATGCAAAAAAACAATGGGTGGAAAAGGAAACAAAATTTAAAAATTATTATGAGTTTTCTGAAGCCTTAAAAAAGGCTCCATCGCATCGGGTTTTGGCCATTCGACGTGGCGCACAAGAAGGTGTATTGAATTGGAAGATTGTCATAGAAGAGGAAATATTTATTGATTTCATCAAAGGGCATGTGATTAAAAATCCAAAATGCCTGTTTGCGGATGAATTAGCCGGGGCGGCGGTCGATAGTTTTCAGCGGCTTATTTTTGCTCAAGTGGAAAGAGAAGTGATTGTTTTGAAACTTGAAGAATCAGAAAAAGAGGCGATAAAGGTATTTTCCGATAATCTTCATAAGCTTCTTTTATCAGCTCCGGCAGGCAGTAAAGTGATCATGGGTGTTGATCCTGGATTTAGAACCGGGTGTAAAGTAGTTGTGATTGACGCAAAAGGAGATTTTAAAGAGTTTAAGGTTATCTATCCGCATGAAAAAAACAGAAAAGCCCAGGCAAAAGAAATAGTAAGCGGCTTTATAAAAAAATATAATGTGGAGCTTATTGCTATCGGTAATGGCACGGCTTCAAAAGAAAGCGATATTTTTATCAGGCGATTGATAAAAGAGAATAATTTAAAATTAAATTCCGTTGTAGTCAGCGAGGTCGGGGCATCAGTATATTCAGCATCAGAGGTGGCGGCCAAGGAATTTCCGGATGAGGATGTTACAGTGCGTGGGGCAATAAGTATTGCCCGCAGGCTACAGGACCCTTTGGCTGAATTAGTGAAGATAGATCCTAAAGCAATCGGAGTGGGGCAGTATCAGCACGATGTGAATCAGGTTGCCTTAAAAAAAGCATTAGACCAGATCGTAGAATCATGCGTTAATTATGTTGGAGTTGAATTGAACAGGGCTTCATGTGAACTGCTTGCTTTTGTATCCGGGATCGGGCCGACAGTAGCAAATAATATTGTTAAATTCCGTCGTGAAAAAGGGCCGTTTCAAAGCCGCAGAGAATTATTAAAAGTAGCTAAGCTGGGACCCAAGGTCTTTGAGCAAAGTGCGGGGTTTTTAAGAATAGGGAGCAGTGTGCATCCATTAGATAATTCGGCAATTCATCCAGAGGCTTATTTGGTTGTAGAGAATATGGCCCAGGATTATGGTATGAAACTAGAAAAAATTATTGGTAATGAAAACCTGATCGACAGCATAGAAATTGAGAAATATATCAGTGATGATTTTGGCATGCCAACACTTAAGGATATTCTCGCGGAATTAAAAAAACCGGGAAGAGATCCAAGAAAGGAATTTAAAAGTATTATATTCTCGGATTCTGTAAATACTATGGATGATCTATTTGTTGGTATGACATTAGAGGGGATAGTGACCAATGTGACTAATTTCGGGGCCTTTGTTGATATTGGAGTGCATCAGGATGGGTTGATACATATTTCCCAATTAAGTGATAGCTTTGTTCGCAATCCCCAGGAAATAGTGTCGGTTGGTGATGAGGTTAAAGTGGAAGTGTTAAAAATAGAAATTTCGCTAAAAAGAATAGCATTAAAGAGAATTAAGTAATATGATACTTATCATAAGGATATAATTGTTAAAAACAAAGGAGGAGAGAGATGGGTAAAAGTCATGATGCTAAAAAACAAGTAAAAAAGCCGGCGGCAAAAACACTGAAAGAGAAAAGGCTTGAGAAAAAAACAAAAAAGAAATAAAGAAAAGCAAGAAGGTGTTTGTAATGGAAGAGCGAATAATTGAGCTAGAAAAAAGAGTGGCGTTTCAGGATGCGGAAATTAAGGACTTGAGCAGTGCTCTTTTGAGTCAACATAAAGAGATAGAGGCTTTGACCAAAAGCATAGCCTTGCTTAAGGATAAGGTAGGAAGCGGATCTTTGGTCAAAGATGCCCAGGATGAAGAATCGCCGCCGCATTACTAATCGTCATTCTTAAGCTTGTTGCCTTGTGAATTGTTAGGCTGAGTATAGGAATAACCATTGATCAGGTTCTTGTGTTTTTAAATAAAGGAATAAAGAATCTTATTAATATGATGACCCCGGATAAAGAGTATTTTATCAAGCTTTTGCGTACACGTATGCCTTTCGGCAAATACAAGGGCAGGCTCCTAGTCGACCTGCCTGAGCCGTATGTTGTCTGGATGGCAGGCAAGGGATTTAAGAACGATTCTCTAGGGAAAATGCTTCAGACTGTCTACGAGATAAAGTTAAACGGGTTGGAGTATTTGCTTGAACCGATCCGAAAAGCCCTCTAGTACTTAGACCCTCATTCCACCTACGCGGTGGAATGAGGGTCTGTAGCGATATAGAGTAGGGGAAGATAGAATGAATACAACTGATAAACATAATCCAGTAACTGGTGAGATTTATCATGTGTTTACAAAAAGCATTGCCGGATTTAGGATATTTGATGATGATGATGAGTTTTTTAGAATAAAAGAAATCAGCCGTTATTATCAGCAAAAAGATCTCGCCCTAAAATTTTCTCGCTTCAAAGAGCTTCAAGAAAGATTAGAAATTAAACCTAAACCCATAACTCTCGATGAACGCATTGTCGATATTATTGTGTATTGTTTTATGCCTACTCACATTCATTTAATTTTAAAGCAATTGGAGGATCGTGCGATATCTGTATATATGAATAATATTTTAAACAGCTATACCAGATATTTCAATATTAGACATAAGCGCAAGGGGCCATTGTGGGAAGGGCGGTTCAAGAAAGTATTAATGGTAACTGATGAACAATTATTACATTTAACCCGTTACATTCACTTGAATCCAGTTACTGCACATATAATAGAAAAACCAGAACAATGGGGCGCCTCATCTTATAATGAATATCTTAATAAGGGCCATTTTGAATATAGGATTACATTTTTTGAAAATGTGCTGGATATTATTACCTCAGATTATAAGGAATTTGTTGAAGATAGGAAAGATTACCAAAGAGAGTTAAAAGAAATCGAATATATGCTTCTTGAAAACCCTCATTCCACCTACGCGGTGGAATGAGGGTGAAAGGATAGATGATGGAACAAAAGGTTGGGAATTTATTTGAGGGGGTTGCTGGTCAACGGACAGAAGAAATTTTTGATACATTGCTGGAAACAGAAAATTTTCGAATTGAGCGCATCGTTTCTCAAGGTCAAAACACACCCAAGGGTGAATGGCTTGAGCAAAAACAGGCAGAGTGGGTTGTTTTGCTCAAGGGTGCGACAAGGCTGTCCTGGGCTCAAAAGCCAGAGATAATGGAGCTGAAGCCAGGAGATTATGTGCATATCCCGGCAAATTGCAAGCATCGTGTAGAATGGACAGACCCTAAAATAAAAACTGTCTGGCTTGCTCTACATTATAACAATAAGTAAAAATAAGCACTCTTTTAGACGTCCTAATGGTATAATAAGCCTAGAAGGTAAAATGAAAAAAGGAGGCGGTTATGAAGTATTTGATTGTTTATGCTCATCCCAATCCGAAGAGTTTTAATAATGCGATAAGAGGGCATGTTGAGGCGGCATTAAAAAAGCAGGGCAAGCAGTATAGCGTGCGCGATTTATACCTATTAAAATGGAATCCAGTATTAGGCGGAGAGGATTTAAATTTTTCTAAAAAAGGAAAAACTCCCGCAGATATTAAAACAGAACAGCAATATATAAAAGAAGCGGATGTGATCATTGTTATTCATCCGATTTGGTGGTTCGGCATGCCGGCTGTTCTCAAGGGCTATATTGACCGGGTTTTTTCTGCTGGGTTTGCCTATGAATATGCGGCTGATGGCATTAAGGGGCTTTTAGCAGACAAGAAAGTGATGATTATTAATACTACCGGCGGCCCTCAGGAGAGTTATTCCAAGGGCGGATTTAAAGACGCGTTGGGTAAGATATTTAAAGACGGCACCTATGGATTTTGCGCAATGGAAGTTATAAAGCATTTATTTTTCTTTGCTGTTTCTACTGTTACAAAAGAAGCCAGAGAAGAGATGCTTGTTGAAATAGATAATTTGGAATTTTAAGTGAGCTTTAGGAAAGAATATTTTCTGTTTCCCAAAAAAAGCGATCAAGTAGAAAGGAAAGGATGCTAGGGCGGGCATTCTTTATCTAGGGGGTATGCGGGAGCAGGGATTGTGTTTTATTGAAAAGCGGGCAATGATAGATGTCATGCCCGCTTTTTTTATCTATAATTTTTCTGTTAAAACACAGCTACTTATTATCAGATACCTTTAATTTGTTCAAGATCTCTTCTGCTGCTTTAACCATAGGGTTGTGCGCAGGATAGAAGGATTGATACGGCTGCGAGGCATAGGAAAAGCTTGTTAACTGTTCAAGGGTTATGCCGTATTGAATGGCCATTGTAATCTTATCTATCTTGTCTGCTACCGGCCTGCCGCTTACGACCTGGCCTCCGATTATTTTGTGTGTTTGCTTGTCAGCGATCAGCTTTAACCTTATCTTTTTAGCGCTGGGCATTACCGGAAAGGCTGTGGTAAATTCAGCGTATCCGATTTCGATATCAAAAAGGTCTTGGGCTGCCTTTTCAGAAAAACCAGTGCCTCCGATATAATATTCATTGATTTTAGTTGCCGCTCCGTTATAAAATCCCGGATAAGTGCGGTTTTCGCCAAGCAGATTGTTTGCTAAAAGCCGTGCCATAGGCACAGCGTTTGTTGCTAGTTTGCCGGAAAGAACCTGGCCTGTTAGCGCGCTTGTAAATTGGCAGCAGTCTCCGACGGCGTAAACATCTTTTATATTGGTTTGCATTTTATTGTTGATTATTATACCGTCTCTTTCGATTTTAAGTTCTGTATCTTTGAATAATTCTATGCTTGGGCGCATGCCTACGGCGAAAACAACCAGGCCGGGAATCGTGTCCTTGTCAGCCTCAGAGCAGTTGTCTAGGTGATTGAAATGAATTATCTGCATGTTTCCAAGTATTACCTCTTTGACATGGCCGTTACCTCTTAATTCGGTTACTTTGCTTTTCAGGTGCAGGTTTATGCCGGATTTTATCAGTGATTCCTGCGCTTCTTCAACCATTCCGTAATCAGCCATATTTGGCAGTATGTAATCAGCTATGTCTGCAAGATGGGTTTCTACTTTTCTTTCGTTTAATGCCTGCGCAAGTTCAACGCCGATAGCTCCTGCTCCGACAACTACTGCTTTTTTCAAGCCGTTATCAACCAGATTGATGATTTTTTTAAGGTCATCTTCTGTCTTAAAGGTTGTGATTCCTTCTAGGTCATGGCCGGGGATAGGCGGGAAAACAGGAGAAGCTCCGGTCGCGATGATCAATTTCTCGTAGGCTATTACACCGTTTTTTTCGGTTTTAACGGTCTTGGCGCTGAAATCTACCTCTATAGCCTTATCGCGGATAAGCTCGGCTTGAGCGCCTGTAATAAGCGCGTCTTTTTTTAGCGTCTTTTCAATAGGCAGCAGCTTTTCTATGGCATAGGGCATGGCGCAGTAGATCATTGAATGATCTTCCGGGCGGATAATGCCGACTTTTTTTCTGTCTTGAATGATTTTGGCAATTGTAATTGCCGCCGGGCCGCCGCCGATAACCAGAATATCAAATTTTTTCATTTTTCTCCTTTTTCTTTTACGGTAATGGTTGAATGTTTTTGGGATACAGCTTTATTTGCGCTTTTATAAACTGAATTAATCGTTTAAAGTGTTTTTATTCTTGTACCATAATTGGCAACAGTGTGTCAATAAAACAATTTGAAAATCGGGGTCTTGTACGGGGAAATTCTCAGATACAGGTAATTTTTGTTTACCATATATTTAATAATATTTATTAATATATCCAGGTTCTTCAAACTTTTCTGAAAAAAGAGGATTATATTAATTATAGCTAAATCCCTTCCTTAATAATATAATAAACCCCATGGATTTTAATAAACCAGATATAGTTTTAATTACCTGTGCCCGCGGTCTTGTGCCTTTTTTGATCAAGGAGGTAGAGGCACTTGGTTATGTGATTGAGTCAACTCATGATACCGGGCTTGAGATACGGGCATCTTTAAATGATACTCAAAAGCTCAATCTTTATCTGCGCACAGCTTTTAATGTGCTTTATTTATTAAAGAAATTCACCTGTATCAGCCCTGATGAGCTTTATCAGGAAGTGAGTTCTATCGCATGGGAAGATATTATTGAGGCAAAAGAATATTTAAGTATAACGGCGGTTACTAGCTCAGAGCATATTAAAAATTCTATATTTGCTAGCCAAAAAACCAAAGACGCCATTGTCGATTGCATTACTAAAAAATACGGCAGCCGCCCTAATTCCGGAGCAGAGCGTGATAATGTGGTTTTAAATCTTTATTGGAAAGACGATACCTGCTGGCTGTACTTAAATACATCAGGGAAAAAATTATCTGATCGAACATATAGAAAAATCCCTTTTAAGGCACCATTGCAGGAGACCCTGGCCGCAGCGATAATTCAGGCCACGGGCTATGACGGTTCTATGCCTTTGGTAAATCCAATGTGCGGAAGCGGAACACTTGCTATAGAAGCCGCGCTTGTTGCCTTAAAAAGATATCCTGGACTTTTGAGAAATAATTTTGGGTTTATGCATATTAAAGGTTTTGACAAAGATATTTGGGCAAAGGTACGTAAGGCTGCGCATGCAGGCGTGCTGAAAAAAAATGCTGGGTGTATAATTGCTACTGATATTGACCCAAAGGCCATTGAGGCGGCGAAGAAAAATGCGCAGACAGCAGGCGTTGATTCGATTATAGAATTCAAGGTATGTGATTATAGTAAAACTGCAGTGCCGGCGGAACCGGGCATTATTGTGCTTAATCCGGAATACGGGTTTCGCATGGGGGATGAGAAAAAACTGGAGGCAACATATAAAGAGATCGGGGATTTTTTTAAACAAGCTTGCCCCGGATATAAAGGATATATATTTACCGGCAATCTTGGCCTTGGAAAAAAAGTTGGCCTGCGCACCAGCCGCAAGCTGATATTCTATAATGCCCGTATTGAATGCCGCCTGCTTGAATATATAATGTATGTGGGAACGGGAAATTAGTTATAAGTGATGAGTTTTGAGTGAAATGTATTATGCTAACTTGGTATTGACAGAGTAAAATGTGGCTTTGTTCGGAAATGAAAACTATTTTCATTCATTCTCGCTTTTCATCCTTGAAAAACTTCGAGGGAAACATTGGTTTTTAGCCATCCGTGTCAAAACCAATGTTTAAATCCTTAAAAACAGTTATTCATATCATCAAAGTGTGAATATTACTCGGCAATAGTACAAGTGAAAAAGAGTATCAGCTTTCTCCCAAACGCATGGCGGACAGGCATGGCTGATAGCTATTGGTGTTGTTCCACCGCGTAGGTTAAAAGGATTGTTGCTCAAATCCATTAATTCAGGTATAATATATCAGGATAAGGGGCTCTTCTTAAATTCTTCTCAGGAGCAGGTTGACCAGCCAGGATGATTTTACTTCTTAAATATAAAAACTCACCCTTGTTATATTGATAACTTTTTCCGGTTTTATTAAGGAAAATAAAAAAGAAAGAAAAAATGACTAATTCAGTACAGAAAAATAATGAAAATATTCCCAATTTTTACGGCATGGGCATTGCTCCGAGTATTTTGGACATTCTCGTTAGACTTAAATTCACAATACCTACGCCAATTCAAGTCCAGACTATTCCCATGGCTATTGAGGGAAAGGATGTGGTGGGCATTGCTCAGACCGGAACAGGCAAGACGCTTTCGTTTGCTATCCCGATGATCCAGAGCCTGGCTGCAAAAAAGGGCACAGGCCTGGTGCTGGCTCCGACAAGAGAATTGGCTTTGCAAATTGAAGAGGCGTTTAAGCCGATTTTAGCTGCCTTTAAACTAGAGGCTGTATGTCTTATAGGCGGCGCGCCTATGGAGCCGCAGTTAAAGGCGCTTAGGCGTAATCCCCGGATAATTATTGCAACACCAGGCAGACTGATTGATCATATGAGCAATTGGCATGTTCTGCCCCAGGAAGTTGAGATGCTTGTGCTTGATGAAGCAGACCGCATGCTGGATATGGGATTTTTGCCTCAGATAGAGATGATCTTAGGGCATCTGCCTAAAGAAAGACAGACTATGCTGTTTTCAGCAACTATGCCCAAAGAAATTGTGGGCATTGCGGCAAAGTATATGCAGCTGCCGGTTTCTGTTGAGATCGCGCCATCTGGGACAACAGCTGATAATGTTACACAGGAATTATATATTGTTAAAAAAAGCGCTAAAACACAGCTCTTGCGTCAGGTGCTTAGCCAGTACCATGGCCCGGTGCTTTTATTTTCCCGCACAAAACATAATGCAACACGCCTGGCAAGGGATATAAGAAAAATGGGGCACCGCGCCTCGGAGATACATTCTAACCGCACGCTTGATCAGCGCCGGGCGGCCTTGGAAGGATTTAAATCCGGAAGATATAAAGTGCTGGTGGCTACTGATATTGCCTCTAGAGGCATTGATGTTACTGGTATTGAGCTGGTAATTAATTATGATATTCCTGATGATGCCAGCAATTATGTGCACCGTATTGGCCGTACAGCCCGCGCTGGGCATAAAGGCCATGCCATATCTTTTGCCATGCCGGATCAAAAGCGCGATGTAGAAGATATTGAAAAACTGATCAAGGCTACTTTGCCGGTTTCCAGGCATCCCAATGTCCAGGCAGAGGAATTTATGACAGAAACTCAGTTAAATAAGTTTAAAGTAAGAAAAAAGACAAAACGTCCTTTTCAGCCTCGCCGTAGATAATTCTAAGCAAAATACAGGTAAATATTGCTGTAATGTCCTGCTGTGGACAGAGTTGTTCGCATTGGTACATGTATGTCCGGTAGACTTTCAAAAAGCTTATGGTATGCTTTTTCATATTGTTCAAATTTGTTTTTTATTTTTACTTAGTGTATAATGAAAATTCAATAATGAAGGGTCTTAATGGAGGAGTTAAATATGGAAAAATCTGTAATGTACACACCTAGATTGCCTGATGCAAAGGCTGCTTTTTCTCGCGGCATGAAAGTTGACATTGGAAATGTTACCCAGCTATTTATTTCAGGCACAGCAAGTGTTGATGAAAATGCTAAGACTGCACATATAGGAGATTTTGTTGAGCAGGTGCGCTGGACCTATGCGAATATCGAATCATTGCTGGAACAGGCAGGCTCAGCAGTAAGTGATATTGTTAAGTTTACAATCTATTTGAAAAATATGGAAGAGTATGAACGATTTGATGAATTACGTGTTGAGTTTTTTAATCGACATGGAATAACTAGAACACATTATCCTGCAAGTACTTGTGTGGAGGCCCGTTTGTGCCGTGATGACTTGCTGGTTGAAATCGATGCAATCGCGTTAATTCCTACTAAAAAATAATACTATATGTTAATGAATCACGGTTTCAAATTAGTTTAAGTATACGAATTATTTTTTTTGAAGCTCATCACACATAAGTGGTTATTTACTGGATTGTTTTTCATAAGATAGTCTTTTCTTGACAAATTCTGCTTTTTTGTTAAAATAATTCAACCTTATAGAAAAAGCGCAAAACGATATATATAGAGAACACCGCAAAGGCGTAGGCAATTTAACGCCTTTTTTTATTTTAAGACGCTATTGCAAAGCGCTCAACTGCGGCGTTATTCGCTCACTTATTTGTGCGGCGTACAGTAAGTACGTCTGTGCATTCATTCGCGAATGCCTTGGATTTGCACATTTTCTTGAGAAAGTTTAGAAGACATGGTTTAAATAATAAAGAAGTTGTTTTATAAAAAGAAAGTTAGAATAATATGCCGACACAAAAAAGAAGAAAAGATGTAAGAAATGTCGCGATCATAGCGCATGTTGATCATGGAAAAACTACGCTTGTCGATGCGCTGCTTAAATACACAGGCGCCTATAATTTTAAGGCAGGAGAGGTTGCTATAATGGACTCAAACCCGCTTGAAAAAGAAAGAGGTATTACGATCTTGTCTAAAAATGCCTCTTTGCAATATAAGGGAGTGCAGTTCAATCTTGTTGATACTCCGGGCCATGCTGATTTCGGCAGTGAAGTCGAACGCATCTTGAAAATGGTTGACGGAGTACTGCTTCTTGTTGACGCATTTGAGGGGCCGATGCCGCAGACTAAATTTGTTTTAAAGAAATCTCTAGAGCTGCATTTAAAGCCGATTCTTGTTATCAACAAACTTGACCGGCCTAATTGCCGTCCGGATGAAGTGGCAGATATGACCTTTGATCTTTTTTGCGATCTGAACGCGACTGATGAGCAGCTGGATTTTCCGATTGTTTATGCCTCTGGAAAAGACGGCTACGCTATAATTGATCTTGAAGATGAGCGGGAATCAGTGAAGCCTCTTTTAGAGACTATACTTCATAGGGTATTGCCGCCTATTGCTAATCCTGAGCTGCCTTTTCAGATGCTGGTTACAATGCTTGATTATGATTCTTATGTAGGACGCATTGCTATTGGCCGAATCTTTCATGGGACTGTGAAGGTAGGAGATCCTGTGGCGCTTGTCAAGCGTGACGGAACTATTGCCAAAGGCAAGGCAACTAAGATCATGAAATATCGCGGACTGATCCGGGTTGAGGTCAACGAGGCTATAGCAGGAGACATTATATCCATAGCCGGGATAGAGGATGTAGAGGTGGGAGAAACACTTGCAAGTATTAATGACCCAAAAGGATTGCCGGCAATTAAAATAGATGAGCCGACAATATCAATGAATTTTTCCCATAATACCAGCCCGCTTTCAGGTAAAGACGGAGGAAGATTTTTAACCTCTCGCCATATCAGAGAGCGTCTTGAACATGAGGCGATGATAAATGTTGGTATAAAAGTTGAAGAGGTCGTGGGCACGGAGCGTTTAAAGGTTTCAGGCCGAGGGGAATTGCATCTGGCTATTCTTATTGAAACAATGCGTCGTGAGGGTTATGAACTGGAGGTTTCCAAGCCCCAGGTTATTTTAAAGAAAATGGGAGGCAAAACATTTGAGCCTGTTGAAGAGGTGGTCATAGAAGTGGAAGAGGAATATCAGGGTGCTGTTATGCAGGCGCTTGGAGTGCGTAAGGCTCAAATGCGGGAACTTAAGACAACCTCTACCGGTGCAAGCCGTATGGAATTTAATATTGCATCACGTGCCTTGATCGGATTTAGAAGCGAATTTATGATGATGACCAGGGGCAGCGGTATTATGTACCAGAATTTTTTTGAGTATCAGACCTATAAAGGAGAACTGCCTACGCGTCAAAGTGGAGTGCTTATTGCCGATAGGGCCGGCGATGCTGTGGCATACGCGCTTTATAATTTACAGGCACGCGGTGAGATTTTTATTAAACCGGTAACCAAAATATATGAAGGCATGATCGTTGGCGTGAATAATAAAGGAGCAGATCTTGTTGTAAATGCTTTAAAAGGAAAAAAATTAACTAATATGCGCGCTTCAGGCAGCGATGATGCGATCGCGCTTATTCCTCCGCGACAGATAACCCTGGAGTTTGCCTTAGAGTTTATTGAAGATGATGAACTTGTCGAGATAACTCCAAAGAATATAAGGCTTAGAAAATTAAAATTATCCGAAATAGCCCGCAAGCGTGTTAGCCGCAGTGCACATTCGATTAAATGATATTTTTTATAATTCCCGTATAGCGCGGTAAGGGAATATTTGTTTTGGATCTATGGAGTAAATATAGTTTTATAATTTTGTTGACAAAGCAAAAGAATTAAAGCATACTAAATGCAGTAGTAAATAAGGGAATTGAAGTCTTGGTCCGTAAGGTAAAAGAAGAATTGCCTTGCGGTTTTTTTATTTTTCCATTATTTACTATAATTCAATAGAAGGAGGTGTAGTTAGCAATGGTAAAAGGAACAGTTAAATGGTTTAATAGCTCAAAAGGTTATGGTTTTATTACTCCTGAGTCAGGCAATGATGTATTCGTGCATCATAGCGCAATTCAAGGCGAAGGGTATAAGTCTTTAGATGAAGGCCAGGCAGTTGAATTTGAAATTCAGCAGGGCCCTAAAGGTGAACAGGCAGCAAATGTAGTAAAGATATAACTTGGATTCAAATAAGGTCCGGTAAAAAATTGCAGGGCCATATTTACTTGCATGCTTTTATGGGTGCTAAGGAGTTACGATATGCATAAAGGCAAAATAAATAAAGTTGTTCGCGATAGAGGTTTTGGTTTTATCGATGATACAGACGGCAGGCAAGTATTCTTTCACCAGAGCAGTCTTGTGGGTGTTGGATTTGATGATTTGCATGGAGAAGAAGAGGTCGAATTTGAAGTTGAAACTTCTCCTAAAGGACCGCGCGCTATTAATGTAAATATTGTAAAATAATAACAAGTAGTGGGGAACCTGGTTTTTAGTCTCATGGCCAAAATATCAGCCCAAAATAATGTGAACTAAAAGAGTCTGCTTATATAGCAGGCAAGGAGGATACCATGGGATTTAATCAAGGTGGTGGGTACGGCGGGCGTCCGCGAGAAATGCATAAAGCAATATGCGCTGAATGCAACAAAGAATGTGAAGTTCCTTTTAAACCAAGCGGCGATCGTCCTGTATATTGCAGAGAGTGTTTTGCAAAGCACAGAGATAAATAATCGTAAAAGTAAAAAGTAACGATAGTAGCATAGAATGTAAGAAAAAGGGATGATTTTGGTCATTCCTTTTTCTTTATACCATGCTGATAATCCTGCCGAAAATCTCAGTTTCAGGTGCGCATTAATTCATTGACAATGACTGCCAAAACCTTTGGGGTGAGAAGGGTTTTGTTTTGCTTGGGGAATAATTTTAGAAAAGCTTGACAGGGTTTGGCAAATAGGATATACTTGTTATTGGGAATGATTATCAATAAGGAGCGTGTAGATGCCCAGACGAGATGGAGCAGGCCCGGTATGGTGGCATGGCAGATTTAGAGGATGTGGATACAGAATAACCGCAGCTAGAGAGGCGATTTTAGGTGCTCTAATAGTAGCGGAGAAACATTTAAGTGCTGAGGATATTTATCATAAGGTCCACGCGGAAAATCCGGCAGTCGGGCTTACAACAATTTATAGAACACTTGAAATTCTTGTTGATATGGTATTGGTTTTTAAGTTTGATTTTGGAGACGGAAGAGCGCGTTATGAGCTGGTCGAAGGGTCTAAAAAAAGTCATCACCATCACCACCTTGTGTGCACGAAGTGCATGAGAGTAATTGATTATACGGAATTTATTAATGATGAGCTGGAGCTGCTTAAAAAAACAGAAAAAGGATTGGAAAAGAAATATAATTTTGATATAACAAACCATATAATCCAATTTTATGGTATTTGCGCAGAGTGTCAAAAAAATAACTGAATTTTTTTAATAATTTAATGAAAATGGTTTTCATTAAGGTTAAATAAAATTAATTCCGCCAGTTTTGCAGGGCAAAATAAAAGGCGGGATTAAATCAAAGATCTCTCTCTCATAAAGGGTTTGAGGTCAATTCTCCTGTTTAAACACAGCGGAACAATTGAGGAGGCGAGTGATATGGCAGGTTTTAATGGAACAGGCCCAAGAGGCGAAGGTCCAATGACAGGCTGGGGAAGAGGAAATTGCGCAGTAAATGTAGATGCTGGTAGAGGAGTTGGTGGACTTGGAGCAGGACGCGGTTTCGGACGCGGTTTCGGACGCGGTTATGGACGCGGTTATGGCAGAGGAGTTGGTTTTAGAGGGAATGTTGTTGATTATTCATATAATGTGCCGGCTTTAAATCCACAGCAAGAGGCAGAAATGCTTAAAGGCCAAGTCAAGGCTATGCAGGGTGAGGTTAATGCCATGAACAAACGCATAGAGGAATTGAAGCCTGAAATAGCAAAATAAGAATGCTAGGTTACAAAAATATAGGTCAGGGATAAAATTATTTTTATCCCTGCTTATTGTTTTATAATGTTAAAGGAGGTAAAATTTGAAAATAGCGATATCAACTGATGGTAATGTTGTCGCGGAACATTTTGGCAGATGCCCGTCTTATACGATATTGGAAATTGATGGCAATAATATAATTTCCAGATCAATTGTCGAAAACCCTGGGCATGAGCCGGGACGCATACCGCAGTTTTTAAATGAGCAGGGAGCTAGTTATATTATTTCCGGGGGAATGGGAATGAGGGCAATCGGTTTTTTTAATGATTTTAAAATTAAAACTATCTTAGGGATTGGCGGCGTTGTAGATGATGTGATTGAAAAATTAAAAAATGGCACATTAAAAGGCGGAGAAAGTTTATGTCGCCCGGGTATAGGCAAAGGGTATGGATTGGATAAGATAGAATGCGACCATCCTGAAGAAGATGATTGCGAACATGACGGGAGAAAGTGATATGAAAATTTGTGTGACTTCACAAGGGGATAATCTAGAGGCTCAGATTGACCCCAGATTTGGAAGATGCCAGTATTTTATTTTTGTGGAGACAGATACCATGGAATTTGAGGCTGTGTCAAATCAGAATATTTCTGGTATGGGTGGAGTTGGGGTACAGTCAGGTCAGATTGTATCTGAGAAAGGGGCGCAGGTAATCCTAACCGGCAGTGTTGGACCCAATGCTATGAGGACTTTACAGGCAGGCGGGGTTCAAGTTATGGATGGGTTGTCAGGAACAATAAGAGAAGCTATAGAACAATATAAAAGAGGAAGTTTGAAATCAACAGACAAACCTAGCGCACAATCAAAAGCAGGAATGCAGTAGAAGTAAAAGAATAGAAAAACCGATGTCCGAAAAACGACCGATTTGCTAGCACGAAGGACGCATATTCAAGTAAAAAGTTAAAAGTAAAAAGGAAAAACAAAAAAGCGTAAAAAGGTAAGCGGTTACGATGCCCCCCCGCTACAATGCGGCGGGACGGCGTATCGTTTTAAAAAGGCAAAGGTAACGGCTAAAAGCAAGAATATAAAACTACAAGACACGGAGTATAAGGAAAAGGGAAAAGGAGAAAGTAAATGGCAGTAAAAGTGGATTTGGAAAAATGTGTTGGATGCGGCGCATGTGTAAATGCTTGTCCGGTATCAGCAATAAGCATAGAAGAAGGGAAGGCAGTTATTAGCAATGCGTGTATTGATTGCGGAGCATGTATTAATGCTTGTGCTTTAGAGGCATTAGTACTTTAAGAGAGGGGGATAATATGCCTTTTGGTGATGGAACAGGTCCATACGGTAAAGGACCGAAGACCGGCCGGGGATTAAATGAATCCTGCGGACAGGGGGAGAATTTTGGCGACAAGGCTGGTGCGGGCCCGCAGGGGAACTGTGTCTGTCCGAAATGTGGATATGCCCAGGCGCATAAAGCAGGCGTGTCGTGCAATTCCATGAAATGTCCTGAATGCGGCATTAAAATGGTAAGAGGTTGATGGCTAAGGAAGCCTTTGAAAACCATGAAAGTTATGAGCAAGGGGCAGAAAAATTAAAAGGCTTTGGTTATTATTGGCAGGTAGAGCTGAGGATTGAAAGCGCGGAAACTTTAAGTTTTTAAGACGCAAGCTTTGATACAATTTTTTCGGTTAATACTATTGATAATATTGATAATCATTTGAAATCTACCGATGAATTTCTGCGGGTTATATTGATTTTACCAATTTTGGAAAATAAATATTTAAATTTGCAAAAGAGTTATTTACCGCCTTTGTCAAAGTATGAGTATTTTAGGGATAAAGATAACCTTTATATAGGATAAATTTTATTATGATCATTTCAGTTGCCAGTGGCAAGGGTGGTACAGGAAAGACAACAATAGCAACTAATCTGGCGCTTTCCTTGTCAGATGTACAGATTATTGATTGCGATGTTGAAGAGCCTAATGCGCATATCTTTTTAAAGCCCGAAATTTCAAATAAAGAAACAGTATCAATTCCTGTGCCTGAGGTTAATTTGGCCAAGTGTAATTTTTGCGGCAGATGCCAGCAGGTTTGCGTATATAATGCTATTATTGTAATGAAAAACAGCGTACTTATTTTTCCGGAATTATGTCACGGCTGCGGCGCATGCAGTTATTTATGCCCTCAAAAGGCAATAACCGAGATTAATAAACCGGTAGGGATTGTAGAAAAAGGACGATCAGGAGACATTGAGTTTATAGATGGTAAGCTGAATGTAGGAGAAATGCTTTCGCCGCCGATTATTAAAGCGGCTAAAAAACATATTAATCTCGCAAAAACTGTTATTATTGATGCTCCTCCTGGAACATCCTGCCCGGTTGTGACAACAATAAAGAATGCGGATTTTGTTTTACTGGTAACCGAGCCTACTCCTTTTGGATTGAATGATCTTATTCTTGCGGTAGAAGTTGTAAAAAAACTTAATATTCCTTTTGGGGTGGTCATTAATCGCTCTGATCTTGGCAATAAGAAGACAGAGGATTATTGCCAAGAGGAAAACATTCCAATATTAATGCAAATCCCATTTAAAAAAGAAATTGCTATTGCTTATTCACAGGGCAAGATGATTGTTGATGCTTTTCCTGAATTCAGAGAAGATTTCAGGAAATTATTTGAGGATATAAAATTAATTGTCTCAAACAGATTTATTGAGTAATAGTATTATTTTGAATTAGAAAAAGAAGATAACAATTTAAATAAAGGATGGAGAAATATGGATAGCGATACAGAAATTTTAATTTTAGGGGCTGGCCCGGCTGCAATAGTAAGCGCGTTTACCGCGCATACATATTATCCTGATAAAAAAATCACGCTTATTAAGGATATCCCAAAAGGGGTTATCCCCTGCGGCATACCGTATATGTTTTCCAGTTTAGCTGATCCAGAGGATAATAAAATGGGTACGCAGCCTTTGGAAGCTAAAGGGATAGAAGTTATAATTGACAAGGCTATCAAGATTGACAGGCAAAATAAGACGGTGCAAGGTTCTAGCAATAATGTATATTCTTATGAAAAATTAATAATAGCTGTGGGATCTAATCCGATAATCCCCCCTATCCCCGGTATCGATAAACAAGGTGTGTATCCGATATACAAGGATATGACATATCTGCGCAAGGTTATAGATAAGATCAAGAGTCAGAAAAATATCCTTATCGTTGGCGGCGGATTTATCGGAGTTGAGTTTGCTGATGAGATATCCAAGATGGAAGGGGTTAATGTGTCTTTGGCAGAAATACAGCCGCAGATTCTTTCGAATTCTTTTGATGCAGAGTTTTGCTTATTAGCTCAGAAAAAACTGGAGGAAAGCGGTGTTAGGATGCTTACAGGCACAAAGGTAATGGAATTTTTAGGCAATGAAACTGTTCAAGCTGTGCGCCTTGATAATGGCGAAGAACTAAAAGTGGATAGTGTGATTTTGGGAATAGGCGCGATCCCTAATACCAAAATGGCTTTTGATGCCGGCCTGGATTCCGGGCGTGGACAAGGGATATGGGTAGATGAATATATGAGGACATCTGATCCGGATATCTTAGCTGTGGGAGACTGCGCAGGGAAAAAGGATTTTTATACCCGGCGCAATGCCGCTGTTATGCTTGCTTCAACGGCTACGGCTGAGGCGCGAATCGCCGGGGCGAATATTTATCAGCTGAAAGTTGTGCGTGAGAACAAGGGAACTATCGCGATTTATGCTACCTATATTAATGGATTGGTCCTTGGCTCAGCGGGGTTGACTGAAATCAGCGCGAAAAAAGAGGGCTTTGAGATCGTTGTCGGCCAGACAGAAGGATCGGATAAACATCCGGGAAGCCTGCCGGGATCGCAAAATGTCAAAATTAAATTAATATTCTCTCGTCAGTCTGGAATTATTATGGGCGGCCAGGTTTGCGGGGGGATATCTGCAGGAGAGATTATTAATATTATCGGTATGGCTATACAGCAGAGGGTGGCTATTTCAGAATTGGAAACTCTGCAAATGGCTACACATCCTTATTTAACTGCCGCACCGACAAAATATCCTGTTGTTTTGGCGGCGCAGGATGCTTTAACTAAAATGTAATTTTCCTGGAGAGTAATTTATGAAACAAATAGTGATTATCAGTGGAAAAGGAGGCACAGGAAAAACAGTGCTTACCGGTGCTTTTGCCGCGCTTGCAAGTAATAAGGTCATGGCTGATTGTGATGTTGATGCGGCTGATTTGCATTTATTATTAAAGCCGCAGACACAAGAAAGCCATATCTTTAAAAGCGGAACAACGGCATTTATCAATCAGGAGCTTTGCAAAAAATGCGGAAAATGTCTTGAAGTATGTCGATTTGATGCTATAGAAAATAAGGAAAAAATTTTTAGCATAGATCCGATCTCCTGTGAAGGATGTGCTTTTTGCAGCTTTGTCTGTCCTGCGCAGGCGATAGAAATGAGGGAAAATGTTTCCGGTAAATGGTTTGTTTCGGAGACACGTTTTGGAACCATGGTTCATGCAAGGCTGGGAATTGCCGAGGAAAATTCAGGGAAACTTGTTTCTCTGATTAGACAGCAGGCAAAAAAGATAGCAGAGGAGCAAAAGGCTGATTGGATTATTATTGACGGCTCGCCTGGAATAGGCTGTCCGGTTGTTGCTTCTATTTCAGGGGTTGACTGCGCGCTTATTGTTACTGAGCCGACCTTGTCGGGGTTGCATGACGCGGATAGAGTTATTAAAGTAACCAAGCACTTTAAAATCCCTGCTAAGCTTGTAGTCAATAAATATGATTTAAATAAAGACATGACAATAAAAATAGAAGAATATTGCCGGGATAATGATGTTGATTTTTCGGGTAAAATTCCGTTTAATAAGACCGTAGTCCAGGCGATGGTACAGGGGAAAACGATTATTGAGGGGGAGGATTCTTTGGCAAAAGATGCGGTTATTGATGTTTGGGAGAAGGTTGCAAGGGAATTAGCCGAGTAAAGGCGGAGTATTACAGCAAGTCATAACAGTTATGGGTGCGATAAGGACGCAGATAAAAATTTAAAAATGAGTAAAAAAAAATTTAAATATATTTACGGCCCGGTGCCTTCATGGAGGCTAGGCAATTCTTTAGGCATAGATCCTGTTTCAACAGGAAGAAAAATATGCACATTTGATTGCGTTTATTGCCAGATAAATCAGTCGACGCAGTTTACTGACAAAAGGCGAATTTTTATTAAAAGCGAAGATATAATCCGTGAGTTAAGCGAGCTACCGGATGTACATATAGATTATATAACCTTTTCCGGCGCAGGCGAGCCGACACTGGCATCTAATATTGGGCAGATGATCAGGGATATCAGAAAAATCCGCTTGGAAAAAATAGCGGTGATTACGAATGCCTCTATGCTCTATAGAGAAGATGTTAGAAAAGATTTGCTAAATGCAGACCTGGTGATGGCCAAACTAGACGCGTCCACGGAAGATGTTTTCAAGGCAGTTAACCGGCCGATACAAAATATCAGCTTGGAGCAGGTTATCACGGGGATAAAGGAATTTAAACGAGATTTTTCCGGCAGGCTTGCTTTGCAGATAATGTTTGTTGCGCAGAATAGGAATCAGGCAAAGGCTATCGCGGATCTTGCCCGGGAGATTCGCCCGGATGAGGTGCAGCTGAACACGCCTTTGCGCCCGAGCGGGGAAAAGCCGTTAAAAAAGTCAGAACTGGATAGTATTGAGGCTTATTTTAAAGGCCTTAACTGTGTTTCGGTTTATAAGGCTAAAAAAACTCATATTGATCCGATAAGCGATGCAGATACCTTGAAACGGCGGGGCAAGGTTTTATAAATGGGTTTTTTTACAAAACGTATTTTAAGTTATATTAAAATCCAATGCTTGATTTCGCCGGATACTTAAATATGCGGCATAATATACTATTAGGATAATAAAATGAAAACATATATTGAATGTATCCCTTGTTTCTTCCGTCAGGCTATAGATGCTACGGTGATGGCCGGATTTAGCAGTCGCAAGCAAAAAAAAGTGATCGATGAGCTTGGCGCTATGCTGGGGAAGTTGTCATTGTCTTCTTCTCCGCCAGAGGCAGCGCGTATTTTAAATAAGATCCTGCAGAAAAACGCAAAGGGTAAAGATATATACGCGCGTATAAAACAAAAAAGCAATGATATTGGCCTGAGGATGTATGAAAAATTAAAAAAGAAAACAGCCAAAGCGCAAGACAGCCTGCTTGCGGCTATTGAAATAGCGATTATGGGAAACATCATAGATTACGGGGCTAAAAATCATCTGGATGTGGATAAAGAGCTAGATCGGATGTTTCATGAAGAAGATCGGATTATTAAAAAAGAAAAAAAACAGATTTTTAATTATAGGGAATTTTCCAAAAAACTAAAACAGGCAAAGACAATCCTTTATTTGGGAGATAATGCGGGTGAAACAGTTTTTGACCGTGTTTTGATTGAGCAGATCAGCAAAGACGACGCGGCAAAGAAAATCATATACGCGGTAAAAGACAAACCGGTTATAAATGATGCATTAAAACAAGACGCGGTTTATTGCGGTATTGACAAAACAGCGGAAATTATTTCCAGCGGTTCAGATGCCCCGGGCACGGTGCTTTCCCTTTGTTCAAGGGAATTTTTGCGCATATATAAAAACGCGGATATGATTATCAGTAAGGGGCAGGGTAATTTTGAGGCTCTTTCTAATGCAAAAAGACCGGTGTTTTTTTTGTTCATGGCTAAATGCGCGGTGATCGCCAGCACTGTTGGCGCGAATATTGGGGATATTATTCTGCTTTATCATGCAGGGGGAAAAGGTAAATAAAAATGCAGGTGCGGATAGTTTTTAATACACAAGCTTTGGATGAAAATTTGTTATGCGGATGGGGTTTTTCCTGTCTGGTAAATGAGACGGTCTTGTTTGATACAGGCGAAAAAGAAGAATATCTGTTTAATAATATGCATCACATGGGGATTGATGTTTCCAAGATAAAGATGGCGGTCATCTCGCATGATCACTGGGATCATACCGGAGGCCTGGGGAGATTGCTCAAAGAACGCAAGGGGCTGAAAGTGTACGGCTGTGCCGGCTTTAGTGAGGTTTTTAAAGAGCGCGTGCGCGTTTTAGGCGGAGAATTGATTGAATCAAGCGGTATTGTTGAGATCGAAGATGATATTTTTGTGACCGGAGAGATAGCGGGTGAGTATAAGGGGAAATATATGCCGGAGCAGGCACTTGTCCTGCGCACTAAAAACGGTATAAGTCTCATAACCGGATGTGCTCATCCGGGAATAATAAATATGCTTAAAAAAGTACAGGCGGGTTTTGCTGATCATAAAATCCACGCGGTCTTCGGAGGTTTTCATCTCATGGATACTGATAAGCGAATAATAGATATAACGCTGAAACGCTTTAAAGAGATGTCTGTTAAAATAGCTGGCCCGACGCATTGCAGCGGAAAAGAAGCTGAGGCGATTTTTAAGGCCGCGTATGCAGATGACTTTATAGAATTAAAAGCCGGTAGCGTTGTAGATATTTAAAGAGATATTTAGAGAGCATAGCGCTAATAAAGATCAGCGCAGGTTTTTATGCTTATGCAGGACAAAACTTGATACCAGGATGCATGTTTATCAGTTTTAATGATCGGAGAAGGGACATTAACTCTATGGAACAAAAAACAGATATTTATGAAAAATTTAGTGTTTTAATAAAGCATCCTCTATATTTAGGGCGGATGAATGCGCCTGATTGCGCGGCGGTCTCTAAAGGGGTATGCGGGGACGAGATGGAATTCTATCTCGTCATAAAAGATAGGGTGATTGAAGACCTTAAGTTTTTTACAAGCGGATGCGAGGCGACTATTGCCTGCGGAGAAATAACGGCGCGCCTGGCGCGGGGCAGGAGTATTGAGAGCGCTTTGGATATTTCTCCTGCTAAGGTGCAGAATATTTTAAAGGCATTGCCATCGGATCACAGGCACTGTGCTATTTTAGCCGTTACTACGCTGCATCGGGCAATAGCGGATTATTTACTACAGGATTAATATTTAAAAGAGAGGAGGGGAAATGGAAAAAGTTTTTGGGTATGAATTAATAATAGATCTTAAGGGATGCGATAAGGAGGTGATTACATCAAAAGTTAAACTAAAGAAATACGTTGACGATCTGTGCCGCCTGATAAAAATGAAAAAATACGGAAAGATACTTTTGCCTTATTTTGGGGAAAAAGCTGCGTATACCAAGGGATATTCCCTAGTCCAGCTGATTGAAACATCATCCATTACCGGGCATTTTTCTGATTTTTGGGAGACGGCTTATATAAATATATTTTCCTGCAAGGCCTATGACTCTGATCTGGCCAAAAAATTCACCAAAAAATATTTCTTGGCGAAACGCATGAAAACACGTTTTATCCGCAGATAATTCTACCGATAAAGGATAATGTCTGTAGCAAAAGCAATATTTGCCTAATTTAGAGCATAACTGCTTTATATTCTATAACAGATAAGTCCTTGAATTAAATCAGTTTTATTTTAAAAATAATTAGCCGTAGTTCCTTGACATGTGGCTTTGAATATGATATAAAGATATTCGAATATGATAATATGAGAAGAGGGTCGATGGAGCAGGCAAAGAAAAGTGATTATAAAAAAGCAGCAGGTCTATTTAAGGTGTTTTCACATCCGACGAGGCTGATGATTATCAATGAGTTGATGATCGGCCGAAAATGTGTTAATGATATTAAAGAGCTGGTACATGTGAATCAGCCTAATATATCACAGCATTTAGCCTTGCTTAAGATGCACGGTATTGTGGATTCACTTCAGAATGGAAAAATGAAATGTTATTTTTTAAAGCAAGAGGAAATGATACGGAAAATCCTAAAGATATTGCGCAATAATAGCATGATTTAATAATAAGGAGATAGTGATATGCAAGAGAGAAATGTCGCAAAAATGCCCCTGAAACCAAAAGAGTCATTTGAAAATTTTCGCAATATAGATAAGGATTTGAGCACGCTGGTTGGAGGCCTTTGGGGGCTGGTATGGGGTAACCCAGAGTCGGCAATAGAGCCGAAAATAAAATTACTGTTATCTTTATCTAATGCTGTCGGAGCACGGCGCTTGCGTCAGGCTGCAAGGGAGTTGATAAAGGCCTATGCCGCAGGATGCACAGTTAAAGAAATGGACGAATTGTTTTCACTTTTTGTATGGAATCAGGGGGTGGGAAATTTTGCCTCAGAGATTGGCCCTTCTGTATTGTTTGCTGCCTATCAGTTAATAAAACGAGAGGAATCGATAAATACGCCGAAAGAGCGTATAGTAGAAAAACTAAAAGAAAATTTTGGTGAGGGAAATTCTAGTGTAAGTGTAAGCGCAAAGGTTAAAGAGAATTAGAAAACACAAGGATATTTTATAAAAATGCACTTTTGCTAAAAGGTGCAAGGTTTAATTTCCGCCAATGAATAACAGTGGCGAGACCTCGCCACATAAAATGTGGCGGGCGCACAATAACTTATGAACACTTCGTTCCATAAGTTATGTGCTTATTAAAGGAGAAGAGAAAATGGAAGTAAAAGTAAATGATGGAAATATTGAAAAGGAAGTGCTGCAGTCGGAATTGCCGGTTCTTGTTGATTTTTGGGCTCCTTGGTGCGCGCCGTGCATGATGGTTGGGCCTGTTATTGAAGAGATCGCAAAAGAATATGCCGGAAAGCTTAAGGTATGTAAGGTGAATGTTGATGATGCTAATCGCACAGCTATAAAATACAGGGTGATGAGCATCCCGACGATTGCTGTTTTTAAAGGCGGAGAGGTTGTTGCCCAAACTGTGGGTGCGTTACCTAGGGCTGAGATTGAGAAACTGATCACGCCTTTTATTTAAAAAACACCAGAGGAGGTTTAAATGCCAATATATTCATATATTTGTAAAGACTGCGGGGAAAAATTTGACCTGATCATCGGAGTAAATGCGGAAAAAACAGAACTTAAATGTGCTAAATGCGCAAGCAAAAATATTGAAAAAACATTCTCGGCTTTTAGTGTGGGGAATGGCGGAGGTAGTTCATCTAATCCTGGCGGAAGCTGTTCTACTGGCAGCTGCCCATTCTAGGATATATGTTTGTTGATTTGCCGGCTGGATTCTGATTATGATGTTTGGTTTGGCAGGGGTTTTTGCTGAGATTTTCCGCGCTTGCTTTTGGTTTATTGCGATTGCCTGTAACTTAAGGAAATGAATAATATTTTAAAGTGTTTAAGGAGAAAATATGTTCGTAAAGGTTATTATAAGTATTAGCATCGGAGCGGCTCTTGGCGGGTTAATGGGTTATTTTGGTAAATGCACAAGCGGAGCATGTCCTTTAACCAGCACACCGATTCGCGGTATGTTATATGGCGCTTTTTGGGGATTGCTGTTTTCGTTTATGAGCAAATAAAGGGATTGTTGAGAAACACAGAGGGGTTAGTCAACAATGGGCGAAGTAAAAAGTAGAAAGTTCAGCTATAAAACAACGGTAAAGTGGAAAGAACAGAAAAGGGGAGTGCTTAGCAGTGAAGGCAAGCCTTGTTTTGAAATATCAACGCCTGTTGAATTTCACGGCCATGTAGGAGTTTGGACGCCGGAAGATTTATTTGTTTCTTCGGTTAATATTTGCATAATGACTACATTTTTGTTTTATGCGGAAAAAGAGGCTATTGAATTGCTTGATTATAATAGTGATGCTGAGGGTGTTTTGGAAAGAATAGAAGGTAAATTCATGTTTTCTCAGATTACAGTAAGAGTTGGCATAATCCTTAAGGGAAAACAGCAGATTAATAAGGCGCAAGAGCTTATTGTCCGGGCTGAGGAAAATTGTCTTATATCTAATTCTATCGCTACTAAGGTGATCGTGGAACCTGTAATAAGCGCAGGAGAATAAAATGGTTGATTTTAAACAGATAGATGAAGCCCGTAAAATTCTTGGCCTGGAAGAATTTGCGACAATGGAGCAGATAGCAGGTAATTATCGCAAGCTGGCCTTAAAATATCATCCGGATAAGTGCAAAGAAAAAAATAAAAAAAAGTGTGAGGAAAAGTTTAAGATAATTTCTCAGGCCAAGGATATTATTTCTGCTTACTGCGGGGGATATAAATATTCATTTAAGGAAAAAGATGTGAAAAGAAATCTAATGTCGCAGGAAGAATATGAGCACTTAAAAAGATTTTATGATGGTTGGCTGGGTAAGATGGATTTTTAAAAGGAATATCTTGAAAGGCGGGCTTTGTTCGGAAATGAAAACTATTTTTACTTATTCTCATTTTTTATCCTTAAAAAACTCCAAGGGTTGCATTAGTTTTTAGACATTCGTGTCAAAACCAATGTTTAAATCCGTAAAAACAGTTATTCATATCCTCAAAGTGTCAACATATCTTGTAGACAATACATATAATTCATAATTTATAACTATTAACTAGTAACTGGCAACTGGTAACTGTATAACTCGTAACTCATAATTAGTAATTAGTGTGTTATCCTGAAAAAGGTTGAGGGAAAATAAGTAGTAAAGAAGCTAAATTTTTGTAAACGATGAGAGGTACGTTGTAGCAAGGGATTCAAATGATTTTACACTCAGCATGATTTTCCCCCTAGAGGAGAAATGTCGGGGCCGATGAATCAACCCCGAATTTACAGTGCTCTGAGAACTCACCCCGCGAAAAACAGCGGGGCTCAGACACTCATCGCAAATAAGCGAGTATCTGTAAATTCAGGTTTAATTTATCTAAAATCATAGAAATCGTTTAAAAATCATCCGAATTCCTTTAGATTTAGTGGTTATCAGAACAAGATGGCGGACAGGCATGGCAACTGGCAACTGTATAACTCGTAACTCATAACTCGTAATTAGTAATTAGTAACTAGTAACTGGTATCTCAATATACCATACTAAATAAAGGAATATTTTGATATGAAGAGACCGATTAACTTCATGAATCAATTAACTGAGCATATTATTTGGAATATACGGCTTAGATGTTTCCTTGATGGTGGTGAGTGTATTAGCGAAGAGACAGCAGTCTCCAGTGAAAAATGCACTTTGGGTAAATGGATGCATAGTGAAGGATTGAGTAAGTATAGCCATGTTCACGGGATAAAAGAGCTTGAAGGCGTACATGATCAGATGCATAAACAAGTCAGGCAGATTATTGTGGATAAAAATTCAGGGAAAAAGGCTGAAGCTGAAGCAGGACTAATTATATTACATAAGATCAGCGATAAGGTTATTGAGATTTTAACTGAACTGGACCGATATTTTGATAAAGGAAACTAAAACAGAAATGCCGAATATATTTAATGAGCATTATGAAAAATATGACGCCTGGTATGATAATCATCAGGCGGCTTTTTTGTCGGAAATAGCAGCTATTAAAAAATTACTGCCAGCAACAGGTCAGGGATTGGAAATAGGGGTTGGCACCGGTAGATTTGCCAAGGCTCTAAATATATCTCATGGTATTGATCCTGCTGAAAAAATGGTGGTTTTAGCAAGTAAGCGGGGTATAGATGTATGTGTGGGCAAGGGAGAATTATTGCCGTATGAAAACGAGAGTTTTGATTATGTGCTGATTATGATTGCCTTGTGTTTTGTCCGGGATCCTGTTGAAGTTCTGAAGCAGGCAAACAGGGTCTTAAAAAAGAATGGCAAAATTATAATAGGCATAGTTGACAGAGAGAGTTTTCTTGGAAAGTTTTACCAAAAGAAGGAAAGTGTATTTTATAAAGAAGCGCGATTTTTTTCTGTTCCTGAGCTGAGGGAGTTACTAAAAACGGCTGGATTTGATAATCCGCATTATTTTCAGACAATATTTCGCTTGCTTGAAGATATTACTGTTGAGGAAGAGCCCCAAGAAGGTTTTGGCAAGGGAGGATTTGTGGTTGTTGGCGCAGATAAGCCGTTCTAAAAATATATTTAAAACGAAATGGCAGCTGTTCTCAATTTTATGTTCTTGATCAGAATTTTCATTGACACATTATTAAGTAGTGTGATAACATTAAATTCTAATTTTATTACTAATCGGTCACTAAAAGGATGCTTGAAAAGCTAAATGCTGAAAATTAAAAACTACTTTGTTGTCCTTGGTCTTCTTGTCATTTTATCTGTCTTTTCTGCAGTTTCTCATGCTGCGGAAATTGTGTTTTTAGACACAACAGAAACCAGCAGCCGTGATTTATCTTCACAGAAATTTTCATTTTCCCAAAGAATGCATGATCTTATGGATTTTGCTTCCTATAAACAATATGGACCTGATCGTTCTGGAATGATTACAGGTCGATTTTCTACACAGGTTGAATTTACCAATGTATCGGGAAATCAGTCAAAATCTTTTTACCGCGATAATAATGAAGATTACCAGACAGATTTAAGCCTGAATTTGTATGAAAAACTTTCCAATGGTTATCAATTGCAGGGTCAGTCTACCTTGCGTAAAACTGATAATGCCCGAGTAGAAAATAAGCGCGATGTAAAGATTAAGCAGTTCAATGTTTCTGCTCGTAATGAAGATAATCTTTTTGAACTTGGTGATTTTTATGCTGATTTCAGTCAATTTGTAATGAGCAGCAGTCTTGAAGGGGCAAATGCCAGTATGCAGCTGTCTGATTCCCTAACAGTTAAAAGCATTGCTGCTCGAAAAGCCGAAAAAGATGCAGGAGCAGGTATTTTTCAGCGCAATGTGCTTGGACTTAAGGCAGACACTTTCTTGTTTGAGGATTCCGATGATTTTTCTTTGTTTAGAATCGGAGCGCAGGGAGTGAGTGTCCAGGATGATTCCTCGACTGTGCCGCAAAACTCAAGCAGTGTTGATATTAATAATTCAGTTTATGGTATTGATGCTGAGATGCGTATGCATAATGGCGCATCATTAATCTTTGAACTTGCCAACAGCCGCTATATAAAAGATGATGATGCCCAAAGTAAAGATATTAATTCAGGTCTGGCGTTTCGCTTGCAACCGGGATTTCGCTATGAAGACTGGCTGAATGCAAGATATCTTTATTATTATGTTCAGCCTGAATTTTATACTGATGTCGGATCCGCTTCATCTGACAAAATCCAGCATCAGGTGGTTTTAGATTTCCGCTTAAGTGAGAAAAACATCCTATCTTTGACCGAAAATCTATATTGGGACCATCTTGACGATAGTACTCTTGCAAAGCGTACGACAAATAATGAACAGTATCTTACTTTAACAACTCGTCCTTTTGAAAATAATAAAGATTTTTCTCTTAGAACATATATAAATCAATTAAACAAGGACTCCGATGACTTGGATAATACCGCGGAATCAGCAACATCAACATACGGTCTTTCCTTAAATACAAGGATTTCCAAAGCGTCTTTAGGGGTGTTTTTTGAACACCGTTATTTTGACGATAAGGCCGCCGGGGCAAATACGGAATCTTTTCAACGTTTTGGAAGTAATTTTAGCCGAGATTTTAATGTTTTTAAACGTCGGCTTTATTTAGCGGCAAATTACAGTGCGGATTCAAGAGACAGTCGCAGTGATGAAAATCTAAGCCTTAGCAATGGGCTATCAGTTAGTGGTCGTTATGAAATAAGTGATCCTTTGAACCTTAGTTTTGGTCATAATTTAATGATTGCTGATAATGCCGGGCCTATGGAAGATTATTATACCAATAAGACTTATGGAGAACTCTCTTATAAGCTCAAAGGCGAGCGCAATGGAGTGATTAGTGCTAGAGCGGAAGTAAATAATTATCTATATGATGCCAATGACGGGGATTATCAGGAAAAAAGAGTTGTTGGTAAATTTACTAGCAACTTTTAATAAAGGTGAAAACAATGAATATTCTAAAAAAATCGCTTATTCTTATTGTTTCAGGATTGTTTTTATTGTCAGGGATTTCTTATGCTCAGGTAGATGTGCAGCAGGATATGGATGCAGGCAAAGCATCTGTTAACAAAATTTTCAGCACTTATTCTAATTATTCAAAATTAGAATTTGAGAGCATTATTTCCAATGATTTTATGCCTGTACGCAGTGAATTTATGAATAGCGTTGATACTGCTGCAGTAAATCAGCAAGCAGTAGAATTTGATTTTTCCATACAGCAGGATATTATTCTTGATCAGAAAATGGCGGTTAGATTTGAATGGAATAAAAAGTTTACAATAGCCGGAACTCCGGGGCAGCAAAAAGCCCAAGGAAAATCTCAACTGGTTTTTCAAAAAGAAGAGGATCAGTGGAAACTTATTAAAATAAGCGGTGATAATCCATTTTAATATTAAATAAAGGTTGTTTTAATGAATACTAAACAAAAAAATATGCGATTTTTATTAATTTCTGCAATATGTTTTGGAGTGTGTTTAAATTCTCTGCCTGCTTTTGCCGGCTATACAGCGGATAAGATAGTTACTCTTGGTCTTGATACTGCCGGAGCAATGGCAGCGAAAAAAGACATGAAAAAAGGCGCTGAAGAGGCAATGAAAAAAACCTCATTTGACTGGATGTGGGAGGTTGTTGGGGGGATGGAGAATGTCGCTTTTAATACCTCTGAGGCTGAATTGCCTGGGGTAAAAGATAAGCTTAATTTTATTGTTTCAACAATGCAGAATATAGAAAAAGCCGCTATCCAGATAACTGAAGGCAAGTATGATGAGGCTTTGTTTACATCTATTGATCAGGGGGTTGGTATGATCAACCATCCTGCTGTAAGCGCTATTTGGGAAGCAGTAAAAATGACATATGAGTCATATAAACTTGTTGCTGATACAAAAGCTCAAGTGGAAATAGAATCGCTTTACGGCACGGTGGGACGTGATCGGATGCTGCTTGGTGAATATAATCCGGATCAAAAAGGCCCAGCACAATTTAATGTAAATTCCGAGACAGTTGATTATTTTTTCAATAGATATTTGATAACCAATTCCCAGGTACGGTCTTTTATGCGCAGTTATGTAGAAAAGGAATTAGGACAGCAATGGCCGGAGCAATCATGGTCTGATTATATGAGTGGTGTTGCTGCGATCGGTTCAGGAGTTGACCAGAAGCGGGTCGCGGAAATCGAAGCCTTGACAAATGATTTTCACAATAAAGCACGTGGCTGGATAAGAAGCCTTTTGCTGGATATTAATAAACAAGCCCAAATTGCTTACAATAAAAGACAAGTAGAGCTACAGCTTGATGCCTATAAGGCTTTTGTTAAAAGGGTCAGCCATTATTATAATAATGATATCGATCGGATGTTTGCGGAATTTATGGATATGCGGAAGATAAAAAAAGCAATTCCTGAATATCGGAAACTTTTAGCACAAAGCAAAGAAAGATATTCTATTGTCTCGCAGCAGATTATATCTCTTAAAAAAGCGGAGCTTATTAAAAAATCATCAGACATAGACCAGGAGTGTTCAAGCTGGCAATTAAATCTTTTGGGAGCAGGCAGCAGCACTGCATTAGTTGGCGAAAAAGAATTAGCTAATAGTCTTTATGCGCAGCGCCAAGAATGGACAAAATTGCAGGATAAGTTTTTAGGAGATTTTAAGCAGACTATGGATCAGAGCATGCAGGAAGCTGGTGATTATATAGTTATTGAATACAATGATTACTACGACTGGTATGCACATGCGCTAGCAGCCAGAATGGAATCATTATATGCGAGTGTGTTTAAGCCGATTATGGTGCCTTTTGAATTTCCTAATACTGATAGATTAAAGGCAGAAATGCAAAAATCCTGTCAACAAGGCGATTTTGTTCAAGCAAATAAAGTGTTTGAAGAAATGGATGAGATTGGCAAGCAACTGAATGCCAACTACGGGCAACTTAAAGTAAAGCTTGATGATGCAGAAAATAATCCTCCTGGGGAGGTTGTTGCTGCTGAAGCTCGTGACTTTTCAGGGATGGGCGATACTATGGATGCTGAGGCCTTAAGCAGACTCATATATACTCAAAAGTGGGCTTGGGTAATGGGCTGGAAAGGGGCAAAAGGCAGAGCGAATGAGCTATTATCGGTGCTCAAACAGGGAGATGCCTTAATTTTTTCTCAAAAAAAAGCGGAGATTCAGGAGGTTTATACGATTTTTTGGGAGCTGGCAATGGAGGCAAAAACCCAATATGACAGCTATCAACAATCTATTGTTCCTGCGCTTGAAGATTTGCCAATCGATGATGGTGATGTACGCAGCGGGTTTTGGGGCAGTTATGGTGAATTTAAAAAAGCAAAAAAGGCATTGCCGGAGTATGCCTATCTTGTGCCGCAGAGCGGTTCTGGCGGTGCGCTTAATGTCTCTGCGGCTTTTTCGAGCTGGGCAAAGAAAGTACGTTCTAATGGGGGGTCGGGAGGAGCTTCATATAGAGATTCCTTGTATGAGCTTTTTGCAAAAACAAAGGTTAAATGGGACAATGCAAAGGCGCTGCGGCAAGATAGCTTAAAATTAGATACTAAAGCGATGAGTATAATTCAAGCACTTTATTTCCAGGCTAAATTTATTGGTGAAAATTCTTCGCAGAGAGAAGTCAGAGAAAAACAGCGCCAGAGTTTTGATCCTGAAAAAGATCAGACAAAAGTCGAAAGCGCTTTGAGTAATATTAAGATGTATGAGGACTCAATGGAAGCGAATATTAAGTTGATGGTCATGAAAAAAAATCGATATTGTATTAATCGTGATCAAGATGTAACTTATTTAGAAGATGCTGCAATTCAGGCAAAAAAAATGATCGATGAATTATTTGTGGCAAAACTGGTAAAACGCCAATATGGTAATATGGGAGATCTTGTTGTAAATTTGGATGTAGCAGAAAACGGCATGGCCTCTATAGATAAACCATCTGCGCATTATATGAGTGCTAGTGAATTGAACTTAATATTAAATAAAATTAAAGCAATTATTAACAAAGCCCCGGTATATCCGATAATTGTTAAATATTTACCCCAAAATGCTAAGGCTCTGCAGGAATTAATGTCGCTTGGATCTATTAAGCCAGCAGATGGTGATAATATCATTATGTTTAGTGGTCAGCCTCTTTATGCTAAAGATGTGCGCAAAGCAAAAAAGATAATAAAGTCAATTAATTACAAGAGTGATGCTAAATACAATAATGCAATAGCTGAGCTTGCCGGAATTATTCCCTTGATGCTTAGAAAAGATGATAAAGGTTGGTATTCCGCGGTAGCTCCTGTTGGGGTAGAAAATAAAAGTGAATTTAAAAGCGATATTGGAAAGAGTTATTTAGAATTATTTGCTCCTTTAGGTGAAGCGATTTCGATGCGGGCGAGCTGGTTAGAATCAGAGCGTAGCCGTAAGTTTCAAGAGATGACGGATAGTGATAATGATAGTGGCACGGGTGCTGATACTAGTACTGGTATTATTAATAAGTTTAATGATTTTGCGACAAATGCAATGTATTCATTGTATGGGTTGAGGATCAATACCCGTGATTATTCAAATAGCAGCGGAGATATTCTGTTGACTCGCGACAGTCTTGATGATGGTAAGGTTAACATAACCGGCACTATTTCTAATTTGGATAATGTGGATACAGTGCTTTTATCAATGGACAATGGTCGCACCTGGGATCAGATGCCTAAAGCAGCTAATTTTGCTTTTGAATTTGTTCCGCAGCAAGGGATGGTTTATGAGCCGATAATAAAATTAAAACGCAGCGGTGCTTATTCAGATGTCGAGCTGGGTTTATTGCGCAATGGCATGCTTACTTATCAAGATGTAAGCTACAAAGACCAAGTCTTGGCAACCCTTCAGGCAATATCCAATGCTTATGAAAGGCATGATTCTTCTGAATTCGCAAAATATGTATCACGGGATTATCTGGGCAATAAAACATTTTTGGAAGAAGGCGTTAGATTTGATTTTGATATGTTTTTGGATATTCAATTGACCATATATATAAATAGAATTGAAAATCGAAAAGGCATGTGGATTGCGGAGGCAAAATGGGATAAAAAGCAGACACCGCGGACTACCGGACAGCAGCAGCGGACAAATGGTCGTACGACCATGATGTTTATCGCTGAAGACGGTATAATGAAGATAAAGAATCTACGGGGTAATTTATTATATGCTACATTATCACCTGAAATTGCTGCGGCTAGCGGTCTAAATCAGACAACCATTGATGCAATCATAACAGCGCGAGATGATCGCAATCCTACGCAGCCGGGTGCTGGAGAGATTGAAGATGCTGGTGGGGTTTCTGGTGGGACAACTGCCACATCAGCGTCTTTAACGGTACAATACAGTCCAACAGTGCCTGTTCCTGGCTGGCCGGGAATAGGGTTTAATTTTACCGCTAATAATACGGTCATAGCCGATTCTGGGAATGATGACGCAACTTTTGAGGGTTATTCAATTTTTGGTCGGGTTGGTTTTCAAAAGATTACTAGTGATACATTTGATAGTTTGACAGAAGCTCCTGCGACAGGATATGTTACAACTGGAATTAGCAATGATGGAGCAGGAACAGTTTATGCGTTTAAAACCAAAGAAGGATATTACGGTAAAATGGAAATTTTAACATTCTCGGGGAGTGAGATGACGTTCAAATTTGTTGTTCAAACTGATATAAGCCGAAATGTCACAACACAGTAAAATACACATTGTTTAAATATCTGAAAATTTAATAGTTTTACCAAAAATTTAACAAAAAGCCAGGGGAAAATATCCGTGGCTTTTTGTATTTTTATCAATAATCTTATTCTGATTCTGTATATTTTTGATTGATATGATGTTTTGCGCAGGGCCGCTTTAATTTAGTTATGCTAAAGTATGTATTAAAATAAGACTAATCCTTTGAAATCAATTTTTAGACCAATCTTGCTAATGGAAATCCCTCTGAGTTATATTTTAATAATTTTAAGTAAAGCAAGAGCTTGAACTGGATAATTGTACCTTTTTATAGCTAGACACTTGACATATTCATAAAATATGATACATTTTTATTGTAATAAGTGAATAAATAGAACAATAAGGGGAATTATGAAGAATAAGAAGACAATTGTTCGCATATCAAAATATAAGAATGCATTGAAAAGATTTAAAATGCTGGGGTTATCAAGAGTATTTTCAGATAACCTGGCTGAAGCGGTGGGTGTATCCTCTATTCAAGTGAGAAAAGATTTTTCTCTATTTGGCATTACTGGAAATAAAAGAGGCGGATATCCGATCGATGCGCTTATGGAGCAGCTACGCAGCGTATTAGGGAAGCAGGATATTAAAAAAGTGATAATAGTCGGCGTGGGTAATATGGGAGCTGCTTTAATCCGCTATAATGGTTTTGAAAGGGAGCTTATAAATATTGTTGCCGGTTTTGACAGTGATACAGCTAAGTTATCCCCGCATGCGCCGATTCCAATTTTACATATCGATAAGCTTGAGAATTTTGTTAGGGACAATGCGATTAAAATAGGTATAATTGCTGTGCCGGATATGGCGGCACAGCGTATTGTTGATTGTATGGTAGGGGCAGGGATAAAAGGGATTTTGAATTTTGCCTCGATTAGACTGAATGCGCCTGAGGGGTGTTTTATTAATTCGGTTAATCTTATCCCTGAGCTTGAAAGCGTAATCTATTTTACCAAGGATGAGGAAAAAAAATGAAGATGAGGACCTTTAAATCAAAACTGATCGAATCTTTCGCCTTGATCATTATTTTTATCGGCATTGCTTTGTCGATTTTTGGATTTTACGTTATAAAAAATGATGTTATTAAAAGAACGCAGCAACAGGTGCGTAAAGACCTGCATACAGCACGCTCTGTTTATCAGGATATAATTTATTCCATAGAAAATTCTTTTTCACTGCTGGGCGGATACAAGGAAATACTGCAAAAGAAAGATAAAATAGATGTGGATTATCTTGTGTTTACCGAAAACCTTGCTGATTTAAAAAGTGAGATCGCCATCAGTGCCCTGAAACAGAGAAAGGGAGTCGGCGGCACAAGGATAATCCATGGGGAAGAATTAGCGCAAATGAGTACAGAAATAAATATACGCGCGCAGTTAAAGATAAAAGATACAATAAACTCAACTCCCACGCAAAGGGAACATTTGGAAGAGGCTATGGCGCTGGAATATGCTAAGCCGGTTTTTAATAATAAAGGAAGCCTTAGCGGTGTTATTTATGGAGGAAAGATTATTAATGGCAGTTTTGATCTTGTGGATAAAATCAGGAACCTGGTTTTTGAAAATAAACTCTATAAGGGGAAGTCACTGGGAACAGTAACTATTTTTCAGTCGGATGTTCGGATTGCTACTAATGTGATTGATGAAAAAGGTATGCGAGCAGTAGGCACGCGTGTTTCGGAAGAGGTTTATAATGCAGTGGTAAACAACCGTAAGATGTGGGTAAACAGGGCCTTTGTTGTTACCGATTGGTATCTGACTGCCTATGAGCCGATTAAGAATATTAAAAATGAGGTTATTGGAATTCTTTATGTGGGAACACTTGAGAAACCGTTCAGGATGAGAGAAAGACAGCTTTTTCTTA